>Ga0315281_10014366_pt1 | contig 10682 bp, 7 predicted proteins | sample YL17G07_0_MG_FD_204540 | JGI IMG/M metagenome (GOLD analysis project Ga0315281, IMG submission 204540) | Sediment microbial communities from Yellowstone Lake, YNP, Wyoming, USA - YL17G07_0 | ecosystem: Environmental > Aquatic > Freshwater > Lake > Sediment | place: USA: Wyoming | collected... | reverse complement strand
TGGCATGGGCTGCCCCTCCTTTGGGCCTGCCCAGCTTACCTGATGGAAAGTGTTACCCATGTCCCCGCACGGGTGTTACCCATGTCCCCGGTCTATACAGCGTTGCGGAGAGAGGGAAGGGGAGAGAGGTTTGCGACCGGGCAAGCCCCTGCTCCGCCATTCACGCGTCCGGAGCGAAACCGGCGCTGGAAACACGGTTTTGAAGAGGTCTCGTAGCGGGGGAAGGGGAGCAACTGCAGCCAGCGGGCGGGCGGTAGAGAAGGCGCCCCCTTCTGCGCTATCCTGCCCGAAGGGGGGACTCCCAGCCGAGCCGTTCTCCTGGACCGAGCGGCGCGCCACTCCTTTCCGGACGCAAGCGATGGTTTCCGATCCTGTGCTCAGCGGCAAGCGAGAGGACGTACTGCGGATCGCGCGCAGGCACGGCGTGGGACGCGTGCGCGTATTCGGTTCGGCCGCGCGCGGAGAATTGCGCCCCGACAGCGACATCGACCTGCTCGTCGATGTGGACGGCCCGACGACGCCGTGGTTCCCGGGCGGGCTTTTGGCGGAGCTGGAAGCGCTGCTCCAGCGGCGGGTGCAGGTCGTCGAAACGTCCGCGTTGCGCGAAGAGCTTCGCGCCAGCGTGCTCGCGGGGGCGATCCCCTTGTGAAGGATGCTCGCGTCTATCTGCGCCACATCCTGGAGTGCGTGGCGGCCGTGCGCGGCTACACCGCGGACGGCCGCGAGGCTTTTCTGCGCGACCGGAAGACGCAAAAAGCCACGCTCCGCGAGTTGCAGGAACTGGCGGAGTCCACACAACGTTTGCCGGAAGCGTGGAAAGCCCTGCACCCCGAAATCCCGTGGCCGGGCATCTCTGGATTTCGCAATGCGCTGGTGCACGACTATCTCGGTCTCAACCTCGAACGCGTGTGGGAGATCGTCGTACGCGACTTGCCGCCTCTTCAGGCCGCGGTGGAGACCTTGTTGCGGGACGGGGAATCGTGAAGGCCTGGCTGGCGCGGCTTGCCTCGCACGGGGAAGGGGAGCAGCGGTGACCAGCGAGCGGACCGCAGAGAAGGCGCCCCCTTCCGTGAGCGATCCTGCCCGCAAAGGGCTCTGCCGGCCTGAGCCGTTCTCTCGGACATCGGCCCTGCCGCCTGCCATCCGGAACCGGTCGCTACGCACCTTGCAAGTGCGACTCAGTTACGTTTGGCGTCTAATCGGTGGTCGGGAGCGAGCGGGATACCTGCGACGCTGCGCGAAGAAGTTCAGCTGGGACATGTCGGCTTACTCGGGGGAACCGGGCCCCCTTGGGTAGTGGGTCAGATTGGAGACAACAGCGGATTTCTCGCTACGTTCGAAATGACAGGCCTTTGTCACTCCGAGCGAATGCGAGGAGTCCGCTGTTGTAGGTCACGGCCACTTCAGCAAACTCACCCACTACCCCCCTTGCCTCCGCGCGCGGTCCTGGGGTACTCAAGGCGCCGGGGGATATTTCCTGAGCGGATGTTCAGACGCACCGGGTGCTGGGCTGCGGGCCCTGGCCCGGCGCGTGTGCGGACCCACGGGCCGCACCGGCAACCACATCGCGCGCGGGCGCGGAGCTGCCCTCCGCCGCCGTGGCGCGCGCTTCGGGGAGAAGCGCACCATGAAGCGTACCCAGACCCAGGCGGACCAGCGGTCCGCCATCCAAAGCGGCGCGCAGTCCAAGCGCAAGCCCTTCACCGTCGGCCGGCGCGAATTGCTGTCCGCCGGAGCGGCCGCGGGCGGGCTGCTGGCCGCCGCCGGCGGGGCGAGCCGCGTCCTGGCCGCGGAGCCGCTGCCCGTGCCGCCGCAGATGAAGGTGCCTGGGCGCACCTTCAGCGGCTACGGACAGCCCGCCAAGGCCGAGGAGACCGTGCAGCGCTTCCTCACCAAGCCCTATGGCGACATTGGCGGCGGCTCGGGCAACTCGCAGACGCCGATCCAGGCGCTCAATGGCACCATCACGCCCAGCGGACTGCACTTCGAGCGGCACCACAATGGCGTGCCGGATATCGACCCGGCGCAGCACCGCTTCGTGATCCACGGCCTCGTCAAGCGTCCGCTGGCCTTCGGCGTGGCCGACCTGCTGCGCTATCCGCAGGTCAGCCGCATCCACTTCATCGAGTGCTCCGGCAACGGCAGCCGCGGCTTCCTGCCCGAGCCGGTGCAGGCGCCCGCGGGCGTGCTGCGCGGGATGATCTCCAACTCGGAGTGGACCGGCATTCCGCTCTCCGTGCTGCTGGAGGAGGCGGGCATCGAGACCCAGGGCAAGTGGCTGCTGGCCGAAGGCTCGGATTCCGCCGCCATGAGCCGCAGCGTGCCCATGGTCAAGGCCTTGGACGATGCGATGATCGGGCTGTACCAGAATGGCGAGCGCCTGCGGCCGGAGCAAGGCTACCCGATGCGGCTGCTGCTGCCGGGCTTTGAGGGCAACACCAACATCAAGTGGCTGCGCCGCATTCAGGTCATGGACAGCCCGATGTTCACAAAGGACGAGACGTCCAAGTACACGGACCTGATGCCCGACGGGAAGGCCAGGCAATTCACGCTCGAGTTGGGCACGAACTCGATCATCACCCGGCCCTCCTTGGGGATGAAGCTGGAGAAGGGCTTCCACGAGATCACCGGCATGGCCTGGTCCGGCGGCGGGCGCATCGCCAAGGTGGACGTGTCCACGGACGGCGGCGTCACGTGGCACCCCGCGGCGTTGCAAGGGGAATCGCATCCGAAGGCCGTGGCACGCTTCCGGATGGCGTGGGAGTGGAACGGGACCGAGGCGATGCTGCAGAGCCGCTCCACCGACGAGAAGGGGCGCGTGCAACCTTCCCGCAAGATGCTGATTCCCCAGTACTCCGCGGGCAATACCTACCACAACCACACCATCCACTCCTGGCACGTTCAACCCGATGGGAGCATCCGCCATGCCTATGCTTAGTCGAGGAATCGCAAGGTGGGCCGCGGCGGCTGCGGTGCCGGCGGTGCTGCTGACCTTGGCCTGGGCGGGACTGCCGGGCGCAGCTTCGGCCGCGGACCGGCCCAAGTTCGGCAAGCCCATCAGCGAGGCGGAGCTGTCCGCCTGGACCATCAGTATTCCGCCCAGCGGTGCGGGCCTGCCCGCCGGGAGCAGCACGGCCAAGCAGGGCGCGCTGGTCTTCGCCGAGAAGTGCCAAGTCTGTCATGGCGAGAAAGGCGCCGGAAAGCCCGCCGACGCGCTGGTCGGAGGGATGGGCACGCTGAACACGCCCAAGCCGGTGCGCACCGTCGGCAGCTACTGGCAGTACGCCACGACCCTGTTCGACTACATTCGCCGCGCCATGCCCTATGTGTCGCCCCAATCCCTGACCAACGAGGAGGCGTACGCCCTGACCGCGTATGTGCTTTTCCTCAACGGGATCGTGGCCGAAGATGCGCCCATCAATGCGACGACGTTGCCGCAGGTCAAGATGCCCAACCGCGACGGATTCATCAGCGAGTGGCCGCTGAAATAGGGCGGTGTTTGACGCGTGCGAGCGGGGGGCGCCGCCCCTCGCCGACCGCCTTGGGTCTGGTAATCCCCCACGCCATCGCCCGGGAGCGGAGGTCAGCGCCCGTCCCCATTGGCCCAGCCCTGCTGACTCCATCCCCGAAACGTTTGGCTGGGGTGCCGCACCTGTCAACGGCTTTTCAACGGCTCCGTCTACTGCCGCCGAATTGGACCGCCGGCGGCAGGAGTACAGGGTTCGTTCGTGTCAATGACATACGGTACGCACTTCGGCAGTGGCAGGTTCGCAAAGTGACTGCGATAAAAGGAAATATCCAGTTCTTTGGCGCGCAGGATTCCCCGCAGCATGAAATTATAGCCCATCCCCATGCAGCCGTTCTTTGTGCCCTCTCGCAGGGTCCGTTGCATGCACTCCACGCCCGACCTACGCAGGGCTCCCTGCTCCCGGTAGGGCTCGTCCGACCAGTGTGGGAAGTACCCGGCGAGACAAACGACAAAGAGGGACGCCAGGTAAATGCGCCGCAAATTTCCTTGCAGGATGGAATATCCGCTCAGCACCAAGATGGGCAAGAGCAGCAACGCATACTCGAAGTAGCGCGACCAGCCCGCAGCGTCCGAACTTCTGCCCAGGGAGATGGAAGCCTGGACAGACAGGATGGCGGCGGCCAGTCCGATTCTGCGCCACGTACCGGAATCGGGATTCGCACGCTGTTTCGACCAATCCAGGCGCAGGAGCACCAACAAGAGGACCACAATTCCCGCGCCGATCAGGGTTGACGCGTGACTGCGCGCGAGCGGGATGTGGCTGTACATCTGCGGCGACGGCAGCGCGTCCCTTCCGACGGCCATCGCCACTTGATTGAAGAATCCGATCCAGAATGGCCCTGTGACATCCGTGGGGTCTTCCAATCCGCCCTGAATATTGTTTACCCACCTGATCCACGCAAATAGCCAGAGGGCGGAAGCGGCTCCCAACGACAACACCGGCAGGGCCAGCCCACCCAACTCAGGCAGGATCGGGCGGCCGGCGCGAATCCGGGAAACCTTGTAGGCGCCGAACACGGCGATGATGCCCAGACTGCCCGGGATTCCGCCGCCCGACGAAAGGGTGGTCATGGCAAGGCAGAGCGAACCCGCCAGGAGAGCGGGCCAGCGCTGCTTCTCGTCGAACAGGAACAGCACCCCCAGCAGCAGGAATATGAGCAGGAATTTGACCAGGCTCATGGCGCCGGTCACGTCCGATTCCACGCTCGCATTCGAAAAAAAGAAGATCAGAAAGGGCACGAGCGCCCACATGCTGCTGCGGGAATCCCGCCAGGCCATGACCAGAATCAGCGCGGGGATCGCGAAGAAGAGCGCGTAGCTGACCCGCAGTGCCGTGACTTGATTCCAACCGTCAAAGCGGTAGAGAAGCCACACCAGGAGCTTCGAGAGCACAAGGCGATACTCATTGTGCTGTCGCCACGCCCAAAGCCAATCGAAGCTCCGGCCCAGGCCGTCGTACATCCAGGCCCACTCGTCCCACGCCTGAGGGATGTCGATCGCGTTCACATCGATCACATAGCCCCGCTACGCGGCCAGAAACACAGCGATCAGCACGCTTCCGGGCAGGGCCACGTAGATCCACAATGCCCGCAACTTCTGCTCCGCGCTGCTCTGTGTCCACCCCGAGAATACCTTCAACGGGTCCTCCGAAAAGTTGGATCGGACATTTCCCAATAGACGTTTTCTAGTAGCGCCACAGGTTCCCGCTCGCTCCCTACCACCGCTTTGACGCCAAATCCAATTTGGTGCCGGTCGTCGTCGCCATTGCCAAGCTGCACGGTGCGGCCTCTCCTCCGGACATCAGGATTCGAGGGCGAGCTGATCCGCCTGAGCCGCGGCCCCCTTGTGCCTGACCCACGTGCTTCAGCGCACTGCCCAGCCTGTGACCGTCTGTTCAGAACGGAAAGACTAGGAACAGGTGTGCGGGGACATGGGTGACAGGTGTGCGGGAACACGGGTAGCACTTTCCAAAGGGAACTCGCGCAAGCCGAAAGGAGGGGCAGCCCATCCCATGGCGGGTCAGCGCCGCCACGTCTTTGCGAGTCGAGCTGGCGAGTTCAATGCAGCAAGACGGAGCCGATGCGAGCGAATTGGCCCAATGCCCGGCGAGGCAAGCCGAAAGACAGGTCGCGCCCGCCGCGCGCGGATTCCCCTCGCCGCGCGCGTCGTAGATCGTGCTGGCCTCGCCGGCCTCCGGTCAACCGGGTTGCCAGATCGATCCCATCTAAGCGACAAAGCGGCGTATTTCTTCAAGAAGTCGCTTTGCGTTTCAAGGTTCAAAAGACTACGGAGTAGGGAAAGGCGCCATCCGCACCTTAGTTCGCCCGCCTGGTGATTCGTCCTTGCGTGGCCGCCATGCGTTCCCGCTGCCCACGTGGCCTGAGCCTTGTCTTGGGGCTTGCGCTCCTGGCGCTCGCGGGCTGTGGACCAGGCCAGAGCGCCGGGGGCGCGGGCGCTGCCACGCTGGTCTCGCTCCAGGTCGCCCCGCCGACGGCGAGCATCGCCAAGAGCACCACCCAGCAGTACACGGCCACCGCCACCTTCGCCGACAGCAGCACCCAGGATGTGACGGCGTCGGTCGCGTGGGCCAGCAGCGACACAGCCATCGCCACGATCGGCAGCGACGGCTCGGCGACAGGCGTGACCGCGGGGAGCGCGACCATCACGGCCGCCTCGGGCGCCGTGACTTCAGACACGGCGGCCTTGACCGTGACGGCGACGGCGAGCCCGGCCCCGAGCCCGACGCCTACGCCCAGCCCGACCCCGACGCCAACCGCGACGGCGGCGACGTACACCGTCGGCGGCACTCTGAGCGGGCTGACCGCGAGCGGGCTGGTGCTCCAGAACAATGGCGGCAACGACCTGACTGTCGCCTCCCGCGCCACGACGTTCACGTTTGCGACCGCCATGGCCAACGGGGCCAGCTACGCGGTGACCGTGCAGAATCAGCCGTCGGGCCTGACGTGCAGTGTCAGCGGCGGCAGCGGAAAGGTGAGCGGAGCCAATGTCACGGGCGTGAGCGTTGTCTGCGCAGCTCCGAACACCTGGACCTGGGTGGGAGGCAGCAACACGACCGGCGCCACGGGAGTCTACGGCACGCTAGGCACGGCCGCCGCGAGCAACGTGCCCGGCGCGCGACGCGGTGCGGCTTCGTGGAAGGACGGCAGCGGCAATTTCTGGCTTTTCGGCGGCTTCTGGGCCGCCTACGGCACGAGCTCGGGGCCCGCCTTCAATGACCTGTGGAAGTTCGACGGCGTCAACTGGACCTGGGTGGGGGGCAGCAGCACGACTGGTGCTACCGGCGTCTACGGCACGAAGGGCACGGCCGCCGCCGGCAACGTGCCCGGCGCCCGCGAGGCAGCCGTTTCGTGGACGGACGGCAGTGGCAATTTCTGGCTGTTTGGCGGGTATGCCGCAGGCTCCTACTACAACGACCTCTGGAAATACACCCCCAGCACGGGCATGTGGACCTGGGTGTCGGGCGGCAATTCCACCAATAGTTTTGGAAACTACGGCACCTTGGGCCAGACAGTTTCCACCAATGTGCCGGGTGCCCGCACCGCGGCCGTTTCGTGGATCGACAGCAACGGCATCCTGTGGCTCTTCGGCGGGTACGGCTACCCCAGCACGACCTACGGTGTCATTACCTGGCTCAGCGATCTGTGGAAATACGATCCCAGCACGGGCTGGTGGACCTGGATGAGCGGCAGCAGTGGCTTCGCGTACGGAGTGTACGGCACGCTCGGCACGGCGGCCGCCAGCAACGTGCCCGGCTCGCGGGCAAACCCCACCGCCTGGATTGACGCCAGCGATAACCTGTGGCTCTTTGGCGGCAGCAACTCCGGCGGGTATTTCAATGATTTGTGGAAGTACTCGCCCGGTACGGGCTGGTGGACCTGGATGTCGGGCAGCAGCGGCCAAACTGCGGCGGGCACCTATGGGTCGCTGGGTACGCCAGCCTCGACCAATGTGCCAGGCGTACGATCGGGCGCGACCAGCTGGACCGATGGCAGCGGCAATCTGTGGTTGTTTGGTGGAAAAGGGTACGCCGCAACCACCAGCGTGACGGACCCGCTCAACGATCTCTGGAAGTACCCGCCCGGCACGGGCTGGTGGACCTGGATGTCGGGCAGCAACACCGTGAGTTCGGCGGGATCCTATGGCACGTTGGGTACGGCAGCCGCCAGCAACGCGCCGCCCGCGCGCAGCAGCAAGGGCGCGGCCTGGATGGATGGCAGCGGGAGGCTGTGGCTATTTGGGGGCGCGCAGTGTGACATCTACTGCAACCATCTTAACGACCTGTGGCGCTACCAGCCGTAAGCCAGGCCCTTGGGCACTGTCGAGGGCTTCGCCGCAGCCACGGAGCGGGGGCCAGCGCCCGCCTGGCACGGATTCCCCGTGTCCCACACGTCGCCCCCATCCCCCGTTCCGCCTCGCCGCTCGCATCCCCCACCTCCCCCGCATCGCCCGCTTCCCCGGCTCGAGCGTCGCGAAAGCCGCCTCTGCGACCGGCCCCGCGCCGTTTGTAAGGCCGAAAGAGCGACAGCGGCCCCGAGTGGCGGGATTTGTCCTGCGCGGCGCGGCGAGAGCTAATCGGACGGGACCCTGACGCATCTTGAGGATGACCCAAGGCGAGATAAAGCGGTGCTACATCGAGCTGTGGAGCACTCTAGCTGGTACTCCGCCCGGCGGGGCGGGAGGCGGGCCGGGGGAAGGGCGCGGCGGCCGGAAAGTGCTCCCCTTCTCCCCGCGAGGCGAGCTTGCGAGCCAAGCCAGCAGTATCGCGGGAGAAGGGGCGGGGGATGAGGGTGCTCCTACTTCGTCGCCGCCAACGCCTGGTCGAAGTCGGCGACGATGTCTTCGATGTGCTCCAGGCCGACGGACACGCGCACCATGTCGTCCGTCACGCCGGAAGTTTTTTGGTCGGCGGCGGAGAGCTGCTGGTGAGTCGTGCTGGCCGGATGGATGAGCAGCGTCTTCGCATCGCCCACATTGGCCAGCAGGGACGCGAGCTTGACGCTGTTGATGAGCGTGCGGCCGGCTTCCAGGCCGCCCTTGATGCCGAAGGTGAGGACGCCGCCGAACTGGCCGGCGCGCAGGTATTGCTTGGCGCGGGCGTGGCTCGGATGGTTGGGCAAGCCCGGGTAGTTGACCCAGGACACGCGCGGATGCTTGCCGAGCCACTGGGCCAGGGCGAGCGCGTTGGCGCAGTGCCGCTCGACGCGCAGCGACAGCGTCTCCAGCCCTTGCAGGAACAGGAACGCGTTGAACGGGCTGAGCGCCGCACCCTGGTCGCGCAGGCCCTCCACGCGGGCGCGGATGATGAAGGCGATGTTGCCGAAGGGCGACTGCGGATTGAACGCGTCGGTGAACACCAGCCCGTGGTAGCTGGGCGAAGGCTGCGTGAAGAGCGGGTAGCGGCCGCCGGTCCACTCGAACTTGCCCGAGTCCACGAGCACGCCGCCGATGGACGTGCCGTGGCCGCCGATCCACTTGGTGGCCGACGCGACGACGATGTCCACGCCGAAGTCGAACGGCCGCGCCAGGTAGCCCGCCGCGCCGAAGGTGTTGTCCGCCACCAGGGCCACGCCGTGCTTGTGGGCCACTTTCGCCAGGCCCTCCAGGTCGGGCACGTTGAGCTGCGGATTGCCGATCGTCTCGATGTACAGCGCGCGCGTCTTGGCGTCGATCAGCTTCTCGAAGGCCGCCGGCTCGTCGCCCTCGACGAACTTCACCTGCACGCCCATGCGCGGCAGCGTCACGGCGAACTGGTTGTACGTGCCGCCGTAGAGGCTGCGCGTGGAGACGATGTTGTCGCCCGCCTCGGCGAGCGTGGTGATGGCCAGCAGCTGCGCGGCCTGCCCGGAGGCGACCGCGAGCGCAGCCGCGCCGCCCTCGAGCGCAGCGATCCGTTTTTCGAACACGTCGCTCGTGGGGTTCATGATGCGCGTGTAGATGTTGCCGAACTCTTTCAGCCCGAACAGATTGGCGGCATGGTCCGCGCTCTGGAAAGTGTAGGAAGTGGTCTGGTAGATCGGAACCGCCCGTGCCCCAGTTGTGGGATCCGAGACTTGGCCGGCGTGCAACTGCAGCGTTTCGAAGTGCGGCTTCGCGAGACTCATGGGCAGGGACTCCAAAGTTAAAGAACACGGAGAGTATAATAACATCACTACATCACTCAATAACGATGTACATAGTTACTGTGCATTAGAGCGAATGTCAAACAAAAGGTTCTCTCAGTCGTAACAAAGGTGTAGCCTCACATGGCGCTGTGACAGTCAAGCAACGCTCGGCCACCACCGCGACGGTTATCTGCCGAATGCGCCAACACCACTTTATCTTCGCGCTCGCGATTTCGGACGTTCACCGCGCCACGGTTGCAAGCTGGACCGCACGCGATCTTAAGAAACGACGTCGACCCGCCGTAAGCTCGCAAGGCATTTTCACATTTATTCTCAACGAATTAGGAGCGATCCGTTCGCCACATTGACGACGGTCGGTGCCCAACCGCACTTTTCCGTACGGGAATTGCATGGATAGAGACGATCACCACGCCGATCCGCGCGCCCTGGTTATCCCCGCGTTTGGGCCAGAGTTTCAGCCGGGTGAATTGCGGATGCGATGCACAGGGATAGCAGCGTGCCGTCCCTTCAGTTGCCGCATGGCTGCGAATCCGCGGCCTGTGGCCGCCTGTGGCGACCCAAAGGCTTTCCCAGGCGCGGCGTGATTCCCCCGTTGGAGGACCAATCGATGAAGATGCGATGGATTCGAACGTTCAGGCTCGGGACGCTGCTCGCAGCGACCTTTCTCGGCGCAGCCCTGCTCGCGCGGCCCGCACGCGCCGACACGTTTTCCGTGTTCGCCGATCTGCCGGTGGATTTCTCGCTGCACCTGGACAATGGCGCGGGCACCACGGAAAACGCCTCCGCCTCCGGCCTGTCCGGCTACAAGGTGGGGATCACGCTGCCGATCTTTGTCGGCTTGGCCTACGAGAGTTACGGAGGCAAGTTCAACAGTCCCAACATCGTCGGCCAGTCGTTCAATTATGACGTGACGATGGTCGACCTGTTCCTCAACTTGCCGCTCCCCGTGCTCAACATCGCGGTAGGCCTCGGGCAAGGGACCGGAAAGTTCAGCAATGGGCCCGCCAACG
>Ga0315281_10014365_pt1 | contig 10682 bp, 8 predicted proteins | sample YL17G07_0_MG_FD_204540 | JGI IMG/M metagenome (GOLD analysis project Ga0315281, IMG submission 204540) | Sediment microbial communities from Yellowstone Lake, YNP, Wyoming, USA - YL17G07_0 | ecosystem: Environmental > Aquatic > Freshwater > Lake > Sediment | place: USA: Wyoming | collected... | reverse complement strand
TAGCGGCTGCCCGCTTGGCGATGGCATTCGGCCACAGCGTCATATACGGATTCAGCCGTTCCGTCCCGCAAGACGCGCACGGGATCAATGTTGCCGAGCAGAACCTGTTGCGGTCCCATCGTTTCGCGCGCCTCCGCGAGGGGAGTAAGGGAATCCAGGTCGACGATATCGCAGCCCAGCCGGCCCATTCCCCCCAGAATCCGGCGCGTGTTGCCGCAGATGTGGAGTCGTACGTGGACACCCATCGCGCGCAAGCTGTCCACCAATCTCTTCTCGTAAGGCCAAACAAACTCCTCATAGATCCCGGGCCCCACCAGAGACGCCGCCGGATCACCCACGCCGATGATATCTGCGCCCGCCTCGATTTGCGCGCGGGCAAAACCTGTTCCCACCTCCAGCACAAAGGCGAACAGGTCACGCACAAAGACCGGGTCATCATAGAAATCGAGCATCAGCGTGTTGATGCCGCGGAGGTCGGCCCCCGCGCCGCACGGACCTTCGATCCATCCCTCTACAGCTTTGTCGCGCCCTACCCGTTCCTTCAAGAGGGCGATGCCTTGGACGCGGTCGTGCATTCGCCCGCCACCGCGAGGGTCCGGAGGCTTCAGCCGAACCAAGGTGGTCTTGTCTGCCAGCAGGGCCTGTTTCTCAATTATCGACGGGGGCTGATCCTCGAAGTACTCGACGACGGCACCGCAGTCGGGCGCCTCGCGCGTTTCCGCAATGCACGAGACGTGGTCGAAGTTGAACTCCTCCGCCGTGCGAATCTGGGCTTCAACCAGGACACGATAGTCGAGGGCGTAATCCCGATATTTCACGCCGATCTGGTCGGCGGCGAACATCATCGTAATCGGCATTACGGGGAGATGATCGGCGGGCCGCCCCTCCAGCATGGCCAAGACTCGCTCGCGGCCGTTCACGGTTTCACCTCCTCAGCCGCGATGATGCCTTCGTCGTATTTGGCCACCACGCGCCACCCCGGCGGGACCACCAGGAATTCTTTTTCCTCCCAAATACCGTCCACCAGACGCTGGATCATGGACAGGTCGCCAGCGACCTTCTCGAATCTCCAGCCGCGCCGTGCTGCCTCCTCGCGCGTGCGCTGCTCGAAGGTTCCGTCCGGTTCGACACCCATTTCGATGAAGGTGAATTGCGAGTAGTGTTTCGTGTAGTCGCCGAGAGTCTCGTAAAGGTACTTCGCGTTGTCTTCACCGTACTTGGCCACCAGTTCATCGTAGGTCAGGTCCATGCCGACCTGATGGGTAATCGAAAGCTGCTTCAATTCGCCCGCAGCCTCTCCGCGCTCAATCCAGCCCGTGGTCTCGAAGTAGGCGCCCGGGTGATTGTGGAAGTAGTCCTGGTACCGCTCCTTGCTGCCAAAAAACATCGTGATGCAGTCGTGCGCTCGCGGCACGACGAGCGGGAGCGAACGCGCTACGAGCCCTGCGAGTCCGTTGTTGCAGAGCCCGTAGCCGAAAAGCACCGCCTCGTACTTGGCGGGATCGACGCGATCCAGCGCGGCCTGCACGCGTTCCAGCATGCCCGCGCTGCCGATATCGTGCAGGCCTTTGGGGAGGAATTCGACGTCCACCGTGTGTGGCGATCGCGCTACTGCGGCACACATCTCGCGGTAAAAGATTTCGCAGTTGATGAGCTTCAAGCGCAGATGGATTCTCTCGACCCTGCGGCATCCTTACGGGTGCTTCCAGCTTCGCATGACCTCTTTCATGGCGCGGACAAATTCCGGCCCGGTACCGCAACAGCCGCCCAGGAAGCTCGCACCCGCCTCCAGCAGGGCAGGCACGAAGCTGGCGAATTCCTCCGGCGTCGTTCGGTAGACTGCGCGTCCCTCGACCATTTCGGGCAGGCCGGCGTTCGGCTTGATCCAAATTGGTCGATCAGTTGCAGCGCGCAGGCGGCGGCAGATGGGAACGTAGCCGGCAATTCCCAGTCCGCAGTTTGCGCCGATGACGTCCGCGCCGGCGGCCGTCAACTCCTTGGCGGCTTGCTCCGGCGTCGTGCCCATCATCGTCCGGTCCTTGTCCCTGCCCGAGTCAAAAACCATACAAGCTACCACAGGCAGGCCCGCGGCACTCGCGGCAGCGACAGCCAGCCTCGCCTCAGCCAAGTCGGCCATGGTCTCGACGGCGATCCCGTCTGCTCCGGCCGCGACCGCCGCCCGCGCCTGCTCGGCAAACGCCCACCGCAGGTCATCTTCGCTGACTTCGCCCGTCATCAACATCTTGCCGCTCGGGCCGCACGAGGCAAACACTTTGGCCCGCCCGGCTGCAGCGCGGCGTGCGATCTCGATGCCAGCCCGATTGATTTCCTCCACCCTGTCCGCCAACCCGTAGCCTGCCAAGGCTACGCGGTTAGCCCGGAAGGTGTTGGCCAAGATGATGTCGCTTCCCGCCTCCACGTAAGCGCGCGCGACCTCCTCAACCCGGTCTGGGTGCGAGAGGTTCCAGGTGTCGGGACATTCCCCCGTCGCCAGACCGCGCGCCTGCAATTGAGTCCCCAAGGCACCGTCCGTGATGACAGGTCTGCGTGCCAACAGTTCTGCAACGAGCATCTTCATCGTTGTCTCCTGCTCATTCCTTCCGCAAGAACACCCGCAGCACTTGAAATCAAGCGGCGGGCAGCCCCAGTTTCCCTTCCCGGTAAGCGCGGATATATTCTACACAGTATTCGTCCCGCCCGAGCAGCGCTTCCGCCGCCTTGATATTCATCATCAACTGTCGGTCACACGGATCGACGATGGCGGCATCCAGCCCTCGCGCCATCAGCAGCAGCAGAAAGACCTCATTGAGCAGCTTGCGCTCCGGCAGGCCGTAGGAGACGTTGCTCACCCCCGCGCTGATGTGTACGCCTGGATATCGCCCCCGGACCTGGCCGATCGCTTCCAACAGAGCCTTCCCGTGTTCGGAGCCGGTGCTAGCCGGTAACACACAGAGGTCAACATAGATATCGTCCAGCGCGATTCCCTCCCCGGTGAGTCCGTCTACCAGGCGGCAGGCAGTTGCGACGCGGTCCTCCACGCCGGTAGGTGGCCCCGCCGCGCCCATGCAGAGGGCGATCACCTTGGCGTGATACTCCTTAAGCAGAGGAAGCACCGCTTGGTAACGGGCCAGCTCATCCGTGATGGAGTTGATCATGGGTCGCTGCTTCGAGAGGGGCAGTGCGGTCCGCAGGGCGGCGGGGTCGGCGCTATCCAGGCAGAGAGGAATTTCCAGCGCCTCCTGCACGACATTCACCAGCCAGCTCAGGCATTCCACTTCCTGCCCGGGGATGCCGCCATTTACGTCCAGCACGTTCGCTCCGGCATTCACCTGGTTGCGCGCGATCTCCTTGATGTACTCAGCATCTCTGTTCTGCGCCGCTGCACCGACGCGCTTGCGCGTGCAATTGAGGAGCTCACCGATGATGAACATGTCGTTCCACTCCCTTCCGAGTCTCATCCCCCGACGTGCATTTCCGTTCTCTTGCAGAGGTTGTCCAGCCCGGCCAGACGATTGGCCAATGCGTTAGTATCGTCCAGGCACCAGTCGCGGGGAGGAACCAGCGTGCGCGCGAATTTCTTCGGGTCCTCGCCCAGGACGAGCGTGGCGAGGTAGATCGTGTTCCAGATGCAGGGAAGCTCGGGGCGAGCCTCGCAGCTCCCGTCAATCCGTGAGCCTCCGCACGGGCCGTTGCGCAGTTCCTTGTAGCACCAGCGCATGGAACAACCAGCATAGCTCAGGTGTTCCTGGATACAGTCGCCGCAACTGATGCATCCCAGAGTCGCCTTGCGGTAGAGAGTCGCGGGCGCCAGCAACCAATACCACAAACCGCGTCGCCAAGAATCGCCGCCTGGCGGCTGATCCTTTGCCTTCAGGCGAGAGGCCAAAAAGCGCGCCCCAAAAGAATCTCGGGCGATAAGGTAACGATGCGCCAGCCGCGAAAGCCGCTGCGTCCAGGTGGGGCGCCGGTTGACTCGCGCGATCTGGTAGCTGCCCGCACCGTCACTCAGACCGTGTTCACCCGGCGGAAGCAAATAGAACTCGCCGGGGTAGAGAAAGATCAGTTCGTCTAGCCTGTTCCGCCAATCCTTTCCGAGCGCATCGGCGCGCTCCATGATGGTCATGAAATCGCGATGCGTCAGGCCGAAGCCGCCGATATGCGCCCCGGCAAAGCCAAGCTCCTTCACCGCGGCCACCATCAACGCCGCCCGCTCCAGCCGCTGCGGTTTCTTCTCCGTTCCTAGTCGCCGGATAAGTTCATCGGTCACCACGCAACCTGCCAACTCGCCTGACTGCATCATCTGGGCAATCTTCGCCGTCGGCACATAAACGTTGGCCAGCACAGGTACATGCCCCAGACCTTCCCTTGCCATGTACTGCTTCAGCTCATAAAGCTTGCGCAGGTTGAATCCCACCTGAGTGATGATGAACTGCGCGCCCGCGGCCACCTTCAGTTCCAGTTTGTAGAGCTGCATCATCTGGTCAGGCTCGCGGACCTTGAACGGGTTCACCACCGCCCCGGGGAAAAAATCGAAGGGTGTGCTTTGCACCACCCTCGCTCCCAGGTGGTACTGGATGCCCGTACGCATGGCCTGGATCAGCCAGAGGATCAGGGCAGAATCCAGATCGTAGACAGGTTTCGGCTTGCCGCTGAAGCCCTCTTTCTGGGCGTCTCCGGTGAGCGCCAGAATATTCTCCACGCCCAGGCGCGCCAGGGAATGCAGGCGGCCTTCCAGGAAGGCTCGGTTCCCGTCCTTGCCTGTGAGATGGGCGATGGGCGTCAGCTGGCGCTCAAGAATGTAAGAAACGAAAGCTTCGGGCGGGAGCGCCGGATTGCCGCCGGGCAGGTCGGTGACGCTGATGACCTTGATGCCGTCCGGTTGTGCCGACGCTTCTCTCACGAAGGCTTCCGCTTCGGCCACATTGTGGTCCCGGCCCAGCACCAACTCTGCCGTGCAGAAAAACCGCCGCTCCGCGAACGCGGACCGCAGAAGGTTGTGCTTGCCGCTCGCACCTTCTGGACTCATTTCCTTCTCCTGATCGAACATCTCGGAGCACCTTCTAGCGGCACGCTGAGAGCCGCCCTACAAGTGAGAATCAGTCACTATTCAAATGCGTCAGTAGCGCGCTTAAGGAACGTCAATCCCTTCGCCGCAGGTCTCTCCCCGAAGGGCAATAGGGCCAGCCTGAAGTCAATCTCGGGGATGGGGAGGGCTCGGTGACGAACGCCCCGCGGAGCACAGACCGGGCGAAGCCCCCACTGAACCCTCGGTCGCGCAATGGAAAGGCGGGGGTCCCCAACCCTAAACGGTGTGGCCCCGGTCGGCCCCACTTCATGCCCTGACTAGCCTGCGCGCCAAGCCGACCGCCCCGTTGGCATTGTCGCTGTAACCGTCGGCGCCAATCTCATCCGCAAACCTTTGGGTCACCGGTGCGCCGCCTACCATGACCTTGACGTGCTCACGCACCCCCGCCTTCTTCAGCTCCTCGATGACGGTCTTCATGTAGGGCATGGTGGTGGTGAGCAGTGCTGAGAGCGCGACCAGCTGGGCCTTCTTTTCCCGGATCTCGGTGATGAACTTGTCCGGCGGCACATCCACGCCCAAGTCGGCCACAGCGAAGCCGGCACCCTCCAGCATCGAGGCGACCAGATTCTTGCCAATGTCGTGCAGGTCGCCCTTCACCGTTCCGATAACGACCCGGCCCAGTGGTTCCGCTCCCTTGGCAGCGAGCAAGGGGCGAATCAGCTGCAGCGCGGCCTTCATGGCGCGCGCCGAGATCAACAACTCGGGCACGAAACAGTCGCCGGTCTCGAACCGCCGCCCCACCTCGTCCATGGCGGGAATCATGTACTTCGCGACCAGCTCCTGCGGGTCAACCTTTGCGGCGAGCGCCTCCTGGGTGATGGCCGTCGCCCCCTTGGCATCGCCGTTTAAGATGGCGTTCGTCAGCTTGGTCAAATCAGGCATTTGCTCCTCCTTGGTCTGGCCAATATAACGCATCTTGTGTGCCAAACTGCAGAGAATCTTCTCAAAGTGGAGCCGGGCCGGCGGCATCGCCGTAGCTCGCCGACCGCTTGCACCCTCGCTTGACGAAGTGTAGAATGCCAGCTATTAGTCGGGCCAGCAAGGGACCGCGCTACTTACACGGCGCAACTCAGTCCTTGAGTCAGGTGGGCGACCGTGTTTGTAGCCGCTGTCTTCATGGCGTGATTTCCCGTGGCTGAGCCGCAAGCGGCACGCCCGAAGAGTACGGAGGCTCCCCCGGACCTGACCGGGACGACGGTGGGAAGGTTCGTCATTCGCGCCCGGTTGGGCTCAGGCGGCATGGGGGAAGTGTACCGCGCCGACGACACGAAGCTGAAGCGCTCGGTCGCGCTCAAGCGCATGTCGCCGAAGCTGCGGACTGACGAGCATTACCGGCAGCGTTTTCTGAAGGAGGCTGAGCGCGCCTCCTCCCTGAGTGACCAGCGAATCGCCAGCATCTACGACGTGCTGGAAGAGAATGGCGAGACCTTCCTGGTCATGGAGTACGTCGAGGGCTCGACGCTTCGCTCACGTCTGACGCAACCCCTTAGCTTGGAAGAATTCCTGCCGTTGGCCATCCAGTGTGCAGAAGCCTTAGTGGCGGCGCACGAGAAGGGCATCATCCACCGCGATATCAAGCCCGAGAACATCATGCTGACCCCCAAGGGTCAGGTCAAGATTCTCGACTTCGGTGTCGCCAAGCGCCTCGTGCGGCCCGCCGACCCGGATGCCACAGCGAGTACCGTCAGCCAGCCGGGAACCCTCAGCGGCACGCCGGCCTATATGGCCCCGGAAGTCTTGCTGGAAAAAGAATCCGACGCACGCGCCGACATCTTTTCCCTGGGAATCGTGTGCTACGAGATGCTCACGGCGCAGCATCCGTTCCGGGCCGACAGCTTCCTGGCCACCAGCGACCGCATCCTGCGTGAAACGCCGATACCTCTCAGCAAGCTCAATTCCCGGGTGCCGGAGAGACTCGAGCGCATCGTCTCCACAATGCTGGCCAAAAAGCCGGACGATCGTTACGCCAGCGCGGCGGACTTGGTGGCGGACTTGCGGGCCGTGGGGGGCGAGGCGGCCGGCCCGAGGCGGTTCACTTCACAACTCCTTCGCCCTGCTTACCTAAGAGTTGCTGCGGTTATTGCTGCGCTTGCTGTGATCGCCACGCTGGTTCTGCTGGCCACCGTTCCTGGTTTGCAGAAAGGCATCAAGCGTCGGCTGGGTTTCGCCGTGGTCCCAGAACAGAAGCTCTTGGTCGTGCTGCCCTTCTCGGCGCTGGGCGGCGGTGAGGAGGCGGCAGCTTTCGGCAAGGGACTTATCGAAACTCTCAACGTGGGCCTCACCAAGCTCACGGAAAGGCATTCCCTGCAAGTCGTTCCGGCGAGCGACGTTCGGGCCCGCGGCGTAACCACTATTGACCAGGCGCGCCGAGAGTTCGGAGCGAACCTGGTGATCGAGGGCAGCTTGCAGATCGCGGCGGAAACGGACCGCGTGACCTACGCCGTAGTGGATGCCAACACGCACCGGCAGCTCCGCGCCGCTACCATCACTGCCGGGGCGGCGAACCCGTTCGCTGTCCAAGACCAGGTGGTGACGAGCGTCCTCGACGCGTTGGATATCACTCTGCAGCCCCGTGAGCGCACGGTCCTGGCGGCGTACGGAACCACCGAGCCTGCTGCCTACAATTCTTACTTGCGCGGCCGCGGTTACCTCCAGGACTACCCCAAACCCGAGAATGTCGAGAGCGCTATCGCTGCCTTCAAGCAGTCTCTCGAGAAAGATCCGCAATATGCCCTGGCCTATGCGGGGATAGGAGAGGCCTACTGGTACAAGTACCAGCAGACCAAGGAGCCCCAGTGGGTGGGGGAGGCTTTAGCGGCGTGCGAGCGGGCAGTGGCTTTAAGGGCCGAACTTTCCGATGGGCACACCTGCCTGGGGGTCGTTTATAACGGCACGGGCAAGCACGAACTGGCCATCGAGCAATTCCGCCGAGCGGTTGAACGCGAGCCGACCAGCGACGCTGCGCATCGCGGCTTGGCCCTTGCCTACCAGCAATCGGGCCTGTTGAAGGAAGCCGAGGAGACCTACCGGCGCGCCATCGCCCTGCGGCCGCAATACTGGGCAGGATACAACTGGCTGGGAAACTTCTACTTCCTGACGGGCAGATACGTCAAAGCCGAGCAGATGTTTAAGAAGGTGATCGAATTCGCCCCGGAAAATCACCGCGGATATGACAACGTCGGGGTGACCGAGTATATGCTGGGTTCGTGGGCCGAGGCGGAGCAAGCATACAAGAAATCCGTCACGCTGCATGAGAGTAGCGAAACCTACTCCAATCTGGGCGCGCTCTATTTTTTCCAGGGCCGTTACGCAGACGCCGCTCGCATGTTTGAGGCGGGGGTGCGCCTGTCCCCCAGAAACCCCTTTGTCCGCGGCAATCTCGCGGATGCTTATCGATGGATCCCGGGGGAGGCAAAGAAGGCGGAGGAGAATTTCCGGCAGGCCATTGAGTTGGGCGAACAGGAGTTGCAGATCAACCCCCGGGATGCAGAGATCGTGGCGAATATTGCCCTCTGGCGCGCCAAAACCGGTTTCCAGGCGGAGGCTGTGCGAGATATCGAAAAGGCTCTCACTTCGGCCCCCGCAGACCCGCGGTACATGTATTACGGTGCGGTTGTTTACAAGCTTGCGGGCAACCGCCCGCGAGCATTGGAGTGGTTGAAGAAGTCGGTAGCCCACGGTTATTTGGTACGAGAAATCCGGGCTGACCCGGAAATGCGGGACCTCCACGACAATCCGGTCTTTCAGAGGATTGTCGGGACTGTCCAACAATAAAGGAGGGGACTGTGGCGAAACAACATAAAGTTGCTATTCAAACCGTTGGTAACCAGCCAGAAGTTTCTACGGACCCTGTATGCCCCAGCGTTGTGGGAAAAGACGAGGTGGAGTGGTCGACGAACGACGATTTGGAATTCCAGATCATATTCCCGGATGATACTCCGTTCGAGGACTGTGTGTTTCACGGTAATAAGAATAGCCCCGCACAGTCCGGCCCTCCCTTGCCTGGGACGGCTGGCCGCAGGTACAGATACATCGTTGCAGTTACCAGATGGTCGGCGGTGAGGGCGTCTAATCCCACTGAGGCGGCGGTGAGGGCGCTCGATCCCACCGTCCGGCCCACTCCGTAGAACTGCAGGTGGGACGGTGGACTTTCGACCCGCTGGCCTTGCGGCGGGGCTTAAGGGGGGAGTGTGGCCTGCCTCGCTCAGATGGAGTTGACCGGCAGGTTGATCATGTCCTCCCCGGGCGGGCACTTGGCGGGTGACTGCCGGCTCGCCGCAACCAAGGGGGACTATTCGCGCGAAATGCGCCTTCAGCGAGGTGCCACGCCGCACGGCTCCGAGGGGGACGACGTTGCAGGTCAGCGCTGGTCGATGGGAACGCACTTCTGGCCCGTGGGGCCGGTGTAATCGGCGAGCGGCAGGGTGAGCTTGCTCGCGGCGTACTGTTCGAGGACGTGCGCGATCCATCCGGAGACGCGGCTGAGGGCGAAGACCAGCGGATACACATCCACGGGAATGCCCGGCACGTAATACGCTGAGGCGGAGTAGAAGTCCACTTTGGCGGTGATCTTCTTCTCGGGGATCATCACGAGATGGGTGAGCCTTCATCTCCTCAACCGGTTCGATTGCCCGATTCAACGCGCGCTCCCTCATCGCGGAGGTGGCAGGCACAAGGGCGGAGCGTCTCCTGTGCTCTTCCCGTAATTTGCTTTTGTCCGACGCGCTGGCTATGCTGCGCAAGAGCGCTCTTGGGTCGCCATCTTCATGCCGAGGGGAAACACCGTAGCCGGACTCCTGCTTCTCCTTATGGCGGCGGTCTCCCTCGCCGTCAGCTACTTCCGCGTACCGAAAGCTGGACGTTTCCGTGCCTGGGGCTGGACAGGTCTCGGAGTCATTCTGCTTGCGGAGGGATTGCTTTTCTGGGGCAGCCGCTGGGTGGCGATCTTCATCACGCCTATCGCCTGGACGGGATACCTGCTGCTGGCGGACGCTGCCGTCTGGAGTCTGCGCGGTGGATCCCGCCTGGGGAAAAACCCGGCGCACTTCTTCTCGCTCGCGTTTTGGTCAGTCCCTCTTTGGCTGATATTCGAGGCCTACAACCTCAGGCTGGAGAACTGGACGTATGTGGGCTTACCCGAAAGTGTCCTGGTGCGCTGCGTCGGGTCCGTATGGTCTTTTGCCACCATCTGGCCAGCGATTCTCGAAACCGCCGACCTGGTGGAAGCACTCGGCTTGTTTCGCTCGCACGCCGCACGCCGCACGAAGCTGAGTCCATCGGCCCACCTGAGTGTTCTTGTTCTGGGACTTGTCCTTGTGACCGTTCCCCTATTTGTTCCAGCATCACTTGGCCGCTACCTATTCGGCGCCATCTGGACAGGCTTCATCCTGCTGCTCGACCCTATCAACTACTACGCAAACGGACGGTCCCTGCTGCGCGATCTCGAAACCGGTCAGACCGCGACTTGTTACAGCCTGCTGACGTCGGGCCTAATCTGCGGCATTCTCTGGGAGTTCTGGAACTACTGGGCTTCCGCCAAATGGGTCTATGTGTTTCCCATTATGCAGCAGTGGAGGATCTTCGCCATGCCTTTGCC
>Ga0315281_10014364_pt1 | contig 10683 bp, 9 predicted proteins | sample YL17G07_0_MG_FD_204540 | JGI IMG/M metagenome (GOLD analysis project Ga0315281, IMG submission 204540) | Sediment microbial communities from Yellowstone Lake, YNP, Wyoming, USA - YL17G07_0 | ecosystem: Environmental > Aquatic > Freshwater > Lake > Sediment | place: USA: Wyoming | collected... | reverse complement strand
GCTCGCGGGGCTGTCCGTGATTCGCACCTGGATTGGTTTTCGTCCCACGACACCGGATGGTCTTCCCCTCATCGGAAAATGGAACGCGGTCCCTGGGCTACTGATCGCGGCCGGCCACGAGGGGTTGGGCATCACCACGGCAACAGCGACGGCAGAAATCGTCGCCGCGATCGCCGCTGGGCGGTCGCCGGCAATCGACCCGGCGCCATATTCGCCAATGCGCGGAGTGCCGCAGTCATGACAAAGACCGCCGAGCTTGTCGAGATCACGTTCGATGGCCGTCTCATTCGAGCTTCGGCAGGATGTACCGTCGCCGCAGCCCTCGCCAACGCCGGCGTCGCCGCGATTCGCCGCTCAGTGAGCGGAGATCCGCGCGGTGTCTTCTGCGCAATGGGGGCCTGCCAGGAATGTCGAGTGACGATCAACGGAGTCGCGCATCGCAGAGCCTGCATGACGGTCGTTGCACCGGGAATGGTCGTTGACGGGGGGCCCGCGGATGACTGATCCGTCCCGCGGGAGAGTCGTCGTGATAGGCGCCGGGCCGGCCGGCCTCGCCGCTGCCGTCGCGGCGGCAGACGCTGGCGCGTCGGTCGTGATGATCAACGAAGCTGCACAGTCTGGCGGGCAGATCTGGAGGCGCGACGTGAACGGTGCGATGCCCGACCGTGCGCGCGACCTATTTGTGCGCGCCGAAGCAGCGTCAATCATGCACCGTACCTGTTCAACGGTGATCGACGCGCGGAGCGTCGATGGCGGCCATCTGTTGACTATCGAGCGCGGTGGCTCCGACCCGATGGATAGCCCAACTGAGACCGTCGGTTCGACTGGCGAGCTGTTCGCGAGTCGCGTCATCCTCGCAACGGGGGCGCGCGAGCTGTTCCTGCCATTTCCCGGCTGGACTCTGCCCGGTGTCGTTGGCGTCGGCGCGATCCAGGCGATGGTCAAAGGAGGACTGGATGTTCGCGGCAAGCGCATCATCATTGCCGGATCCGGGCCGTTGCTTGTCGCCGTCGCTGCCTCCATCGCTGCACGGGGCGCGAACATTCTCATGATCGCCGAGCAGGCGCCGGCGCTGCGCATGATGGCGTTTTCGGCCGGGTTGCTGCGCGCGCCGCGAATCGCCCGTGACGCGCTCGGCTACGCCGCCGCCATTTCGCCAAAGGCGTTTCACTTTGGATCGTGGGTCGTTGCAGCCCATGGCGAGAGCGGTGTTCGTCAGGCGACCATCACGGACGGGCGCCGTGAGCGGACCATCGACTGCGATTACCTGTGCATCGGCTATGGCCTCGTGCCGAACACGGAGCTCGCGCAACTCATCGGCTGTGGGCTGTCGACGCGCGGCGTCGACGCCGATGAGAATCAGGAGACGACAGTCCCCGGAGTGTACGCGGCTGGCGAATGCGTTGGCGTTGCGGGCGTGGACGCCGCCATCGCCGAAGGAACGATTGCCGGATTCGCCGCCGGGGGAGCTCGCGAGCGGGCGGCGTCGCATCATCGCGACCGTGAAGGCGCCCGCGCCTGGGGTCGGCGGCTTGAGTCAACATTTGCCCTCCGGCCAGAGCTCCGCAAGCTCGCGACTGCCGAGACAATCGTCTGTCGCTGCGAGGACGTTCGGCTCGGCAGCATCGACCCGGCGTGGACGCCACGCCAGGCAAAGTTGTACGCGAGGGTCGGGATGGGGCCGTGTCAGGGCCGCGTCTGCCGGCCGTCCCTCGAACACCTGTACGGATGGGGGCAGGATCGCGTTCGCGCGCCGATTTACCCATCATTACTGTCGACACTCGCGGCGCATGGCGCCGATCACGATACCCGTGGAGCGAAGTAACATGGAACAGGCACAATGGGCCGGCGTCTTTCCCGCGATCACCACACCGTTCGCGAGGGATCTGACCGTCGATCACAAGTTTCTCGCGCAACATGTCGCGTGGCTCGTCGACAACGGTTGTGTAGGCATCGTCGCGCTTGGCTCGCTTGGTGAGGCGGCGACATTGCAGTTCGAGGAGAAGGTCTCGATCCTCGACACGCTCCGGAAAGCGCTGCCCAAGTCGATTCCTGTCGTCGCCGGGATCGCGGGCCTGAGTACTGCGGAGTGTGTGGCCTTGGCGCAGCGCGCCGAAAGGGTCGGGTGCGACGGGCTGATGGTGCTGCCGCCGTACGTCTATCGCGGGGACTGGCGCGAGACCGAAGCCCATTTCACAGCGGTGATCCGCGCCACGAAGCTGTCGTGCATGCTGTACAACAACCCGATCGCGTATGGCACGGACCTCACCGCCGAACAGATGGCGCAGCTCAGCCGCCACCAGAACCTCCACGCGGTGAAGGAGTCGAGCGGCGACGTTCGTCGGGTCACCGCGATTCGTGAATGCCTCGGAGACCGCCTCAGGATCTTTGCCGGCCTGGACGACATGATTCTCGAGAGTATCCCGATGGGCGCGACGGGGTGGGTCGCCGGCCTGGTAAACGCCTTTCCCGCCGAATCGGTCGAGGTCTTCGAGGCGGGCCTTGAGGGTCGGTGGGATGACGCCCGCCGCCTCTATGAATGGTTCCTGCCGTTGCTTCGGCTCGACACCGTCCCCAAATTCGTTCAGTTGATCAAGTTGGTGCAGCAGGAAGTCGGGCAGGGGTCAGAGCGGGTTCGTCCGCCGCGTCTCGAGCTCGTCACTGCCGAACGCGATGCCGCGTTGACCATCATTCGCGACCGAGTCGCTCATCGTCCCTCCGTTCCGGTGGGATAATTCTTCGGCGGGTTCTTTCTGCTTGGCAACATCGTCGCGTGACCGTTCCTGCGGACATCCTGTCGCGGCCACCAACCGTGATTAAGTCCAGCGACTCCAGACTCCCCCCGCCGGGCTATCGCCTGGCTGCGATCGAGGGACTCGACGACGTGATCATCTTCGTCGATACCCAGCTTCGCATCAGGACATGGAATGAAACCGCGGAACGGCTGCATCGCCGTTCTGCCGTGGACGTCATTGGCAGGCCAATCCTGGAGTTCGTTGCGCCTGGGTCGCGGCTCGACGAGTCCAAATTGTTTGCCCGTTCGCTCGCCGGCGAACGCATCGAGCGGCACGACACGATCTTTCTGCGCAGCGACGGCGCAGGCTTTCCGATCTCTGTGACAATGGCGCCCGTTGGCGACGGTACGGGCAACATTGCCGGGGTCGTCTTGTTGGGCACTGACGTTGGTGCGCGCCAAAGGCTCCAGGCAGAGCTACTCCAAACCAGGCGCATCGAAACCAACAATCTTATCGCGGGCGGCACAGCCCACGAGTTCAACAACATTCTCACCACGATCCTTGCCCTCGCCGACCTCACCGCGCGAGCGCTGCCGGTGGACAGCGCACTACGCAAGGACCAGGAAGCGATTCGTCAACAGGCGACCGACGGCGCGCGCCTCGTTCGACACCTGCTCGCGTTCAATGGGCGCCAGGTGGTTCGGACCGAAGTGGCGTCCCTCGGTACTATCGTTCGTGAACTCGAGCCCTTGCTTCAACGCATCGTTACCGAGCGCGTCCTGCTCGCCGTTACCGCCACGGATGATCGCCGCTTTGTGGAGGTCGATCGCGCCCACCTCGAGATCGTTCTTCTCGAGTTGGCATCGAATGCCAGAGATGCAATGCAGGCCGGCGGCACGCTCACTATCGGCACTCGTTCAGTCTCTGTTGCCAAAGGTGACGCCGGCACTGTCGGCGAGCCGGGCGACTACGTCGAGATCACGGTCCACGACACCGGCGTCGGGTTTGATCCGGTAACGCAGGATCGTCTCGTCGAGCCGCTGTTCACAACGAAGAGGGATGGCCGCCCCGGCCTCGGACTGACGATGGTCGACGGAGTCGTTCACAAGCATGGCGGAACCCTGACTTTCGCGTCGGAGCCGGGGCAGGGAACCAGCGTCCGGATGCTATTCCCGGCCAGCAAGGCGGTGGTGGAAGGCCAACATGTGCCGATGCAGACTGTTGACCACCGGGGTGGGAACGAGACGGTGCTGGTCGTCGATGATGAATCCGCAGTGCGCACTGTCATCTGCCGGAGCCTTCGTTGGGAAGGCTACGAAGTGCTCGAGGCCAAGAACGGCGAGGATGCCATGCTCGTTGCAGAGCGGCATGACGCCCCGATTCATCTGCTGGTTACCGACATCATGATGCCCGTGATGGGCGGCGCTGAGCTTTTCCAGAGTCTCCGCCGCTGGTATCCGAAGATGCGTTTTCTGTTCATCTCCGGCTACACCAAGGATTCAATCCCGCCCAACACTCTCGAGGACAGTGTCTCGGCCGGCGCCGGCTTTCTTCCCAAACCATTTACCATCGCGCAACTCTCGGCCGAGGTGAGTCGCATAGCCGCGATGCCGCGGCCGCACGCCCCGGTGCCCATCTGACCAGGACTCACGTCGGATCACACGATCGTATCTGTGCCGCAGTCCGAAAGATTCCGCGCGGCCGAGTATCGACGTATGGCGCAATCGCACGCCTCGCCGGCTTGCCCGGCCAGGCGCGGCTCGTCGGATACGCCCTTCACCGGCTGCATGCCAACAGCACCGTTCCCTGGCACCGCGTGATCAACGCTGCCGGCCGGATCGTGGTTGGTGACGGCTCCGGCTCGGCAACGACCCAGCGCCTGCGCCTGTTCGCAGAAGGCGTCGTTGTTGCGGCAGGCGGGCGGATCCCGTTGCCGCGATTCGTGTGGCCATCCGCTCCGAAGCGAGCGCGTTGAGGTTCGGCCTCCGTCGTGAGGTGGGGTGCCGTCAGCGACACCAACCGACGAACTTTGCAGTCCAGCGTGCGCGGCTTCGCGACGCGCGCTGTTGAACCCGACACGCAACGACACGATGGCGATCACGCACCGAACCAAGACCGCTCGGGCCCCGAAACGGGCCCCGACCACCTCTTCAACCCCAACGCTCGGCCCCGTCAACGAATGGTTCGAGCTTCGCCGCTCACGTATCCAGGGCGTCGGCGCCTTTGCCCTTCAGGATATCCCGAAAGGGACTCGCGTCATCGAGTACACAGGTGAACGGATCACTAACGCCGTGGCCGATCGCCGCTACGAGCATGACACGACTCGGCGCCATCACACCTTTCTCTTCGTGCTCAACCAGCGCACCATCATCGATGCCGCCAACGGCGGCAACGAGTCGATGTTCATCAACCATTCTTGCCGGCCCAACTGCGAAGCCGAGATCGTCCGTGGGCGCATCTGGATCGAGGCGATCAGGAATATCGCGGCGGGAGCAGAGCTGACGTACGACTATCAGTTCGAGAATGATCCCGAGTACACGGAGGCCGATCTCCGGTTCTACGCCTGCCGCTGCGCCGCCGACGCGTGCCGCGGCACGATCGTTAAGACGCGCCGGCGCCCACGTCCGTGAGCACTGCACTTCGCGCGTTGCTCGAGCACGTTGTCGACTACGCCGGGCTCTATCCGCCGGCGAGCGCGGACCTTGTCACGGCAGCGCGCAACTATGCGTCGTACCGTGCTGGTGACGATCGCTGGATGCTTGGACGGTTCGTCGTCGGCGTTGCCAAGCTGCCGGAGCTTCGCGGAGTCATTCGTTCGTTCCGGCCGGCGGAGGCAGCGTGGCCGTTGACAGTGGTCGCTCCCGATGCTCCAGCGGCTACGGGAGTCATTCGCGCCGTCGACGACGGCGCGATCACGATTGAATCGATCGAGGTGAAGGCGCGCACGCCGGCCGATGTCGGGTTGCTTGGGCGGGCCGCGGACCGGAAACGCGACGTGTATGTGGAAGTGGCTCTCGATGAGTCGCTCGAGACGATGCTCGACGCAATCGCCGCTGCAAAACTGCGCGCGAAAGTTCGCACCGGCGGCGTCACCGTCGAGAGCGTTCCGCCTACAGCCTACCTCGTGCGGTTTCTCCGCGGCTGCATCGATCGGGGGCTCGGCTTCAAGGCGACTGCCGGGCTGCATCATCCGCTGCGGGGGGTCTACAAGATGGGCTATGGCGCCGACGCGGCATCCGGAGAGATGTTCGGCTTCCTCAGTGTCTTTCTCGCGGCGACGTTGATGCGAGGAACGCTGTCCAACGACGACGCCTGCGCCTTGCTCGAGGAGGCCGACGAATCGGCGTTTGTCATTGACGATCAGACGATCGCGTGGCACGACCACGTGGCGGATCTCGACGCCATCACCGCGACGCGTGCCCGATTTGCGACGTCCTTTGGGTCGTGCTCGTTTCGTGAGCCGGTGGACGAGCTGCCGTTTCCGATGGTCAGGGCATGACGTCGACAGCCGCCGTGGACCCAACGCGAAAATCATGGGTCGAGAGTGCCAACCAGGCGACCTCCGACTTTCCGATCCAGAATCTTCCGTTCGGCGTCTTCTCGGCCGACGGTGAGGAGGGGTCAGGTCGCGTTGGCATCGCGATCGGCGACTCCATCCTCGACGTCACGGCGGCACTCGCCGCTGGGCTCATCTCTGATGACGCCAAGGTCGCCGCCGTTGGCTGTAGCTCGCCACGACTCAATGAGGTCATGTCCCTCGGCCGGAGCGAAGCACGGGCGCTTCGCAGCGCCGTCGCCGAGTTGCTCGATCCAGGAACGACTGTTGGACGGCGCGCCGTGCGCGTGCGCGACAAGATTCTCGTCGCGATGGAGGACGTCGTCCTCCACCTTCCCGCAGAGATTGGCGATTACTCGGACTTCTACGCATCGATCGATCACGCGTCGAACGTCGGTGGCATGTTCCGACCCGAGAACCCGCTGCTGCCGAACTACAAGTACGTCCCGATCGGGTATCACGGGCGGGCTTCGTCGATCGTACCGACCGGTTCGTTCATCCAGCGTCCGAGCGGTCAGACCCGAGACGATCCCGCGGCGCCACCGACGTTTGGTCCATCACGGCGACTGGACTATGAGATGGAGGTCGGTGCGTTCGTCGGCGCTGGCAATTCGCTGGGACAGCCAATCGCGATCGACGCGGCCGAGGAGCACATCTTTGGCCTGTGCCTCGTGAACGACTGGTCAGCGCGCGACCTCCAGACATGGGAGTATCAGCCGCTGGGCCCATTTCTGTCCAAGAGTTTTGCAACGACGGTGTCGCCGTGGGTGGTCACGCTTGACGCGCTCGAGCCATTTCGCCGACCGGCATACGCCCGTCCCCCGGGCGATCCGGCGCCTTTGCCCTATCTGAGCTCGGAGAGCAACGCGTCACGCGGCGGAATCGACATCACGCTTGACGTGTTGATCCAGTCAGCCCAGATGCGAGATGTTGACGCCGCACCGATGCTCATCAGTCGTGGACGGTTTACCACCATGTACTGGACCGTTGCGCAGCTCGTGACCCATCACGCCAGCAACGGTTGCAATCTGAGGCCCGGCGATCTTCTTGCGAGTGGAACGGTCTCAGGACCCACGCCCGACTCCCGCGGCTGTTTGCTCGAGCGCACGCGGCGCGGCACCGAACCGCTGACCCTGCCAACCGGGGAGCGTCGCACGTTCATCGAGAAAGACGACGAGATCATCATGCGTGGCTATTGCGAGCGGGACGGCGCCGTGCGCATCGGCTTTGGCGAGTGCAGTGGCGTCGTCGTCGACGATGACATGATCTTTTGGGTCGCGGGTACGATGGAGGCCGACGCCAAGGGTCCGGTGACTGAACGATCGAAGCTCCGTGCTGCCACCGACTGGCTACGACGGCGCACCCGGCGGCGGGCGTAGTTCCTCGCCGAGCAAGTCCCGCGCAGATTTCTCAGCAACTTTTCACTGGTTCGCATGGATACGATCGTCTTTGAGTCGCTGCACGCCGGCGTTGAGCCCCCGACTCGCGCAACCGCTGGGTCCGCCGGGGCTGACCTTCGGGCCTACTTGATCGATCGCGTCGTCCGTTGTTCGGACGGCGCCCGGCAATGGGACCAGTCCACGGGCACGTCATCGGCCTTGGTGCTCGCCCCGGGCGCCATGGCGCTGGTTCCATTGGGCTTTCGCGCTCGCCTGCCGCGTGGTATCGAAGCGCAGATTCGCCCCCGCAGTGGCGCCGCGTTCAAGAAGGGCTTGCATATCGCCAACTCCCCGGGAACGGTCGACTCTGACTTTCCCGATGAATGGATGGTGCCCGTCCGCAACGGCGGCAGTGGGCCGCTCACGATCGACCACGGGGAACGCATCGCCCAGATGGTGCTGGCCAGATACGAGGTAGTTGGGTTCGAGGCGGGAGTGGTCGGGGCGACGACCACGCGGCTGGGAGGGTTCGGCAGCACCGGTTGATGGCGTCCGACGGGTGGACCGCGAGCGACCGCGGGAATCTTCGCGCGCGTCCTCGCGTACGAACTCCAACATGACGACCCCTATCCCCGCCGCGCCGGCTCGGGCCGGCTACTTCCACTCCAGCCGGGCGCCGCGCTACAGCATTCTGTTTGCGCTACCGCTGTTGGTCGCCTACGAAGGACTCGCTGCCCTGCTCTCCAGCCCAGGCGGCGGACTGCGTAATGGTGCCGACGCCCTGTTCCGAAGCGCTTTTACCGCCGTCGCCGGTGCGCGTGGGCCGGCCTTGTTCATGGCGGCGATCATCCTGCTCGGGATGGTGTTGGTCGCGCTGGATATGAAACGGTCAGGGCAGCCAATCCGGGGGCGCTACTTCGTGGTGATGTTGGCTGAATCGACGCTCTTCGCCATCGCATTCGGGCTGGTCATCGGCACCCTCACGGCGCAACTGCTCGGGGCGACACATCTGTTGGCGGTCGGCGCCCCCACGGGGATCGTCGCCCTCAGCCGGCCGACGCGATTGATGTTGTCCCTCGGCGCCGGTCTTTACGAGGAGCTGTTCTTTCGCGTCGCGCTGGTGACAGGGTTGGCGGCGACAGCGCGCATACTGTTCGGATTCGGACGGGGAACGTCTGCGACGTTTGCGGTCATCCTCAGCGCAATCTTGTTCTCATTGTTCCACTACATCCCGCCGTTCGGCGACCCGTTTCAAATCACCTCGTTCACTTTTCGCCTTCTGAGCGGGCTGGCGTTCAGCGCGCTGTACGTTACGCGCGGCTTTGGAATCACGGCCTGGACGCACGCGCTGTACGACGCATTTCTCCTTCTCGTCTGACCCGATGATGGGCAGATGACCGAGCGGTGGCAGGTGCACTGCAGTCGTCTGAGCTGACCTGCGCCATGTGCGGCCGCGGTTTAGCTTGGCGCGCTGTTATCCGAGGGCGGTCTCGAACTCGCGCATGATTGCAGCGACGGGCTTCACCTCGCGAATCCCCGCGACACTTTTTCCAGCCTGCCAGTACTCGGTCGCCCCAAGACTGGTCAGCGCTGCCCTTTTGAGCTTTCTGAGCGATGTCAGCGCGTAGTATGTCCGTACCCATCGTTTTGCTCTTTGGCGGCGCAACAAGAACCGCGCAACCGGTCCGACCTTGGTTCCCAGGTTACGCACATAGTCGTTTTCGATGACCGCGACTGGCACGCCGGTCAGCCGTTCGGTGAGGACTATATCCTCAGGGCTCGCGTCGATGATCGCCTGCTTGTACTCAGCATGCGCCAGACACTCGGTCGTCGCGATGAACCGGGTTCCCATCTGCACGCCGTCGTAGCCAAGGTCCATCATCCGCCGGAACGTCTGCGGATCGCCAACCCCGCCGGCGCACACGACCGGCATTCCAAAGGGTCGGAGCTCTTCGAGGAGGCGTTCGGGTGGATATGGACCGGCATGCCCGCCCGCGACACTGTTCACGGCGATCAGGCCATCGACCCCAGCCCCGAGCGCCTTTTCAGCCCACTTCCGTTCCGTGACGTCGTGGTACACCACCCCCCCGGCAGCATGCACTTTCTTGACCACCCATGCCGGGTTTCCGAGCGAGGTCACGAAGAATCTGACGCCCTCCTCGATCGAGATCTCGACCCACTTTACGACCCGCTCGTGGTACGCCTTCGATGAGGACTCGATGAGGGCATTCATGCCAATGGGGCAGGTGGTCACGCTTCGAATCAGGCGCAACCCAGCTCGGTAGTCGTGGCCAAAGACATAGGTCATCGAGACCGGCTGAACGACGCCTATCCCGCCGTTGGCAGACACGGCCGCCACCAACTCGGGGTTGCTGCACGGGTACATCGGTCCGCCGATGATCGGCAGGCGAATACCAACCTGGCTGGTGAACCGCGTGGAAGAACTCATGGACTGACCGTGACCGCGGGGCAGGGGGGCGCCGGAACGCGCCGAATAATGAGCAAAATCTCACGAGGAATCACTGTGGATAATATCATGCTCAAGTACTTCAACATGAAGCACTCATCCACATGTGGGTATTAGTGTTCGCAGATTGTCACAAATCTTCCACATACGCCGTTACCTGCCTGGTTGAAGGAAAGAAAACGGCCGGGTGATCCCGAAGGACCACCCGGCCGTTTTCTGCGATCTACGCTAATCCGCCTACGGCACCTTCGGGACCAGAATGAATCCGGGCAGGGTCTTGTACTTGGAGTTCACCGAATCGATCATCGCGTTCGCGATGAGCTTCTGACCTGCGGCGGTCGGGTGGACCCCGTCGAGCGAAAACAGCGACCCGAACACAGAGGTCGCGGCGTCACGGGTGGTGCTCGTCAGGTTGGGGAAGCCAAGGATGAGCGGAGCGGTTCCGGTCTTCTGGGCCGCCAAAATGACGTTCGGATCAAGGTACGCCCAACCGAGTGTAGCAGCCCTGGCCTTGAGGTAAACGTTGTACTGGTCAGTCGTGGCGTT
>Ga0315281_10014363_pt1 | contig 10684 bp, 10 predicted proteins | sample YL17G07_0_MG_FD_204540 | JGI IMG/M metagenome (GOLD analysis project Ga0315281, IMG submission 204540) | Sediment microbial communities from Yellowstone Lake, YNP, Wyoming, USA - YL17G07_0 | ecosystem: Environmental > Aquatic > Freshwater > Lake > Sediment | place: USA: Wyoming | collected... | reverse complement strand
GCGGGCGCGCGCGCGCCCGGAAAGAAGGGCTGGATTGCCTCGTAAGCTTCCTGGGGAGAAACCGGGGCTTTGCCGCGGCGGTCAACCACGGTATCTCCCTGTCCAGTGGAGAAGTGATACTGCCGCTTAATCCTGACGCCGAGGTCTACCCGGAAACGGCCGGTGCGCTCGTGCAGGCTCTCGGGGAGCCTGAGGTAGGTATCGCCGGATGCAAGGTTTATAACCCCGACAGGGAGACGATTCAGCAAGCAGGCGGATACATAATGGACAACGGCTTGGCCTGGGCCTACGGGGTTAATGAAAAGGACTGCGGCCAGTACGACACGCCCGCCTACGTGGCGTGCGTGACGGGCGCCGCGTTCGCCGTACGGCGGGACGTCCTCGATCGCGTGGGACTTCTTGACCCGGGGTACTTTCCCGTGTACTTCGAGGAGACCGACCTTTGCTTAAGAGCCCGCCGCGCCGGCTACCGCGTGGTCTACGTTCCCACCGCGCGGATTATTCACCACGAGTCCGTGACACTTGGCAAGTTCACGGAAAGGTATTACTACCTCTACCATAAAAACCGGATACGCTTCATGCTGAAGAACTACTCCTGGCGGTTCCTCCTCGACCGCGCGTTGCCTTTTGAGCAGCGCTGGATCTCATCGAACGACCTGCAGGATCAGGCGATACCGCTCAACAAGGCTTACCTTGTTAATATCATCAACCTGCCTCGCACCCTCCTGGCCCGCAGGCGCGCCGACAGGCTGCTTTCCGCCCCCCGCATCGAGGACACGGTCAGCGAGTTTTGACCTACACGCCCTCGAGTGTCAGCCCGCTCGCAGCTATTCCCGAGCCGGCCGCGGGAGGTACACCGCCTCCGAAGTGGGCAGAGCCGGGATTCATGACGTTTTAGCCCGGCCTAAAATATTAAGTGAATACTATTTTCATTACATCTAATAACCATATATATCCTGGATCATTCGAGCCTGTAGACGTAATCGGTGCCGAAGGAAGTGACGGGCCGGAAATCGGCGTGCCGTCGCGAGTACTCGAAGACCCGCTCGAGGGTCGCCCCGTCTATCTCGTCGCCGTGGACGATGACGTATTTTGTGCCCAATCTCTTCAAGAAGCCCACCGCTTTCCCGGAAGGGAAATCCGCCGTCGCCTTGACGGCCTCGTAGTACGTGTTCGGGATGAAACCGCTGTAACCGTTAACGGTCTTCTTCCAGTGGAGCGTTGAGTAGTAGGTGCGTATCGCCTCCCGGCTGATCCAGGTACTCTCGTATTGCAATCCCGCCTTGAAGGTCACCGGGTCGTAGTTCGCAAACGGTATCTCGGCCGTCGGCGCCTGTCCCGGCTGATGCTCGAGCCAGGAGTACACAGGTGGGAACTCGTCCTTGAGCGGCACGCGGAACATCGGCAGCGAGATCGACATGAGGTCCACGAGGAGCAGCGCTACGATGCCCGCGAGGGCGAGGGCCGCCACCGGCGCGCCCTTTCTGGCGGTTAGCCACGAGAGCAGCGCCCGCACCGCGAACGCCGACAGCACCGCGAGCGACAGCAGCACTAGTATGATGAAGCGGGGCGGCACGCGGATGACCCTGAACCCGGGAAAGACGTAGTAGAGAAGATCGTAAGGCATGGGGATGTTCAGGGAGTGGCCGAAAAAGTTCAGTCTCGTCCCCAGGCACAGGACGGCGGCGACGGCGGCCAGCGTCACGTAGAAACGTACGTAGAACCGCTCCCGCCCCAGGCCCTGAATGAACAGTATCACGGCGCCGGCGATGCCCAGGACGAGCAGCAGAAGCCCGGGGAACAGCGAGCGCTCGGTCTGTCCGCCCCGGCTCATCGTGGTCTCGCGCAGTCCGGACGTGATGTTGCCCCAGAGCAGGTTCTCCTGGGAAGCGACCACGAAGTCGCGGACGTCGGCCGAGAACATTTCTACCTCCTGCTTGGAGCGGACGAACCGCGGGTCCTTCGACTGGACCTTCAGGTAAGGTATGGCGAAAGGGACGATGAGGGCGCCCGCCACCAGGAATGCCGCAACGAGAGTCCCGACCCACCGCAGGGTGAACCCTCTGCGGTTCATGATGAGCCTCACCAGGAGGAAGAGCAGGACGGCGACCGCCAGCATTATCCCGTAGTACCAGGTCGCGAGCGTCTGCAAAACGAAGAAGAGCGCCGCGAGAGCAGCGTTGCTCCAACCGCCCTCCTCCCCATACTTGTGCAGGAATAGCAGACAGAGAGGGATCCAGCCCGCAGCCGCAAGCTGCAGGTGTCCCATGTGGGAGAGCCTTGGCGCCGCGAAGGTGAAGGCGACGCCGGCCACGAAAGCGGCTGCCCGGTTCCCGGTGAGGTGTTTCACGAGCAGGTAAGCCCCGAGCGCACACAGGAAGAAGTTGAAGATGAGCATGTAGTTGGCCGTCTGGACCGGGTTGCCGGTGACGGCCATCAGCGGCGTCGCGATGAGGGCGGTTGTGAACTGGTTCTCCGAGTATGCAAGGGTGTACGGGTTCGGGTAGAAGATGTTGGCGTTGAAGAGGTTCAGCGGGTTGGAGGTCATCGCCTTGTAGTCCCAGGTGAGCGTCCACGCGCCCAAGGTGGGGTCGTACGGGTCTTTGTAGGTCGCGTGGTCGCCCCGGGTGATTATCGGCCTTGTGAAGACGCAGGTGAGCAGCAGGAAAACGACCAAGATAATAAGGTCCATGTATATGCCGCGCCGCGCCCTGTCCCGCTTTTTCCTTAGAGTGACTATAACGGGGACCCTCCATTCACCGCCGAGAACGCGGACATATTAACCAGGTATTCCCCATATGCCTTCTCCAACGTCGTGATGTTACCACTAATCGCGCCTCTCCGGCACAGTTGGTTGGCGATTGCCGCTCCCTCGACGACCGACCTTTCCACGTCACCTCCAAACCGCTTGGTTTTTCGTCGTCCGGGGAATGGCGACCTCGGCCATCTGGAATACGGTCATCCTGGAGTGACTGATAATCCTGGCCCCGATCTTTATGAGCTTGAGCTGAATGCTGGTAAGCGACCAGTGCAACGTCGGTGCCAGGCACCTTTTTTGCATATAATTGCATGGGTTGTAAGAAAGGAGAGAGATTGAGCAGGGTGATACTGGTCAGGCACGGAAGGACGGCGTGGCACGCGGAGGGGCGTTACGCGGGCACGGCGGACGTAGAGCTCGATGACGTCGGCAGGAGGCAGGTGGAGCTGGTCGAGAAACGCCTTGAGGGCGTTGGGATCGAGCGCGTTTACACGAGCCCCCTTTCCCGCTGCATGGAGCTTGCGAGGACTATCGCGGCGTCGTACGCTGTCGAGGTTACCATCGATGAGCGGCTGCGCGAGATCGACCTCGGCCGATGGGACGGCGAGACGTATAAGGACATCATCGAGAAGGACGGGGAAATCTTGAGCAAATGGACGGCGGACCCGACCTCGGTAACCGTCCCGGATGGAGAATCGCTTGTCGAGGTGCAGGAGCGCGCGATGCAGTGGTTCTCGGGGGCCGTGGCTGAGCATCCCGGGAGCACGATACTGGCGTCGAGCCATGGAGGGCCGATACGCTCGATCCTCGCTGCGGTCATCGGCCTGCCGCTTTCACGGATCTTCCGCCTGCAGGTGGACCTCGCCTCGATCTCCATCGTCAATTACAAGGGCGAGTTCTCGAACCTCGAGCTTCTCAACGAAACGTGCCACCTGGACGGTTTATGATAGCTCAGTGGTGCTACAATAGTGTTGGGAGAGTCGACCGGGCGGTCGCGGGGTCTCGAGCCCCGAGGAAAGTCCGGACTCCACAGGGCAGGGTGCTGGATAACGTCCAGGCGGGGTAACCCGATGGATAGCGCCACAGAAAAGAAAATACCAGCCGCACTGGCCCTTTATCTCGAAAGAGTGGGCAGCCGCGAGCGGGTTAAGCTGAAACGGTGGTGTAAGAGACCACCAGCGGTCCGGTGACGGGCCGGCTTGGCAAGCCCCACCCGGTGCGATGCCAAATAGGGGAGGAAGCGGTGGCCCGCCGCGCATGACTCCCGGGTAGGCAGCTAGAGGCCTGCGGCAACGCAGGTCCCAGATAGATGGCCGCCACCGCCCGATTCAGGGCGGCACAGAATCCGGCTTACAGGTCGGCTCTCCCATTTCCTTTAACCGGTGATGCCGGCACTCGACGGTCCGCTTCCCGTTATGTCGGTACGGCAGACGCAGTAGTTAGGGCGAAGGGCCTTGAGGCTTGTTTCACGAAATCGCCGATTATCTGGTACGGAAGGACGCTCCCCGGCAGGTCGTCGACGATCTCGCCGACCGGGATGTACGTCGCGTCGAGGTTTTCTTCGTTCCACAAGATAGGCCCGAGGATCCTGTCGATAACGGGGAGGCGGGCGATCTTCTTCTGGATGTTCCCCAGGCGCCAGAACTTCATATTGATCTTGAACCATATCCTGGACCATTTCATATGCCTGTCTCCTTCTAGAACGCCCTGACGCTCAAAAAACAGCTGAATATCAGGGTTGCAAAAAGCGATAGCGAGAGGTAAGGAGCCAGTACATTATGACCCCGGCGGCGCGCAGCGAGCGCGAGGATGGCCGCCGCTTCCTTCAAGCGCCTCTTATGTTGTTTGGAGGTCGTCGCTTTCTCGTCCAACTGTGCCTTCGCCCTTAGTGGGGCACTGCGCCGCGCACTCCATCTGGATCGTCGGGTGTATGATATTGAATTTTTCCTTGAGCGTCTCGTTGATATTCTCCATTATCGCCGAGCATTCGCTCAACGCTCGGTCAGCTGCCTCGACGTGCCCGCTGAGGGCGTACACGCCCGACCCAAGCTCCCAGACGTGGAGGTGGTGCACCGCCCGGACACCCGGTATCGACTCTATCGCCTTCTGCACCTGGGCCATGTCCATCTGCCTGGGGACGGATTCCAGGAGGACGTCGGTCGCGTCCCTGACGATCCCCCAGGCGGCGCTTACGATGAAAACGCTTATAACAAGGGCAATGACGGGGTCGGCGTAATACCATTTCGTTATTGCTATGATGGCTCCGGCGACGAGGACGCCGACGGAAACGCCCGCGTCGGCGACCATGTGCAAAAACGCGCTCTTTATGTTGAGGTCGTGCCTGTGCGAGAAGAGCGTCAGTGCCACGACACTGTTGATCGCAAAGGCAACGATCCCTACTGTGAAGATAGCAGTGCCGCTAACCGGCCTTACATGGATTATGCGCATAACCGCCTCGTAGGCGAGGATCCCCGCGATCGCCACAAGCGCGACGGAGTTGGCCAGCGCGGTTAGTATCCCCACGCGCCCGTACCCGAAAGTCCTGCGCTCGGTGGGGGCCCTCGCCATCATGTAAACGGCGAAGAGCGAAAGGCCGACTGCCATTACGTCGGCGGCATTGTGCACGGCATCTGAGACGAGCGCGAGGCTCCTGGTGGTTATCCCAACACCGGCCTCCGCGGCCACCAGGATGAGCCCCAGCGCGATGCCGAGTTTGAGCCGCCTCGTGGTAGACACGAATTCTCTCTCGCTGTACCGAGCGGTTTCGCCGTCCATTCTCAGCAATCCCGGGCTACTTATCTGCCATGTATTCGCGCACCCAGCCGGAGACGGCTTCCATCGCCTCTTCGTATGAGACCCGCGTTGACCACCCGAGCTCTTCGCGCGCCCGAGTGGTGTCGACGTCGTTGTCGAAGCCCATCACCGCGACGGCCATCCGGGTGATCGGGGGCCGCGCGGGGAAGAAGGGCAAGTACGCGAGCTCCAGCAGGTGCCCGATGGCCCAGGCGGCTCTTGTGGGCAGGCTGCCAAACGGTTTCTTGCCGATGAGCGAACCGATCTGAAGCACGTATTCCTTCCAGGTGACGTCGTAGTCGTCGCGGAAGCTGTAGATGCGACCGCGGGCCTTTTCGCTGTCGGCTGCGAGCACTATCCCGTCGACGAGGTTGTCCACGTAAACGAAGCTCGTGGAGTACCTACCTCCGTCGCAGAGCGGGACAGGGCCGCGCAAGAAGGCGTCGACGACGTCGCGGACCCAGACGCTCTTCGGCCCGAGGACGTTCGCGGGCCTTACTATCGTGTACGAGGTGTCTGTGCCGAAGGTGTAACCCTTGACGACCGACTCCGCGTAGATCTTGGTGTCGGCATAAGGAACGCCTGAAAGGGTCTGGGGAGCGTCCTCGTTGAAACCCTTCAGGTGCAGACCGACCCCGAAAGCCGCGATCGAGCTCACGTACACGAAGCGGTCGACATCGCCGACACACTGCTCGAGCAGGTTCGCGGTGCCCTGCACCATCACGCTGCGATAGAGGTCCATGCTACCCCAGTCCGCCACCCTCGCAGCGAGATGGAAGACGCGGTCTATGTCGCGCGCGACGCCCTCGAGCGTTTCGGGCCTTGTTATGTCACCCCTCACGACCTCGAGACCTTCAAGGTCACCGGTCTGCTCTTCGGGCAGGAAGAGACCGCGCACGGTATCGCCTCGCTCAAGAAGTTTTTTGCAGAGCCGTGAACCGATTGCGCCGCCGGCGCCGGTTACGAGTGTCTTCATATCGCTCCCTCCCTTAAGGTTGTACGGTCACGTTAATTCTACAGCCCAACCCGTTAGCCAGGAAGTGGAGGGATCAGCCGGCGGTCGTTATATAATTTAACCCGCGTTCATGAAAGCGCGCAATTGGTCCGTGAGCCGGTTGGTGGATGCTCTTGGAGGATGTGAAAGGAGGACGACTTGACGGAGCCTGTGAAGGTGGGCCTGGTGCCCGCGAGCCGTACCATTTTCGACCAGGAACTGGCCGTGAGCGTAAGGGACAAGGCTCTCGACGCCATGAGGATGGCGGGCCTCGAGCCGGTGGCGCCCGACACGGGCCTCACCGAGAGCGGCCTTGTGCAGACGCCCGTCGAGGCGGAGAGGGTAAGCCGCCTTTTTGACGAGAGCGGGGTCGCGGGCGTTATCATCGGGGCGCTGAACTTCGGAAACGAGATACCGGCGGCGCTCGCGGCTGTCGGCGGCACTAAGGACAGGCCGGTCCTTTTGTTCGGCGTTGGGGAGGAGGGCGAGCTTGAAAGAGAAGCGAGCAGGCGCGACTCCTTCTGCGGGTTGATCTCGATCGCGACCGCGCTGCGCCACCGGGAGAGGAAGTTCGTTTTCCCCGCCAGGGCGGTAGGGAAAGTGGATGACCGGGCCTTCGTCGAGGCGTTTGCCGAGTTCGGCAGGGTCTGTCGGGCCGTCCAGGGCTTGAGGGGCGCCGTCTACGGTCAGGTAGGACCCAGGCCCGCCGACTTCGAGACGTGCGCTTTCGACGAGGTATCGCTTCAGAGGAAGTTCGGGATAAGGGTCGTTCCGATACCGCTCTCGACTCTTTTCTCGATGGCGGGCCGGGTTGATGAGAACAGGGGGCGCCCGGTGGTAAAGGACATGATGGGCGGCGCTGACGTCTCCGCGGTCCCGACCTCCGACCTTGAAAAGATGGCGCGCCTCGAGGTGGCGATCGAGGACATAATAGAGGAGCACAACCTTTCCGGACTCGGGCTACAGTGCTGGACTTCGATACAGGAGGACTACGGCATAAGCCCCTGCTACGCCATGGCGAGGCTCACCGACAGGGGGATGCCGTGCGCCTGCGAGGCGGACATACACGGGACCCTCAGCATGCACCTTCTCTCGCTTGCGGCCGGGACCGCCGCGGGCCTGGCGGACTGGAACAACCGCCACTATCAAGACGTGAATGCGTTCTCGGCATGGCACTGCGGGGTTTTCCCGCCTTCGTTGAGTTCCGGGGCAAAGACCGTCTCGTATCACAACATCCTCGCAGGTTCCACGGGTACACCGGACGGAAAGTTCGGGACCGTCGAGCTCGAGCTGGACGAGGGTCCCGTTACCATGGCACGGGTCACGGAGCACCCGTGGGACTGCTGGCCGTTCCTGGTAGCCGAGGGGGATGTCGTCGACCTGCCGGGGGAGCCTCCGGGGAGCCACGGATGGGTGAGGGTGGACGACCTTGACCTTCTTTACGCCGAGATCCTGCGCGGATTCCCGCACCACACAGCGCTTGTGCGCGGCCACCTCGGCGGCGTCTTGCTTGCCGCGTCTTACTTCCTCGGACTGGAGCCGGTCGCCCCGCTGCCGCTTGGTGACTGCCGCCTCGAAGTGGGGCCCGAGTTCTGATACATTGTTGAAAGCATATGGTGGAGATAAAGCCGTTTCGGGTACAGGAGAGTGACATGAGACGTTTGAGAAGGAGATCCTTTGCGGCGGGCGCCTTGGTGGTGATAACCGCTGCCGCCGTGGCCGCGGCGGGGTGCGGCGGCAAGGGCGTTAACGTGGAGTTCACGCAGTCAGAGCGGAACCCGGTGCTGATATACCAAAGGACGCAGGCCCTTCCTTCCCTTTACAACGTTGGGGCCCCGGACCTCATAATCTACGGGAACGGCACATCCTTCCGCATGGCCGGACTCATGGATATCAAGCGCGGCAGTTTCAGCCGCGAGGAACTGAAAAAGCTCCTGGCCTCGATCGTCGAAAAAGGGTTCTTTGAACTAAGGGCTAAGGGAGAAGACCCCCCGATCGGTGGCGATACGGACCACGTGACGGTGACTTTGAAGGACAAGTCGAGGAGTGTCTCCGCCGGAGCCGCTACGGCTACCAGCCCTTTCAAGGACATTGTAGAGGAGATAAGGAACCTTAAAGTACCCAATGAGCAGGAATACACGCCTGACAACCTCGTTTTGTACTCGAGTGTTTTCCAGGGGAGCCCCCCTGCGGATGCCAAGGTCCTTGACTGGAGACTCGCCCCCAAGCTTCTTGCGGACGCGGCCCTGGCGGAGGCTCCCGGTCGCGCCGTTTCCGGAGCCGAAGCCAAGGCGGCCTGGAAGGCGCTCAAGGAGGCTTACCGGTCCTCCGCCGATGAGGTGTACTGGAAGGCGGGGGGAAAGATCTATGCGCGGGTTGTAGCCGTCCCCCAGTTCCCTATGCCCGGTGTATAGGTCCGGGTCGCGCCTTGGAGGGGATGGAGACTGTGAGCTGGAGAAAACCGACGGCGAAGGTGGTCCACTTCACCGATGTGCCTACGGAAGCGTTCGGCGACGAGGCTCCCGGCGTTTCGATACGCCTTTTGATAGATGCCGATCACGATGGCGCACCCGTCTATGTGCTGCGGATGATAGAGGTCGCACCGGGGTACAGCACTCCCGACCACCGCCATTCCTTCGAGCACGAGAACTTCGTGGTAGGGGGGACGGGAGAAGTTGTGATCGAGGGGGAGATGCACCCGGTCGCCGAGGGCGACGTGATCTTTGTCCCGCCGGATGTGCGGCACACGTACAGGAACACCGGGGACGGGCTCCTGAGGTTCCTCTGCGGCATCCCCGCATGATGGGGTCTTGAATCGTGAATTCTTTGCGATTATTGAATCGTGGGTTCTTATTTAGACCGGGCTCATTTAGGCGGGTCTCTCAGGCCGGTTCATTCATCCCGGCCTGGAGAGGCCGGGCTAAAACCTGAGAGGCCGGGCTTAATAATGGTCAAGAATTCACGATTCAAGACCTGACCCCATCCCGTCGAGCCAGGCGCGGATGCGCCTGCCGTATTCGGGGCCGGCGGTTATCGACACGTCGTTGTGACCCGCGCCTTCGACCAGGAAAAGCTCCTTCGGCTCACCGGCGGCCTCGAACAGCCTGAGGCCTTCTTCAACGGGGATAAGGGCGTCGGCATCACCGTGGATGACCAGGACCGGGCAGTTTATCCCGGGAAGCTGAATAAGCGAGTTGTAAGCGTCGGCCTGGGGGGTGTACCCGCGGATGAACGGGAAGAGGTGTCTCGCCACCGAGGAAAGCGAGGTGAACGTCGATTCGAGGATGAGCGCCATGGGGTTCATACCGCGGCAGATCTCGCATGCGACCGCCCCCCCCAGCGACTTCCCGAAGACCACTATCTCGCCCTCCGCGAACCCCTCACCCATGAGCCGGTCGAGCGCCGCGCGCCCGTCCAGGTAGAGGCCCTCTTCGTGCGGCCTTCCCTCGCTTTTTCCGTAGCCCCGGTAGTCGATAAGGAGCATCGCGCACTCCAGCTGAGCGAGTTCCCGGTACACGAGCGACCAGGAGTAGACTTCCTGCGCGTTGCCGTGGAGGAAAAGGACCGCCGGCCGCCCCGGTGGCCCAGGCCACCAGAGGCCGTGTATGCGGACGCCGTCGATGGCGTCGAGCCATACTTCAGCCGCCCCGGCGGCCCAGGGCGGGGGAGGCATTTCGGTGGGTATGCGGTCGGGGTAGTAGAGGAACCGCTCGGCTATCTCGTCGGCCATGCGTAACTCCTGTTCCGTGAACGGGTACCAAGAAACCGGCTTCGATAATATAATCATACAAATGACCGGGCGTGGAGCCCCGGCGGCTCCGGCGTAAGGTTTGGGTGATTTCTTGCCCGACGGGCGTATAGAAAAAAGGGAAGAGACAAAGAGAGAGTTTGTTGTAATACCGGGGAAGTGCGAGCCTGAGGAAGCCCTGATTCGGCAGGCCGTCACCTCCCCTGATGCTCTAGATGAGCTTTGCGGTTTATACGTAGCCAGGATTTACAACTATGTACTGAAGAGGGTAGGGAAGGTACAGGACGCGGAGGATATAACCTCGACGGTGTTCGAGAAGGTCCTTTTGAACCTGGAGTCCTTCGACAGCAGGAAGGCGTCCTTCTCGACCTGGATATACAGGATAACGATC
>Ga0315281_10014362_pt1 | contig 10684 bp, 17 predicted proteins | sample YL17G07_0_MG_FD_204540 | JGI IMG/M metagenome (GOLD analysis project Ga0315281, IMG submission 204540) | Sediment microbial communities from Yellowstone Lake, YNP, Wyoming, USA - YL17G07_0 | ecosystem: Environmental > Aquatic > Freshwater > Lake > Sediment | place: USA: Wyoming | collected... | reverse complement strand
GTCGCCCAGCTCTTCGAGGAGCGTCAGCGCTTCAGCGCTAGAGAGCTTCACGGAGAGCCCCTCGCCTCCCTCGGCGAAGACCACTCTCACGAGCGCCTCAGTTTCAGTTTCTTCGCCCTGGAGGTGCTCTTCTTCAATCCGGGCAGCGGAGCCGCCGAAGTCGCCGAAGTCGCCCCGGGACTCTTCGAGCGGATCTCGACGGCCGCATCGTAGGACGCATCGAGAAGATCGATGAGCGTCTCGCGACTCAGATCGTAGTCGAGCGCAAGCCGGCAGGCGAAGCCGAGCGCGGAGCCGATATCGAGCACGACCTCGGCGGCCGTTTTCATGCGGGCCTTGTCGGTCACGACTCCAGGCTCTTTTCAATGTTCAAGATCGCCCCGGCCAGATCGATCTTGCAGTCCTCTCCCACGCTCGCCAGGCTGAGAATCAGGGACTCGAAAGGGCTCGCCTCAGTCTCCTCTTCCACGTTCAGATCCTCTTCGTTCAGAGCCTCAAACGAACGGCTCACCTTCCACGCGAGCACGATGACGACTTCGCGGGAAAATACGCTCAGGTGATTGAGCGGCGTGAACAAGAGATCCTCCTCTCGATTCAGATACCAGAGCGCCTTCTCAAGATCCTCGCGCGCCGTCGCCTTATTCTTGAGCCCCGAGCGCCAAAGGTACTTGAGCGCGTTCCCGAGGTTGAAGGAAAGGTGCTCGGCGATATCCACGCACTCCACTCCGGAGGGGTGAGAGGTGTAGTGCTTCGGGTGGTCGATTCGTTCGTTCATGTTCGTTCTCCTTTGCTCGCGCTCTCGCACTCTCGCACTCTCGGTTACGTTCTCGGCCTGACCGGATGCTCGCCGCTCGGCATGTAGCGCACGCGCATGACGATCGAGACGATGGCTCTCCCCGCCCTGAGCAGGCCGGGGAGGATATCGTCGCGAGCGATCTGGTACGCATACGCCGTGTTTTCGAGAAAATGGTAGTTCGTCGCGACGTTGTACGTCATGCGCCCCGGGGCGACCTTCACGGGGTACTTGAGATCCGCGCCCTGCACGCCGCGCGCATCGACGCGGAAGAGGATCGTCACCCAACACTTCCAGGGGGCGGGATTCGCCGACCAGCCATCCAGCTCTTCGAGGGTGATCAGAAGCAGGCGCACGTCGCCTTCGTCGGTGCCAGGCGCGGGCACGGGCACAACGATCTCTCCCGAGACGGAACCATCGCCTTCCTTCGCGGTGCGCACCTGGCACACGAGCCCTTCGTCGCGCATCCGGCCGCACGTCGAGTGGAGCACGTCGGCCATGTAGGAGCGGACGAGGAGCGCCTCGTCGCGGATCTTCCTGGTCGGAACCTTCGTCGGAGGCTTGCGCTTCTTGACGAGCGGCTTGCGCTTCGGAGGCGGGCGGCGCGGAGGGCGGCGCTTCCTGACCGGAAGCTTCTTCGGAGGGGCCTTCTTGACCGGAGGCTTCCGCTTCGGCGGGAGCTTCTTCGGCGGCTTCTTGACCGGAGGCTTCCGCTTCGGCGGGAGCTTCTTCGGCGGCTTCTTGGCCGGAGGCTTCCGCTTCGGCGGGAGCTTCTTCGGCGGCTTCTTCGGCGGGAGCTTCCTGACCGGAGGCTTCCGCTTCGGCGGGAGCTTCTTCGGGGGCTTCCTGACCGAAGGCTTCCGTTTCGGCGGCTTCTTCGGCGGGAGCTTCTTGACCGGAGGCTTCCGCTTCGGCGGGAGCTTCTTCGGAGGCTTCCTGACCGGAGGCTTCCGTTTCGGCGGGAGCTTCTTCGGAGGCTTCCTGACCGGAGGCTTCCGTTTCGGCGGGAGCTTCTTCGGAGGCTTCCTGACCGGAGGCTTCCGTTTCGGCGGGAGCTTCTTGACCGGCGGGCGCTTCGCAGGGAGCTTCGCGGGCTTGCGCCCGACTGGTAGCCGCTTCTTGGGCTCGGGCCTCTTGGCAGGCTTCCTGAGAGCCCGCTTCAGAGGCTTCAGAGGTTTCCTCGGCCCGCTCGGGCGGCGAGGCTTCGCGCGCTCGCGGATCTCCTTCGGCGGGAGCTTCTTCTTGGCTGGCTGCTTCGCCTGGGCCTTCTTGCCAGCCTTCTTCCTCGCCCACGCCTCTCGTGCCAGACGAGAGCGCCGGGCGCTCTTCAGGTGCTCTACAGCCTCACGGATGGCGCGAGCTTCGGCTCGCGATGGTCGCACGAGCTTACGCTTCGCGCTCCGCTTCGGAGCCTGCTTCGGAGCAGGCTTCGGAGCAGGCTTCGGAGCCCGCTTCGGAGCGCGCTTCGGAGGAGGATTAGGCCGTCTCGCCATCGCGCTCCCGAGTCTCGATCGTCACGGGCGGAGCGTCATCGGCGTCTTGAGTGGTAGGGGTAGTGGAGACAGCGGCGGCGGCGGCGGACTCCTCAGAAGCTTCGGCGGAGGCTTCGGCGGAGGCTTCAGCAGAGGCTTCGGCGTCGAGCGATTCCAGCTCGAACTTCATGAGCCCCTTGATCGCGCGGTGAAGATCCGACACGACGCGCTCCCTCGCCTCTGCGCTGACGCGATCATCCACTCGCACGCGAGCGGCGATCCGCTGCAACGTGGCGATATCGAGGGCGTAGTTCTCACGGACCTTCAGTGGGCGTGCCATAGCGATCTCCGGGGTAGTACAGAGGCCCCCTTGCCGAGCAGAGGCGGGGCCGTACCTCTATCCGCCGATCCGAATACGCGGAAGGGCGCTCAAACTCCGGACTTCAGCCGAACGGGACCGGGCCGCTCTCGTCGGAGCCCGTCTCGTCGTGCGCGGGGAGCGCCTTGATCGCCGCTCCGCGGGGGAGCTGGGGGCGATCCTCGTTCGTCGGGCGCGCGTGAATGTCGAAGAGCACGACCGTCCCCTTGCCGCCCTTGATCTTCCCCTTCGAGACGACGTACAGCTCGACGAGCTTCGTCATGTCGAGGAAGTCGGCGATCCCGGCGAGCTGCACGCGCTCGTCCACGATCACGACCTCGCCGGGCTTCTGCTCGTGGACCACCTTGTCGCGGTCCACGGCCAGGCACGGCGCCGTGAGCTTGAAGGTGTAGAAGAAGCCGGGCTTCTCCGGCGTCGAGTCGTGCCGCTCGTAGCGGGCGATCGGGTAGCCCTGGAGGGGGTTCGAGCGCCCCTCGTTCTCGTGGATCCAGTAGCGGCGATCCGCCGACTGAACCTGAGTGAAGCCCGCGGGCGGCTGGGGAGCGGCCGGAGCCGCGTTCTGGGGTGCTTTTGCTGCTGCCATGTGAGAATTCTCCGTTCCAGTGAGTCAGGCTCGACCGACATGACCGAACCTGAACGCATTATCCGGGACTGAGAAACAGAGCGCAAGAGTTTTTAATCGTTAACGATTACGCGGGGATAGGTAGTAAACGGGAAAATATCGTCAGGAATACCGCCGAGATTACTTGCAAGAATATCCGTACCGGAGGAGGATGGGGTTGCCGGTGCCGGCTTGTCGCAAGCCGCTCGCTCCGGCGCACCCACCCAAACATAGGAGAACGGGATCATGACGACGAAGAATTGGAACGAGTATCAGCGGGCGATCTTCGAGGATGTACGCTCGGGCGAAGGGCACACGTTCGTGTCCGCTCGCGCGGGCACGGGCAAGACCACCACGATCATCGAAGCGCTGAATCACACGGGCAAGGCCAGGACGCTCCTCATGGCGTTCAATTCGTCAATCGCGATCGAGCTGCGCGCTCGCGCTCCGAAGGAGACGAGCGTGCTCACGTTCCACTCTTTCGGCCTCCGAGCGATCAGCTCCGCGTTCGGTCGCCCTGACGTGGACAAGGACAAGGTGATCGCAGAGGTGGCGCGACGGCTCGACTTCGAGAAGGGCGAAGAGCGCGCCATCGGGTTCGCCGTGGCCCGCGTCGTCTCGCTCGCGAAGGGAACGCTCGCTCAGGACGAGGAGGAGATCGGCGCGCTCCTCGACGCCTTCGGCATCCTCGACTCGGCGGAGTGCGACGAGAAAGACTTCGAGCGCGTGGTGAACCTCGCCGCCGATATGCTCGTGTGGAGCCGCGCTCAGACGAGCGTGATCGATTTTGACGATATGGTCTGGCTCCCGCACACGCTCGGGCTCAGGTTGCCGACCTTCGATCGCGTCTTCGTGGACGAGGCTCAGGACTTGAACGCGGCGCAGATCGCGATCTCCGTCCGAGCTGTGAAGGCTGGCGGGCGAATCATCGCCGTTGGCGACGATCGCCAGGCCATCTACACCTTCCGGGGCGCGGACTCTGAGGCCGTCACGAAGATCGTCAAGGAGCTGAGTGCGAAGGTGCTCCCGCTCTCCACGACGTATCGCTGCGGTAAGAAGATCGTGGCCCAGGTGCAGCGCATTGTCCCCGACTTCCGCGCCGCCGAGACGAACCCTGAGGGGATCGTCAGGTGCGAGGCTCCCGATAAGATGCTGGGCCAAATCAAAGGAGGCGACTTCCTCTTGAGCCGCACGAACGCTCCCCTGGTCGGCTACTGCCTGGGCTTCCTCCGCGCCGGGAGGAAGGCCAAGATCAACGGCAAGGACGTGGGAACGGGGCTCACGAGCTTCGTGAAGTCGCTCCGGCCCAAGGGCGTGGACGGACTCATCGAGAAGGTGAACGCCTGGAAGGAGAAAGAGGTGACTCGCCTCTCAAAGCGGAACAAGCCGGCCGACGCTGCGATCGACAAGTGCGAGACGATCCTGGCCTTCTGCCAGGGCGCCGAGAGCGTCCCCGCCATCCTCGCGAAGATCGAGGATCTCTTCGCGAACGTCACCGACGATAATTGCATCGTCTGCTCGACCACGCATAAGGCGAAGGGGTTGGAGCGCGAGCGCGTCTTCATGCTCGTGGACACCTACCGCCCCGGGAAGAGCATCGAAGAGGATAATTTGTACTACGTCGCGGCGACGAGGGCGAAGAGCGAGCTTGTGCTCGTCTCGGGCAAGGATGCGGTGCAGTCATGAGCGCCTCGTCTTCCGCGAGCACGGGCGCGGGCGCGGGCGCGAGCGCGGGCGCTATCCGTCCCTTCGCGAACCATCGGAACGAAGTCGAGCGGCAGATCATCGTCACGCTCGTCGAGGATCTCTTGGCGGGCGGCTACAAGGTCGGCGTGAACGATGGCGAAGAAAGGGTGCTCGAACCCTGCTCGGACGCCGCTCGAATCTACGCCGTCATGTCCACGACGGATGAGGACTACCTCCTCACGGAGAAGGAGGGCGAGAGGGGCGGGTGGATCCGTCTCATCTACGGGAACCGTTCTGACGTGATCAGCGACTACACCACGAATATTCCTGATTCGATCTTCGAGCGCGCGAACGAACTCTCTGAGCGCTTCGCCGGGGGTGGCCAGTGATGACCTTCAAGAGCTGCCCGTGCGGCCACAACCTCACCCTGAAGGAGTGGCTGGCCCTCCCCCTGGTCGGCGAAATGCGCCTCCCGGGGGAGCCCGTGCTTCAGCTCCGGAACCACTCGCCGGGGTGTGACTCGACCATCGCGATCGAGCTGCCTGCGCGGCCCGTAGCGCGAGCCCGAGCGCGAGAGGAGGTGACTCCGTGAGCGCCGCCTCGCGTGTGGACGCCGCTCTGACGAAGAACGCGGCGGCAGCAGGCTACGACTCCGACGCCCTGGAGATCGCTCGCGTGCTCGTGCGCCACTACGGCGACGAGGCCGAGGCCGTCCTTGATCGAATCCCCTCTCACCTTGTTCACGTCCGACTGAAGAAGGTCGCCTCGAAGCGGGCGTCTCGGAAGGGAGGCGACGAGCCATGATCGCGGCCAAGTACCGCCGCCCGTCTCGGAAGCGCCCCGCTCCCCCTATCGAGTGCTCGCTCTCTGTGCAAGCCTCCTACAGAGTGAACGTGGGAGGGATCGTCAAGACGAACTTCGCGCTCATCGACTCGGAGGGCGAAGTCGTGAGCGGCGCCTTCGAGCTAGGACTCGCGGAAGCTCGCAAGCTGGTGAGGGATCTCCAAGATCGAATCGAGTGGGCAGACTCGGCCAAGAAGGAGGCTGGGGCATGAAGAGCAAGAAGATCAAGAAGGCTCCGAAGCGTCCGGCGCCGCCACGAAAGACTCGCGCCCGCCGCCTCTCCACCGTGGCCGCCGCTGAGATCATCGCAGAGCTGATCACGCGCTACCGCAGCGAGGCCAGTGAGCAGGGCGTCCTACCGGGCATCATGCCGAGCATGATGCCGCTCCCTATCGACAAGATCATGATCTGGAACACGGCCGGCGGCTCGTATCAGATCGAGGGCGTGAACGAAGACGCGGGTGTGGTGTGCTCGGTCGCCGTGGGGTGCGCCCAGGAAGCCGCTCAAATCGGCCTCCGGTTCTCGTCGCATGTCGGGCGGCCCTGCTACTGGCTCAAGCTCTCATGGCTCGCCTCTGAGGGTGGTGATCTGGGCTACCTCCCGAGCAGCGTGAAGCCGCTACGGAACATGATCGCGAGTGAGGGCGAGCACGCTCTCGAACCAGTGTGGAACTAAGGGACGGAAACGCGCACACGCGCACGCTCACGCACACGCAACGGAGAACGAAGGAGAACAAATGACAAAAGCGAAAGCGAAAGCCAAACTGAAGACGAGCGCGGCCTCGAAGCGCGCTCCCGAGAGCGCCAGTATCCTGAGCCTGGCCTCTCAGGGCAAGAGCAAGAAAGAGAGAGACGCTGAAGCCAAGAGAGCGAAGCGCGCGACCGAGAAGGCTGCGAAGGACGCCGCTGCCGCTCTGAACCCTCTCAGCTCCGCCGTGCTCACTCCGAAGAGCGGCAAGGGCAAAGGCAAGAGCGAGGGCACAGGCGAGGGTGCGGGTGAGGACGGCGAGAACGAAGTCAGCATCAGCTTCGACGACATGGCGAAGGCTCTCCCGTCGATCACGATCCTCTTCGAGCAGATCGTGCTCGACAAGGACTTCAACTCGCGGAAGGAGTACCGCGGGATCGAAGCTCTCTCCGAAGATATCCAAGAGCTAGGCTTGATCTCCGCGCTCGTCGTCTCGCGAGATCCGAAGGATCCTAACCGCTACTTCCTGGTCGCCGGCTTCCGCCGCACGCTCGCCATCATGAGGCTCCGCGAGGAAGCTCGGAAGAAGGGAGCGGAGATGCTCCCCTACGATCAGATCGAGGTGAAGCTCCACGAAGGTCCGGAGATCGGTCGCTGGATCCTGAACCTCCGCGAGAACATGAGCCGGGTCGATCTGCACGCCTGGGAGATCGGCGATCAGTGCGTGAAGATCCGCGAGCGCTTCCAGCTCTCGGGCGCTCAGATCGGCGAGAAGCTCTCCTACCAGAAGAGCCACGTCAACAACTGCATCCGCGTCGTCGAGCGCATCGCGAAGGACGTGCAAGAACAGTTTCGCGCGGGCAAGGCGGAGCCCCCGTTCAACCTCCTCACGAACCTGGCTGCCATGAATCTCGCGGACGGTAAGCCCGACCACGAGCGGCAGCGCGTGAAGTGGAACGAGTGGCTGAGCGGCAAGGCGGGGCCGAGCGCCGAGGGTGGAGGGGAAGGCGATGACGGGGACGACGACGAGCACCCGAGCGGCAAGATGCGCCGGCTCCGTGAAGCTGAGAAGCTCCTGGGCAAGCTCGAAGAGGGGCTGAAGGAATCCACGCGCGAGAGCGACCGAGAATACTTCCGCGGCGCGATCGGGGTGGCGAAGTACCTCATGGGCATCGTTCAGAAGATCAAGCGAGTTTCGTTCGCATCCAAGTAGTGAAGGAGAAGCCAGTGGCAGCAAAGAAGAATCCAAAAAGCGTGATCAACACGACGGGGGTGGAGGTGGACACAAGCGCTCCCACCGAGCCCAGCCCGGCGACAACGGCGAAGAAGGGGCGAAGCAAGAAGGGAAGCGAGAAGGACGAGAAGAGCGAGAAGAGCGAAGAGGACGAGACTCCCATCGAGCGGGGAGAGCCCAGCCAAGCCGTGCTCGAAGCCACGGCTGCGATGGCTCGGGCGGCGGCGAAGGATGGCGAGACGGCGCTCGCGACGGCCGATCAATTCGATCGCGAGGTGCTCCTCGACACCATCGCCTTCCAGCTCCCGGCCGCCTGGATCACGAAGAGCGTCGTCGATCGTCTTCAGACGATCGATACTCCCGCCCTGGCGCTCGTGATCTCCTGGCTCGCCGCGAATTGGTGGGCCGGGTACGAGAACGGGCAGAGCGAGACTCTGACCTCGATCCGAACCGCGACCGAGAAGGGGCTCCGAGGAGCCACCGAAAAGGGAGTGCTCGAATCCGTGGAGAAGCAGATCAACGAAGATCGTGAGCGCGTCGCTCACGAGGAAGGCAAGAAATCGTGACCACCAGCAGATACCCAAATCAGTTCAAAGTTCGCGGGAGTGGTTCCCCGAACATCATCAGTATCGGCGTCGTCTCACGGAGCCTGGCCAAGAGCCACGCCTGGTCGCTCGCCGCCTGGCTCGTCACCTACGTTGGCGACATGCCCGCGTTCTTGAACGTGCTGATCGACGTGTGGGTGAGCCGCTACGGAACCGAGCAGACGCCCGAGTGGCTCTTCCAGCTCAATCCCGGGTGGAAGCCGTTCGATCCCCCTGCGCGCCCCGTGGCGCCCGTCGCCGTGCGGGCCGACGCGCCGGTTCCGTTGCCCACTCCGCTTGCCACTCCTCGCCAGGGAGGCGGGCAGGGGGGCGGCCAGGCGCCTCCGAGGTTCACGCTCCCGGACGGCACTCCGCTCGACGCTGACGCCGTGCGCGCCATCGGCGAAGACGCCGCTCGCACGATCGGAGCTGGCATCGGAGCTGGCAAGAGCGGGAACGGCTCGCGAGCCCCGACCTCGCTCCCGACCTCGCTCCCGACCTCGCTCCCGACCTCGCTCCCGAAGCCCGTCATCGACGTTCCTGCGGACGAGGGCGGAGGCTCCGATGGTGAGTAAAGCGGACGAGCAAGCCGGAGGGAGCACGAGCGATCCAAGGAAGGCCGAAGCGCTCGCCGCTCTCACCATCGCGTGCATGGTGGCGCTGGACGCGGGAACGCACCTCGCAGGCTTCCTGGGAGCGCTCGCGGGTGTGTACGCCTCGGACGCTCGCGTCGGCAGCGAAGAGGGCGATACCGTCGTCCTGGCCGTCACGGTTGCTCACGAGGCTGGAGTGTCGCTGGACGATCTCCTCGATACCGCCCGCCTGACGTGGGAGGCCATCGTCGCCGAGCGCGCAAACCCGAGCCCGGACGACGACTAGGCCGAAACGAGCGCGAGGAGCTTCCGTCTTCTTCCGGAACCCCTCGCGCTCGTCGCTGCGTGAATCGCAGCCTGACGATGGCCGTCAGAATCAAGCGGGCTCTCATGAACGATCTTCCCTGCCTCCACGCCGGATGTTTTTCCTCCGCGCGTTTCGTTGCTCGCGACAATCGAGCTGCGCTCGCGCACCTCTGCCGCCTCTGCTTCGCGGATCTAGCGCTCGAAGAGCAGAGCTTCTACGCCGAGAGCAAGCCTCCAAGCGATTCGCCCCTCCCCTCAGCCGAGAGCGAAGATAAGCGCGCAGAGCCGAGCATCGTGAGACGCCGGGTTGTCTATCTCGTACAGCCCGGAGACTCCCCAGTCGTGATCGCGCGCAGGTGCGGGATCCATCCCTCCCGCTGGCGCGAACTCGTGGAAGGGAACCCTCTGAAGAAGCTCACTCCGGACAAGCTCACGTTCGCCAGGCTTAAAGTCGGAGAGTGGCTCACCCTTCCGGAAGGGTGGGAACCCCAGCAGAAAAGAGGAGCACCATGAAGAACCCTCCAGCTCATCCCATGCAACTACGCTTCCCCATCGGAACACGGATCAAGTCGTCGCCTTCCCATTCTCCGTCGCGCACGCGCTCGGAACCGTGGCGCGACACGGAGGATCTCGGGCGCTGGCTCGTGCTCCTCGAAGACGGGCGCACGATCGATTGCACGAACGCCGAGCCGCTCTGTAGCTGCCTCGGGTGCGAAGTCTGCGAGCCCGAGCCGTGCATGGCGCTCCGGAGCGATCTGACGCTCGAAGCGGATCCTCTCGCCTCTGAGGTATTCGAGGACAAGCGGCCCGTGTGGAGCTGCGAGCCGTGCCGACACGCTCGCTCACGAGAAGTCTGAGAAGGGAAGAGAAGGGAAGAAACGCATGAAGAAGATCCTCGATCACGGATACGTCAGCCTCGTCGAGACGTGGGGCTCCGATCAGAGCATCATCGAGGCCGCGCGCATGTCTACGGACAAGGGGTTCCTCGGATGGGGGCCGAAGTGCGTCGTGTGCGGTCGCTATTACGGAGATCCGGAAGATCCCTCGCCTCGAACGATCCCCACAGTGGGGTGTCTCTGCGGGAGTCGAGAGCAAGGTCCGGGCGACGAGAAGCTCCTCCGCTACCTCTACGCCAGCACGCCGCCCCACACGTCGCCCTTCGAGTTTGGCGGGCTCATCGTCGAGGTGCAGGCTCCCATCTTCGTCTTCAGGGAGTGGCACCGTCACCGCACGCAGAGCTTCAACGAAATGAGTGCCAGGTACACGCCTCTCCCTGATCTGAACTACGTCCCGACCATCGAGCGCGTCATGATCAACGCGAGCGCGACGAACAAGCAAGCCGGCACCGTCTCGGGCTCGTCTTCGCTCACGCTCGAAGCAGCCGAAGCGTTCCGCCTCGAACTCGCAAACGAGTACCATCGGCAGCAAGACTTCTACGAGCGCGCTCTCGCGTCCGGCATCCCGAAGGAGCTGGCCCGTGTGGATCTCCCGGTCGGGCGGTATTC
>Ga0315281_10014361_pt1 | contig 10684 bp, 10 predicted proteins | sample YL17G07_0_MG_FD_204540 | JGI IMG/M metagenome (GOLD analysis project Ga0315281, IMG submission 204540) | Sediment microbial communities from Yellowstone Lake, YNP, Wyoming, USA - YL17G07_0 | ecosystem: Environmental > Aquatic > Freshwater > Lake > Sediment | place: USA: Wyoming | collected... | reverse complement strand
CCTTGTCGTACACCACATCCTTCTCGGGATAGTTGTAGACCGGCTTGCAGTTGTTCGCCGGGGTAATCGGCTTGGTCCAGTTCACGCGCTGCAACGGGGTAACCCACACGCACTTGTGCTCGTTACCAGCCTTGCCCTTCACGGTGTTGACACGGTCGATACCGTAGATGTGACCGTTACGCGAACCATGCAACCACAGCTTCTTGCCGCCAACGTCGACGAGAATCATTTCATTCACACCGTCGTAGTCGTACGGATCGTTGGGCGTGTAGTTGAAGTAGCTGCGGATCTTGCCCGTGTCCGGATCGAGCACCAGATTGCTGTTGGAGAACAGGTTGTCACCGATACGAACATGGCGATCGAAGTCCGGACCTGGATTGCCAACCGGCCAGAACAGGTTGTTGGTTTCCTTGTCGTAGGCACCGGTTATCCAGGCAGAGCCACCACCGTACTTCCAGGATTCGCCGGGCCAGGTGTCGTTGCCGGGTTCGCCGGGCCCGGGAATGGTGTACGTCTTCCATACCGGGGCGCCAGTGTCGGCATCGATCGCCGCGATCCAGCCGCGCACGCCATATTCAGCACCTGCGGTACCGAAAATGATCTTGTTATGCAGGGCCATCGGCATGATGGTGAAAGTCTCGGCATAGGTGTAATCGCCGATCTTCTTGTCCCAGACCACTTTGCCGGAGGCGTTGTCGAGCGCGACAACGTGCGCATCCAGGGTAGCCAGGTAAACCTTGTTCTTGTAGACGGCGACACCGCGGTTCACGACGTCACAGCACAGTTTCGGAAACACGTCACCCGGCAGTTCGCGATCGTATTTCCACTGCACCTTGCCGGACGCAGCATCGACCGCAATCACCTTGTTGAAGGACGTGGTGACATAAATCATGCCGTTGACCGCGACGGCCTGGCTGTCCTGGCCTTCCAGAACGCCAAAAGACAGGTTCCAGGCGGGAGTCAGCTTCTTGACGTTTTCCCTGTTGACTTGGGACAGGGGGCTGTAGCGCGTGGTCTGATAGTCACGACCGTAATGGAGCCAGTTCTGCGCATCCTTGTCGGCATTCAGAAGCATGTCGTCCGTTACATAGTTGGGAAAGAGCTTTGATTCAGCACTATCCAGACCCTGTGCGGAGACAACCCCAGAAGCACCGAACGCCGCGATTGCAGCGAGGGATACCGCAGCACGTTTGAAGTGCAACGATTGCTTCATCATTTTTTTTAGAACCTCCCGAAGTATTGTAATGCGCGGATCTTCGAGCCTTGATACCGCGCATTTGGTTTTGATTACTGCCTCGATGCGTAAAGCAAGACCGGACAACCTGAGAAACTCTCAGAGTTAGACGAGCTTTACTGCAAGGCGAAAACTAAGAGTTACGCACAATGTTGTCAACACATTTCTGGCCGGTAACGGGTTACGGCTAGGCCATGCTCGAATTGTTGCGTCGCATCAATCACGTTGAGGGCCTGCGTGGGTGTCCGACATAACCCGCGTCCGGCCGGCGTCAACGGTGCGCAGACGGCGAGTCAGGTGCGCAACTCAAGTAATCGGTTAATGTGAATCGAACCTTCGCGATGCGTGTCTGTGTGCAACTGCCGCATAAGGTCTCAGGCTGCGTAATCTCAACTGGACGAAATCATTGGTCAGTCGTCAAACTGGCCCAGGCGATCCACCCTGTCGATGTTTCATCTCCCGAAATTTCAGATGCGAACCGTAAAGTCCCGTTCCCGTTTCGCGTTGATCGCGATTCTGATCGCTGTAACAGCGCAGTTGGCGCGCGCCGATCCGCTGATCACCTATCCCCTGCGGATAAAGAAACATGAGATTCGCGCGGAAGTCGCCAATACCGAGCAAGCGCGCCTGCGCGGATTGATGTTCCGGGACAGGCTCGCTGAAAACAGCGGAATGATTTTCTTGTACCCGCGCGCCGAGGCGTCCGCGATGTGGATGAAGAACACAGGAATTGCGCTTTCGGTTGCCTTCATCGATGCCGGCGGGCGCATTCTCAACATCGCAGAAATGGAACCGTACTCGTTGGACGCGCACGCCTCGTCCGGCGCGGCAGCCTATGCGTTGGAAATGAACCGCGGCTGGTTCAGCAAGCGCGGCATCAAGGCTGGAGATCGCATTGAAGGATTGAAAGATCTCCCGCCGGCGCAATGAAAATGAGAAACGCCCGGGCAATGACCCGGGCGTTGCCAAGGATCGCGATCGCGCCTACATCGCTATGTGCGTCTGCGCGACCATGAAGAAAAGCATCGGTATGGATAGCATGGTGTTGGTGCGCGAGGCAAGAAAGGCCACCCGTCGCGCCTTGTTCTTCTGCTCGTCCGACGCCGGCACCAGACCGAGAATTTTCTTCTGGTTCGGCCAGATCAGACCCCAGACGTTAAGCAGCATGATGGTGCCAAGCCAGGCGCCGATGCCGATCCTGTGAAATCCGGCCTGGAGCGCGAATGCGGCGACAAAATTGGCGCCCAGCAACGCAGCGCCAGCCAGCCAGGTTGCCAACGCTGCCCAGCGAAAGAAGAACAGCGCGCGTGGCGCCACGTGCTTGGTAATGCCGGCAGCCGTGCCGTCGGCCTGCGCCGCCTTCAGCGCCGCCACCTGAACAAAGTTGAAGTAATACAACAGGCCGATCCACATGACGCCGGCCATGATATGGATCCAGCGGTAAATTCCCGGAAGCATTTCCATGGCTTATCCCCCCATCACGGAATTGACGACGTAATACAAGATGACAGTGAGCACGAAGCCCGCTATTACCGTACCCCATAGAGAATCCAGCGGATTTTTCATTTTCCCCTCCTCCTGTAATCGAAACGCAGACAGTGTAGATAAGGCCGACCGGCACCGCAACAGCCAGTCGTCACAGCCAGTCGTCATGGCCCAGTCTCACGCGTCTGGCACAGGCAGGCCGGCCGAACACCCGTCGACCGCGATCACGACCGCGGTTGCATCGTTGCGACCCATGTAATGGGCCTGATTCTTGATCGATCGCTCCACCAATTCGTCTGCCATGGACTGGATCGATCCGCCTGCGTGCATCACTTCGTGGACAACTCGCTCGCCCAGCACTTCCCAGATGCCATCACTCGCCATCAGGAAAACATCCCCGGGAATCAATTCGCCATCCGTGTAGTCCACGACGAGATGACTGTCGAGCCCGACAGCTCGCTTGAGAACGTGACGCATGTCGCCCCTTTGCCAGGTGTGGTCAATAGTCAGCTGATCGAATAGCTCACCGCGCCGTCGATACACGCGCGTGTCACCAACGTGCGCCAGATGGAAATAGTCGCCCCTGAACACGAGCATGGTGAGCGTGCTCACCATGCCTTCATATTCCGGATGACGGGCATTTTCCGAAAGCAACCAGTCGTTGATCGAACGCAACAGCTTGTCCAGCGCCACGGAGATGTTCCAGGTAACGGGCACGTCGTAAAAATCCCGCAACAAGCTCTTTACCACCGTTTCCGAAGCAAGCCGTCCGCCGCCGTTTCCACTCACGCCGTCGGCAATCGCTACCGCAATGCCCCGGGTTTGCGCTTCGAGCCTTTCCCGCGGCGTTACGATGCCGTGAAAATCCTCGTTGTTCTTGCCTGGCACTGCCGCGGTTGCGTGCCCGACTTGCAATTGCAACAAGGGTTTGGCGGCTGTTATCCCGGTGCGCGCGACATGTTCCGGGGGGACGGCGGTGTTTTCTGGCTTCATGGCTTCGGTTGGGGGTGGCAAACTACCTGCGCCCGGCACGGGCGCGAATAGTCAGGTAATGGCCCGCAAATGAGATCCTCCGATGGATCGCGCGTGAGTTTGCGGCGTAAGACCACCCGTCTCCACCGCCGCGATGGCCTTGGCCCGATTCATGTCGTCGGTATACCCGCAGGCGTACAGGCAGCACGCAAGCTGGTGCACCAGAGGATGCGGGATGGGGACCTGGCCCGCCATCGCCTGCTTCACCCAAGCGGCGGTGGCTACGGCATCGACGGCGCACGGTTGGCTCGGCGTCCCGCGATCCGATTGCATTTCTTCTTCGAACAGCACGACCGCCTCGCCCTGACGGAAAAACCTGATGCGCGGCCGCTGCCCGGGATTCGCGAACAGTTCGCCCTCCGTAGTTTTCATCAACAGGGCATCGAACCCCATGGCAAGCAGAAACGTTTCCATTTGCGCAAGCTCGAAAGGCTGGTCGGCGCCCACCATGCGCAGTCCACCGCTCTCGATGGGGTCCAGCAGCGTAACCAAACGGTGCGCCGGATTGCTAACGCCCAATCGACTGCGCAAGGCGAGCAAATTGGCGAGCCCGGGACAAAGCACCGCCGTCGGTACGAAGGCCAGCAATTCCTCGTTCAGCGATTTCTGAGCCCGCGCCAGCGACCCGCCGGGCAGCACGCCGAGCTCGCGCAGAATATAGGCGCTGGCAACGCGCCCGCCGCCCTCGAGTGTCCCGTGCAAGAGCACCGGAACGCCCATGCGTCGCAGCAGCAACACCAGCAGCGGCAGCAGATTGGGCTCCTGCCGGGCGCCGCTGTAAGTGGCGAAAACCAGCGGCCGCAAGGCGGTGGCGGGCGGCTTGAGCGCATGGACCCGCTCCGCAGCGGCGCGATAAAACCCGAGGAGTTCGGTTGCCGACGCGTGCTTCATGCGCAGCGCGCAGAGGCAGACGCCGAGTTCCATATCCGGTACCCCGCCATCGAGCATGGCAGCGAACAGATCATGCGCGTCCTCCTCGCTCAGATCACGGCGATTGTCGGCGTCGCTCGCAATCTCCTTGATGAAACGCCCAATCGTCATGGCTGGTCGATGAAGACTGCATTCAGTTCGTGGACAGGGTGCTAATCGATCCAACGCAAGCGTTGTGCCATGCACCTTTCTCATGTTGAAACAAGAAATTAGGGCGGCGGCGACCGTTCGCGTGCGAGGAGGCGGTGCGCGAGGTCTTCGCCGCCGCATCAACTTGGTGCGCCAGCTTGAACCGCTGACCATGAACAATCTGAACCGCAAGCTCGACCGCACTGCCGCATGGATGCGCGCGTGCGCCGCCTCCTGAGCCGGTGGAAGATACGGGTCAACAAGCGTTTGGGGGATTGCGCACTCATGGCGGCTACGCCGGGCGGGGCACTCAGTCAACGGTCGATCCGTTCACCCCTGCTCGCCAGCCCTGCTTTTTTGGCGCAGGCTTCGCCTTCTGCTAATCTGCTCAGTGCAGCCACACCACTAAATCAATCAAAAAGGGGGGAATGAAATCATGGCGGATACGATCAAATACCTGCTCCCGGAGGAGCAGATTCCGAAGTCCTGGTACAACCTCATGGCGGACCTGCCCTCGCCGCCTCCGCCGCCGCTGCACCCGGGCACGCTGCAACCGCTCGGACCGGACGATCTCGCCCCGCTGTTCCCGATGTCGCTGATCATGCAGGAAGTATCCGCCGAACGGGAGATCGAGATTCCGGGCCCGGTGCGACAGATCTACAAGCAGTGGCGCCCGTCGCCGCTGTTTCGCGCGCGCCGGCTTGAGAAGGCGCTCGATACGCCGGCAAAGATTTACTACAAATATGAAGGCGTCAGTCCGGCCGGTTCGCACAAACCGAATACCGCGACCGCGCAGGCGTTCTACAACCACGAGGCCGGCATCCGGAAGATTTCGACGGAAACGGGGGCCGGGCAATGGGGGTCTTCGCTTGCCTTCGCCGGTGCGCTGTTCGGCATCGAGGTTCAGGTATTCATGGTGAAAGTATCGTATCAGCAGAAGCCCTATCGCCGCGCTCTGATGGAAACCTACGGCGCGCGCTGCATCGCCAGCCCGTCGATGGAAACCAATGTCGGACGCGCAATCCTCGCCAAGTCACCCGACAGCAGCGGTTCACTCGGCATCGCCATTTCCGAAGCGGTGGAAGTTGCCGCCACCCGGGACGACACCAAGTACGCGCTTGGCTCAGTGCTGAACCACGTACTGCTGCACCAAACCGTGGTCGGACAGGAAGCGATGAAGCAACTGGAGATGGCCGGCGATGATCCCGACATCATTATCGCTTGCACAGGCGGCGGATCGAACTTTGCAGGCATCGTGTTCCCTTTCCTCGGCGCGCAACTTCGCGGCGGCAAGAAGCGTCGCATCATCGCCATTGAACCGGCGGCCTGTCCCAGCCTGACCAAAGGCAAGTACGCCTACGACTTCGGCGACACCGGCCATCTCACGCCGCTGGTGAAAATGCACACGCTCGGCTCCACGTTCATTCCACCCGCGTTCCATGCAGGAGGATTGCGCTACCACGGCATGGCGCCGCTGGTCTCGCACATCAAGGCTCTCGGGCTCATCGAAGCGCGCGCCTACAAGCAGATCGAAGTGTTCGAGGCGGGAGTGCAGTTCGCACGCACGGAAGGCATCGTTCCGGCGCCGGAAGCGAATCACGCGGTCAAAGGCGCAATCGATGAAGCGCTGAAGTGCAAGCGGGAAGGCAAGTCGCGCACGATCCTGTTCAATCTTTGCGGGCACGGGCACTTCGACATGCAGGCTTACACCGACTACTTCGCCGGCAAACTCACCGACAGGAGCTATGCGGAGGAGGAGCTTGCAATGGCGCTCTCGGGCCTGCCGTCAGTTCCGGCCTGAGCGGTCAAATCGCCGTCCGAGCCGATGCCCGGCGGGCAATGCGGAAAACAACGGCTGTCCCGTGCAGTGGTAATGTCCGTCATCACCGGCAGTTGCGGGCAACGCCCACCGGCAATCTTGCGGCCGTGGCCTTGCCCGCGTGCCGGCACAGACGGGAATGCGCTCATCATGCGTCCCATGACCCACCGCAGGGCCTCGGCCGCCGCGATCGGGGCGGTAACGGCATTTGCCGAGAGCGCGAGCTGGAACTACTGCCGCAAACGGCGACAACGGCATCGCACAAACATGATGTAGTACCGGCCGCCGCAGACACCGGCGGCCGTGTTTTCTTGCCATGTTGATTTCGAAACAGGACATCGAGACCGCCGTCGCGCGCATACGCCCGCATCTGCCGGCCACTCCGCTGGTGCGCGCGGAACATTTCAGCCGCAAACTGGGCGCGAGCGTATTCTTCAAACTGGAAACGCTGCAGCCTACCCATTCCTTCAAAGTGCGCGGCGCATTCAACGCGTTGATACAACTTTCGGACGCGCAGAAAAAACGAGGGGTAGTGACTGCTTCGGGTGGCAATCACGGGCTCGCCGTCGCATACGCCGCACAAGTGCTGGGAATTCCGGCAACCGTTTATCTACCCGAATCCGCGACCGAAGCCAAGCTCGCCGCAATTCGCCTGCTCCGTCCCGAGATCATTGTTCACGGCGCCGCCTGGGACGATGCCAACGCGCTGGCGATGCGCGTGGCGCGCGAGTCCGGCAGGACCTATGTCCATCCTTTCGATGATCGCACGGTGATGGCGGGCCAGGGGACCATCGTGCTGGAGTTGTTGCAGCAACTGCCTGCGCCGGCTCTCATCGTGGCCTCGATCGGCGGCGGCGGACTGATCTCGGGAATCATTTCCGCGACAAAGCATTTTTCACCGGCAACCCGCGTTGTCGGCGTCGAAACCGAGGGCGCGGATTCCATGTTCCAAAGCCGGAAGGCCGGAACCATCGTCATATTGCCGGCGATCACGTCCATCGCCGAAACGCTCGGCGCTCGCAAGACCGAAGCAACCCAGTTCGAAATCGTATCCAATCACGTCTTCGATCTGGTTACGGTATCCGACAAATCCGCGATGCGCGCCTTGGTTGAAATTCTGGAAACCGAAAAACTGTTGACGGAGCCGGCCGCGTCATGCTCGGTTGCCGCGCTTATCGAGGGCAAAATTCCGGTCACGGCAGAAGAGAATGTCGTCGTCGTACTTTGCGGCGCCAATTTTCGACTGGATGCGCTGTCCGCCCTGCACTGGTGAAGTGTGACTGTCCCAGGCGACGCCGTGTTTAACTTTCCGTTTAGCACCGGCCCGGTTCCGAGCAAAGAAAGGGGCCAGGCGCGCTTCATTGTGCTAGCATGCCGTCATGCCTCGCCGCCCGCGTGTCCATCTTGATGGCGTGCCGCTGCACATCGTGCAGCGCGGTCACAATCGCGAGCCGTGCTTCTTTGGCGAGCAAGACTACAGCAGTTACCTGCACTGGCTGGGCGAGGCGCTTGCCGAGTTCGACTGCGCGCTGCACGCCTACGTGCTGATGACCAACCATGTGCATCTGCTGTTAACGCCCAGGAAGGCCGAAAACGTGCCCAAGCTCATCATCTCGCTGGGGCGGCGCTACGTGCAATACCTCAATCGCAGCTATCGGCGCATCGGCACGCTGTGGGATAGCCGCTACAAATCCTCATTGGTGCAGGCCGAGACCTACCTGCTCGCCTGCCAGCGCTACATCGAACTCAACCCGGTGCGCGCCGCCATGGTCGAAGACCCGGCGCACTATCGCTGGACCAGCTATCGGTCCAACGCGCTGGGGCAACCGGATATGCGCCTCACGCCGCATCCGCTGTATCTGTCGTTGGGGCGAAGCGACAAGGCCCGACAGGCCGCCTATCGGGCGCTGTTTCGGGCGCAACTGGATCGCGCGGCCCTTGATGACATCCGTCTGGCGCTGAACCAGAGTCAGCCGCTGGGCAATGCGCGCTTTTACGCCAGGATCGAGAAAATGACCGGAATACGACGCGAGGCGAAGCCGCGCGGCAGACCGCGCCTGGCGCCGGCTAGTGCCCCTGCATCGCAAGAACGAGGGGAAGAATCAGGGGCTCGAAGAAAATAAACGAGCCTGGCCCGTTTGATCCAGCCTGGAGCAATGCTTGACCCAGGCCTGGAGGATGCGAACGGCAGTGGGAGCGGCGTTGCTGGCGCTGATCGCAGCGGGTTTTGTCGCTGCCGTGGCGGCGGAGCCGGAGCCGCCCGGGGGCGTGCTTTCGCTGCAGATCGAGAACGACCTCTTTGCGGGACAGGACAGGAACTACACGTCCGGCCTCCGCATCGCCTACGCGACTCCCGTGGGGCCATCCCACCCGCTGGAGTCCTGGGTCCGCGCGTTGCCACTCTTTGAGGGCCGATTGAGCGTCACCTATTCGCTGGGCCAGATGCTCTTCACGCCGATCGAAATCTCCGCGACCCAGCCGATCCCGAACGATATCCCGTATGCCGGTTACCTGTACGCGGGTTTCGGACTCGAGTCGGAGATACAGCGCGAGGACGGGCGCCGCATCCTGGTCAACGTCGAGCTGCAGCTTGGCATCGTCGGCCCGAGCGCATTGGGAGAGCAGACGCAGCACGCGGCGCACCATATCACCGGGTCCCCGCGGCCGAATGGATGGGCCAATCAACTGCCGGACCAGCCCACCCTCAACGTCTTTTACGACCGCGTTTGGAGCGGCTGGTACGAGACCAGAATCGGAGAAGCTGGAAGCGGCTACAACGTCGACCTCTCGCCATATGTTGGAGTGGCGCTGGGCAACGTCTACACTTACGCCGGCGGCGGTGCCACGCTTCGTTTCGGACCGAATCTTCCCGCCGGCTTGGGCCCGCGCTCCCTCCGTCCGGGTCCTCCCGGCTCGGACTCCTACAAGCCCACGCCCGATACGCGTTGGTACCTGTTCCTCGATCTCGCAGGCAGAGCCGTTGCGCGCAATATTTTTCTCGACGGCAACAGCTCCACCGACAGCCCCAGCCTCGATAAGAACACGTACGTCGGCGACTTTCGGGCGGGAGTCAACGTGACGTTCGGCCGTTACCGTCTCGGCTACGCCCAAGTGTACCGGCCCAAGGAATTCCGCGGCCAGATCCCGGAAAGATTCGGAGCCCTGAGTCTGTCGACCCCATTTTAGAGCCGCGCGTCTTCCGGGTCAGGTTTGCGATATTGCGATTTGATGCATGTGCAACGACGTTGCCCTGGTCCCGCCCTCGGCGGCTATTCGCTCGAGCTGTGTCACCGCGCGACTCACGCTCGAAACATCGCGTTTCAGGCGCCACGCTACTTGGCTCAGACTGGCGCCCCCGCTGCTGGCAGCGAGCCAGCCAATCAGTGCTCGGGCCTGGGATGCCAATCTGTTCTTCCCGGGCCTTGATAGCTCTTGCTCGATCAGTCCGCTGCCCTGGCACATGTAGGCTACGATGTGATCGAGATCCGCGCCATGCCTGCGAACAGACTCTGTGTTTGCACGCAGTGCCCGCTCGACAAACCGATCCTCACCCACCACCCGGCTTTCCTCACTACCACGATAGAATTCGGGCCGATGACCCTCTGACATGCCCTCAGCAACGAACCGCGCATAGCGCGAACGCGCTACGCCTATGCGCGTGTTGAACTCAGACAGCACCCAGTCAGTGGTCAGAAAACCGTATGCGCGTTTGGCCAGATAACCGCTGGCTTCGGTTGATGTGCCGCGTGTAGCGCAGCGACAGGTTCTGCAGCCCTTTGGACAGCGGCTGCGGCCCCATCTGCAGAGCCAAGTGCACATGATTGGTTATCAGGCAGAAAGCATGCACACGGTATGCGAAGCGGCGAGTACCTTCCTCGATCAGACGATAAAACACCATCCGGTCCTCGTCTTCGAAGAAGATATCCTGGCGGTCGTTGCCGCGCAGGATGACATGCTATACACAGCGACTTAAATAATGGCGCATAGTTTAACCAGTTGCCGATTAGGTCTGGCCCATAGAGCGAAGCGCTCCGTCACAGCGTTTATGACTTCTT
>Ga0315281_10014360_pt1 | contig 10685 bp, 6 predicted proteins | sample YL17G07_0_MG_FD_204540 | JGI IMG/M metagenome (GOLD analysis project Ga0315281, IMG submission 204540) | Sediment microbial communities from Yellowstone Lake, YNP, Wyoming, USA - YL17G07_0 | ecosystem: Environmental > Aquatic > Freshwater > Lake > Sediment | place: USA: Wyoming | collected... | reverse complement strand
AAGCCCTTACGCGATTCACGACCGACCGCCACAAATTGCGGGCTTGAGCGCGCTGGAGCGGCGCGGCGAGACGGTATACCAGCAGAACTGTGCTTTCTGCCATGCCGCGGATGGCACTGCCAGCAACTGGATCGGCAGCTTTCTGCAACCCCATCCGCGCAACCTCACCAACAGCCCGGTCATGGCGCAGATGACCAAAAGCCGATTGCGCTCCGTCATCCGCGAAGGACTGCCCGGCACGTCCATGCCGGCGTGGAAATCGGTGCTGGCGGAAGACGATATTCAAGCGGTCGTCGCCTACGTTGCACGCGCTTTCCACCCGCTCAAGGATTGACGCCGAACGCATTCCGGCGGAGACGGCACGCTGCCCGGGAAGCCCGTCCGGAGCCGCATTCCTTATTCTGGGAATCGACATGGAGGGCGCTCCTTGGAATCGGATCGCGGGCTTCCAGCCCGCATGCGGCCAGGATGGCCGCGATCCCCAGACGCCGATGTGAGCGTTATGCCTCAGATCATAGCGACATTCCTCCAATGGATAGTCCGACTTGAACCGCTTTTTCCAGCATAATCGAACTTAGCCGCATCGAAGCGGACAAACCAAGCGAACAGAAAGGAACTCCAGGCCATGCGCATACTCATCGCAGAAGACGACGCAATTCTCGCCGACGGCCTGACGCGCACCCTGCGCCAGGCTTCCTACGCAGTGGATCTGGCCGGCAACGGCGTGGAAGCCGACCATGTTCTGAGCGTTCACGATTACGACCTGGCCATCCTCGATCTGGGTCTGCCCAAGATGGGCGGCTTCGAAGTGCTGCGGCGGCTGCGCGGGCGCGGGTCGCGCGTGCCGGTGCTGATACTCACCGCACGCGATGCGCTGGAGGACCGCGTCTCCGGCCTAGACCTCGGCGCCGACGACTATCTCACCAAACCCTTCGATCTGCCGGAACTCGAAGCGCGGGTGCGGGCATTGATCCGGCGCGGGCACGCGGCGTCCGATGCGGTAGTGGAGCATGGCCCCTTAAGCTACGACTCCGTAGGAAGGCGGGTAAGCGTCAAGGGCGTGGCCCTCGATTTTTCCGCGCGCGAACTCGGCGTCCTTGAAATGCTGCTGCGACGCTCCGGCAAGGTGGTGAGCAAGGACCAGTTGGTGGAGCACCTGTACGATTGGGGGGAGCAGGTGGGCAGCAACGCCATCGAGGTATATGTCCACCGTTTGCGCAAGAAACTGGAACCGCACGACGTCACCATTCGCACCATCCGCGGCTTGGGCTATCTGTTGGAAAAGCCGCATGCGGGCTAGCCCGGGATCGCTGCGGCGCCAGCTTCTGCGCTGGCTGCTGGGGCCGCTGCTGATGCTATGGCTGATCGGAACGGTGTTCGCCTATTTTGTCACACGCAGTTTTTCCGATGTCGCATACGACCGTGCCCTGTTCGGCACGGCCCGTGCGGTCGCGGCACAAATCACGGTAGCGCAGGGAGGCGTGACCGTGGATCTCCCACCCGTCGCCCGAAAAATCGTGCGCTACGACGACCACGACCGCGTCTATTTCCGCGTCAAAGGCGCGGATGGCTCGCTCATCGCCGGAGACGACGACATGCCGGAGCCGCCGGCCACCCTCAAAAGCAGCGGCCAACCGATTTTTCACGATGGCAGGCTGCGCGGGGCCGATGTGCGCATTGCCTCGCTCTACTACAAGCCGGAGGGCATTGCAGCGCCACAAGAGGTGCTGGTGCAGGTCGCCGAGACGCTGGTGAAACGGAACATCCTGGCCGACGAGATATTGACCGGTTTGATCGTCCCGCAGCTCGCCTTGATTCTGCTGGCAGCGCTGTCGGTATGGCTGGGCGTGGGGCGCGGGCTGGCGCCGTTGCAGCGCGTGCAGCAGGAAATCGCCCAGCGCTCCCACCGCGACCTGAGTCCGGTCGCCGAGGATCAGGCGCCGCAAGAGGTACGCCCGCTCGTACGTTCCATCAACGAACTGATGCAGCGGCTGGAACGCGCTCTCGCCGCGCAGCGGCGCTTCGTTGCCGACGCCGCGCACCAGTTGCGCACGCCCCTCGCCGGGCTGAAGACTCAGACGGAATACGCCCTGCGCCAGTCCGACCCGGAAAATATTCGCCATGCGCTGTCCCAACTCGGTACGGGCGCGCAGCGTGCCATTCACCTTGCCAACCAACTGCTGGCACTGGCGCGAGCCGAGCCCGACGCCGTGCGACCGAAAGACATGCCGCCAGTCGACCTGAACGCACTGGCGCGCGGCGCTGCGGCGGAGTGGGTGCCGACGGCGCTGAAAAAAAACATCGACCTTGGCTTTGAAGGGCCTGAGACTCCGGTAGTAATCGGTGGCGACGCTTTCCTGCTCACCGAGATGATGCGCAACCTGATCGACAACGCGATCCGCTACACCGGGCACGGCGGCGAGGTCACGCTGCGCGTGGCAGCGGAGCCGGAAGCCGAGCTCACTATCGAAGACAACGGGCCGGGCATTCCTGCGGATGAGCGCGAGCAAGTGTTTGAGCGCTTTTACCGCGTGCTCGGCAGCGACAGCGACGGCAGCGGTTTGGGACTCGCCATCGTCAGCGAAATCGTGCAGGCGCACGGTGCGCAAATCACGCTGGGCGAAGCGTCCGGAAAGAGCGGGGTCAAGCTCGCCGTGCGCTTCCCGAGATACCCGCACGCCGGGGCGCCTGGCGCGCCGTGAATTTGAGGAGAAATCCATGACCGCCGCAACCATCATGAACGCACAACCTGTCGTGTTGCACGGCACCGACACCATCGCCCACGCCCTTGCCGCACTACAGCAGCAGCGTACGCGCAGCCTGCCGGTAGTGGGCGCGCGCAAGCGGTTCCTGGGGCAATTCGGCATGCACGCCGTGCTCGGCCTGCTGCTGCCGCGCGCCGCGACGCTCAACGCCGGGTTGCGCGATCTCAGCTTCATCGCGGACGAGCCGGAACACCTGCGCGAACGGCTGCGCCACATCGGCGACGCAAGGGTGGCGGACCACCTCGAAGAAGCACCCAATATGGTCGAACCCGATACACGGTTGTCGGAGATTTTGCTCGTACTGTATCGCCATGGCGGCAACCTTGCAGTGGTGGACAAGGCGAACGGCGAGCTGGCCGGCATCATCTCGCCATGGGATATCCTCGCGGCCCTCGGGCAACGGGAGCAAGGCTAAGTGCACGGCGCGCAAGCAGCGGGCTCGGCGCTGATTTTCGGCTGGGACGCGCTGTGGGTTGCGACCGCTTTGTTCGCCGCGACCTACGCAGTGATCATGAGCGAAAAAGTGAACCGCGCGATCGCCGCACTGCTGGGCGCCGGGCTCATGATATTGCTGGGCGTGCTGGACCAGGAAGCCGCGGTCCGCGGCGTCGACTTCAACACGCTGGGACTGCTCATCGGCATGATGGTGATTGTCGCGATCACGCGCAAATCCGGCGTATTCCAATACCTCGCGATCTGGGCGGCGAAGAAAGCGGACGCGCGCCCGTGGGGCATCCTGCTCATGCTCGCGGCAGTGACCGCACTGCTCTCGGCGCTGCTCGACAACGTCACCACGGTGCTGCTGATCGTGCCGGTGACCCTGCTCATCACCGAGGAACTCGAGGTCAAACCCTACCCCTATCTCTTCAGCATCATCTTCGCCGCCAACATCGGCGGCACCGCCACGCTCATCGGCGACCCGCCCAACATCATGATCGGCTCGGCGGCGAACCTCAGCTTCAACGACTTCCTGTTCAATCTTGCGCCGGTCATACCGCTGATTTTCGCCGCCACGATGGCGCCCATTTACTTCATCTGGCGCAAGGAATTCACAGCCAGCGACGTCGCCAGACAACGCGTGCTCAATTTCAACGCACGCGAAGCGATCAGCGACCAACGCCTGCTCAAGCAGTCGCTGGCCGTGCTGGGGCTGGTGATCCTGGGCTTCGTATTCGCCCGGCCCCTGCACCTCGAACCCGCCACCGTCGCCCTGTTCGGCGCCGCGCTGCTGCTCCTGCTGGAAAATCTGCCGCACGACACCGAACAGCAGTCCGGCAACGTACACGGCGCATTCGCCGAAGTGGAATGGGTCACGATCTTTTTCTTCGTCGGACTCTTCGTCGTGGTCTACGGCATCGAGCAGGCGGGCCTGATCAAACTCCTGTCCGACCAACTCGTCGCCGCCACGCATGGCGATCTCGCGCTCACCGCCATGGCGATACTGTGGGGCTCCGCGTTGCTGTCCGGCGTCGTGGACAACATCCCCTTCGTCGCCACCATGATCCCCCTCATCAAGTCGATGGCGCCGGCCTTCGGCGGCCCGGAACATCTCACCCCACTGTGGTGGTCGCTCGCCCTCGGTGCCTGCCTCGGCGGCAACGGCACCCTTATCGGCGCTTCCGCCAATCTGGTGGTGGCGGGGTATGCCGAGCGCGCCGGCCATCCCATCCGCTTCGTTCCGTTCCTGCTGGTAGCGCTTCCGCTCATGCTGGTCAGCATTGCGATCAGCAGTGTTTACGTGTACTGGCGGTATCTCTAGATGGCCCCATCTTTAGCCCAACTCGTGCAACAGGCCATCGGCCATCACACTGCGGGGCGGCTGGACGAGGCCAGTGCCATCTATCGGCGAGTGCTGCAGGCCGAGCCTGCCAATTTCGATGCGCTGCATCTGTCGGGGCTGGTCGCCTTCCAGTCGGGGCGATTGGCGCAGGCTGCGGGGCTGATACAGCAAGCGCTCGGCGTCAATCCCGACTCCCCCTTGGCCCAGCTCAATTTGGGCATCGTATGCAGGCAACTGGGCCGGTCCGAACAGGCCGAGTCCTGCTACCGCCGCGCCATTGCGCTGAAGCCGGACTACGCCGAAGCGCATGACAACCTGGGAAATGTGCTGCAGGGGTCGGGGCGCAACGGCGAGGCCATCGATTGCTACCGCCGCGCCCTGACGCTTAAACCCGCTTCCGCCGCGACCCACTACAACCTCGGCGTGGCGCTGAAGGATGCGGGGCGCCCGGAGGAAGCCGCCACTGCCTTGCGCCAAGCGCTGGCCTTGCAGCCTGCCAGTGACGAGGCGCATTTCCAGTTGGGCGAAGTGCTGGTCGCGTTGGGGCAGGTGGCGCAAGCCGTTGCGTCCTACCAGCGGGCGCTTGCCGTCAAGCCGAACAATGCCGAAGCCCACTTCGCCCTGGGCAATGCCCTGGTAAAACTGGACCGGACCGCCGATGTGGTGCTCTGCTACCAGCGCGGCCTCGCCCTGGACCCCGGCGCCATCTGGGCCCACAGCAATCTCGGGCTCGCCCTGCAGACGCAGAACCGGCTGACGGAGGCCATTGCCAGTTTCGAGCGGGCTATCGCCCTCGACCCCGGTTACGCCAGCGCTCATTGGAACTTGTCCATGGCGCGGCTGCTGGGCGGCGACTTCGAGCGCGGTTGGCAGGACTACGACTGGCGATGGAAGACCCCGGATAATCCGCCGCGCATGTTGCCGCAGCCCGAATGGCAAGGCGAGCCGCTGGCCGGGAAAACCGTTTTCCTGTATGCCGAACAGGGTCTGGGGGACACCCTGCAGTTCGTGCGTTACGCCTCTCTGATGGCAGCGCGCGGTGCCAAGGTGGTGCTGGAAGTGCAGCCGGAGCTACGGCGCCTGCTCGCCGATTTAGCCGGGGTGGACGTGCTGATCGCGCGTGGTGAGCCGCTACCGCCGTTTGACCGGCAACTTCCGCTGCTAAGCCTGCCGCGCGTATGCGGCACCCGCCTCGACAGCATTCCCGCTGAAGTGCCCTATCTTGCGTCAAACCCACAGCTTGCTGCCGCCTGGCACGAGCGCCTGGCAGCGCTGACGGGCTTGCGTGTCGGCCTGGTATGGGCGGGCAGCACCATCCACCCGAACGACCGCAACCGCTCGCTCGATCCATCCGCGCTGGCCCCGCTCGCGGCGCTGCCGGGGATATCCTACGTGTCGCTGCAAAAAGGCCGCGCGATGGATGGCTTGCCGGCGCAGATGCGGGTGTTCGACGCAGCACCGGCATTGAACGATTTTGCCGACAGCGCCGCCGCGCTGGCGAACCTCGACCTCGTGATCACGGTGGATACTTCTATGGCGCACTTGGCCGGGGCCATGGGCAAGCCGGTGTGGGTGCTGCTGCCGTTCTCCCCCGACTGGCGCTGGCTGCTGGAAAGAGACGACAGCCCCTGGTATCCAAGCATGCGTTTGTTCCGCCAGGCGGAGCCGGGGGCGTGGGGTCCGGTGCTGCAGCGGGTGGCAGCGGAACTGGCTGAGCTGGCTGGCGTAGACGCGCCAAGTGCGCCGCTAAGCGCTGCGCCGCCAACGCTCGAAGTGAATCCTGTCGTGCCCCCAGTGCGGCGCTGCAAATGCTGCGATGGTGCTGCACACTACTTCGGCGCGGTGGATTTCGCCAAGAACTGCGAGGAGCTGCGCGGCTGCGTGCTGCCCGTTGCGGGAAGATTCGTTGCTTACTTTCGCTGCGCCTCTTGCGGCTTCCTGTTCAGCAATGACTTCGACGCCTGGCCACCCGAGCGCTTCGTCGCGGAAATCTACAACGATCAATATTCCGCGGTGGACCCGGATTTTGTGGTGCGCCGTCCCGCGGCCAACGTCGGTATGCTGCAACAATGGTTCGGCGTGGACAAAGCGCGCTTGCGCGTGCTCGACTACGGCGGGGGCAACGGCAGTCTGGCTCAGGGGCTGCGCCAGGCCGGTTTCCAGGAGGCCGTATCTTACGATCCTTTGTACGACCGGAATCGACCGCGGCCCGCTGGCAAGTTCGACCTGGTGGTGAGTTTCGAGGTGGTGGAGCACATGCCAGACCCTGCAGAGGGATTCAACGAACTGCTGGATTTCCTTAGCGATGAAGGCGTGCTGCTGTTCAGCACCTTGATTCAGCCGACAGACATCGAAACGCTGGGCTTAAGCTGGTGGTACGCGGCGCCGCGCAACGGCCACATTTCCCTGCATACACGCGCCAGTTTGACGTTGCTGTTGCAGCGTCGCGGTTTGCGGTTGGCTTCCCTGAATGACAACCTGCATTTAGCCTATCGCAGCGTGCCAGCGTTTGCGGCCGGGGTATTGGCGGCAGCCAGCCGCAGCAGGTGAGTGAGCGTCTCGCAGGCTCGGGGGATCCAGGCTTGCATCTGACCTGGGGAAAACCATCCTGATTGGCCCTCAAGCTCAGCCACATGAAATATACGCTTAAATAAGTCAGTGCAAGAGAAAACAGGGGCCAATAATTCCGACTTATTTGCCGAGTAACAATATGACCGTTGCCGCAATCCGAAGGCCGCAACGGAATTGGCAGGCGCGCTTCAGCGCCGGCGCCAAGCCGAGAGAAAATCCGCGCCGGAAACCGGGCGGCTGTACAAGTAGCCCTGCCCTTCGTCGCAACCTTCGGCGCGCAGGAAAGCCTGCTGCTGTTCGGTTTCGACGCCTTCGGCGATGACCGTGAGCTGCATGCTGTTGCCCAGTGCGATGACGGCGCGGGCGATGGCGGCGTCGTTGCTGTCTTGCGGGATGCCCTGCACGAACGAGCGGTCGATTTTGAGCTTGTGCACGGGCAGGCGTTTGAGGTGGCTCAAGCTGGAGTAGCCGGTGCCGAAGTCGTCGATGGCCAGTTGCACGCCCATTTCCTTGAGCTGGTCTAGCAGTTCGATGGCTTCGTCGGCCTGGCGCATGATGAAGCTTTCGGTGATTTCCAGCTCCAGCCAGCCGGGCTCGACGCGGGTTTCGCGCAGCACGCGCTGCACCAGTTCGACGATGACGTCCTTTTGCAACTGGTAGCCGGAGAGGTTGACCGCCATGCGCGGCAGCATGAAGCCTTGCTCGCGCCATTGGCGCATCTGGTCGCAGGCGGCGAACATCACCCATTCGCCGATGGGGCGGATCAGTCCGCTTTCTTCCGCCAGATGGATGAAGCGGGCCGGCAGCACCATGCCCATTTCGGGATGCTGCCAGCGGATCAGGGCTTCGGCTCCAATCAGCAAGCCGCTCTTGAGGTTGATCTGCGGCTGATAGTGCAGCAGCAGCTCGCCGCGTTCCAGCGCCCGCCGCAGCGCGGTTTCCAGCGCGACCCGCTCTATTGCGCTGGTGGTCAGTTCCTGGGTGTAGAACTGGTAGTTGTTGCGGCCTTGCTCCTTGGCGCGGTACATGGCGGTGTCGGCATTGCGCACCAGGGTGGCGCCGTTCTGGCCGTCCACCGGGAACAGGCTGATGCCGATGCTGGCCGAAAGGTACAGATCGTGCCCCTCCACCGCAAACGGCTGTGCAAACGCCTCCAGCAATTTTTGCGCGACCATGGCCGCTTCCTGGGCATCGCCCAGTTGTTCGATGAGCAGCACGAACTCGTCGCCGCCCAGCCGCCCCAGTGTGTCTTCTTCGCGCACGCGGCCCTTGATCCGCTTCGCCACTTCCAGCAGCAGCTTGTCGCCGGTGGGGTGGCCCAGGGTGTCGTTGACGTTCTTGAAGCGGTCAAGATCCAGGAACAGCACGGCGATCGGCCGTTCCTCCCGCCGCGCCAGTTCCAGGGCATGGCCCAGGCGGTCGTGGAACAGCAAACGGTTGGGCAGCTTGGTGAGCGGGTCGTGGTGTGCCAGGTGGTAAAGCTCTTCGCGCGATTGCTGGATGGCGGAGATGTCGCGGAAAAATGCCTGGATCAGCGCCTCGTCCGGCATGGGCCGGTTGGCATGGACCTCCACCGGAACCCGCACCCCGTCCGCGCGCAGGATAATGGCCTCGAAGTGGCTGGCGCCCTCTTCCGCGCCGGCCGCAAGCCGTTGCAGCTCGCCCAGGTCGCCGACGACGAACTCGGCGAGATTGCGTCCATGCAGGTCTTCGGGCAGCGCCCCCAGCAGTTTGGCCGCGGCCGCGTTGACTTCGCGCACGCGCAAATCCGGGTCGAGCAGAAAAATCGCGTCCGGCGCCAACTGGTTCAGCCGCTGGTAGCGTTGCTCGGCGCGCGCGCGGCGCTCCTGAAGCATCCCGGCGTTCACCACCAGTGCGGCCTCCTGCGCGAATCCCTCCATCAGCATAATTTCCCGCGCGCTGTAATCGTGCAGGCCCTGCCGGGCTATGCTCATCAGCACGCCGATCACCCTGCCTTCCACGCGCAGCGGCGCGCCCAGTGCGGAGCGAATGGCAAAGCGCTTGATCATTTCCGGGCTGACGCGCGGATCGTTGCTGAGATCGCTAATGGCAGTCGTCTTGCCCTCGTTGAAGATCATCACGGACATCGCAGTTTCGTCCAGCGACAGGCGGAAATGCCCGGAGGGATCGTAAGCGGCACCGGTCTGCGCGACCCCGACCAGCTCATTGCGCTCGGCATCGTGCAACATCAGGAAAATCATGTCCCCGCCCACCGCGCTTTGGCAGGTATCGAGGATCATGGCCACCACTTCCTCCATGTTCGCGCTGGTCCCGGTGAAGCGCAGGATGCGGTTGTTGATTTCCAACATCTCGTTGTGCACCTGGAGATCTTCCAGCAGCTTGCGAAAATCCTCCGCCAGCACGCCCAACTCGTCCGTCGATTGCGAGGCCAGACGGGACAGATCCATGTCCGCGAAGGCAGTGCGCAGGCCGATCACGTCTTGCAGCGGGCGCAGCGACTGGCCGAAACTGCGCACGAATATCAGGCTGCCCGCGACCGCCAGCACCTCAAGCAGCAGCCATATCCCAAAGGTCTCCGCGGTGAAATAGCCGGTGCGCGCCCAGTAGTACTGCACCAGCATGGTGTCGACCAGCAGCGGCACCAGGGCGCCGATGAGAAACACCTTCAGCTTGACGGTCACATGCGGCTTTTCCAGCGCAACGCCGCGCAGCGCCTGCCCGAACAGATCGAGCACCAGGAAAAAAATCGGCAGGCCGACGATGATGGATACGATCAGCGCGACCAGGTGTATGCGAAACCAGTCCAGCGCCTGTGGCTCGAAGCCGGCGTACCATACCGCGCTGCCGATCACAGTGAGGGGGGCCACCAGCAGGTAGACGAGGAAGACCACCCAAAAATCCAAGGGAAAGCGGCGGATGCGGCGCAGCGCGGCTTCCGCGTCCTCGGGACGGCGCTCCTGCAGGTAGGTGCAGACCGGGCGAGCGAAACGCTTGAAGTACCACAGCGCAAGCCCCAGGCTCACGACTATGAACGCCGGCTCCAGCGGCTTGCCCAGGATCGCCAGCATCTGCGCCGGCGTGAACATGCCGATGTAGATCAGCAGCCCGAGCCCGAACACCGGTGGGATGGTCCACGCAAGGACGATCAGCAAGCGGAAGCGGTGTAGGAATTGTTCCGGCGACATGGTTATTTTTGGCCTGTCAGGACGAAAAGGCTGACGCGTCGGGTAAGTCGCCCGACCATACGACTATCGGCAGCGCCGGGGAAAGATTGAGTTTTTGCCTATTCCGGCAACCCCCGCAGCATCGCCATCCCCCACCCCACCCCGAATCCCGTGACGTTGCTCGCCACCGCACCCAACCCGCCCTCGCAGTTGCTGGCGGAGAGGTCCATGTGCAGCCACGACACGTCCTCCACGAAGCGCATCAGGAAGCGCGCCGCCAGGATGTGGTCGGCCTCGCCTTCCATGGTGCATTGCTTGATATCGGCGATCTTGCTGTCGAGGGCCGCTTCGTAATCGGCGTCCAGCGGGAAGGCGCAGACGCGCTCGCCGCTCGATTTGCCGGCCGCAATGGCGCTCTCCAGC
>Ga0315281_10014359_pt1 | contig 10685 bp, 5 predicted proteins | sample YL17G07_0_MG_FD_204540 | JGI IMG/M metagenome (GOLD analysis project Ga0315281, IMG submission 204540) | Sediment microbial communities from Yellowstone Lake, YNP, Wyoming, USA - YL17G07_0 | ecosystem: Environmental > Aquatic > Freshwater > Lake > Sediment | place: USA: Wyoming | collected... | reverse complement strand
CTTCGGGACGCGCGGGAAGAGCTCGAAGCACGAGTCCAGAATCGGACCGCCGAACTCGCCAGCGCGATCGAAGAACTGCGTAATGAGATCGCCGAGCGGAAACGTGTGGAGACGGAACTGAGAAGCTCCGAGGAAAAATATCGCACCCTGTTCGAGGAATCGAAGGACGTGGTGTTCATGAGTTCGCCGGAAGGAAAGTTCCTGGACATCAACCGGGCCGGTGTTGAGTTATACGCGTATGGTTCGAAGGAGGAGCTGCTGACCATCGATGTCACGACCGATCTCTACGTCAATCCCGAGGACAGAAAACAGTTCCAGGCGGAGCTTGCCAGGAAAGGTTACGTGAAAGATTTTGAAATGATGTTGAAACGGAAGGATGGCCAGACACTGGTGGTGTTGGAGAGCGCAGTGGCGGTCCGGGATGAGCACGGAAAGGCCGTGGCCTATCAGGGTATCACTCACGACATTACCGAGCAAAAGAAAGCGGTTGAAGCGCTGCGTGAGGCGCACGCCAAGCTGGAATCGAGAGTTCGAGAACGAACCTCCGAGCTTGCACTGACCAATGAGATGCTGCTGATGGAAATCTCGGAACGGAAGCGCGTGGAGGATGAGCTGAGAGAAAGCGAAGAACGCTACCGGACCCTCTTTGAAGAGTCGAGAGACGCCATCTACATTACGAGGCGGAGCGGCGAAATCATCGAAATGAACCAGTATGCCCTCGACCAATTTGGGTACAGGCGGGAAGAAATTCTTGGCAACAATGTGGATATTCTGTACGTGTACCCGCGCGATCGGTTCAGGTTCCAGGAAGAGATCGAGGAGAAAGGGTTCGTGCGAGATTTCGAGGTGAAGCTCCGAACGAAGGACGGAACGGAACTGGACTGCCTGATCACCTCAACGATCAGGTGTTCGAAAAACAAGGACATCCTGGGGTATCAAGGAATCATCCGGGATATTACCGAGCGTAAGCGAGCGGACGCAGAGCTCAGAAGTTCTCGCCAAACACTGCGCGAGTTTTCCGCGCGCCTGCAGGCCGTTCGCGAAGAAGAGAAGCACAGGATCTCCGGTGAGATCCACGACGAACTTGGGCAAATCTTGACAGGCCTGAAGCTGGATCTCTCATGGTTGAGAACGAAGCTGAGAAGAGCGAGGACATCAAATAGCATACAGTACTATCAGCAGAGCTATGATCCGATTATGGAAAAACTGCAGTCGATGATTCTCTTGACCAACAGAACGATTCAGACCGTCAGAAGAATTGCCCGGGAGCTGAGACCGACGATACTGGATCATCTCGGCCTCCTTGAGACAATAGAGTGGCAAGCGCACGAATTTGAAACCCACTCGATGATTCGCTGCAAAGTCTCCTCGAATTTCCAGGACACAGGTCTTCTCGATCAGGGTCAGGCTACAGCAGCATTTCGCATTTTTCAGGAGGCTCTCACCAACGTTGCCCGACACGCCCAAGCCACGAAGGTCCTTGTGAGCTTGACGTGCTCCGATGATGTTCTCATTTTGAAGGTGGAAGATAATGGCAAAGGTATCAATCCATCTGAGATTTGCGGCGCAACCTCTCTTGGACTCTTGGGAATGCGTGAACGGGCGATGTTTCTTGGAGGGGACCTCGCCATCGTCGGGACCCCGCAAAAGGGGACGTCTGTAACTGTTCGCATTCCACTTGGAAAGAGAGCCGTATGACGAGAATCCTCATCGCGGATGATCACCCAATTGTCCGCAAAGGCCTAAAGGATGTCTTTGCAGAGGAGTTTGCAGCGTCGGTGATAGGGGAAGCCCAGAACGCTCAGGAGGTTGTCGAGCAGGTGAGGAAGCAAAAGTGGGATATTCTTATTCTCGACATCTCTATGCCCGGGAAGAGCGGTCTCGAGCTCATCAAGGAGCTCAAGCAGGAATGTCCAAAGCTTCCCATTCTGGTCTTGACGATGCATTCTGAGGAGCAGTTGGCGATGCGCGTCCTCAAAGCCGGCGCGGTGGGCTATGTCACGAAAGACAATCCAACAGAAGAATTGATCCAGGCGATCAAGCTAATCCTTGCTGGAGGAAGGTATGTGCATCCGTCACTTGCGCAGGCACTCACATTTGACTTCGCCGCCGACAGCGGCAAACCGCCTCACGCAGAGTTGTCAGATCGTGAGTATCAGGTGATGTGCATGATCGCTTCTGGGAAGACGGTGCGACAGATTGCCCGAGAGCTTTCACTGAGCATCAAAACAATCAATACTTATCGCTCCAGAGTCCTGGAGAAACTGAAAATGAGAACGAATGTTGAATTGACGCGATATGCGCTTGAGAACAAACTTGTTGGGTAAAAGCCTTCCCCGTCAGCGGACAGGTCTCACCGGGAGATTTCGGGGATCTGCTCCTTGAACATCCTTCCTTCCCTTCCTCAACCTCACGCATCTCCACTCGTAGGAGAATTTCCTACAAGGGATCCAGCGAGAAATCTTACAAGAGATTCAGACTTCTGCTGATTGCATTTGAGCGTTCAAAACTCTACACTCGGCAGGTTACCTACCAATTTACGCTCACTATCTTAACTTCAAGCACCACGCCATCTTCGCATCAAGAGAATTCAAGTTTGGAACCGAAGAGTCGAATTCTCAGGACCGGTTCCAAGGAATCCAGAATTCATCACACCACATAAGGAGGTAATCTCTATGAGCCCAAGACCATTGCTCATATTTTTGTTGATTGCCTTTGTATCAACAACGGCGTTCGCTCAATACGGGAAGATCAGCGGGTACGTTCGAGATCGGGAGACAAAAGAACCGCTGGTTGGTGCCAACGTCGTCATTCTCGGAACAACGTTTGGCGCTGCATCGGACTTCGAGGGGAGGTACGTGATCCTGAACCTGCCCCCGGGAGTCTACGATGTCCGCGCAACGTATGTCGGTTATCAGGAAGTTGTGATTAGACAGGTCGAGGTGACGGCAGGCTTGACGCAGTATGCCAACTTTGATCTTCAGAGCTCGGCGGTTCAACTACCTGCTCTTCAGGTGACGGCGGAGCGGCCCTTGATCGAGAAGAGTGCCACGAACGTCACCAGAATCTCGAAGGCTGTAGACTTAGTGAACCTGCCGGTGCGCGGCGTAAATGCCGTCGTAGCGTTGCAGCCGGGGGTGGCGGAGGTGGACGGGCGGTTCCACATCCGCGGGAGTCGAGAAGACGAGATTGGCTACTATGTCGAAGGTGCGAACACGAAAAACCTGCGCGGTTCGGGGAATCTCGTCACGACCATTCCGGAGGCAGTTGAAGAGGTGCTGGTTCAGGCAGGTGGGTACTCTGCGGAATTCGGGGGGTCGAATGCAGGCATTATCCAGCAGAACCTCAAAACCGGGCAGACACGCTACTCTGCGTTCGCGCAGTATGAGACAGACGATTTCGGAAACTATCCGTACAAGAAATTCCTCGGGACATACTCGTATGGGTACCACAACTCCGTGATAGGATTCAGCGGCCCGATCATGTCCAACATCAGGTTCTTCTTGGCGGGGGAAAACAACTTCATGCGCGATTACGCCCCTGTCTACTGGGACGGAGCCGATTTCGGATATTTGACAGACACGGGGCTCCGCAGCGGCCTCGCCGGAGATACTTCTCTTGCACCAGTGAAGTGGGAGCCCGGTAATATCCCGGGTCGATTTGCCAACCGGTACACGGCGAATGGCACCGTTCTGCTTGATTACAATCCGCTCTTGGTGCGCCTGGCTGGGTCGTACACGTGGTCGAGGCAACAGGCGAACAACTTCCCGATCCAGAATCTCTTCAACCAGGCCAGGCAACCGTACGTCGACAACAGGAGCCTCTTCGCAAACGCCAAGGCCACGTATTTCTTGGCGCAGAAGACTTTCGTCGAGGTCAACGTTGACTTCGTCAACACCTTCGGTGAGACGTACGATCCGAATTTCGGAAGCGACATGTTTGCGTATTCAGACAGTGCCCGGGCGGCCCAGCATGGGTGGAAGTACATCAATGCCACGACCCCTCCCTACGACTACAACTTTGATGGGTTTTTCTTCCAACGGCCTGGAGCGATTGCTGCCGGCTACTCGAAAGCGGATAGAACCTCGTACGGATTCTCAGCGAGCTTGACCAGTCAGATGGGAAGGCACGAGCTGAAGGTCGGAGGGTCGTACGACTACTGGTCGTTCAGGAACTATGCGATCGGAGGAGCAGCTCTCACCGGACTCCTGCAGGGGATCCAGTCTCGACCCGGCATCCAGAGTAATAAGGACGAGTACCTGAAATTCATTCGGCAATCGACTGGTGTCAACAATTACGGGTACAATGAGCTTGGAGAGAACCTGGATTCTGGGCTGGACGGGCCGAAGCACCCGTACTTCGCCAGCGCCTATATTCAAGACAAAGTAGAATTCGATGACCTGGTCATTAACGCTGGTCTGCGCGTTGACCATATGTCCTTTGACTCCTGGAAGATGGCCGACCCGACGAACCCGCTGTATGACCCGGACAATATGCAGATCGGCCAGCTGCTACCAGGAAGGAAATTCACATTCGTTGAGCCTCGCCTGGGATTCTCATTCCCCGTATCGGACCGGACGGTGTTCCATATGCAGTACGGGAGATTTGTCCAAGCTCCCGACCTGAACACGGTCTACCTGGGGCGGAGAGCTGCGTTCCAGTACTTCCTGTTTGCGTTCATGAATCCTCTCGGATACGATCTTGCGCCTATTGCGACAACGCAGTACGAGATCGGATTCACGCAGCAGTTTGCCGATTTTGCGGCGTTCGACGTGACCGGCTTTTACAAAGACATCAAAGGTTTGATTCAGGTGGATCGGCAGTCGACAGTGCCGGGTTCTCCGATCCTCCTGTACCACGTCTATGTCAACAGCGACTTTTCCACCACGACAGGACTTGAGTTCTCGTTGCGGTTGAGAAGAACGAACCGAGTCCAGGCTCAAGTCAGCTACACGCTGTCGGACGCGAAAGGGACGAACTCGTTCCCGAACAGTGCCGCCGCGACCAGCAACAGTGGAGAGATCACACCCACCCTGGTCACCCCGCTTGTGTACTCTGAGCCGCATCGAGGTGCAGTCTCTATTGATTATCGGTTTGGTCGTGATGATGGCGGGCCGATCATGGAGGAGCTCGGACTCAATCTGCTCTTCACATTCAACAGCGGTCATGCTTTTACGAAGGCGACAGGTGGGCTCGGTCAACAAGGGCCGGACCTGGGAGGCATCCTCAATGACGGAGATGCCCGGCAACGTCGGCCGATTGAGCCTATCGGTTCGTCGGCGACGCCATGGGTGTTCAACTTTGACCTAGCACTCGACAAGACATTTCGTGTAGGCGATGTAGGAATAAACGTGTATGCGAAGGTTTTGAACGTGTTGAACACGAAGAACATCATCAATGTTTACTATCGGACCGGCAACGCGTATGACGATGGCTTCTTTGCGGATCCAGATTTGAGCGCATTGATAGTTGCGTCTCAACCTCCGCAATACACGGACATGTACAAGGCCATCAACCTTCAAGATCGTCAGCATCAATGGCGGACGAACGGAACCGATCTGTTCAGCACACCCAGGCAGATACGCCTTGGCGTTCGGTTCGAGTACTAGAACCCGCTCTCGTCCAACGCGAAAGAACTTACTTCATACAGAGGAGCTAAGAATATGAAAAGATATTTGATGATGGTGTCGGCCCTCTTGCTTGTGCTGCCCGCGCTTCTCCTTGGTCAAGACAAGTCTCATCCTGGTGAGAAGGCCGGTTCGCTCTGGAAGGGAGCCGGAACTCCGTTCCAAAACGTCATGGACATCAACAACATTTCAATCTGGGCAAAAGCTGACGGCTGGCACCCCAATGTGCACAGTGGAGTAGCCGCGGGGACATATCCGAAGGGAACGAACGGATGGGGTTGGGCTGCCGGCTGGCTCTTTGGCGGGAAGGTCTCCGATGGAGGCAGCCAGACCGTCCGCGTCGGCGGCTGTCTCGATCGCCCCGGTATGCAGGCCGGCAAAATCCTCACAGACGCGTCTGGGCATGTGACAGGAAGAGAAGATCCGTCATCAGCGGACGTGAGGGTGTGGCGCGTGAGGCCGGATTGGGCAACAGCGGACCTGAAGGATGATGCTGCGTACTTCTACGACAAATCGTCAAGTCAGGTGACGGACGGCGACATCGCGGCCATCCGTGCGCAGTACCAGACGGATTTGAACCAGTGGCCGGCGAGCAAAGGAGCACCGTTTCAGGATAAGAACGGGAATGGGGCGTATGATCCAAGTACCGACATCCCCGGCGTTCCGGGAGCTGATCAGACACTCTGGCTTGTTGCAAACGACCTGAGTGAGTCACAATCGACCCAGTTCTACGGGTCGATGCCGACCGGGATCGAGTTCCAGCTCTGTATGTGGGCGTATGCTTCCAGCACGCCGCTGAACGATGTGGTCTTCTACAAAGCAAAGTGGATCTACAAAGGGACAACGACAACTCCTGCAGGGTCCCACATCGACAGCATGTATGTCGCCTACTGGGCAGATCCTGATCTCGGCGACTATACGGATGATTTCGTCGGTTGCGACACCACTCTCAATCTGGGCTTTGCGTGGAACTCGTCGGCTGTTGACAGGGACTTCCGCGGGCTGGGCTTGCCTCCCCCTTCGTTTGGCTGGGACTTTTTGAACGGCACTTCGAGGAGGACAGGCAATCCGGACGACTCAGCAATCGTGGATCTGCAGTGGCGCAAAGGGTACAAATATGTGTTGGACAAGTCGTTTGCCGGATTCGTCAGGGGTGCTGCCGGTGTCCAGGACCCGCCGTACCCAGGTGGGCAATACACCCAGACCCTCCAATGGTACAATGCGATGAGAGGATATCAGCCAACACCGGCATACCCGGCGGGCGCCCCCTACACAGATCCGATAACAGGGGTGACAACACGCTACACGGTTGCAGGCGATCCGGTGAGGGGCACAGGGTGGATTGACGGGCTCGACATACCACCGGGCGACCGACGTTTGAGCATGGTCAATGGGCCGTTCACGCTGAATCTCGGGGACACGGCAGAAATTGTGCTCGCGATGGTCGGCGGTATGGGCGCGGATAACCTCTCGAGTATCACCGTGGTGAAATACAACGACAACTTCGCGCAGTATGCGTTTGACAACCTTTTCGTTCTCCCGAAACCGCCGGCAACGCCCAAAGTCGAAGTTGCTCAGCTCCACAACGAAGTCGTGTTGTCGTGGGGCGACCCAACCCAGGTGAATCTGACGGAGAATACGGTGGTCCAAGGATTTGTGTTCGAAGGGTACAATGTTTACCAGCTCCCGACGGCCGCAAGCACGGTCAAGGATGCCATGAAGATCGCGATCTATGATGTCGTGAATAATGTCACGACGATTGTCGATCAGAGTGTCGATCCAAGCTCTGGCGTCATCATCACCGTGCCTTCGGAGGCGGGGCGCAACACGGGCGTCCAACGATATATCAAGCTCACAAAGGACGCGTTCTCCGGGAAGCCTCTGACGGATGGCCGCTCGTACTACTATGCCGTCACGGCGTACAGTTACAACGGTTCTGCGGAGGTCCCATTTCATGCCCTCGAATCGGCGCCGGTCATTCTGACTGTCATCCCCCAATCACCGAAGCCGGGCATACGGTATCTGGCAAGCGCTGGGGACACAGTGACCGCTACCCATACAGGCACGACCGAGGGGAGCGTGATCGCGATTGTGGTCGACCCGACGAAAGTCACAGGGCACACTTACCGTGTGGGCTTCACGCTGCTGAGCGACGGTTCAACAACGTGGGCCTTGACCGACGCTACATCAGGTCAAGCAAAGCTGACGGGGCAAACGAACCAATCCGGAGACGACAACTATCCCATCGTGGATGGGTTGTTGGTCAAGGTGATGGGGCCGACTACGCCGGGAATGGCAAGTTACCAGATTCCGAACGGGACGCGAGAGTGGTCGTCGGCCGGCGCGAATTGGGGACTGGAAGGCTTCGGCGGAGCCATGGGGATGGCGTACAATAGCTGGTACTCAAGCTCGACTATCGGTCCTGACAAGATGCACAACGTGTTGATCAAGTTCGGAACGGCTGCAGCTCCGTGGGATCCTAACTCGCCGCCTTCGGATGCCAACTACTCGTACGGCTATCGGTATGTACGGAATGCGACTGCCGCCGCGGCGAAACCGGAATTCGCACCGTTCATTGTCAGTCCGACAGCAGGATATGCGTATCAAGATTTCAAGATGAGCGTGCCGTTCTCCGCTTGGGATCAGGAGACAAATCCTCCGACGCGGCTGGCTGTCGGTTTCATGGAGAACAACGTGGCCGCCGGGTTTGTGGATGGGGTCTATTTCCCAGGGAACAGCGACCTCACCGACAATACCACGTCCCGCGAATTCTTCTTTATCTTCGCGACCCCGTACAGCACGACCCCTGATCCAACGTACCAGGTGAATATGTTGAGCACGATGGTGCCGATGATGTGGTACGGAACGCCCAACAGGCGCACCAGCAACACGTTCCATTCGGGTGATGAGTTCCTGATCCTCGCTTCCCATATCAATACATCGGCCGTAACGTTCACGTTCACCGCTCCCACGGTCCAATCGAGCTCGGACCTTGCCAAGGCTGACGCTAGCCTAATCAACGTGTTCCCGAATCCGTACCTTGGGGTCAACTTGCACGAAACATCGAGGATCAGCAAGTTCGTGACGTTCACTCACCTCCCACGGAAAGCGACGATTCGGATCTACACCTTGGGCGCGATGCTCGTGAAGACGATTGTGAAGGAGGATGACACTCAGTTCACCGCTTGGGACCTTCGAAACCAGAACAATCTCCCAGTGGCGAGCGGCATCTACATCGCACACATCGATCTGCCGGATCTCGGATTGACCAAGATCCTGAAATTGGCGATCGTTCAGGAAGATCAGTTCCTCAAAATCTACTGATCTTGGCTTTGCTCGGGACCAAGTTACAATGAGTATTTTATCAATTGACTGATGGGAGAAACAACAATGAAACGAAATCACATTGTTTTGCTCTTCGTCGTTCTGCTGGTCCTTCCGACCCTGCTTTTCGCAAGTGGAAAAAGCAGGGCCGGCACCTCCGCTGCTCCCGAGTTGACGATCCCTATCGGAGCACGGTACCTGGGAAGTGGGGGCTCAGCCATTGCAGTCGCAACCGGGCTTGAGTCCGTCTTCTGGAATCCCGCCGGCGTCGACCGATCCCTGAACACAGCCAACGCCCTTTTCTCGTATCGGAGCTACATTGCAGACATCGGTGTGAGCTTCGCTTCGGTGAGCGGCAAGTTCGGCTTTGGAACCCTTGCTCTCTCGGTTCGATCCTTCGGAATAGGCGAGATTCCAGTGACAACAGAATCATCTCCCGACGGGACCGGAGAAATCCTCAAACCGAACTTCTTTGTGGTCGGACTGACGTACTCAAAGCTGCTGTCCGATCGAACGTCCGTGGGGGCGACTGTCAATTTCATCAATGAAGAGTTTGGGAACGTCAATGCCAGCGGCGTGAGCTTCGATTTGGGCGTTCAGTATCATAATCTTGTCGGCGTTCAAGGCTTGGGTGTCGGGGTGACCGTCAAGAACATCGGTCCGGGCATGCGGTACGGCGGCTCAGGACTCTGGCGGCAGGCATCGAGCGTGGATGGAGACCGAGGGGTTACCTATTACCTGGTAGGCGCTGCAGAGTTTGACTTGCCTTCCGTGTTCGAGGTCGGTCTCTCATACGAGCGCTCAATTGCTGATGACCATTCGCTGGTTGCGAGCATCGCCTACGAGAATAGCAACTATGCATTAGATGAATATCGCGTTGGCGTCGATTACGCGTTCAAGGATTTTCTGCATCTGCGGGCTGGTTATCTCTTGCTTGCAAACCCGACGGGGGTTGAAGGCGTCAAAACACCAAACGTCTTCAAGAATTTCACAGTCGGCTTTGGTCTCAATCTTGCCGAAGTCGCTGGCGCAAACATCGATCTTGATTATGCGTACGTTCCTGGGGATCTGTTTCACGACAACAATCTCATCACCGTCAATATTGGATTCTGACGTCAACGGTCCCGATCTGCAATAGTCTGATGCCGGGCAGGCATTGGGGAGGTTTCATCATACGGCCTCCCGGCAATCGGACTTGTCTAGAACTCACAGAGGTTTCAGACTCTCCAATCCCCTGCACCGTCGTTGCACAGAAGGAAGGCGTATGTTCCTTCGACGCCAAGGGAGGAGGTATGCCCTCCTCGGTGAGCACGCTCTCTTGTGATGAAAAGATGTGTTCACAAACTCGGAGGCGGCAATGATCCAATTCGAAGGCGTTTTTTCCGCCCTACCGACCCCATTCAATACAGACGGCCAGGTTGACGTTCAAAGTCTGCGGCGAGTCATCGATCTGTACATACGGGCGGGGAACGATGGCTTGACCGTGATGGGGGTATGATACGTAGCGTTTTCCAGATCAAGTCAGGGAGAGAATCCTATGGGACTTATGCGCGGCATCCTCTTATGGGCATCTGAAAGCCAGCGGCTCCGAGAAACGCTACCCCGCTATCACTTCATGCGCAACGCCGTGAAGCGCTTCATGCCGGGTGACGAAGCACAAGACGCCTTGAACGCTGCCGAGGACCTTCGCCGCAAAGGCTTCTCCACAGTGTTTACGTTCCTCGGTGAAAATGT
>Ga0315281_10014358_pt1 | contig 10685 bp, 10 predicted proteins | sample YL17G07_0_MG_FD_204540 | JGI IMG/M metagenome (GOLD analysis project Ga0315281, IMG submission 204540) | Sediment microbial communities from Yellowstone Lake, YNP, Wyoming, USA - YL17G07_0 | ecosystem: Environmental > Aquatic > Freshwater > Lake > Sediment | place: USA: Wyoming | collected... | reverse complement strand
AATGCTGACTATTTTCAATGCAATTATGAAATCGGGTAAACCCTGGGATGAAAATTATGTTTCACCAAAAACCGCTGCCAAAACCGCTTGACTCGGAACACAGTTGCTCTTCCGTCTGGAAACGCCACACGAATCCCTTGCTGCCATCGGCCAATGCGTTGATTTCGTCCAGCCGCTGAACGAAGCCGGACATGACTGGATCATCGAGGTCCGCATTCATCCTGGCGGTATTGACTTGCGCGAGATGAAATTCCATAGCGATTTCTTGCAAACAAAACGTCCCGATCAAGGCGCCGGGTAACAGGTGCTGCGCTAACCTTGTCTCAGCCTCCATTACCGGACAATTATTGCCGCGCCGGAACTTGCAGTTCAATGCGCGTAGCGCAGTACAAGGCTTGCCGCCCGCAAGTTATGCCCCTTCAGCGATTCCAGCAGTTCGGTATCTGTGAGACCCGGCTTCAGCGCACCGGGTTCCAGGTCGGTGGCAATCAGTGTAAACACATAATGCTGCGGCGCATTCCCGTGCGGCGGGCAGGGGCCGGCGAAAAACTCCGAGATGGTGCTTTTGCCGCGCACGATTTTGTCCGAGGGGCCGCTGGCCTCGCCTTCTGCCAGCGAGGTGACATTGGCGGGGATGCCATAAGCCACCCAATGTACTACACCCAGGCCGGCTCTTCCGGCATGGTCGTGCATGAGCATGGCAAGGCTGCGGGTTTTTTCCGGCGCGTTAAACCACGCCAGCGGTGGCGAGATATTCGTGCCGACGCAGTTTGGATTCTTCGGGTTGTTGCCCACATTCTTTTGAGACATCATGCCATTGTCGGCGAGCCCGGGGGAAGTCAGCCTGAAAGCCGTGGCCGCGTCTTGCGCGACGGTACCCACGCTCGCGCACGAAGACAATACTGCGACTATGGCCAGCAGACCCGTTGCGCGTATTACGGAGCTGTTTAATAAACACGAAACCTTCATGGAAAGAACCTTTTCAGAGTGATGGACCTCGTAGAACATCCACAGCGGGCCAGAGGTGGGGTCCGTTGCAAGGATTGTGAAGCTATGTTGTCAGGCTAGCCCCTGTCTCCCTACGAAACAGTATCAGGGGCTACAGCAGACTGCAACCAGTGGAAGAGCTTGTCAAACACACCGGCCCCAGCACGCCAGCGGCGACGGGGCGCAAACACATATAGATGAAAAACATCCCGCCCACACAGACGACAACGCTCAAGACATACAGAAACAGGTAGAGGGTCATGAAGTTCCTTATTGTTTGGTTATTGACTGGTCATGCCATGTTGATTGTTTGGGCTGTCGGAAGAATTCGCGTCTGGCTCTCATGGCACTCGATTAAGCCCAAAAAAACTGTCGTCCCAGCGCAGGCTGGGACCCAGTACCATCAACATCACTTTGAAACAATGGCCAGATCATACGGTGGACTGGGTCCCAGCCTCCGCTGGGACGACGAATGTTGCAGATTTCTAGCAATCATCGTTCTGACACTTTTGATTGAGGAATGGGATAAGAATTCCTTAACCAAGCGACATGAGCGTCTGGCTCTTTTTATCACTACTTTCGAAGCTTGGCGAACGCCGCCGCGCGCGCGGCGAGCGATACGGCAAAATTACGAATGCCGAGTTCGCCGTTGGGTTCCGAGTACTCGCCTTTCAATCCGGCTTTCGCATTCGAGGTAAAGAAACACGCCGCGTCGTAGAGCCGTTCGCGCACCAGGCGCTGGCACACTTCCTCGTAGCGTCGCGCGTAGGAAAGTTCCTGAAAGACTTCGTCAACGTTGAAAGTCGAAAGGTTGATACGCCTGGTGGGGCGCGTCGATGCTGCGTTTTCTTCGAGCATGAACAGATAGCCCAACCACGGTTGCGCGGTAGGCTTGAACGCGCCCTTGGCGTAGGCCGCCCAGAAATCGGTGGCGTTACCCAGCGCTTCTTCCACGCGGTTGTTGAAATTGTTGCCGAAGCTGCCGACCTGCGATTTGACTTCAACGGTGGCAACCAGATCGTTGCCGGAGAGCACCACCACATCCCACTCCTTGGTCGGGCGGTAGTAGCCGGGCAGCGTGCGCTCGGTTTTGCTCTTGGTGTGAATCGCGATATCGGGCAAACCCGCATCGCGCACGATGTTCGCGATCAACGTCACGAAGCCATCTGCATGCTTGCCGCCGGTGACCGCACTGCGGTTGCCAGCGTCTTTCACTCCCGACTTGCCGCCCTGCCGCTGTTTCTGGCCGGCGCGCGTTTTCCAGAAATGCTTGACGGCCTTGGCAAGCTCTTTGTCGATATCGAGCATGGCTTACTGGTGCAGCACGATGTCGCGGTGCGTGATCAGCTTCGGCGTATCGCGCTCGATGCGGCGCGCGGCCAGGTCGAAATATTCCGCGTCCACTTCCACGCCGACACTGTTGCGGCCCCAATTTGCGGCGGCGAGGCTGGTGGTGCCGGTGCCCATGAAAGGGTCGAGCACGGTATCGCCGACGAAGCTGAACATGCGGATCAGCCGCTCGGCCAACTCCATCGGATAGGGCGCGGGATGCTGACGCGTGGAAGCGCCGGTCACGCCGGTCCAGATTTGCTGGAACCAGGTCTTGTGATTCTCCGCCGAAATCACGCTCAACAAACGCTTGGCGTGCGACGGGCTGCGATAGCCGCCCGGCTTGCGCTCCATCAGGATGAACTCGATATCGTTCTTGATCACAGCGTTGGGCTCGTAAGGCTTGCCGAGAAAACCGCCACCGTTGCCGCTCGCTTCATAGACCGCATTGGCGATCTTGTTCCAGATGATGGGCGCGAGATTGGAAAAACCGATCGCGCGGCAATGTTCCTGAATCGACGCGTGCAGCGGCACCACCATATGCTCGCCCGCGTTCTTGCGGCGCGACAGGCACACATCGCCCACCACGCAGATCAGCCGCCCGCCCGGCACCAGCGCGCGGTAGCAATGCCGCCACACCTTGTCCAGCTCGCTCAGAAAGTGTTCGTACTCCTCGATATCCCCCATCTGCCCGGCGGAAGGGTTGTACTCCTTCAGCGTCCAGTAGGGTGGCGAGGTGAGCACCAGATGCACGCTACCGTCTTCGAGAAAACTCAACTTGCGCGCATCGTACCGCCACAGGTCGTGCGCGGTCGGGATCGCGCGCAGGCTCGCTTCGAGGTCGCGCATCAGTGCCATATCCTTGGCGATGCGCGGGATCGCCTTCTGGTCGTCCGCGATGCCGACGAGGCTGGCGGGTAGCCATTGGGCGAGGTCAGCGGCAGGGAGGCGTTCGGGTTTGTTCATGGGGTGATGGTAGAAAGCTCTGAGTCGTAATTTTATCTGTGTGGGCATTGCCGCAGAAATGTTTTCAGCGGCAATATTATTGGCGATGAAAAACTTGGCTTCATCAGGCTCTCCCGACAGTTGGTCGGAACTAGAAAAAACCGTGATCTGCTAATGATTGTTCCAGGAGGTGAAGGTCCAATTCTTCACCCATTTTCGAGGTGGCTCAAGTCTCTCTCGAACGTCTCCCATGCCTTAGTGAACGCACGCTGATGCGTGTTGGTGGGGCGACTCCAGAATTGTTCGAATTCGATATGGTGCTTGGCACGCTTGAAAAACACGGAGGGATCCACCTGCTTTGCTCCCGAACCGCGGTTCACACGGTAATAGGCACTGATACCCTTGAAAGCCGCGTCGATCGCCTTATGAAGTGAGTTGAACCCTCCGCTCTCCGAGCGCATTCGAAATGCCTCCTTTAGGGACTTTTTCGCTAGCGTTGGCGACAACCGCCGCCATATAAAGTGCAGCACAACCCACTTCGCGTAAGCCCGCTCGGGATAACCCTTTGCCGATCTCGACACCTGCTTTCCAAGCCAGTACCGCGGGAGGTAGTAGCTGGGATCGCTCTTGGGAAACACATGTTCGTAGTAGCGCTCCTCGAACAGCTGCTCCTTGCCCTCGCGTACTACAAGCGGGTCAAGGTCAGTAGCGGCGACCACCTGCGCCAATTCCTCCTTCGTTATGACAAACCGGTGCTTCACGCCAGCGTCGCGTCTCGCCTCGCCCTTCGACTGGCGCTTGCGCAGGTACTGGTAGTCGATCTTGCGCAGATTGCGTTCAAGTTCAACCTGCCTTCGGTCGTTTGCCATCAGGTCCGACGCACGTATGGCGTTCTGCCAATTGGTGGCCGCAACAATTCGGCTGACCAAATTTTCAAATCGCAGTGCGTCCTGATCCGTTTCCCGTGGCACGCTGATCACGCGCACCAGAACGGTCGCCTTTGTGCTCTTGTTAGCACATTCATGGAGCGTGCGCGTCGTCTGCTGTCCATTGATTATCTGCGGGTTGACGAGCCTCAACACCTTGTTACCGCCTCGGCTCACCTGCTCTGCCGCATCACACACGATGGTGACACCGTTGTTGTAGTACCAGAAGAACTCCGGTTCCTTATCGAGCGTCTCCTTCATGTTGCGATTGATCTGCGTGTCTCCGAGAAAGCCGCGGACGTTACGGGCAAACAGGCGAATTCCAGCGCCCTCGTACATCCTGGCAATCTGCTCCACGGAAACTGGCACAACCCATGATTCTATCCGCGTCTGCTGGTCGAACCGTTGCAGCACTCCGCTCAGAGACACCCCTTGGCCACTCTCCAACTCGATTTCGAGCAACGGTACGGGCGGTGCTACACCGTCGAGGTAGTCCGATAGCAACCGCAGCACGCGCTTGCCATCGATAATGTCGATGTCAACATCGCCGCTAAGGCGGCGGACCATGCTGTCGGCCTCCTTCCCCAGAGCGAGGCTGCACTTCCCGGTAGTGACAAAGTAGAGTTGAACGCGGTAGCTGCGACCCTTGATACGCTTTCGAGCCTCCTCCGCCTTGCCTGCGGCGGCAACGGAAAGTCCTCGACGATAATCGCTGAATGCCTGGTCATCACCGAAACTGCGTGCAAGGTCAGCAAAGGCGAGAACATCGCTGCGTTTCTCACCGCCGCCATTCGGCTTCTGGCGATACTTCCCTTGCACGATGAACACCTTCCGTGCCGCCTCATCGATGTGAATGGCGTCGAGGCTCTTGTCTTTGGTCCCGCCGACCAGCGAGCCGACCGCCTCCTCCTCGGTATCAGTAACAAAGCACTTCATGAACCATGCGACAAACAACTCGTCATCCTTCAGGCTACGGTAGCGCTCCCGCATATCATCGAGTTCGGACTTAAGGTCTTTCTCCGTCACTTGAGCCACGGTAATCTCCTTACAATTCATCCCGCTAGGCGAGGGGCTAAATCAACATACAGAGACAAAACTTTCGGAGACCAATCACCTTTTACTTTACTGAGCAGACTCACATCACAAACCATTGGCTTAGCCTCGTTCGCTTGATCTGCCCCCGATTATTTCTCTATCATGTCTTTCACGTGCCTAGAGTGACCCTGTCTGTTAGCGAAGTGAATTCACCCGCCACTTCCATACGGAATTCAACAAAGAAAGTCTTATTTTCAAAAGATTCAGGCAGAAATATCTCTATCGTTTTTTTCTTTGATTCTTTTGGAAAAATGATTAGATCGCTTACATGCCTTTTGAGAAAGTTTGTAGTTCCCTGATCACCGACTGGGCTTTTCCCAGTAAAACTCAATTCGAGTTCAACCTTGAGAGGATTTGTAACAGTAACCTCTATAAAAAGCTGTGCACCTCTTCGGCTAATTGCAGAGATTTTGGCCGGGAAACCTAATATCTTTAATTCCTTCACCAAGGAACCGCGAATATCACCGCGATCAATTTTGTAGCCTGTGATGGGTATCGGCTGCGATTCCAATAGATCATCAGCCATCTCAAAAATATGTTGCTGCTGATGCTTCCCATAAAACGTGCCGGCAGCAAAAGGTAATCCGAGAATCAAAATCAAAATAGGCCAGACAATCAGTTGCTGTGCGACAGAGTTCAACTGCTCTTTCTTTTCAACGATCTTACCGACCGTTTCCTTTGATTCAAACGTGTCGATATCCTCCTTTGCCAGTTGTTTCCCTTCGACAAGCAAAACGACCGTAATGCTCTGAAACCTAGATATTCTAGAAATTGTTAGCTTGTTATCGACTAATAATACGTTTGCCTTTGATGTCGCTAGGAGTTCACAACGGCACGGGGTTCGTATTAAGAACTCGACAGCCTCTTCAGTTCGAAATCCGTAGTTACAAAAAGTGAGAAGTACAACATCGCCCTTACTAAACGGGGTGTTCAAGTGTCCCTTGGGGAGTACTACATACAGCCACCGGGTTTTAAGTAGCGCAAAAACAGCTGCGATAATTATCGCTGCCGCGACACTACTAACTATCGGGTTCACTTGCGTTTATCCAATCCCAACTCAGCGCACCACCCGCCTGATACGCGGTCACATGCGCTTCGAAGACGCACGCGCAAACTTACGAGAGCAAGTCTTGCGTGAACACATCTTGGTCTAATCATGCCGCCGCCATATTCGCATGCGTCCTATCGCCGATCCCCAGCAGCAGGTATTCGACGCTGATGTCCTCGTCCAGTTCATCCCAATGCAACCCCGATCCTCCGCCGCTCATTTCATAGCGTGAAAGCTGCTCCGGTGTCGCTTTGAGCAAGCGGGGGAAATAGGCCAGAGGAACGCCCAATTTGCGCCCATCGGCAAGGTCCACCCACATCATATCGTGATCAAAGCTGATTGCTTTAGCCAAAGAACTCATGCCACGCCCTTTCAATCGTTTTGCTATCTTCAGCCCCGTTCCTTGCCGCCCGCCATTTCGGACACCGCGGCCTTGGCCAGAAAACCCGAACGGGTGAGGTGGTGGGCCTTGGCGTAGGTATCAATCCTTTTCACCAGCCCTTCCGGCAGAGACACGTTCAGGCGCACGGGGCGCGTGGTGAGTTGGGACACATCGACATCGATCAGCATCCACACGCCGCCTTTGTATTTCGATTGGGCGGCGAGTTTTTCCAGCGGGGTGGGTGCGGGAATGTCCATGTCTTCACCTTCGCAATAGAGTTCGATGGCCTCCAGGATTTTTTCGGGAAGCTCGTCCCAGCTATCCGCCGCCGAGTAGCAACCCGGAAAATCGGGGACGGTGACGCCGTGGGCGTGACGCTTGTCGCCAAGATGTATATAGATCGGGTACAACATGGTTACCTCCAAACCCATCCGGCTTGCCGGAAGATGTTGCGCAGTGTGCCCGTGGGCAAATCCTTGCGCGGATGAGGCACCACGACGTGGCCGGGTTTGCCGGGATGTTGCATTTGGCATGGTCGCCCTTGCCGCACGCCCGCACCCAGCCTTCACGTTCCAGTCGTTTGATGAGTTCCGCGCTATTCATATTGTATTACACACAAATACACAACACAACACGAAATCGAGCGGATCCACCCACATCGGGCCATAGTCGAAACCAGTCCTTTTCCTTACCCCCTGCGCACCGCAAACGACTCAAACATCGGCCGGATGGCATGACACAATTCTTCATCCACATACCCCGCCGTATTGACCGCCGCCAGTTCCGCGTTAACGCACCCAGTGGGACGGAATTCCTGCAGCACGTAGTTCTTTACACCGATCCCCGAGAGCGTCTTGGCGAGAGCGAGCAGGCGTTCTTTCGAGATCAGCGCGGGATGCACCGTGGTACGGAATTCGCAATCGACCCCGCTCGCGATGACCCTGTGCGCGCTCTCCAGCGCTTTGATGCCGCTGCCGGGTACACCGGTGGTGGCGTCGTAGTTTTCGAAATCGGCCTTGATGTCCATGCCCACCCAGTCGAGGTAAGGCAACAGCTTGTCAAGCCGCCTCGGATAAGGCCCGCCGGTGTGCAGCGCGACCTTGTAGCCGAGCGCGCGCGTTTCTTTCACCGCATCGAGCAGGCCGCCTTGCAGGGTGGGCTCGCCGCCGCTGAAGACCACGGCATCGAGCAGGCCGCGGCGGCGCTCGAGGAATTGCTTTACCCATGGCCATGACACGACGGTTTCGGCCTTGCGCGGGATCAGGTGCGCGTTGTGGCAATAGCCGCAGCGCCACGCGCAGCCCTGGCAGAACATCACGGCGGAAAGATGGCCGGGGTAATCGGTGGAGGTGAGCGGGGTCACGCCGCCGATGGTCAAGGGTTGCATGGCGGGTTCACCGGCTGGGGATGGGCAACAACGTCCTCCCGCCCGCGGGCGGGAGGACGCGCAGCGGGGCGCGAAGGAGGGGACGCCACGCTGCGATGCTCGGGCTGAAGGCTAGCCGACGGTCATTACAAACCGCAGCGTGCTTCCGCGAAATATTTGCGTCCGTAGAATTCCCCTTTCTTGCCGATGTTGAACGAGGTCACGGGCCGATGGTAGCCCATGACGCGCGTCCAGATTTCACAGGGCTGGCGCTCTTCGTCCTTGAGTTCGATGGCGATGGTTTCGAGGATGGTGCTGAGGTCATTCATGGGTTGCCTCCTTGCGTGATGATGCGGTTTGCGGTGTTGTGGCGGTGTTCATGGTATGAGGTCCCCGCCTTCGCGGGGACGACAGTAATTTTCGATCGCGGGGATGACAGTAAATTTCCATCGCTTGGCCGAAGGTAATTTTCTCTTGCGGGGATGGTCTGTAATCCTCGGCGCTTTGTCATGGCGATGTCGTGGCCTTGCCGCATCATGACGCCTTGGCGAGTTCCAGACGCTTGTTGGCGATGATGTCTGCGTCGCAGCGCGGACAGAACTTGTGTTCGCCTTTGAGATAGCCGTGTTTGGGGCAGATGGAGAACGTGGGTGTGACGGTGACGTAGGGCACGTTGAAACGCTCCAGCGCGCGGCGCACGAGGTTCTTGCACGCGACGTTGCTCGATATCTGCTCGGTCATGTACAGGTGCACGACGGTGCCGCCGGTGTATTTGCGCTGCAGTTCTTCCTGGCGCTCGAGGGCCTCGAACGGGTCGTCGGTAAAGCCCACGGGCAGTTGCGACGAGTTGGTGTAGTACGGCATGTCGGCGGTGCCGGCCTGCAGGATGCCGGGGAAGCGCTTGCGGTCTTCCTTGGCGAAGCGGTAGGTGGTGCCTTCGGCGGGCGTGGCTTCGAGGTTGTACATGTGGCCGGTCTCGTCCTGGAAAACGAGGATGCGCGCGCGAATGTAATCCAGGAAGCGGCACGCGAACCGGTGTCCCCATTCGCTGGTGATGTCATGCTCGTCGCCGCTGAAGTTGCGGATCATTTCGTTGATGCCGTTCACGCCGAGGGTGGAGAAATGATTGCGCAGCGTGCCCAGATAGCGCTTGGTGTACGGGAACAGGCCGGCATCCATGTGGCGCTGGATCACCTTGCGCTTGATCTCCAGGCTGTTCCTGCCGATTTCGAGAAGCTCGTGCAGGCGCGCGAACAGCGCCTCTTCATTGCCCTTGTAAAGATGTCCGAGGCGCGCGCAGTTGATGGTCACCACGCCGAGCGATCCGGTCTGCTCGGCGCTGCCGAACAGCCCGTTGCCGCGCTTGAGCAACTCGCGCAGATCGAGCTGCAGGCGGCAGCACATCGAGCGGATCATGCTCGGCTTCAAATCCGAATTGATGAAGTTCTGGAAATACGGCAGCCCGTATTTGGCGGTCATCTCGAACAGCAGGTCGCTGTTGGGGGAATCCCAGTCGAAATCCGGCGTCATGTTGTAAGTGGGAATGGGGAAGGTGAACACGCGCCCCTTGGCGTCGCCCGCCATCATCACTTCGATGTAGGCGCGGTTGATCATGTCCATTTCCACCTGTAGCTCGCCGTAGGTGAAGGCGCATTCCTTGCCGCCGATGACCGGGACTTGTTCGCGCAGGTCTTCGGGGCACACCCAGTCGAAAGTGAGGTTGGTGAACGGCGTCTGCGTGCCCCAGCGCGAGGGCACGTTGAGGTTGTAGATCAGCTCCTGGATCGACTGCTTGACCTCGTCGAACGAAAGATTGTCCTGGCGGATGAAAGGCGCCATGTAGGTGTCGAACGAACTGAACGCCTGCGCGCCGGCCCATTCGTTCTGCAGCGTGCCGAGAAAATTCACGATCTGCCCCACCGCGCTCGTCATGTGCTTCGGTGGTCCCGCCTCGACCTTGCCCGGCACGCCGTTGAGCCCTTCGTGCAGCAGCGCGCGCAGCGACCAGCCGGCGCAATAACCGGCGAGCATGTCGAGGTCGTGCACGTGGATGTCGCCTTCGCGGTGCGCGACGCCGACCTCGGGCGGATAGACATGCGAGAGCCAGTAGTTGGCCACGACCTTGCCCGAGACGTTGAGAATGAGGCCACCGAGCGAATAGCCTTGGTTGGCGTTGGCGTTGACGCGCCAGTCGAGCTGATCGAGATATTCGTTGACCGAGCTCGCCACATCGACAACGGTCTTGCGGTCCTGGCGCAGCTTGGAATGCTGCTCGCGATAGACGATGTAGGCGCGCGCCGTCTTCAGGAAGTTCGAAGAGATCAGCACCTGCTCGACCACGTCCTGGATTTTTTCGATATGCGGCGCTTCGCCGTGAAACTTGTGGATCAGCACCTTGACGACCTGCGCGGTAACCAGTTGCGCCTCGGCCTCGTCGAGCTCGCCGGTCGCGCTGCCGGCGCGCGCCAGCGCGGAACGGATCTTCTCGGCCTCGAAGGATGCAGAACTGCCGTCGCGCTTGATGACCCCCCTGGGCAGGGTGAGGGTGGTGGCGGTGGTGCTGCGCGCTAGTTCTGCTGTGGTCATGCTTGCCTCGCTTTGCTGGAC
>Ga0315281_10014357_pt1 | contig 10685 bp, 11 predicted proteins | sample YL17G07_0_MG_FD_204540 | JGI IMG/M metagenome (GOLD analysis project Ga0315281, IMG submission 204540) | Sediment microbial communities from Yellowstone Lake, YNP, Wyoming, USA - YL17G07_0 | ecosystem: Environmental > Aquatic > Freshwater > Lake > Sediment | place: USA: Wyoming | collected... | reverse complement strand
ATTCCGATTCGTCCAAGTTGCTGTCGGATTTCCTCAAGCTGCTGCAGGATTCGAAGAGCGGTTCGTCGAGCTACAGTGCGAACGGAGACAACCTCAGCTCGCAGCTTCAGTCGCTGATCGTCAGTTATCAGGCCTGACATAAGGCGGCAGGTGACCTGGAAAGGACCGGGCTCTGGAATCCTCGCTGATGTGGACGATCGGCGCGGTCTGTCTCCAACTGATCCGCAAGAAGTTATTTAATTGGTCCTCAGCCTAGGACAAAATTTTGGCGGTCTTTTTTTGCAATGCGATGTCGGCTTTTGGCACTTAGCGGACAACGCGGCATCGCAACAATTTGCCCGCTATTGGAGTAACAGCGGACATTGACTACCCGTTGCTCTCGCCGCCGCTTGATCAAAACATCTGATCGGATTTCGGAGAGACCGCCACGAGGCGGTCTTTCTTTGAAGGGCGATATTCAAACTGTACCACCACCGGCAGGTTCGCAAACCGGCTTCTATCCAAAGCGAAACGCGAGCAAATTATCGAAAGACCGCAATTCGATGAGAATGCGATGGAGCAGGGCGTTATCGCGCGAGCTGACAGCTTCGGGGACGAGCGCGATGGAAGCAAGCGCTCCATCGATGAGGCGGCGGAATTCCTCGGACTGGCGGATGGACGCCGACGCCATGCCGTCGCACCGTCTGATGACGCCGGCATAGGCGCTGGCCTTTGCCGCAACGTCCTCGCCGGTTCCGGCTATCGTCCAGTCGGGCGGGCTGTCGCGATAGGCGATGAGCGCATCCATGGCGGCGTTGGCGTCGAGCACGCAATCGGCGAGCACTTCGATGCGGCTCGTCCGGCGCAGGGTGGAGATCGCGTTACGCACCGCGAGGAGCGAGTCGCGGGCAGGACCAAGATGGCCTGCATCGACCATCATGAGCGCCGTGGCAATTCGGGTTGGGGCCTCCACGAAGGCCGTTGCGTAGAGAGGATTGCCCTGCAGTTGCGCTGGCGGCGTTTGGGCAAAACGGCTTGCCAGCGCGCCCCAAGCCTCGCGCATGCGCTCAAGCTCGATGGCGGCAAGATCGGCGTTTTCGGAGCGCAGATAGCCAAGCGCGACGCGGTTATGGGCGGCCACGTTTTCAACCGCCGCATGGAAATCGGCAAGGTCGTCTGCTCTGGCAGCGCCGGCAAGGAGCGAAACAGCAAGCATTGCGGCGCGGGCGCAGCGTTCCCACATGGATATTTACCCAAGTTTGACGAACCGGATTGTACAGTCGCACTATAATAGTATCCGAAGAAGAAATGGCGGCTGGGTTGATCCCGCGCTGGAAATAGCGTCCACGGTGCAGAATGTATACACGGCGGCAAATCGTTGTTGGCGCAGGTTTTTTGGCCTTCACGGGCTTTGCGCCTGCGCACGCGCGGGCCGAGCAGCCGGTGCTGACCGACGACGGCCTCTACCGGCAATCATGGTTCATCGACAGCTTCCTCGAACTTGCCGATGATCAGGAGTCGGCGCGCAAGGCCGGAAAGCGTCTTGCCGTGATGTGGGAGTTGAGAGGCTGCCCCTATTGCAAGGAAACGCATTTCGTTAATTTTGCGCGGCCGGATATCGCGGACTACGTCAAGGCGAACTTCGATATTCTCCAGCTCAATATTGTCGGCTCGCGCAAGGTGACCGATTTCGATGGCGAAGAGCTCAGCGAAAAGCAACTCGCCGCGAAATACGGCGTTCGCTTCACGCCGACGATCCAGTTTTTCCCGCCCTCGGCCGATGGGCTCAAGGACCAGCCGCCCAGAAAACGTGAAGTCAGCCGCGCGGCCGGTTACCTGCGGCCGGACGATTTTCTTGCCATGTTCCGCTACGTGCGTGAAAACGCCTACGAAACGCGCAGCTTCCGCGAATTTCTGAAAGCCGCCAGCACGCCCCCGGCACGCTGATCCGCTGGCATCATTATTTGTTGACCGGGCTATCCCGGCTCATCAACAGCGCCACGATGTCCTTGATCTGTTCGATGGTCAGAATCTTGTTGGCCCCGAAACGCGGCATATTGGAGCACGGCAAGGCAACGTGCGAATTGTAGATTTTCTCGTAGGCCGCCTTGACCTCGGTGTCCTTGAAGTCGCGCTGCTTGCCGTAACCGAGCAGGCTTGGGCCGATCGTGCCGTAACTGACTTCTGCTTTGGTGAGCTGGTGGCAGGCATAGCAATTTCCGCCATTCACGCCTCGCGGCGGATAGTCGGTGAAGCGCAGGCCATAGCCAGATTGAGCGAACTTTTCTCCGTTCTTCCAGTCCCCCAGGAGTTTGCCGTCGGCGGGATATTGGATTGCAGCTTTTTCACGCTTTTGAATCGCTGCGGCGACAGCTTTCGGCGGGCTGTTCTTATATGCCGAGCACTGCTTCATGGTCTCATCAGGCGTGAGCCTCGGCTGCCAGTCGGCCGGCGCCGTCGGGAACGCGGCCTTGATCGCCGCGTCCACGTGGGCCTGATCGATGGACGGTCCTTTTGTTTTCTGTTGGGCCAATGCTGCTGTTGCACCAGACAATGCGAGAGAGACGATGGTGACCGCGATGGTTGTGATCGTTCGCATGACTTAGGTCTCCCTCGAACTAGCGCTTGAGCCCGGGGGCGGCGACAGTCCCGCCCTCGGCCGTTTTGTTGAGATAGGCAATGAGCGCAACGCTCACTTCGGACCCAAGCTCCAGTTGCGGCATGCGCATCTGCCAATAACAGTCGAGGAGACGATGCTGCATGGTCATGACGTGCGTGGTCGAAACGCGGTAAGCCGGCCATTCGCCGACCACCTTGCGCGCTTCGTCCGGGGTGGAGAGAAAAGGCAGGCCCTGCAATCGAATGCGCTGGCCTGAGGTGGCATGACAGGTTGCGCAGGCGAAATCGAAGGGCCCCGACCGGCGGTTGAACAATACCTCGCCCAGCGCGATGGCCTCTTTCTCTTTGGCATGCTGCGACTTGGGAGCAAACTTTTGGCCGTTAGATTTGTGCGCAACGTAAGTAGCCATCGCTCCAAGCTCTTTCACCGGCTGCCCGCCGCCGGGATGCGGACTTTTGACGAGGTCGGCGCGGTTGAAGCCCTGGAGCGTTTCCATGCACCACAGGATGCGCGTTTCCGCATCCATGACCCTGCCGGCATCGGCGAAATAACGCGGCATTTCGGCGAAGGCGCCATCTACCTTGCCGGGGCCTTTGCCGAGGTCGCATTTTTCGAGCGAGACTTTGTTGGGACCCCGTGGCGTTTTCCAGAGTTCTTCTCCGCGATCTGAATCGAGCAGGGCGGGATTGCTCCACGGATCCTGCTTGAGCATTTGCCGGTATTTTTCGAGCGCCTTTTCGGTGTCATCGTTGCTTTGCGCCCATGCGGCGCCAAACCCGGCGATCATCACGCAGGCGACGGTAAGAAATCTGACAATGTATTTCACGACAAGCTCCCCCCAGCGTTCTCGTCGGTCGATCCGCTCATGCGGCGTATCTTATTATTATCTTCATCAAGACACAGCCGCTGGACACGCTTCTTTTCAATAGATACGATAATATGAATATTTATCAGGATGCAATGAGCTGCGGCCAAGAATCGCAGATGAGGGTAAGGAGGCATTGCGCATTTTCTTGCGGCAGACTGCCGCGCTGATACACAATGCTGATACAATTAGTTCGATTTTCGATCTGTTCGAGTCTCTGGTTTCGGCATGAGCGATCGAGAGGGATTTATCATTCGCCGCTGATATGCCCATGTCTCATGGACCCGGATTTTATGGTGTGGGGCCGTCAGGCGCGGGATATAGGAAGGATCAAGGGAGAACGTGTCATCATGAATTATAATCACATGGTTGCGCTCAGCCGGCGTCAGGCGCTTTCGATCGGAGCGGGCGTGGTTGGCGCGCTGGTTCTGGGCGGCTCGATTGAGCCCGCTCACGCTCTGAACGATGCCGAGGATCTGATCAAGAAATTCACCGGCGGCAAGGAAGCGGTGAAGGGCAAGGTCAAGCTCGACCTTCCCGAGATCGCCGAGAATGGCAACACGGTTCCGCTCGGTGTGTTTGTCGAGAGCCCGATGACCGAGCAGTCCTATGTCGAGAAGGTTCTGGTCGTCGCCGACGGCAATCCGCGCGCGGGCGTCGCGACCTTCAATTTCACTTTGCTGTCCGGCGTTGCCGAAGCTACCACGCGCATTCGTCTGGCTACGACGCAAAATGTCATCGCCGTCGCAAAAATGAACGATGGCTCGTTTTACACAGACTCGAAGCAGGTCAAGGTGACGATCGGCGGCTGCGGCGGTTGATCTGGACTCGTGTCATCGACGCATTTGATATTGCTTGAAGGAGAGAAAGATGGCCGTCAAACCGCGCATCAAGCTTGACAAGAAGGAAGTCAAGAAAGGCGATCTCGTGGAGGTCAAGGCTCTGGTCGCTCACATTATGGAAAGCGGGCAGCGCAAGGACGCCGAGGGAAAAACAATCCCACGCAAGATTCTGAACAAGTTCACTTGCACTGTTGCAGGCAAGGAAGTGTTTTCCGCCGATTTCGAACCGGCCATCGCCGCGAACCCCTATATCCAGTTCAAGTTCAAGGCCATGGAATCCGGCCCGGTCGTGCTCACCTGGATCGACGATGACGGAACGAAAATCGTCGGTGAAGAATCGATCAAGGTCAGCTGAGCATTCTGTCTGTTTCATTGGATTGCCTGCGCGGCGGCATGATTATCGCTTGTGACCTGCGCATTGAGTGCGGGATTGAGTCGGGCGCGATCGCATGATCACACGTCGTGAACTTCTTCAGGTTGGCGCGGCCGCGGCGGCCATCGCCGCCGGAAATGGACTTGGTCCTCTTGGCCGTGCGGCGGCGCAACAGCGTCTCACCGAATCCGAGCTGTTGAAATTCGACGCGCTCGGCAACGTTACCCTCCTGCATATCACCGACATCCACGGCCAGCTCGTGCCGGTTCATTTTCGCGAGCCGTCGATCAATCTCGGCGTCGGCGAGTCGCGTGGATTGCCGCCGCATCTGAGCGGTCGGGAGTTCCTGCAGCGGTTCGGGATCGCGGCCCGCTCGGCGGCCGCCTATGCATTGACGTCGGAGGACTTCGAGGCGCTGGCCAGAAACTACGGCCGTATCGGCGGGCTCGACCGCGCCGCGACCGTGATCAAGGCCGCGCGTGCCGAGCGCGGCGCAAATCGCGTGCTCTTCCTCGATGGCGGCGATACCTGGCAAGGCTCGTTGGGCGCCAACCGCACCCTCGGCCAGGACATGGTCGATTGCTTCAATCTGCTCAAACCCGACGCCATGACCGGTCACTGGGAGTTTACCTATGGCGAAAAGCGGGTGAAGGAAATTATCGAGAGTCTCGATTTTCCGTTCCTCGGTCTCAACGTGCGCGACACGGAGTGGAACGAGCCGGCGTTCAAGGCCTACAAATTTTACGAGAAGGGCGGCGTCAAGGTGGCCGTGCTTGGCCAGGCATTTCCTTATACGCCGGTCGCGCACCCGCGCTGGATGATGCCGAACTGGTCGTTCGGTATCCGCGAGGATGCCGTGCGCGACACCGTCGTCAAGGTGCGCCAGGAAGGCGCGCAGCTCGTCGTGCTGCTCTCCCACAATGGTTTCGACGTCGACCGCAAGCTGGCCGCGCGCGTGGCCGGCATCGACGTGATCCTCTCGGGGCATACCCACGATGCCTTGCCGGAAGCGATCAAGGTCGGCCGGACCCTGATCGTCGCCTCGGGCAGCCATGGCAAGTTTCTCTCCCGCCTCGATCTCGATGTGCAGGGCGGGCAGGTGAAGGACTTCCGCTACAAGCTCATTCCGTTGTTCTCCGACGCGATCCGGCCCGATGCGGAGATGAAGGCGATGATCGGGAAGGTCCGCGCGCCGTTCGCGGCGGAACTCTCGCGCATCGTCGGCCGCTCGGAATCGCTGCTCTACCGGCGCGGCAATTTCAACGGCACCTTCGACGATCTCATTTGTGCCGCGATCGTCGAAGAGCGCGACGCCGAAATCGCACTGTCGCCCGGCTTCCGTTGGGGCACGACCGTGCTGCCAGGCGAGCCGATCACGGTCGAGGACATTCACAACGCGACCGCGATGACCTATCCGCAGGTCTATCGCATGGCCATGACCGGCGAACGCCTCAAGGACATTCTCGAGGACGTGGCTGACAATCTCTTCAACCCCGACCCCTACTATCAGCAGGGCGGCGATATGGTCCGTTGCGGCGGGCTCGGCTACACGGTCGACATTGCCAAACCCATGGGCAGCCGCATTTCGGGACTGACGCATCTGAAATCGGGGGCGCCGATCGAGCCGAAGAAGGAATACGTCGTCGCTGGCTGGGCAAGCGTCAACGAAGGCGCCCAGGGACCGCCAGTGTGGGATCTGGTTGAGAAATATATTGCCCGCCAGAAAGTTGTCAGGGTTGCACCTAATACATCCGTGAAAGTTGTCGGCGCCTGAGCGTGAGCGCCTCTTAGATTCAAAAATAAAAACGGATTGAGGCATGGACAACATTAGGATGCGACGTAATCGACGTTCGGCATGGGCGGCTCGGACCTTAATGGCGATTCCGGTTCTGCTCGCAGGCGTGGCGGCTGGGCGCGGCGAAGGCAAACCCGATCTCGAACTCGGCGCCTATCTTGCCAATGAGTGTCAGGCATGCCACCGTTTTACCTCCACTGCGGGAGAGGGCGGCATTCCCGATCTGTCTCACGTCACCTCCGAGACTCTCATCGAGGTGCTTCATGCTTATCGCGACAAGCGTCTCAACAATCCGGTGATGCAATCCGTCGCCAGCCGTCTCAACGACGACGATATATCCGCGATTGCCGCCTATCTCGCCACGCGTAAGAAACAGTGAAATTCAAGAATCAAGGGAGAACGCCATGACCGATCTGACCCGTCGCAATTTCACCCTGTTCGCCGGCGCCTCGCTGGCGGCGACACCGCTGTTCATGCCGTACGCTTTCGGGCAAGGAAAGCCGAAACTGGTGGTGATCGGCGGTGGCCCGGCCGGCGCTACCGTCGCCCGTTATGTCGCCAAGGATTCCAACGGCGCGGTCGATGTCACGCTGATCGAGCCGCTCAAGACCTTCACCACTTGCTTCTTTTCCAATCTCTATGTCGGCGGTTTCCGCGATTATAAGTCGCTCACTCACAACTACGACAAGATCAAGAAGGGCGGCGTAAAGGTGGTGCATGCCGCGGCGATGGCGATCGACCGCGACAAGAAGCAGGTCGTGCTCGCTGGCGGCAAGCGCGTGCCCTATGACCGGCTGGTGGTCGCGCCCGGCATCGATATCAAATTCGACTCGGTGCCCGGCTATTCGGAAGCCGCCGCCGAGATCATGCCGCATGCCTGGAAACCCGGCGCGCAGACCCAGCTTCTGGTGCGCAAGCTCAATGCGCTCAAGGACGGCGATCAGATCGTGATGATTGCTCCGCCCAATCCCTACCGCTGTCCGCCGGGTCCGTACGAGCGCGTTTCGATGTTCGCGCATGTGCTCAAGAAGAAAGGATTTAAGAAATCGAAAATCGTCGTGCTCGATCCCAAGCCGAGCTTCTCCAAGCAGCCTGTGTTCATGGATGGCTGGGAGAAGCATTACCCAGGCATGATCGAATGGCAGGACCCGAAGATGCACGGCGGCATCAAGAGCGTCGATCCCAAGACCAATACGGTGAAGACGGATCTCGCCGACTACAAGGCCGGGCTTGTCAATGTCATTCCGGCGCAGATGGCCGGCAAGATCGCCCGTGATGCCGGACTGGCCGACCAGTCCGGTTTCTGTCCGATCGCGCCTGAGACGATGAAGTCGAAAATCGACGCCAACATCTTTGTCGTCGGCGACGCATGCATTCCTGGCGACATGCCGAAGTCGGCTTTTTCCGCCAATAGTCAGGCGAAGGTGGCGGCGATGGTGGTACGCGCCGAACTCACCAACAGCCGTGCATTTCCGGCGCGTTATTCAAACACCTGCTGGAGCCTGATCGAGACCGACGATGACATCAAGATCGGCGGCGTCTATGAGCCCGGCGACGGCAAGATCAAGCAAGCTTCTGGCTTCGTCAGCCAGAAGGGTGAGGCGGCTGATCTGCGCAAGCAAAACTTCAAGGAGTCGGTAGACTGGTATAACGGAATTACCGCCGACATTTTTGGATGAGCACATTCGGCTAAGGCGTGCGGTGAACGGCGGCGCTAGAGCGCTTTCATGTTGAGTGGAATCATGAAAGCGCTCTATCTCTTTGCTTGGTCGCATTTTCTGCGGCGAACCGGTATCCACTTCGCCGGAAAATGCTCTAGCGCCGCCGTTCCCTTTTTATCGGGAGTGGTCAGCCCCGGCGCTGTCGTTATCCAACTTTGCCCGCCGGCTTTACCGCCTTCATCACGATTGTGATCGAGGAGGCGACGTTGTTGTTGCCGCGCACCGCCTGCTGAACTTCAGCTTCCGATATTTCCTTGCGCTGCAGCTTGCCATGCCATGGCTCGTCGAGAGCCATATTGAGACTCTGGATGGTGAAGTCGATGCCGAGCTCCGCGCCAAGAGGCCGGTCGGGATAGCCCTGCGCCTGGTTTTGTCGAAAGAACGACTGCGAGAATAGCAAGAGTCCATCGACCGTGATCGGGCGCACGTTCGCCGGGTTATCCAGGAATGTGTCATGGCGGGGATGGGCGGCGACAACCGTCACCGTCGCGCCATCGCGGCAGACCCGGTACAGCTCTTTCATGATGCCAAGATAGAGGTCGGGTGCGGCGCCGAGCTGCTCGAGCACATGCGAGAGCATGACTTCCTCGGCGTCGTCGGTCTGCCACGGCCAAGGCAGTTTTTCGAGATCGACCACCTGATCGGGCTGAAACAGGGCCAGCTTGTCGACATTGATATAGCCTGGAAGTTTTTTATAGCCGCAGCCGAGATTGAGACGCATACAATCACCTACATGTTGAGAAACAGGACTTCTACCGGTGCTATGAGGATGAGGCAATCCCTTGGCAGGGGGTATGCGATAGGGCTAATGAAGCGGCGAACAAAAGGATAGACAGGAATGGCGAAACTCAGCCTTTCAGTTGCAATCGGCGACTACGACCGCAACCGGCCATTGATTAATGGTCAGGTTCACATCGACGGCGTCGATCCGGTTTTCATGACCCTGCCGCCGGAGGAAATCTTCTTCCGGGCGCTGCGCACGCAGGATTTCGACATCTGCGAATTGTCATTGTCGAGCTTCGCGCTCAAGACGGCGCTCGGGGATTGCCCCTATGTCGGTGTCCCGGCTTTCGTGTCGAAAGCGTTCCGCCATACCTCGATTTATGTGCGCACCGACCGCATCAAGGACCCCAAGGATCTCAAGGGCAAGAAAGTCGGCGTGCCGGAATATCAGCTGACCGCCAATGTCTGGGCGCGTGCGATCCTTGAGGACGATTATGGGGTCAAGCCGTCGGACATTCATTGGATTCGCGGCGGCATCGAACACGCCGGCCGGCCGGAAAAAATCAGCATCAAGCTGCCCGCGGGCGTGCGTCTCGACAATGCGCCCGAAGGCCGGACGATCTCGGATTTGCTCGACAAGGGCGAGATCGACGGTTTCATCGCGCCGCGGCCGCCGGCTTTTATCGAGCGCGGCCACGCAAACGTCGGCTGGCTGTTCCGCGATCCAACGGCAGTAGCCAAGGACTATTTCAAGCGCACCGGCATCTTTCCGATCATGCATCTGATCGGCATACGCCGCACACTGGTCGAGCAGCATCCTTATCTTCCAGCGGCGGTGCTCAAAGCCTTTGAACAATCGAAGGCGGCCGCGCTTGCCCTGCTCAGTGATACATCTGCGACCAAGGTGACGCTGCCGTTCGTGGAAGAGCAACTGAAGGCCACGCGCGAGTTGATGGGGCAGGATTTCTGGTCCTACGGCGTTGAACCAAACCGCAAGACGCTCGAAGCCTTCCTGCGCCATCATCATGCGCAAGGGCTTTCCCCGCGGCTGCTCAAGGTCGAGGAACTGTTTCACCCAGCGACGCTGGAGAGCTTCAGCGTGTGAACCGCGAACTCTGGAGCAGGGGGCGATCTTGCGCTACTTGCGGGCCTGCAGCTGAATAACTTCCGCGATCTGCTCCTTGGTGAGTGGCGCGGGGATGAATTTCAGAGTCACTGCTTCCTGAAGCAATGAATCGAGTCCCTTGATCTCATCAGGATTCACCAGCGATTTCGGAAAAAACTCATCGCGCACGCGCTTGGCGCGCGCCTCCGGAACGCCGGCGAATTCCGCATAGTCTTTGATGACCTGCGGGTTGCTGCTGTACATGTAGTCAATCGACTCGCGATAGGCCTGCATGAAGCGCGCGATCGCATCCTTGCGTTTTTCGAGCGTTTGCAAATTGGTGACAATCACGCGGATGGTCTGGCCGCGCACCATCGCTGCGTCGGTCGCCCTGGCGACGACACGGATCTTGCCTTCCTCGATTTCCTTCAGGCCGAACGGCGGAGAAGCCCAGCCGATATCGGCCTGATCGGTCATCACGGCGGTCAGCGTCGAAGACGGGTTTCCGGTCGGCGTCGGCCTGGCCTTGGCGCCAAGTTCGTTGACGAAGGCGCGGACCATCGAGTGGGTCGACGATCCTTGCGTCGAGAAGGCAATGGTATTCTTCTCTGTTGTGTCCTTGAGTGTTTTGATGGGCGAGGTCGCCTTCACGTACCAATAGT
>Ga0315281_10014355_pt1 | contig 10689 bp, 7 predicted proteins | sample YL17G07_0_MG_FD_204540 | JGI IMG/M metagenome (GOLD analysis project Ga0315281, IMG submission 204540) | Sediment microbial communities from Yellowstone Lake, YNP, Wyoming, USA - YL17G07_0 | ecosystem: Environmental > Aquatic > Freshwater > Lake > Sediment | place: USA: Wyoming | collected... | reverse complement strand
TCTCGACGATGTCGAAGGGGACGCAGACTGGGGCCTGGGCGCCGTCGAGGGCGAACCAGATGTTCTTAGAGCGGGCCAGCGCCGCGATCTCCTTGACCGGGAAGAGCTGGCCCGTCGTGCAGGTGACGTGGCTAATGAAGATGAGCCGGGTCCTGGGGGTGATGAGCTTGGCGATGCGGTCGACGTTGCCCGTCCCGCTCACGATATCGGGCTCGAAGAGCCGGATGACGATGCCGTCGCGCTGCATGCGGTTGAGGAGGGCCGAGTGGACGGCGACGTGCTCGTGGGTCGTCGTGATGACCTCGTCGCCCTTCTTGAGGGGCAGGCCGTTGACGATGACATTAACGCCTTCGGTCGCGCCGCCGATGAGGCCGAGGTCCTCCTTGCGGCAGGTCTTGCCGAGGGCCCGGGCGAGCTTCTCCTTGACCTCCCACCACCGCTTGTCGTCATAGCCGGCGCTCGGGGCCCGCTCCTCGGCCTGGTTCCATTCGACCAGGCTGTTGAGGACGGGCAGCGGGCACGCGCCCAGTCCGCCGAAGTTGAGATAGGTCCAGCCGGGGTCGAGGAGGAACTGGCCGCGGATGAGCTTCCAGAAATTTTCTTCGTCGCCCGCTGTGGCGGCTTGAGCGAGCAGGCTCTCGAAGGGCACGGAGCCAACGCGGGACGCCGCGGCCGCAGCCTTAGCCGCGCCGGCCGCTACCGGCAGTCCAGGCTCCGAAGTGGCGGCCCCCGCCAACTTGCGCATCAAAGGCAGTCCAGCGACGCCGCCGGCCAGCCCCGCCGCCATTTTCAGGAACTCTTTTCTCTTCATGGATCTCCCTCTTGTGTCTTTTCGATGCCTAAGGGGAGATTATTCCGCCTCTCGTGGATTTAGTCAACCAGCCCCATTTAATGGCGGGGACGGACGAACACCGGCGCCAGGGGCTTTCTCCCCGGGTAGGCGAAAACGGGGAAGCCGGGGAGATATGGAAAAAAGAAACTGGCCACGGAGATAAGGCCGGCGGAGGACCGGCTCCGTTTCGTCAACGCCGCGCCCAGCTGATTGATCGCCGACGCTCCGGGCCTTACGGCGAGCCGGAGCGTCTTTATCCTCGAAGCGTCGTGCTGTTGGCATCTCATGTTCGTTCTCTTCGTTTCTCTTTTTCTTACCGTCTCCATACATATAGACGAACGCCCCTTTTAAAAGGTTTCAATTTCGCCAAGCAAATCCGGATAAACTTGGCTCTTTGAGATCAGCTTCAGACCCACATGGCCGGGTCGGAGCCGTGGCCGGACCGGCCGGACCGCTGGTCCTTCGTCCCCTTGGTCTGCAGGCCCAGGATCGAAGCGAGCACCAGAAAAATGGACAGGAGCCCAATGAAGTACTTTTTCATGCTCAGAGCCTCCAGAGGTAGCTGACCTTGAAGAAGAAGCCGCGCGCCATCTCGTGAAAACGGCTGCTCGGAGCGAACCCGGGCAGCCCCTCGTCCCACTCCTGCTTCTCCAGAGCCGAGCCGTAGCCCAAATGGACGACCGTGCCCGGGATGTAGGTGAACGACACCAGGCCGTCGAGCGTCATCCGTTTATAGAAGTCGTTATACTCAACGATGCCTCTCACAAAGAGGTACTTGTTGATCTGATAGGTGTTGCGGCTGCGCAGGATGAGGTAATCGTAGATCTTCGTCCGGTCCGACTTCCTGTAGAAATCGACATAGTTCAGGCTCAGACTGAAATCGAGCTGATCGATGGGCTGGTAGCGGACGGCCGCCGTGGCCTGGGTCCCGTAGCCTTGATAGGGGTCGGTGGGATCATAAAACGTATTGCCCGTCCGCCGGACGCGGGTTTGCACGTAGACCTGTTTCGCCAGCTGGGACACCATCATGAATCCAAAGCCGCTTTGATCGAACCTTTCCCCGGCGAAGACTTCGTTGGCCAGGAGCCCGTCGAAGCGGACCATGGTGTTCCGCGGCAATTGAAAGCGCACGACGAAGACGTTGACGGTTTCCCACATGTCGTAGATCGTGTCGTAAAGGTGGTAGCTCCAGTAGAAGGGCTCGATCTTCTGGAAGAACTTCGACTTCGGATAGATGTTGTACATGGCGAAGGCCGCCAGCCGCCGCAGGCCCGTCCGGTAAACAAAGCCCGCGTCGGCCCGGAAGCCCTCCGAGATGTCCTGGTAGCCGAGGTCGATGTAGACCTTGCGGTTGCCGAAGTTGTAGGTGAGCGAGAGCGCGTGGTCGGCGTTCGTCGTCTCGGCGCCCGGGTCCCGGGTCAGCGAGCCGAAGAGGTGGAACGAGGCCGTGGCGACCGGACTCAGCCGGAAGCGGCCGTCGACGCCCCCGACGCGGTTGAAGCCCAAGCCGTTCTCGCGGCCGGTATAGAAAGCGCCCAGGAACGCGTCGTCCTTGAGCGAGTGCTTGTAGCGGGCGATCATGAAATCCGGAGTGCGATGGCCGATTTCCGGGTCGTCCGGGTCGCGGGGAATGTTGTCTTGGGCGTAGATCGCGGCCACGGTGTCACGCGGCGTGATCTTGCCGGTCAGCTTGAAGCCGAAGGTCGGGTCGACGATGTTCCGCGTGTAGACGAGGGCCATCAACGGGGCTTCCTCCATGGCCCCACCGAATTGCCAGAGGTCGTTCCCCTCGAGGAAGAAGGGCCGTTTTTCCTCGTAGTAGAGGGCGTAACGGAGGTTGAAGTCCACCTGACCGGCGTCGGCCTCGACCTGGCTGAAATCGGGGTTGTAAGTCCCGTCGAGGGTCAGGTCGGAAGTGATGCCCAGCTTCCCGGTCAGGCTGACGTCGTCGATGTCAAGCTCCTCGTTCCGGACGAGCTTGCCCTCGGTCGCCTCGGTCGCCTCCTGGGTCCGGCCGAAGGTGAAGGCGGGCAAGAGCTCGACGACGCGCTTGTACTTGAGGCCCGAGACCTGGAAGGGCTGGGCCTGGCTGAGGATGGAACCCTTGTTCGGGTCGATGGGCGGGAAGGCTACCTGCTCGGAGGTTCGGGTGAAAAAGCGGATGAACAGGATGCGCATGGCCAAGACGTCCCGGTTCGGGAAGCGGATGCTCTGAAGGGGAATGCGGGCCTCGACGGTCCAGCCCTGGTCGTCGATCCGGCCCTTGCTGTACCAGACCGTATCGAAGCTCGCCTCGACGTTCCCGTTGACCGTCAGCATGCCGTCGCCCTGGATGCCGAGCGGGTTGAGCATGAAGACGAAGGCGCTCTGGTTGTCGTTGAACGTATCGAGGTTGATGAAGACCATGTCGTCCTGGAAGATGTTGTCGCGCTTGCTGACGGCGGCCTTGACCTTGGACGGCTCGCTGTCGTAGCAGCGGAAGGCGAAGTAGAAGTTCTCGGCGTCGTGGGCGATGAAGGCTTCTGTTTTTTGGCTGCCGTCCTTGCCGTAATCGGGCTTGAAGGTCTTGAAGCCGTCGAACTTGAGGGCCGTCGACCAGGCGGCGTCGTCGAGGAGGCCGTCGATGACCGGCGGGACGGCGGTTTTCGTCAGAACGGGTGTTTCAGCCTGGACAGCGGGGCGCGCGGCGGACGAAGTTTCGGCCCGGAGAGCCGCCGGGAAGATCGCAAATATGGCAATGGTCAATAGCGTCAGGAAGGTTTTCTTCAATTCGGACTCCATTTTCGGTCAGGATAGTATTCGCGCGTCTCTCATAATTACGAAACGAGCCCTCAAAAGGTTCGCTTTTCAGGAAGAGACTAGCCGGGAGGCCGTCTAAAGAGTCGGGAGGAGCGAGATGATGACAAAAACGAAGACGACAGCGATCCTCATCGTGCTGGCCCTGCTCGGCGCCTTTTCGGCATGCAAAACCGAAGTCGCGGAGGACGTCCCGGGCGACTTCACCTTCCGCGGCCAGGCCATCCATCCCGCCGCGGTCAGCGCCCTGTACCGGTCCGCGAACGGCCAGATCAACCTGGCCGATTTCAAGACGAACCTGGAGGCCGGCCAATGGGAGGACCAGCCCGGCTGGTGGATCACGGATTTCGAGGAAGACCCGGTCAACCAGAGATCGCCCTTCTTCGCCTACGCCGCCTTCGCCGGGCCCGTAAGCGGAGGGGCGGAGATCTACATCCTCTCCATCACGTTCAACGCCGGCGAGACGGACGACATCGACAACCTCCTCCTTCTCCAGAAGAACGGAAGCTGGCTCGGCCTGATCGGGGCCTGGAACGAGGGCAGCGCCTGCGACGGAGGCATACTGAATCAACGCATCGACGGCGAAAACTTCCTCTACTCCCGCGAGCTCACGCCCGGCGGCCTCCTCGACCTGGCGCTCGACGTCAAGCTCGACCTCAACGCCCACGAGGACCTCGAGGCCACGAGCGAGAGCTGTTACGCCGCCGCCAACTACGTCTACAGCCTCACCCAGGACCGCGAGAACCTCGTCTCGGTCCGGCTCTACGACGAGCCCAAGACGGATGAAAAAGGGTTGACTGGCAGGCTCCGCTACCAATCGTGTTTCAACCGGATATTCAACGCCTACCTGGCCGAAGGGAAGAGGGCGCTCACGCCCAAGGAGGTCGACGAGTTCGCCCGGCGGTTCCGTGACGAATGCGTCAACCCGCCCGCGCCCGCGCCGGTCGGCAAGTAGCCGGCGATGGCAAATCGACGTTCTTAGGAATAGTCCGGGCTAAGGCGTCCTGTCGGAGAGCAAGTCCGCGGCCGAGGCGTTCTCGGCCACCTGTTCCGGAGACTTCGCCCCGGGGATGACCGCCGCCACGACCGGGTCGCGCAGGCACCAGGCCAGGGCCCAGCGGACCCGCGAGACACCGAGCGGGAGTTCCTCGTCGGCGATCCGTTCCGCTTCGTGGACACGGCGCGCGATTTCGTCCTTGCCCAGCGTCGAACGGTAATCTCCGGCGCCGAACTTTTCCCACGCCTCGTATTTCCCGCTGAGGAAGCCGCTCGCGAGCGGGACGCGGGCCAGGATGCCCAGCCCGTAGCGGCGGGCGAAGGGGAAAACGTCGGATTCCGCCCGGACGTCGAGCCGGTTGTAGACGACTTGGAGGACGCCGTAGCCGCACCCGAACGCCTCCCGGGCCTGGACTTCGCTGCCCGTGCCGCGGATGGAAACGCCGAGGTTGCGGACCATGCCCGACCGCCGGGCCTCGTCGAGGACGGCTTGGAGGCCGTCGTCGAGGAAGACCTCGTCGCTCCCGGAATGGAATTGGTAGAGGTCGATCCTGTCGGTCCGCAGGGCCCGGAGAGAGGCGATGAGCTGATCCCTGACCTCCTCCGGCCGGAAGCGGTCGGTCCTGTCCATGAAGCCGTTGAAGCCGTGGCCGAACTTGGTCGCGACGATCCAGCGGTCGCGATCGTGCCGCGAGAGGTAGTCGCCGACGAGGCGCTCGGCCAGGTGGTCGCCGTAGCACTCGGCCGTGTCGATGAAGTTGATGCCGGCTTCGGCGGCGCGGTCGAGGATGGCGTCGACTTCGGCCTGGCCGAAGTCCCTGCCCCATTCGCCGCCGAGCTGCCAGGTGCCGAGGCCGACGACGGAAACGCGTAAGCCCGTTCGCCCGAGAGTGCGGAATTTCATCTTTGTTGGACTTCCTCCTTGGCCTTGAGAAATCCTTTAGCCCGCCGCTAGTTTAGTCGCACGACGGGGGGCCGTCAAGGAACCAAAGAGGGACTGTCCCCTCTTCAGGGGACAGTCCCCTCTAAAGGGGACAGTCCCTTTCCAGGCTCGGGGAAATATCTGTCACCGCGCGCAACCTTCCTGATGGGGCGGCGTTATTAAATTTGTGGATGTTAAAAAATTAGCAGACCCCCTTGACAAGCCTGAAAACAGGTGCTAATATTTTAGCATGCTAAATTTTTAGCAGCCAAACCCCGGAGACAGTCGGAGGCGCCGCATGAAGAACGAGAAGAACCTGAGCCGGCGGGAACGCCAGATCATGGACATCGTCTATGAAATGAAGGAGGTTTCGGCCCTCCAGGTGCTCGAGCGCCTGCCCTCCCCTCCCGGCTATTCGGCCGTCCGGGCACTGCTTCGTGTCCTCGAACAGAAGGGCCACCTGGCCCACCGTCAGGACGGCCCCCGCTACATCTACTCGCCTCTCCTGCCGCGAGAGAAGGCCCGGCGAAGCGCCCTCAGCCATCTCATGCAGACTTTTTTCGACGGCTCGACCGAGGACGTCGTGGCCGCCCTGCTCGACATCTCCGAGGACAGCCTTTCGGAGGCCGATTATGGCCGGTTGACGGGGCTCATCGAAAAAGCCCGCAAGGAGGGCCGCTGACATGGGCGGATTCTCCGCCGCCGGAACGCTCGGCCTCATCGCCGAGTATTTCCTCAAAACGGCGGCCGTCCTGACACTGGCTCTCTTGGCCGCCAGGGCTTCGAGGCACCGGCCGGCCGCTTTCCGGCATTTCGTGCTTTCTTTCGCTCTAATCGGCCTGCTCCTCCTGCCCCTCCTCTCGCTCGCCCCGGTCGGGTGGCGGACATCGCTCCTTCCAGCGCGGCCGGCCGGCCCGGGAACGGGGACGCTCATCCCGGCCCGACCCGGTATGACCGGAGCGCAGGCCCTGAGCCTGGACGTCCAGAGTCTGCCGCCCGGCGTGGTCCGGCGTCCCGAACTTTCCGATGCATCGACCGCGGACGGAACGGCCGGGGCCTCGACCTCCCGTCATCCCTACGCCGTCACGGACCCGCGGGATCAGGAACGAATCCTGAGCCCGAACACTGTTAATTCAGTTCTCGCCGTCCTCTGGGCGGCTGGACTTATCGTTCTCTTCCTGAGATTGGCCATAGGTCTGGCCGGGGCGGTCAAGCTGACCGCACAGGGAACGGCACTCGGCGACCCCGCCTGGCGAGTCCTCCTCGAACGCTTCAAGGCCCTCGTCTCGCTCCGGCGCGATATTCGCCTCAAGAGCCACCCCGAGGTCCTCGTGCCCCTGACCTGGGGTTGGAGGAAGCCCGTCGTCCTCATGCCGGCGGGTGCGGACGCCTGGACTGAGGAGCAACGCTCCTCGGCCCTCTTCCACGAGCTCTCCCACGTCAAGCGGGCGGACTTTCTGGTCATGCTCCTCGTCCGGACGAGCTTGGCCGCCTTCTGGTTCAATCCGCTCTGCTGGGTCGTCTACCGCGAGCTCCGCAAGGAGCAGGAAATCGCCTGCGACGAACTGGTCCTTCGCGCGGGGATCAGGCCGTCGACATACGCCGCCAGCCTCCTCGCCTTCCGGCGCTCCGCCGGGTTCCGCTGGAACCCCTCGGCGGCCCTGCTCGGGATGCTGGGGAGGTCGTCGTTCCACGAGCGCCTGGCGGCCATCCTCAAACAAAAGCTGACATTCAAGGAGGTCAAGATGAAAACCAAGATCATGCTGGCATCGGCCATCGTCCTGGCCGTGACCCTCGCCGGGACGGCCCGTCCGGCCGCCGGGGTCGAAAAAAAGGCGGCCGAAACGACCATCGTCGAGACGGCGGCGCCCGCCCCGGCTTCTCTCGCCGTCGCCCCGCCCGCTTCCGCGGCGCAGGAGAAACAGGCGGAGAAGGCGGTCGTCCAAGAGAAGGAAAAGGAAAAAGCCAAGGCGGCCGAGAAGGCCAAAGAAGCGGAGAAGGCGGAAAAAGAGAAAGCCATCGAGAAAAAGATCGTCATCACGACCAAAGACGGCACGAAGACGCCGATCGAGATCACCATCACCGAGGGCGACACGGTCAAGACACTCGTCCTCGACAAGCCGCTGACCATCACCAGCGGCAAGGACGGTCACGTCCTCATCCTGACCTCGGAAGGCAAGGAAATCCAGGTCTTGGAAGGCGAGCCTTTGCGTTTGGAGATCAGGGGGGGGAATATCGAGCTCATGAAAGAGGGCAAGGCGCTGAAAGTCGGCGAAGGCGGCGTCTACACGATCGTCAAGGAAGGCGGCAAGGAAGGGTCCAGGATCGAGTACTACATGACTCCCAGGGGCAAGACCGCCGGCGAAGGCCACGTCGTCAAAGTCATCAAGGAAGGTGAAGCCGTCGAGGCCAGCCCCGAAGTCATAGTCCTGCGGTCGAAAGAAATGACGGGGGCTGAAAAATGGGTCGTCGGGCAACCGGTCAAGGAAGCGACGGTTGTCAAGGAAGGCGAGGGCGCGGTCAAGGTCGTCGTCAAGAAGGGGATGGAGATCGAACCCGAGATCGTCTGGACGGCCAAAGAACCCGGCAAGGAAGGCGCCGCTTGGGTGACCAAGGAATTTTCAGGGAAGCCGGCCGAAGGCGCCTGGGTCAGTGCAGGCGGCAAAGCCTTTGCGTTCTCGTCTGCCGCGGATAAGGACATGCTGGAAAAGGTCCACGCCCTACAGGAACAGGTCGCGGCGATCAAGGCCAAGAAGATGGACATCACCGCCCTCGAGGAATCGCTGAAGAAGCTCGAGACCGAACTCAAGGCAAAAGAGGAAAAGCTCAACGAGCTCAAGATGAAGTTCGAGAGCGCGCCGGCCGAAGTCACCGTCGTCAAGAAGATCGGCGAGGACGAAGCCAAGGGCGACGTCGTCGTCTACAAGAAGATCCGCGGCGAAAAAATCGAAGCGGAGGCGGCCGAGGACGGATTCGTCGTCGAGGATGAGGCCAATGCCATGGTCAAGGTCATCGGCAAGGACGACGGCATGATCCAGATCGTCCTCACGGGCAAAGAGGGCGACGCAGGGCGCAAATCCTACGAGCTGGCCCTGGCCAAGCTGAAGAAGGATCTGCCCGAGGGCTTCAAGCTGACAGAATCCAACTTCGACGAGAAATCCGGCGAGATGACCTTCAAGATCGCCTCCCCCGAGGGGAAGAAGAGCGACGGAAAGCTCGTCCAGAAACTCGTCGAACTCTTACGGCCGGATACGAAGAAAAAGTAACCTACTTCTTCACCCTGTTCGGAAAGGCCGGCCGCTTCGGCTTGGCCGGAGGGCTGGCCTTCAACTCTTCCATAACGACCTGGATGGCTCGTTCGAGCTGAGGATCGCGGCCGGCGATGACGTCGCGCGGCGTCTGCTCGACCTCGATATCGGGCGGGACGCCGACGTTCTCGACGATGAAGCCCTCCTCGGTCCAGATGGCCAGGTTGGGCGCCGTCACCGAGCCGCCGTCCATCAGCACGGGGAAGCCGAGCGTGCCGACGAGGCCGCCCCAGGTCGCCGTGCCGACGAGCTTGCCCATCCCGAACTTCCGCCACATGTAGGGCAGGAGGTCTCCGCCCGAACCGGCGGTCTCGTTGATGATCATGACCTTGGGGCCCTGGATCGAGGCGCTCGGCGTCTTCAGGTCCGCCCCGTAGCGCATGGCCCAGTAAGCGGACACAGGCTTGCGAAGCCAGTCGAGGTAGTAGTCGGCGACCGACCCTCCCCCGTTGAAGCGCTCGTCGACGATGATGGCCTCCTTGTCGGCCTGCGGGAAGAAGTAGCGCTTGAAGTAGACGTGGCCGAGGGTGGTCGTATTGGGAACGTAGACGTAGGCGACCCGGCCGTTCGTGGCCGCGTGGACCTTGCGGATGTTGCCCTCGACCCAGTCGCGGTTGCGCAGGGCGCCTTCGTCGGCGATGGGCACGACCTTGACCGTCCGCGAGCCCGTGCCGTCGGTGTTGGGGCCGACCGTGATCTCGACGATCTTGCCGGCCGTCGCCTCGAAGCGGGCGAAGAGGTTGTCGGGGGGGACGAGGTTCCGGCCCTCGACGGCCAGGAGGTATTCCCCGGACTTGACGTCCACGCCCGGCTCGGCGAGCGGGGCGCGGAGCTCGGGCGTCCAGTTGAGCCCGCCGTAGACCTTCTTGAAACGGTATCGCCCGTTCTCGACGGCGTAGTCCGCGCCTAGCAGCCCACCGGCGACGCGAGCCGGCTGGCCGATGAAATCGCCGCCGCCGACCCGGTGGTGGCCGACGGCGAGCTCCGAGCACATCCACTGGATGACCCGGTTGAGGTCGCTCCGGCAGGCGATGTGGGGCAGGAAGGCGGCGTACTTCGCCTTCATCGCCTTCCAGTCGGCGCCGTGGAAATTCGGGTCGTAGAAAAAGTCGCGGTTGATGCGCCAGGCTTCGTCGAAGATCTGCTTCCACTCGACTTCGGGGACGACCCGGACCTCGATCGCGTCCGTGTTGAGCTTGCCCTGCCCCGGCTGGGGCTTGCCGCTCGACGGGATGATGCTCCACGCGTTGCGGGAAGCGACGAGCATCTTTTTTTTGTCGGCGGTCAGGGCGAAGCCGTCGCAGGCGGGGCCGAAGGCCTCGTCCTTGCGGGTGGCCAGGTCGTAGAGGCGGATGGAGGAGTCGCCCGGCCCGCCCGAGGTCGAGGTGGGCGGCGGGTCCTCCTTGCGGTAGAAGACCTTACCGGCTTCCCCCGCTTGGAGGTTGCTGTAAACGCCGGCCGGCACGGGGACGACGACGATGCGGTTGTCAAGCCCGTCGAAGTCGATGCGGAAGGCCTCCGGGGCCTTGGCCGGCTCTTTGGCCGGGGCCGCGGCGGGCTTGTCGGCCGGCTTTTCCGCTTCTTTCTTTTCTTCTTTGGGTTTCTCCTCGTCGCTCTCCTTGGCCAGCGGGTTGGGCAGGTCCTTGCGGAGGACGGCCAGGTAGAGGGCGGAGGTCCGCCGCATGTCGGCGTTGGACATGTCGAACCACTGGCGGACGGGGCCGGCGTCGGTCGAGGCCAGGAACCAGAGGTACTTGCCTTCGGGGTCGAAGGTCGGCTCGTCGACGTCGCTCAGGCCGTCGGTGACGGGAAAGGACTTGTCCTGGTCGAGGGAG
>Ga0315281_10014354_pt1 | contig 10689 bp, 13 predicted proteins | sample YL17G07_0_MG_FD_204540 | JGI IMG/M metagenome (GOLD analysis project Ga0315281, IMG submission 204540) | Sediment microbial communities from Yellowstone Lake, YNP, Wyoming, USA - YL17G07_0 | ecosystem: Environmental > Aquatic > Freshwater > Lake > Sediment | place: USA: Wyoming | collected... | reverse complement strand
ATTGCTATCGCGGCGATCAAGCCCACTCACGATACAACCGCGCAAGGCGGACCGAAAACGCCAGACCTTGCCGGTCAAAATTCTGGGTGCCAATGTTAAGGCGGCGACACGGGACATCAGTTTCTCCGGCGTTTATTTCGAGACCGACAGCAGCTTCCGGGTTGACTCGATAATCAAGATGACAATCGACTTCGACAGTCCGCAAGCGATGCAGCTTGAATGCGAAGGAACCATTGTCAGGGTCGAAGTCCACGGCTCCGACAAGGTCGGGGTCGCCGTGCGCATTAACCACAAGACCTTGGCCCTAACGACGCATTGAAGCCCTTAGATTGAAGTGCGTGCCGTTCAGCCGCAAATACGGATTACGCATTGCGAACGGCCGCTTCCTGCTTTTCAGCGTTCGCGGCGAATGGCCGCTCCCATTACTTGCCAGTGACGGGTCGGGGTCCAGAGCCGGCCTTGCGCGACGGTTTCCCGACCCGAAGTTCGCTTTCCCGAACATCGATACCTAGCCCTCTTCGTCGATCGCGTCGCCATCGCGGCGCTGGTACTGCAGGTAAAGCAGGGCCGCGCCCCAGGCGTAAGCGGCGAGCATCACCGCGAGGCCCAGCTTGTGCGCAATGCCCGCGATCAGATGCGACTTCCTGATCAGCCCCAGATCGCCGAGGATGTTCTGCCAGTCGTGGCCGTCGGACTCGGCGCCGGTGTTCCCGCCGAGCAGCATCATCTTCGGATCGAACGCGTCCCAGATGTAGGGCGCCACGTCGATGATGGCCATCGCGGCCCACCACAGCATGAGCGAGGCGGCGAAGTTGTCGCGCCGGCTGCCGCCGAACCCGACCATGAACGACGCCATCAGAATGAGCGGCAGCAGCACCTGGAACAGGCTCCCACCGAGCACGGTCATGAAGCGGCCGAAGGGAATGAACAACATGTGCCCCGCCTCGTGGATGGGAAGCACGATCAGGTGCATGAACGAGGCATTGATGCCGGCATCGTCGACATCCATGGCATACAGGCGCCAGCCCCAAATGAAAAAGAACAGGTAGGCGGCGCAGCGGCCGTAAAAATTGATGCTGTCCACGCGCGCCGGCACATACAGCAACCAGTCGAGCAGCGCGGGGCGAGCTGCCGCGGGCTCGGCGCCAGGCACGGGCGCAGAGTGAACAGCGGGCGCGCGTGCCGGTCTGCCCTGCTGCGTCTGCAGATATTTGGCGAATATCAGGCCGCAAGCGGGGCAGCGTTCGCTCGATCCGGCGGTATTGGGATCAACAGCAGTGCTGCATTTTGGACATTTCGGGAACACCTTGCGTCCCTTTCCCCTCTGATACGCTGCTCAACCAAGGCGGTTTCCGCTAAAATACCATTTTCCGCTTCGCTTTGAAGGAGCTGGCAACAATGTCGATGGCCGACCGCGACGGATACATCTGGTACGACGGCAAGCTGGTGCCCTGGCGCTCGGCTACGACCCACGTGCTCACCCACTCGCTGCACTATGGGCTGGCGGTATTCGAAGGCATACGCGCCTACAACACCGTGGACGGCACCGCGGTGTTCCGCCTGCAGGAGCACATTGACCGCCTCTACAATTCGGCGCACATCTACATGATGAAGATTCCCTACGAAAAGGAAACCCTGGTCGAGGCGCATAAGGAGGTGGTTCGCGCGAACGGGCTGGCGGAATGTTACCTGCGCCCGATCGCCTTCTACGGCTCGGAGAAAATGGGCGTTTCCCCGAGAGGGGCAACGGTTCACGTGGCCATCGCCGCCTGGCCCTGGGGCGCCTACCTCGGCGCCGACGGCCTGGAGAAGGGGATCCGCGTCAAGACCTCGTCGTTCGCGCGCCACCACGTGAACGTGTCGATGTGCCGCGCCAAGTATTCGGGCACTTACGCCAACTCCATCCTGGCGAACCAGGAAGCGCTCGACAACGGTTACGACGAGGGCCTGCTGCTCGACGTCGACGGCTTCGTCGCCGAAGGCGCGGGCGAGAACCTGTTCCTGGTCAAGAACGGCCGCATCTACGAGCCCGAGCTGACCTCGGCGCTGATGGGCATCACCCGCGACAGCGTGATCGCGCTCGCCGCCGACCTGGGCCACACCGTCACGCCTAGGCGCATCACGCGCGACGACCTTTACATCGCCGATGAAGCCTTCTTCACCGGCACCGCGGCTGAAGTCACGCCGATCCGCGAAGTCGACGGTCGCGTCATCGGCGCCGGCCGCCGCGGCCCGGTCACCGCCAGCCTGCAAAAGGCGTTCTTCCAGGTGGTCAAAGGCAAGGACCCGCGCCACAGCGACTGGCTCGCGCCGGTTGCCAAGGCCGCCGCAGGCAAGACCAAGGCCGCCCCGGGCAAGGCAAGCACTGCCGCCGCCAAACCGCCGAAGAAGGGGAAACGCTGATGACCGCCAGTGCCCAGCATCAAAGACTCAGCGTCGAAGTCGGGGAGCAGGACCTGCCGCTGCACTGCCCGACGCCCTCCACCCCGGTGTGGAACATGCATCCGCGCGTGTTCCTCGACGTGGCGAAAGCGGGCGAGCTGCTCTGTCCTTACTGCGGCACGCGCTACGTATACAAAGGCGCCCCGCCCAAAGGGCACTAGAAGCCGGTTACCGGATGCTAGAGCCTCGACGGGCCGGCCCCGGAACTCCTCTGATTTCCGGTTTCCGGATACTGGTCTCTAGATGCCCCGCATCCTGATTGTCGCCCCGTCCTGGATCGGCGACACGCTGCTGGCCCAACCGCTGTTGCGGCGCCTGCACGACAGACTCGGCCGCGTCAGCATGGACGCGCTCGCGCCGTCCTGGTGCGGACCGCTGCTCGAGCGCATGCCCGAGATCGACAACGTGATCGCGTCGCCGTTCGCGCACGGCGAACTGAAGCTGCGCGCGCGCTGGAAGCTCGGGCGCGAATTGGCGCAGCGGAAATACGATCAGGCCATCGTGCTTCCGAACAGCTTCAAGTCTGCGCTGATACCTTTTTTCGCCGACATCCCCCTGCGGGCGGGTTACGTCGGCGAATCGCGCTACGGCCTCCTGAACCTGGTGCACAGGCTCGACAAAACGAAACTGCCGTTAATGGCCGAGCGCTACGCTCAGCTGGCGGAAAAACCCGGCGCGGAATTGCAGCGCCCGCTGCCGGCGGTGCGGCTCGAAGTGGACCCGATCAACACCGCGCGCACCACCGCGCGCCTGGGCCTGGACCGGTCGCGGCCGGTTGCCGTGTTCTGCCCTGGGGCGGAGTACGGTCCGGCCAAGCGCTGGCCGGCGCGGCACTTCGGCCAGCTCGCGCGCGAGTTGGCCGCGCGCAACTACGCCGTCTGGCTGATCGGGTCGGCCAAGGATGCAGCGCTGGGTGAGGAGATCCGGTCGCAGTCGGGGGGTGCGTGCGCCGATCTGTGCGGCAAGACCGATCTCGCCGCCGCGATCGATCTCATGTCCTGCGCCAGGCTGGTGGTAAGCAACGACTCCGGACTGATGCATGTTGCCGCGGCGCTGGGCAAGCCTCTGGTCGCACTGTACGGGTCCTCGAGTCCGGCCCACACCCCGCCCCTGTCGCTGTCGTCTCAAGCTGAGCTGGTGCGCGTCGCCAGGATCGACATCGCGTGCAGTCCGTGCTTCGCGCGCGACTGCCCGCTGGGTCATTTCAAATGCATGAACGACCTTCTGCCTGGGCGGGTGCTCGCTGCGGTTGACGCGCTGTGCGCAAGCGCCGGCGGCAGCGGAAAAAGTGAAGCCGGCCGGTAAGCCGGGTTCTGTTACGGGGATTGCTCCCTATGACGGTCATTCCTCTAGGCGCCGGGTTGCCCCGGCGCTCCAGCCACCTACCCGCGGACTCGGCGAGCAGCGTCGTCATCCGCCTATTTGGTGTTGCTCCGGGTGGAGGTTACCGCGTTTCACCCCTTGGGCGCCAGACGCGCGGACAAATCCGCGCGCCGGTCCCAAGGACTCGTCTCTGTGGCCCTGTTCCTCGTCTTCGCCAAAGGCAAGCCCTCGACTAGTACGTACGGCCGTTAGCCGTCACCCTGCTCTGCGGAGCCCGGACTTTCCTCTCCGTGCCTTTCGGCACGCAGCGACCGCCTGGCCGGCTTCACCTGCGGATTTTAGCACTTGAACCCGCCTCGCCCCACTTTTTCCCGACCCGCTTTCCCCTCAGGCGCGCCGTTTTCGCGGAACGGGACAGAGCTTATTTCCTGCGGCCCTTTTGCCGCGGGGCTTCGACCGCGTCGCGGCGAGGCTGCGCCTGCTCCTGCGCCTGCCTGCGCCCGGGGCGGAAGTGCTGAGTGTCGTCGTAATAGCGTTCCTCCTCGTTGTCGGGAGTCCATCCGGGAATGCCCAGCACCGGCAGCGGCGCATAGGCCCCGGTCGCGGCAAGCGCGTTCGGGTCGCTGAAATACTTAGCCAGGCGCGCGTCCAGCATGGCCAACTGCTGCGGCAGGGGCCGCTCCAGCTCGCGCGGCGCCACCTCGAACTGCACTGTCTTGGCGGTGATCCCCTTGTAGGGCTGCAGGGCTTTCTCGTAGATCGAGTGCCCGAACACGTAGAAGCGCATGGACTCGACGGCCTGGCTGCGGTGCTGCCAGAACAGCTCCTTCCACTTGAAATCGCGCAACAGCGCACCGAGTTCGGGTTCGCTGTTGACCACGATCACGCCGCTTTCGTCGAACAGGGTGAGCACGTCGCGCGGCGTGCCGCGCAATCCCTCGCCCTGGTGCGCCAGCAGTTCCCGATAATGGTGGCGGTTGATGGCCGCTTTGCTCCTGGGAAAAGTGATCCACACCAGGGCATTGAACAGGTCATGCCAGTTGCGGCTGCGGGTCAGCACCTTGCCGCGCGCGTAGACCCGGGTTTCATAGGGCTCGTCGGTCTTGGCCTCCTGCGGCACGAACTCCACCGGCACGCCGTTTCCGCTGACCACTTCGCGCTCGTCGCACATCCGGTTCAGCTGGGCCAGGGTGGGAAAGTGATCTTCGGGCAGCTGCCCGATCAGCGGGGCGAGCGTGGCGAAGGCCGGCGACGCGAGCAGTTCCCAGCGGTTCCAGACAGGAGGTGTAGTGCCGGCCATGGCAATCGGTCCGGCTACTGCAGGCGCCACGCGAGGCGTTCGCCGGCGCGCAGCGGCACCAGTTCGTCATCGCCCATCGGGAACGAGGATTGCACCTGCCAGCTCTCGCGCCGAAGCGTGATTTGCCCGGTGCTGCGCGGCAGGCGGTAGTAATCCGCGCCGTGAAAACTGGCGAAGGCTTCGAGTTTTTCCAGCGCGCCCGCCGCCTCGAAGGCTTCGGCGTAGAGCTCGATCGCCGCGTGCGCGGTGTAGACACCCGCATGCCCGCATAGCGCCTCCTTGTTGCGGCGCGAGTGCGGCGCGCTGTCGCTGCCGAGGAAGAACTTGGGGTTGCCGCCGGTTGCGGCCTGCACCAATGCGCGGCGATGCACCTCGCGCTTGAGCACGGGCAGGCAATAGAGATGCGGGCGGATGCCGCCCGCGAACATCGCGTTGCGGTTCAGCAGCAGGTGGTGCGCGGTGATGGTGGCGGCGACGTTTGCCGGGGCCGCGACCACATACTGGACCGCCTCGCGCGTGGTGACGTGCTCGAGCACCAGCCGCAAGCCGGCAAAGCGGCGCGTAATCTGCGGCAGCACGATGTCGATGAACGCCTGTTCCCGGTCGAACACATCCACCTCAGGATCGGTGACCTCGCCGTGCAGCAACAGGGGCAAGCCCGCTTTTTCCATGGCCTCCAGCGCGCCGAAGCAGTGCTCGAGGCAGGTCACGCCGGAGTCCGAATTGGTCGTGGCCCCGGCGGGGTAATACTTGACCGCATGCACTTTGCCGCTCGTCTTCGCCCGCTCGATCTCCGCCGGCGCGGTGTTGTCGGTGAGATAGAGGGTCATCAGCGGCTCGAAGCGCGAATTCTCGGGCAGCGCCGCCAGAATTCGGCGGCGGTAGGCCTCGGCCAGCGCCACCGTGGTCACCGGCGGCCGCAGGTTCGGCATGACGATGGCGCGCGCGAACTGGCGCGCCGTATGCGGCAACACGGCGGCGAGCGCGGCACCGTCGCGCAGGTGCAGGTGCCAGTCGTCGGGGCGGCTGAGAGTAAGGACCTGAGGCATGAGAGTCGGCATCGCAGGCGCGATTATACTCGCCGCGATCCGCTATAATTCGCCCCATTTCCCGCTTCGAACTATCGTCAATGGATTCCCCCGCCCGCACACAAGACTCGGATTGGACGCTCGTTTTTGTCTGCTGGCTGCTCGCCAGCGTCGCCGCGCTGGGAAGCCTGTTCTTCAGCGAAGTCATGGGACATCCGCCTTGCGTCCTGTGCTGGTACCAGCGCATCTGCATGTATCCGCTGGTGCTCATCCTGCCCGCAGGGCTGTTTCCGTTCGACGCAAAGATCGTGCGCTACGCCCTGCCGCTTTCGCTCGTCGGTTTGCTGCTCGCCATTTTCCATCTGCTGCTTGTCGCCGGATATATTCCCGAGACCATCAAGCCATGCACCCAGGGCATCCCCTGCACCGAGGTGCAGATCGTCTGGTTCGGATTTGTGACCATCCCCCTGCTTTCCGCAGTGTCTTTCTTGCTTATTAGCGCATTGCTGATCCTGACGCAGCGCAGGAGTTCGGTGTGAAACAGAAAGAGCGCAAGCTGAAACCCACGGAGCGCAACCCGAAACCGAAGGAGCGCGCACTGAAAAATAAACAGCCGAAAGTGAAGAAGGGGCGTTTGTTCGTCTTTGCCGCGCTATTCCTGTTGCTTGTTTTCATCGGCGGCGCGCTGCTCTACCCGAACCAGAAATCGAACGAAGCCACCCAAGCGTACCAGCGCAATAAGTCGACTTTCGTCCGCGATCACTCGCCCGTGCTGGGCAGCCCCGCAGCCAGGGTCGAGATCGTCGAATTTCTTGATCCCGCGTGCGAAACCTGCAAGGCGTTCTTTCCCCTGGTGAAGAAGCTGATGGCCGCCAACCCGGACCGGGTCCGTCTGTATGTCCGCTATGCTCCGTTTCACAGCGGCTCCGATTACGTCGTGAAGATACTCGAAGCGGCCAAGAGGCAGGGAAAATTCTGGGAAACGCTGGACGCGGTGTTTGCCGCCCAATCCAGTTGGGCCCCGCATCACAACCCGCAACCGCAACTGGTGTGGAACCATATTGGCGGCCTGGGCCTGGACACGGACAGGCTAAGGCAGGACATGAACGCGTCCGAAATCGAAAATATCATCCGCCAGGACCTTGCGGATGCCAAGACGCTGAACGTGACGATGACGCCGGAGTTCTTCGTCAATGGCCGGCCCTTGCCCAGCTTCGGCGCCGATCAGCTGAAGGACCTGGTGCAGGGCGCGCTCGCCGCCGCCTACAAGTAGCCCACAGCCGTGCCATCGGTAGCCGAGCGATTGCGGCCGGCTGCCGCAGCGCACATTTACGCCGTCAAACGCCGGCGTCGCGCAGCGCCAGAGCGCGCGCATACAACTCGTTCTTGCGCGCGCCGGTGATCGCCGCGGCGAGCGCGGTGGACTGCTTCAGCGGCAGTTCCGCGAGCAACAGGCGCAGCACGCGCTCGGCCTCGGCCGGCAAACCTTCCTGCCTTTCCTCGCGCGCACCCGACACGATCAACACGAACTCCCCGCGCTGGCGGTTGAGGTCGGCGGCGAGCCAGTCGCCCGCCTGATCCAGCCGGCAGCGGTGGATAGTCTCGAATAGCTTGGTCAGCTCGCGCGCGATCACGATCTCGCGTTCCGCGCCGAGAGTCGCCCCGAGGTCGGCGACGCACTCGGTCACGCGGTGCGGCGCCTCGTAGAACACCAGCGCGTACGGCAGCTCGCGCAGCGCTTCCAGCGCCTTGCGCCGCCCCGCCGGCTTTACCGGCAGAAAACCGTAGAACAGAAAATGCGGCGCCGACAGACCGGCCGCCGACAGCGCGGCGACGGCAGCGTTGGCGCCGGGTATCGGGCAGACCGCAATGCCCGCGCCCATCGCGCGCGCCACCAGCAGCGCTCCCGGATCGGAGATCCCGGGAGTGCCGGCGTCGCTGACCAGGGCGATGGTTTTGCCCGCCTGCATCCGGGCGACGAGTTCGGCCGCGCGCGCCGCTTCGTTGTGCTCGTGCAGGGCGACGAGCTTGGCGGCGATGCCGTGGTGCGCGAGCAGGTGCCCCGTCGTGCGCGTGTCTTCCGCGGCCACCAGATCCGCGTGCGCCAGCACCGCGAGGGCGCGCGCGCTGATGTCGCCCAGATTTCCAATCGGCGTGGCGACGACATATAATTTCCCCGCACCCTCCGAGGCTCCCTCCCCATGGCCCTGCCGTTCCGAATGCGTAGCGCGCTTTTCGCTTTTGTTCTGCTTCTCCATGGCATGGGATTGTGCGTTGCGGCCGGGAATGAAGCAAGCGCCGGTATCACCCTCGACCATGACCGGCAAGGCGAGGACACGCGGTAACCTGGCCGAGGCGCTGGCCGCGGACTACCTGCAGGCCCGCGGCCTGCGCCTGGTCGAGCGCAACTACAGCTGCCGCCTGGGCGAGATCGATTTGATCCTGACAGACGGCCCGGCCCTGGTGTTCGCCGAAGTGCGGCTGCGGCGCAACCTCGATTACGGCGGAGCGGCGGCGAGCATTACCGGGGCCAAGCGTCAACGTATCCTGAGGGCCGCGCGTCATTACCTCTCAGGCAGACCGGAACGGCCCTGCCGCTTCGATGTCATATTGCTCGACGCACTCGACCCGGCCCGTATTGAATGGATCAAAGATGCCTTCGGTGAATAGACGTACCTTGATTGCGGCCGCGCTTGTCGCAGGCCTGTCCCTGCCGGCGGACCGGGCTGCGGCGCAGCAGGTGCGCATACTGGTGCAAAGCTCGCCGCTGGCCGGGTTCAATTACCACCAGGCACCCGAGGTTTGGCAGGACATGCGCGTCGGCGATGCGCTCGGGCTCGAGCGCGAACCGGACAATGTCCACGACCCCAGGGCGATAAGCGTGCTCTGGCGCGGCCACAAGCTCGGCTATGTGCCGCGCGCGCAAAACGCCGCGCTCGCCTGGGCAATGGATCGCGGCGACAACCTCGACGCCCGCGTGAGCCGGGTGCAGCCGCACCGCAATCCGCGCAAACGCATAGAATTCGAAGTGCATGTCGAGTGAGCGGACGGTGCGGAATTTCCGCCGCGGCCTCTGATCCAGGGGGATTGCAGGGGCGCATCGCTCCCTTGTTGCGACCATGTCTAAGGTAGAATGGTCATTTCGATTTCACGGAGCATGGATGAATCTCCTTGCGCGCGTCAGTCAGCATTTCGCCGACAGCGTCCAAACCAAGCAGAAGTCGGCCGAGCTGCTGGCCGCGCCCATCGCGCAGGCCGCCGAACTGATGGTCAAATGCCTGCTCGCCAACGGCAAGATTCTGGTCTGCGGGAACGGCGGCTCCGCCGCCGACTCCCAGCACTTCGCAGCCGAGCTGCTCGGGCGCTTCGAACGCGAGCGCCCGGGCCTGGCGGCCATCGCCCTTACCACCGACACTTCGGTCCTGACCGCGATCGCCAACGACTACGATTACGAACAGGTGTTCGCAAGGCAGGTGCAAGCGCTGGGGCAGGCGGGCGACGTGCTGCTCGCGATCTCCACCAGCGGTTATTCGAAAAACGTCATCGCCGCGATCCACGCGGCGCACGACCGCGACATGCTGGTGGTGGCGCTGAGCGGCAAGAGCGGCGGCAAGATCGGCAGCCTGCTGGCCAAGGAGGACGTGCACATCTGCGTTCCCTCCGACCGGACCGCGCGCATTCAGGAAGTGCATCTGCTCACGCTGCATTGCCTTTGCGACGGCATAGATACGTTGTTACTGGGAGCTGAATCATGATTGCATTGAACAAGACCTTTCCTCGGTTTCGCTCACTCGCGCTCATCGCCCTGTGCGGGCTCGCGCCGCTGCTGCAGGCTTGCATCGAAATGGCGGTGGTCGGCGCGGGCGCGGCGGCCCTGGCCGTCGACGACCGCCGCAGCGTCGGCGCGCAGACCGAAGACAAGGACATCGACCTCCGCGGCGAAAGCCGCGTCAACGACCGTTTCGGCGACAGGGTGCACATCAACGTCACCAGCTTCAACCGCAATCTGCTGCTCACCGGCGAGGCGCCTGATGCCGCCGCGAAGGCGCAGATCGAAACCATCGTGCGCGAGATCCCCAATGTGCGCGGCATGGTCAACGAGATCCAGATCGCCGGAGTGAGTTCGTACAGCGCCCGCGGCAACGACAGCTACCTCACCTCCAAGGTCAAGGCGCGCTTCATCGACAACGGCGGGGCGTTCTCGGCCAACCACGTGAAAGTGGTGACCGAAGGCAGCGTCGTCTACCTGCTGGGACTGGTCACACGCAAGGAGGCCGAGGCGGCGGTGGAAATCGCGCGCACCACCGGCGGCGTGCAGAAAGTGGTGCGCGTGTTCGAGTACATCGAGGCGCCGGCGAAGTGACGGGCTTGGGTAATCGGTCAAGCCGCTGCGATTCATCCAGCGCCCGCTCCTCGTCGCGCGCCACCTGAATGCACCAGCAGCCTGGATACGAGGGAAAACTGTGCGAGCCGGGGCAACTCGCCGGCAGGATCGCGACCCTGGCCCGCCCGCTGGTATTCACCAACGGCGTATTCGACATTTTGCATCGCGGCCATGTCACCTACCTGGCGCAGGCGCGCGCCCTGGGCGCGAGC
>Ga0315281_10014353_pt1 | contig 10689 bp, 8 predicted proteins | sample YL17G07_0_MG_FD_204540 | JGI IMG/M metagenome (GOLD analysis project Ga0315281, IMG submission 204540) | Sediment microbial communities from Yellowstone Lake, YNP, Wyoming, USA - YL17G07_0 | ecosystem: Environmental > Aquatic > Freshwater > Lake > Sediment | place: USA: Wyoming | collected... | reverse complement strand
CTCCGGCAGCGCCGCGAGCTGCTCGCGCCACGCGAGGTATTCGCGCGCGACGAGCGGGTGCAGCAACCCTTCGAGGAACGCGAGCGCGGCGGGGTCGGCGAAGACGATCCGCCCGATCCGCCCGCGATCGGGGCGTCCGTCCTCGCCGAGCACGTCGCCGCCGAAGCGCTCGACGAGCGCCCGCTTGACGTCCCCGTCCTCACGAAGCACGTGATGGACGATCTCGTCGCTCGAGACCGTGGCCGCGCCGTGGCGCGCGAAGGAGCGGAGCGCCGTCGTCTTGCCCGCACCGATCGAGCCGGTGATCGCGACCGCGACCGGCCGCAAGGGCCTAGGCGGTCTCGCCGGGCTCGGGCTCGGCGGCTTCGGGCTCGGGCTCTGGCTCCACGACGGCCTCTGCGACCGGCTCGGCGACCTCGGCCTCTGCCTCCGGCTCGGCGATCTCGGCTTCTGCCTCCGGCTCAGCGGTCTCGACCTCGATCTCGGCCTCGGCCTCGGCCTCGAGCGGCGGGGCCTCCTCGGCCTCGACGGCGGCCGAGCTGGTCGGGAAGGCCTCCTCGGAGAGCTGCAGGTTCGGCGTCTCGTGCACCGACGGCGCGCCGTCGGGCCGCGGCAGCGGCTGCGCGCCCTCCTCGACCCGCTTCAGCGAGAGCGAGAGGCGGCGGCGCTCGGCGTCGACCTCGAGGATGAGGACGTTGACCGCGTCGCCCTGCGAGACGACCTCGCGCGGGTTCTCGACGTGGTGCTGGGCGAGCTCGGAGATGTGGACGAGCCCCTCGACGCCGGGGAGGATCTCGACGAAGGCGCCGAAGGTGACGACCTTCGTCACGCGCCCCTCGACGACGTCCTCCACGTGGTAGGCCTCGAGCACCTGCTGCCACGGGTCGGACTGGGTCTGCTTGAGGCCCAGCGAGATCCGCTGCCGGTCGCGGTCGATGTCCAGCACCTTGACCTTGACGTTCTGGCCGATCTCGAGCACCTCGGAGGGGTGGTTGACGTGGCTCCACGACAGCTCCGAGATGTGGATCAGGCCGTCCATGCCGTCGAGGTCGACGAAGGCGCCGAAGTCGACGATGTTGGAGATCTGGCCGTCCACGACGTCACCCGGGTTGAGCCGGTCGAGGATCGCCTGCCGCATCTCCTTGCGCTCGTCCTCGAGCACCGCGCGCCGGCTGAGCACGACGTTGTTGCGTGAGCGGTTCAGCTCGATCACCTTGCAGCGCAGCTCCTTGCCCATGAACTCGTCGAGGTCCTGCACGCGGCGGATGTCCACGAGCGAGGCCGGCAGGAAGCCGCGCACGCCGAGGTCGAGGATGAGGCCGCCCTTGACGACCTCGATCACGCGGCCGTCGACCGGGTCGCCGCTCTCGGCGGCCACCTCGATCGCCTTCCAGGCGAGCTCGAAGCGGGCGCGCTTCTTCGAGAGGATCAGGCGCCCTTCGGCGTCCTCCTTCGTGAGCACGAGCGCGTCGATCTCGTCGCCGACGGACACCTCGTCGGCAGGGTTGATCGAGCGGCGGATCGAGAGCTCGGCGACCGGGATGACGCCCTCGGACTTGTAGCCGATGTCGACGAGAACCTCGTCCTTGTCGACGCGGACGACCGTGCCGTGCACGACCTCGCCCTCGTTGATCGTCGGGAACGTGGACTCGTAGTCGGGGATCAGATCCCCGTCGGGACCGACGGTCCAGACCCCCTCTTCGAGGCGCGGGTCGGCGTGCTCCACGGTGTCATTCGCCATTGCGAAGGCGCAGTATAGCCACGGTTCCGCGCCGGGCCTGACCAAGTAACACCGTGTTACGAGCCCCGGCGGTAGGCTCGCTGCGTGCGCATCACCCTCGTCCGCCACGCCACCCTGATCGTCGAGCTCGCCGGCCGGCGGCTGCTCGTCGATCCCATGCTGGACGACGCCGGCGCGCGGCCGCCGATCGAGAACACCGCCGACGACCGGCGCAACCCGCTCGTCCCGCTGCCGTTCGACCCCGTTCCCGGGATCGACGCCGTCCTCGTGACGCACCTGCACCAGGACCACTTCGACGGCGCGGCGGCCGAGCGGCTGCCCCGCGAGACCCCCCTCTTCTGCCAGCCCGAGGACGTCGAGCGGCTGCGCGCTGCCGGGCTCGAACCGCTACCGGTCGAGGAGTCGCTCGTGTGGGGCGGCCTCACGCTCCACCGCACCGGCGGGCGCCACGGCACAGGCGCGCTCGCGGACGCGCTGGCGCCGGTGTGCGGCTTCGTGCTCGACTCGCTCCTCCTCGCAGGCGACACGGTCTGGTGCCCGGAGCTCGAGGCGGCGCTCGCGAAGCACCGACCGCAGGTCGTCGTCGTGAACGCGGGCGAGGCGCGCTTCCTCGAGGGCGACCCGATCACGATGGACGCCGCGGACGTCGCCCGGATGGCGGAGCGGGTGCCGACGGTCGTCGCCGTGCACATGGAGGCGATCAACCACTGCGGCCTGACGCGGGCGGCGCTGCGGGCCGCGGCCCCCGGCGTGCTCGTGCCGGAGGACGGCGAGACGCTCGAGCTCTAGCTCTTCGCCTCCGCCCAGTTGTCCCCCACGCCGACGTCCACCGCCAGCGGCGGGTCGAGCGGGTAGGCACCGACCAGCTCCTCGCGCACGAGCTCGCGCACGGCGGTCGTCTCTGTCTCCGGCACCTCGAGCAGCAGCTCGTCGTGCACCTGGAGGACGAGCCGCGCCCCTCTCCCCTCCCGGCCCAGCCGCTCGTGGATGCGCACCATCGCGATCTTGATGATGTCGGCGGCGGTGCCCTGCATCACCGAGTTGACCGCGAGCCGCTCGCCGAGCGAGCGCGTCTGCCGGTTCGAGGCCCGGATCTCGGGCACCGGCCGGCGGCGGCCGAGCAGCGTCGTCACGTAGCCGTCGCGCTCGGCCTGCCCGATCGTCCGCTTGATGAAGTCCTGGACGTGCGGGAAGCGCGCGAGATAGGTGTCGATGTAGGCCTGCGCCTGCTCGCGCGGGATCTCGAGGTTCTCGGAGAGCCCGAAGGCGGAGATGCCGTAGATGATCCCGAAGTTGACCATCTTCGCCACGTCGCGCTCGTCCTTGGAGAGCTCGGCCTGCGGCTTGCCGAGCACCTCCGCGGCAGTGGCGGCGTGCACGTCCTCGCCGCGGGCGAACGCCTCGCGCAGGCGCGGCTCGCCGGAGACGTGGGCGAGGATGCGCAGCTCGACCTGCGAGTAGTCGGCCGAGAGCAGCCGGTAGCCCGGCTCGGCGACGAACGCGGAGCGGATCTCCCGGCCGAGGTCGGAGCGGACGGGGATCGCCTGCAGGTTCGGGTTCGAGGTCGACAGCCGCCCGGTCGCGGCGACCGTCTGGTTGAAGGTCGTGTGCAGGCGGCCGTCGCGCTCCGAGATGAGCGTCGGCAGCGGCCCGAGGTAGGTGTTGAGGAGCTTCGAGTACTCGCGCCACTCCTCGAGCACGTCCACGATCGGGTGCTCGTGGCGGATCGAGCGGAGGACGCGCGTGTCGGTCGAGTAGCCCGTCTTCCCCTTGCGGCCAGGGGTCAGGCCGAGCTTCTCGAACAGGATCCGCGCCACCTGCTGGGTCGAGCCGAGCAGGAAGGGCTCGCCGGCGAGCTCGACCGCCTTCGCTTCGAGCTCCTCGACGCGGTCGGCGAGCCGCGCGGTGATCTCGCCCATGCGGTAGGTGTCGATCTTGACGCCCGCGTCCTCCATCGCCGCCAGCACGGCCGTCAGCGGCAGCTCGACCTCGCGGTAGAGCCGCTCCGAGCCTCGCTCGCGGAGCCGCTCCAGCATCGGCCCGATCAGGCGGCGCGGCGCCTCGGCGCTGCGGACGAGCGCCGCCGTCTCCTCCTCGACCGGCGGGTCGGGGACGACCTCGACGCCGTACTCCGCGGCCAGCTCGTCGAGCGCGTACCCGGCCCGCCCGGGCTCGATCAGGTACGCGGCGAGCAGCGTGTCGTCGCGGGCGGCGACGCGCAGCGACTTCGCGTCGTGCACGACGAGCTCACCAAGTGACACCGTGTCACTTGGCCGCGGCGCGACGACGACCTCGTCGCCGGACGCGACCGCGCAGCGCCCACCCTCGACGGCGAAGCCGGTTGGGCCGCGCAGGGGCGGCAGCTCCTCCGCCTCGCGCCACCGCACCGCGTGACCCTCGACCTGCGGCGCCGCAGCCGGCACGGCCGCGTCGAGCTCGTCCACCCGGTTGAGAACGCCGCGGAACTCGAAGCGGCGGAAGATCTCCTTCAGCTGCGAGCGGTCGGGCGCGCCGCGGACGAGCTCGCGCGGGTCGCAGTCGATGTCGAGGTCGCGCCGCATCGTGGCGAGCAGCTTCGAGTCGCGCCCCTGCTGGGCGAACTCGGTGAGCGCCTTCGCCCGCGCGGGCGACTGCTCCGCGGCGTGCTCGAGCACGGCCTCGAGCGTGCCGTACTGGGCGATCAGCTGCGCCGCGGTCTTGTCGCCGAAGCCCGGAACGCCCGGGATGTTGTCCGAGGTGTCGCCCTTGAGGCCGATGAAGTCGGGCACCTGGTCGGGGCGGACGCCGTAGCGGGCCTCGACCCGCTCCGGGGTGTAGACCTGGACGTCGGAGACGCCGCGCGGGGTCATCATCAGGCAGACGTTCTCCGAGCAGAGCTGGAAGGCGTCGCGGTCGGTCGAGACGACGCACGTCCTGATCCCGGCAGCGTCGGCGCGCGTGGCGAGCGTGGCGATCACGTCGTCGGCCTCCCAGCCCTCGAACTCGAGGTTGCGGTAGCCGAAGGCCTCGACGATCGGGCGGAAGTGCGGGAACTGCTCGCGGAGGAGGTCCGGCATCGGCTTCCGCTCGGCCTTGTACGCCTCGGAGATCTCCGTGCGGTGCACCGGCCGCGTGTCCCAGGCGACCGCGACGCCCTTCGGCCGGTAGTCGGCGAGGAGCTTGAAGAGCATGTTCGTGAAGCCGAGCAGCGCGTTCGTCGGGAAGCCCTCCGTCGTCGCGAGCTCCTCCGGGAGGGCGTAGAAGCCGCGGTAGGCGAGGTTGTTGCCGTCCACGAGGAAGAGCTCGCTCGCGCGCGCGGGCGCGTCGTCGAGCTCGAGCTCGGCCCCGGTGACCGTCTTCGGCATCAAGCCGAGTCTAGTGACCCCTATTAGCCGAGGAGCCTGCCGAACTCAGCGACAGATGCAGAAAGCGTTCGCTCAATCAGATCGCAGATCTCCTGCCAACGATCCTCGACGCTGTCATTCTGGTTTAGCGTGACACTGTCGCCGCTCGTGGGCGAGAAGAGCTGGATGAAGAGAGGCCGAGACTCATCTTGCTCATCGCGCGGCGGCACAAGCTCTGCGAACGTCGTGACGGCAAGTACACCAGTTTCGCCGTGACCGACCTTCTGTATGGCAACACCGAAACGAAGCTCGTGGCCCAACACGACGAGGCCAAGCCGTACCCACCAGGAACCCTCGGACAGGTTTGCAAAGAAGTTCGCCGCCTGAGCTGCGCGGACAAGCTGCGCATACCACCAACGCGCCGCTGGCTCTGGCGGTGCGGCTTTCGCGACTGTCATCCGGGCAATCGGATCGACGTTGACGAACGCGTCGCGAAGTTCGCCGCCCAGGCGCCGAAGCTCGATCTCAACCCGCTGCTGTACGTCCTCTGCCAGCGAAGCAACCGCGGTGGCACGCGCCTCGTACGAGCCGATCTGGATGCCGCGGAGCCTCTCGGCGTATCCGCGTGCAACCTCCACGGGGCCTGTGCCGACGCGCGCAAACGCGGCTGGTCGCTCAAGCTCAGACCGCAGAGCCACAATCTCGAGCTCGCCAAACAAGCGAACGAGGTGGGACAGGTCACCGTCGTTCGCTGCGTCCAAGGCGCGCAGGTAGTCCGCGCGCCGGGTTCGATCGACGACCAGCGGGGCGTAGTCCGCGCGAAGGAGAACCAGCAAGACCAGTGCCCGCGCGACGCGTCCATTTCCGTCCTCGAATGGATGGATCCGGATAAAACGATGGTGGAGCCAAGACGCCCGCACCAGCGGGTGAGCATCTGCAGTGTCGTCGCTGAGCGCGATGAGGCGCTCCATCTCCGCCTGGACGTGCTCGGGCGGTGTGTATTGAAGAAGGCTCCCGTCCTCGCGCACTACGTGGTTGGGCTGCGACTTCCACTCGCCATGCTGGAGCGGGAGCTGGACGGCTCGTCCGAGAGCATCGGTCGCGTCGTAGGTCGCCTGGTTGCGGGTGATCGCATCATGCAGCTGCTTGACGAAGAACACCGTGAGGTCGCGACCCTCGCGCGCCACGCTAGCAATGAGCTCCAAGGCATCGAACTGAGCGCGAATCGTTGCGAGAGCGGCATCGTCGAGCCCTCCCTCGCGCTCGGCCGCTTCTAGCGTCAGACCTTCGGCAACAAGTGCCTCCGTGACTCCCCAACTGACGTCGTAGAGACGTTCGATGATTCCCGTCTCGATCGCGTGGCGACGCAGACTGCGCCGTCTGGCCTCGGCGAATTCCTCTTCGGAGACCTGCTCGATGAACTCCTTCCAGGCACCGCGCAGCGTGTCCACAGTCGCCAGCAGCGGAGCGAGGGCGCCATTGAGTTCGCCGAGGGGTTCAACCTCACGCCAAGGAACGATGCGTAGCTCGTCCACGCACGAATCGTAGAGACAGCGTCCGACATCGGCGATCCTGACGAGAATCGCTGATTCACTACGGGCGTGCCCCGGGTCCCGCTTCTCGCCGGCTCGCGCGTCGTCGTCGTCAACGCGCCGGACGACGCGCTCGTGCTGCGGCCGCCGCCGCCGCGGGAGGCGATCGCCGACGTCGGCGCGGCCGTGCGCGACGCACTCCGGTTCCCGCTCTCGGGCGGGCCGCTCGAGGCGATCGTGCCGCGCGGAGGTCGCGCCACGATCGTCGTCGAGCCCCCGTCGCTGCCGCTGCCCGGCGCGCAGCACGACCCGCGCCAGGAGGCCCTCGCGGCGGCGCTCGACGAGCTCGCGCGGGCCGGCGTGCCCCCGGAACGGCAGACGATCCTCGTCGCCGGCGGCCTCGGGAGGCGCGCGGGCCAGCGCGACCTCGAGGCGCTGCTCGCGCCGGCGCTCGCCCGGCGCTTCCGCGGCAAGGTCGTCGTGCACGACGCCGAGGATCCGGCACTCGTCGAGGCCGGGGAGCACGAGGGCGTTGCGCTGCGCGTCAGCCCCCTGCTCGTCGACACGGACGTCGTTCTCTGCGTCTCGGCGGCCGAATCGGTCGTCCACGGAGGCCCGGCCTCGCTGCTCGGCGCCTGCGGCGCGGAGGCCGGGCGTGCGGCAACCGCGGAGTCGCTGCTCGAGACGGCCGGCTCGCCGGGCTGGCGCCTCTCGGTCGGCCTCGAGCGGGCGCTCGCCCGGCGCGTCCCGGTCGTCGGGGCGTCGCTCGTCCTCAACCACCCGCGCCTGCCGGGCGGCCTCCGCGGCTACCCGTACGAGCAGGGAGCGCTCGAGCAGGTCGCCCGCTCGCGGCGGCGCCGCGCGTTCTCGCTCCTGCCGGGCCCCGCCCGCGCCGCCGTGCTGCAGTCGCTGCCGCGCGAGCTGACCGCGTCGGCCGCCTTCGCCGGGCCGCCGTCTGTCGCCCACGCGGAGGCGCTCCTGCGCGGGATCGCCCTGCGCTCCGCCCGGCTCGAGGCGCCGCTCGACGCGCTCGTCGTCGGCATTCCCTGGAAGACGCCCCACCAGCCCCGCGAGCGCCCGAACCCGGTCTCCGCGGCGGCGGTCGGGCTCGGCCTCGCGCTCCGCCTCTGGCGGGACGCCTTTCCGCTCGTCGAGGGCGGAACGGCGATCCTGCTCCATCCCTTCTCTCGTCGCTTCAGCCACGGCAGCCAGCAGCCCTACCGCGCGTTCTTCGGCCTGCTCCGCGACGGCCGTGCGGACGACGAGCTCGCCGCCGCCGAGCGGGCCGCCGCGCGGGACGGCGCCGCCCTGCGCGCCTACCGCGAGGGTCGCTCCTGTCACCCGCTCCTTCCCTATGCGGACTGGGCCTCGTGCGCGCCGGCGCTGCGGCGCCTCGGCGCGGTCGTCGTGGCCGGCTGCCGCGACCACCAGGCCGCGCGCGCCCTCGGCTTCGTCCCGACGCACGGCCCCGCCGCGGCGCTCGAGATGGCGGACGGCCTCGCCGGCGGCAAGGCCCGCATCGGGATCCTCGCCGCGCCGCCGTACTTCCCGCTCGAGGTCGGCGCCTCGGAAAGCTCTGCGGAGTAGCATCGGGCCTGCCCAGACGTCCAGGGACGAAAGGAAGGCCCGTCATGCGTCACGCACAGCTTCTCTCCATCGCCGGCCTCGTCGTCGCAGCGGCGATTCTCGCCGGAGGCGCCGCCGCGGCGCCCGCGAGGCACGCGGGGGGCACGTCGCTCGTCTTCTGCAGCGACATGACCTACCCGCCCGAGGAGTCGATCGTCGGCGGCAAGCCCGTCGGCTCGGACATCGACATCGGCAGGGAGATCGCCAAGCGCCTCGGCCTCACCGCGCAGTTCCAGAACACCGGCTTCGACGCGATCATCGCCGCGCTGCTCGGCAAGAAGTGCGACGCGATCATCTCGGGGATGAACGACACGCCCGCGCGCCGCAAGCAGGTCTCCTTCGTCGACTACATGGCGGTCGGCCAGTCGCTCATGGTCGCGAAGGGCAACCCGCTGAAGATCAAGAACCTGACGGATCTCTCCGGGCGCTCGGTCTCGGTCGAGGTCGGCACGACGAACAAGGACTTCCTCACCGCCGAGTCCAAGAAGCTGACGGCAGCGGGCAAGAAGGCGATCAAGATCGTCGCCTTCCCCCACGACACCGACGCAGCCGCCGCACTCAAGACGGACAAGGTGGACGCGTACTTCGGCGACTCGCCGGTCGTCGCGTACTACGTCGCCAAGGACACGAGCTTCGCCTTCGCGGGCGCACCCGTCAACCCGATCCCGGTCGGGATCGCGATCCGCAAGGGCGACGCGCTGATCGCCAAGGTTCAGAAGGCGGTCAACGCGTTGTACGCCGACGGGACGATGAAGCGGATCCTCGCCAAGTGGAAGATGACCGACGTTTTGCTGAAGAAGTAGGCACGTGACGCTGGTTGCCGCAGTCGACTGGCACATCCTGTGGCAGCGGATCTTCCATCCGGATCACGTCTTCTTCGACGCGCTCTGGAAGACGATCTACATCTCCGTGGCCGCCCAGTTCTTCGGCGTCCTCCTCGGCCTGATGGCAGCGCTGATGAGGATGTCGAAGTTCTGGCCGGCGCGGCTTCTGTCCGGCCTCTACGTGCTCCTCTTCCGCGGCACGCCGGTGATCGTGCAGATCTTCTTCGTCTACTTCGGCGCCAACCTGCTCTTCGGCGTCGACCTCTTCCCGCGCACGGTGGGCTGGCTCGGCGGGCTGAACGGTGCGGTGTTCGCCGGGATCGTCGCGCTCGCGGTCAACGAGGGCGCCTACATGCGCGAGATCATCCGCGCCGGCATCGACGCGATCGACAAGGGGCAGCTGGAGGCGGCGCGCTCGCTCGGGATGACTCAGCGGCTCGCCATGCGGCGGGTCGTCCTGCCGCAGGCCGCCCGCGTGATCGTGCCGCCGCTCGGGAACGAGTTCAACAACATGATGAAGACGACCTCGCTCCTCTTCTTCATCGGCGTCTCCGAGATCTTCGGCAACGCCGACGTCAACTACGCGAACAACTTCAAGCCGGTCGAGGAGTTCGCCTCGGTCGCGCTCTGGTACCTCGTGCTGACCACGGTCTGGAGCGTCATCCAGGCGCAGATCGAGCGGAAGCTCTCGGTCAGCGAGCGGGGCGAGGAGCTCTCCTTCCGCGAGCGGCTCGCGCAGGCGTGGTCGCCCGTCCAGGCGTGGGGGCGCGGGGCCCTGTGAGCGCGACCGACGTCGTCCTGCGCGCGGCGGACGTGCAGAAGCACTTCGGCCGCCTGCACGTGCTCAAGGGCGTCTCGCTCGACGTGCGCCGGCGCGAGACGGTCTGCATCATCGGCCCCTCCGGCTCGGGCAAGACGACGTTCATCCGCTGCATCAACCACCTCGAGAAGCTCGACGGCGGCCGGATCGAGGTGAACGGGAGCCTGATCGGCTACCGGGAGCGGAAGGGCAGGCTCGCCGAGGACTCGGAGCGGTCGATCGCCAGGCAACGCACGCAGATCGGCATGGTCTTCCAGCGCTTCAACCTGTTCCCGCACCGGACGGCGCTCGAGAACGTGATCGAGGCGCCGGTGCACGTGCTCGGCGTGCCGAAGGAGCAGGCGGTCGCCGAGGCCGAGGCCCTGCTCGCCCGCGTCGGCCTCGCCGAGAAGCGCGACGTCTACCCGGGCAAGCTGTCGGGCGGCCAGCAGCAGCGGGTCGCGATCGCACGCGCGCTCGCGATGAAGCCGGCGCTGATGCTCTTCGACGAGCCGACGAGCGCGCTCGATCCCGAGGTGATCGGCGAGGTGCTCCTCGTGATGGCTGAGCTCGCCCACGAGGGGATGACCATGATCGTCGTCAGCCACGAGATGGGGTTCGCGCGCGAGGCCGCGGACCGCGTCGTGATGATGGACGACGGCCGGATCATCGAGGAGGGCACGCCCGAGCACTTCTTCGAGTCGCCCGAGCACGAGCGCACGAAGCAGTTCCTCTCGAAGATCCTGTAGCTAGTCCTCGCCGAGGTACGTCTTGCGCACCTGCTCGTTCTGGCGCAGCTCCTTGGCCGGGCCTTCGAGCGCGATCCGCCCGGTCTCGAGCACGT
>Ga0315281_10014352_pt1 | contig 10689 bp, 13 predicted proteins | sample YL17G07_0_MG_FD_204540 | JGI IMG/M metagenome (GOLD analysis project Ga0315281, IMG submission 204540) | Sediment microbial communities from Yellowstone Lake, YNP, Wyoming, USA - YL17G07_0 | ecosystem: Environmental > Aquatic > Freshwater > Lake > Sediment | place: USA: Wyoming | collected... | reverse complement strand
GTCCAGGATGAGTTCTCCTCTCCGGATTAGCCTCTCATCGGTCTCCTTCCAGTTCATGGTCTAGAGTTATGGTTTATTTATCTAAAAGTTTCGGTTAAATCCACAAAGCAATCATTTTCACTTTGACAGTTCCACTCTAATTTCTGAAGACTTGAGGGAAACCTCCTAATTTTTAGTATCCAGTCATCAAGCCAGCTTTGGTGCTTACGGTAAAAAGATCTGTTTTTTGTTATATAATTTATTTTCCACTTTGGAAAGACTTCTTCATTTCTTCGAGCATGTGAGGGAAGAAGTTCAAGAAGAGATCGGAGATCATGTCTAAATGATAGGGTTTGGCCAAAGGAGCCTTTGTATCTTCTTAATGCCTTCATTGTCATCCTACTTGGAGTTTTTTTCTTATAGGGGTAGGTCGCTCCGAATTCCATCGACCAGAGAGGGTGGGGGATTTTTTCATTCCGAGGAACCTGATCTAAGAACTCTTGCCATACGTCAAGGCACTCATTTATATTTTCAGGGATCTTTTTTGCATTAGAAGGGTTTACGTCAAGGTAGTCATCTATGGAAATAGTTTGATTAATACTAGTGGATCTAGGAGCAGAGTAATTGGAGAGGCTATTCTCTCCATATTTAGCAACTATGTATATTCTCTCCCTGATTTGAGGGATTCCAAAATAGTGTGGGGAGAGTCGATCTATCCGGGTGTCATACCCCTTACTCCTGAGGAGACTGTCGATGTGACTCCAAGTACGACCCTTATTATGCCTCTGAAGATTTGGGACGTTCTCTAGTAGTAAATATTGAGGATGGTGTTTTTCAATGATTTTCAATATATTTTCGTAGAGTCCACCGAGTTCAGGATATTCAAACCCATTTTGGGGACCTGCTTTTGAGAACGGTTGACATGGGAAACCAGCGCATAATACATCGTGTTTAGGGATATCATCGACTTTTACATCGCGTATATCGCCAATAGGCATCATGTTAAAATTGGTTTGATATAGCTTCCTTAGATCCTCGTCGATTTCAGAGGCAAAAACACATTCATGACCAAGCTGTTTAAGGGCGAGGTGAAATCCGCCTAAACCCGCGAATAGATCAATGAATTTCATCCTTGATCCCTACATATAATTGAAATTAATATAAATCGTTGACTAAGATAAAGTTTCATCTAGCTGTTTCTTCTTTTTCCGTATCCCACTCCACGGCTTCGACCATCTGGGCAGCCCATCTCTAGATGTAGCGTGGACCAGTCTCCATCTTCTCGAGGTTGGGTTCCAGTTGGACCTTGGTGGCTCCGCGCGCGCATTCTAACCAACAACCCTTTGAAAAGGAAAATAACCTTTTTCTACACATTTTTACAAGGTCAGCGGAGGCCATCTTTCTTCGCCGGAACCGAGGAATGCTGCCCGGACACCTCATCCCATGAAACATTTCTCATAGGATCGCGTACTCACGTTGGCGAAGCCGCTCTAATTATCGATGCAACCCGCCTCGAAGCATACTCTCCGAAGCGGCCTACAACAATCCCGGATACTAGCGAAAGAATCCACATAAAGACTATAACTAAAGGAGAAAGACCCTGAAGCAAAAGCAGCCACAGGACCAGCACGTTACTCGAGGCCGACAAACCACCCGCAACCGTGACCTTGACTAAGGAAACCCTCCCGGGGACACTCAGGACCAGATCCAAAACGATACCCTCGACGATCTAGATGGGTAGAACCTGAACCCCGTGGAAACTGAAGAGGGAAAGCTCGACCAGCCCCTTCACAGCCCCAGCAAGCGTCGCCGCACCGGTCCTCCTCGTGAGTAGCCTAGCGAGCAGAAGCCAGAGGACGTGTACCCCCGACAGGATCTGCGGAGATCCAAATGGCAGGATAGGCACCGCGTTCAATAGGTTGCCGGCGTAGCTCAAGGGCACGCTTACGGCTCCGCCGAGCGCGCTCAGTATAATGATCAGGGCAAGCTCTCTGGTCTTGAACACGTTAGAGTCGATGCGCCTCATCAGTTATTTAGGCTTGGGATCATCGATTTCATATTGATTTATATTATGTCAAATGGAAATCATATGTGATTTACATGGGGGCTCGTGTAGGTGGCGGAGGTGCCGAGGAAAAGAAGAGGGTTGGGGGGAGTCGCGCGGGCCTATTGACTGAGGGGCAACTCAGAGTCCTCGGCTTCAGGCTCGACGGGTTGACGCAGGAAGGGATTGCCAGGAGACTTGGCACAACACGGCAGAACGTCTCGCTGATCGAGAGGCGTGCACGCGGTAACATCGAGAAAGCGGAGATGACGTTGAGGGCATACAGGAGGCTTCAGACCGCGGCCACCGTAGAGCTTAAGCCGTCGACGCATCTGGTGGATGTCCCGAGAATGCTCGTTGACGCCGCCGACGGTGCGGGGGTGAAGATCAGCATCGACTTCGCCCTCGTCTATAAGGAGCTCCGCGATGAAGCACGCGACTCTATCTCCGGGACGAGGGTGGTGAGGCCGATTCTCCTCCACGTTCTGAGAGATGGGAAGATCGATGTCGAACCAATATAGATGGTATGTTGGGGTCCTCCTTCGCGCCCGACTTTCTTTTAGGTCCCCTTTTACACCATGTAAAAATATTTAAATATAAAACTCGATTCAAGTCTTAAGACAATGAACGGAAACATAGAGTACGACACCGCCGAATCCGGCCTACGAGCCGTCTTCAAGGACTACCAGGAGCTCGCCCTCCGAGCCATCTGGGCCACCCCCGAGGGCCTCGGCTCCAAAGCCGTACGGGACCGAGTCAACGCCGAGCTCAAGCCCAACACCATCAGCCGCGCCAGCGTCATCAACTTCCTCGAATCCATGAGGGAGACAGGCGTCCTCAAGGGAGTCGAGAGGACGGGGAAGGATGGATACCGCTGGATCTACAGCCCAGCCATGAACGAAACCGAGTTCAAAGAGTTTATCGCTAAAACGCTGTTGGAAAGCCTGATGCGCGACTTTCCAGAGGAGACGAGGACGGCTATATCGGAATCCAACTAAACTTATTCCTACTTGAGGCCGCTCAGAACGGTCTCAGCAGCCTGCCTGACTAGACTCTGGTACTTCACCGCGTCCGGCTTCGCCTCGCCGAGCCTCATCGGCGCGACCCGGCGGAACGGATTCGCGTTCTCTGCATCCACGTAGAGGTAGTCGACGAGGTCGCCCGACCCGACCCTCAGATGGTTCATGCTGAGCGCGTTCGCTGCCGTCACATGGCCGCCGTGGGAGACGTACTCGCCGATCTCCCTGCTAAGCACCTTAGAGATCTTAAGCTCCTCAGCGGGCACATCGCCCTCCTCGATCTGCCTGCACGCATTATTCACAATCTCTCTGACCTTTTCCTTGCCGACAGTAAGCATTTCCTTTCGCGACATGCAGGTGAGTAGCGCCTCCATCACCTGCCTCTGGACGCGGCCCACAAAGGACGGGGTGTCATGCCGTCTCAACTCTATGCCACGACACTCAAGCTCGCCTGCAGCGGTAATCCCGTAATAACGGTTCACTGCCCCAACCTTGGCTCCCTCCTTCTGGGGAAGTAGCACAAGGTACCTGAACACGTGCTCGACAGCCATCAGCAGCCCAGTTACCCGCGCGATCTCCGCCGCCAGCGCCTCGTAATCCTCCCTCGTTGCACCTAGGCGCGTCAGAAAGAGACTGTCAGAGTTGCCGTACAATACGCTGAACCTACGTTCGTTCGCGACCGTCATGGCCACGGTCAGGGACTGACGCGCCTGCCGGTTGATCTCCATGTAGGTGTCCATGCTGCCGAAGCGGTTCGCGAAGCAGCCGCTGTATCCGTATATGACCACGAGGTTCTCCTTCAACGCCGTCTGCCGCTCCTCGCACCACATCCACTCCTCCGAACCCTTCGCGACCTCGCGGCGCCTGTGCTTGAAATGAAGCCGCCGCGTCAGGGCGTCCCAAGTGAAACCGGCTATGAAGCCCTCCACGTCCCCTGCCACGCCGGTGGTCTCGTAACTCACGTTGCGTTTGACGATGATGTTCGGGAACATGCTCTCGAAGTCAAGAAGCGCCACGTTCTCGTGCAGCCCGACGGTGGGCGCGAGGATCAGCCCGCCCTTGTCCTGCTCCAGCAGCTTCCCCAGGCTCATCACGGGCTGGTAGTCGGCGACCCTCGGCACAAGTATGCCGCGCCTCCGCGCCTCGTAACACTGCCTCGCGTCGATGCACTTCCCCGCCGCCCAGTCCGCGCACAGCCTGAGCGGGACCCTAGTAAACATCGACCGCTCCACCAGCCCCGCGAAGCCGAGCCGCTCCCATGCGTGCGGCTCGACATGTATCCTTCCGCCGAACAGTTCGACCTCCGAGCCCGCAAGCCGCCCGAAGTGACTGCTCTCGTATACGTGTCCGAGGCGTATGATCAGCCTGAGCGACGCGTTACCCGCGCATACCACGTCCGGGTCCTCGTCGGCGAAGTATTCGAGGAAGTCGCGGACGACCCCCTCCGTTTCGCCCTCGAAGGTGTACGTGGGCTTCATGAAGCGGTCGAGCACGGTAACTGAGCCGTGATCCCTCGACGTGTCGGCCTCGAAGCTAAGCACACGTATCGGCGGCGGATGGGCGTCTAGGCCCAGTTCAATGGCGTGGATTGATTTCATCACTCCATCGCTGTCGGATTCGACTGTGACGGCTCCAAACGGCGTCAGGCCCCTCTCGCTCAGGTACTTGAGCTCGTGGCTCAGGTCCGCGTCGTAGACCCGTGCCACGAGCGGGAGACGTTCCACGAGCCGTGCCACGTCGAGGAAGGTGTCGACTCCCCGCGCCCCGATCCTCAGCACAGTCGACTCCGCGTTCCGCCGAATGGTGGACACCCGCTTAACGATGGCTACGCTCCGGATGTCGGGGTGCTCCTCTATGGAGGCCTTCAGCTCCTCGGCTGCGGCCCCCTTCGGCTCGGCGTAGAGCTCCGGATAATAGGGCTCGTTCAGCTTGATCCTCCCCAGCTCCGGGTCCCTGACCCAGAGTACGGCTTGGCTATCCTCGAAGCTGACGTCCAGGAGCCAGCCGTCAATCCTCATCCTGTCTCCGCTCCCTGCCGCGCTTCAGCTTCTCTATCTCGCGCCGGTTGTCGATGACGGCCGTGAGCAGCAGGAGGTCGAGGGCGGATACGATGTCGCTGTTAATCATAGTGCCCTGCTCGTCCGCCCAAGCCGGCCACAGAGCGTCGAATGCGCTTCTCATCTCCTCGTCCTTCAGCGTGTTCCTGAACTTCTCCCTGAGTCTGACCGTCTGCTCCTGCAGTAACGTTCTCATGGACTTGCTGGTGATTCTCCCCAATCCACCATTACCTCCAAACTCCACTCTCCGTCCGACCTGCGCCCTGTCGAAGTGCTTCACGAGATGGGCTGCTGCTCCGCCGGGCGTCGGGCGCAGGTGCACGATCACGTTAGCCAGGTGCATCAGGTAGCCGCCTGCCTCAGGCTCCGGCACCGGGGCACCGCGTCCGCCGTCCCTGCAAGAGGCGATGACCGGTATGCCCCGCTCTAGGCCGAGCCTCTTCAGCCGCGACGCCATGCCTCCCAGATCCCCGCGCTGTACGCCCGGCACCAGTGGCTTCCCCGCGAACATCTTCGCTATCTGCTGCACGGTTATCGCAGACACGCCTCCTAGGCGCCCCACAAGCTCCTCTGTCAGCTCTGCTGCCCGCACTTGGTGTCGCTCCGAGAAGGAGCCGATGATGTGTATCCGGTCTAGGACGCCGTCCATGTTCCGTCCCTCAGCGTCGAGGAGGTCGAGCAGCAAGGTAGTGTCTAAAAGCGTTCGAGATCTGCGGTAGTTGCCGCATACCAGGTGAACCGCTTCGCCATCGTCCCTGACGGCGTTGGCGATGACGTGGGGGAGGACAGCATCAGCCAGGCGGCTTTTCTCGGTGCTGTAGAAGAGGTACATGACGCCCGGTTCGAATCCGCCTGTCAGGTAGTCCAGCGCCTGTATGCCCGACGCGAGAAGCTGCTTACCTGCTCTCTGTCTTAGAAGTAATGAAGCCGGTGTGAAAGCGCCTGCTTGGGGCTTGGCCTGTGCCTGAGAGTCCATGCAGCACTGGCAGACGGGCTTCCAGCCCATTTAAATGAGGCGCATAGGCGGGTAGGAGGGATGGCTGAATGTCTCTGAATGGCCGTGGCTGGCGCGTCGATTTGTTGTCAGAATTTGATTTATTTAAAAAAGGGGATTTTACGTCCGGCTCTTGTCTTCTTCAAGCGTCTTCTCGAACTCGAACAGCTTCCCGTTCTCCACGGCTATGCGTTCCAATAAGCCGCCAGCCTTTTCCGGCTCCTTCCACACTGCCTCAAGCACCTCTCTTATCTGCGCCTCGTCCTTGGCGATGTGGCAGACGTGTTGAACGGTCACATCCTCGTCTGTGTCTCTCTCCCGAATCTTCTCGTTGAAGTCTACGGCCTTGATAAGCTGGGTGTTCATCCTTCAAATAAGGAAGAAGGTCTGGGACACATCGAAAAGTCTGTCGAAACGAGAAGAACCTGATAAAAGAAACATTAGGTAGTAAGGCGCGCGCGAGACGTGACACAGTAGAGCCAACCAGAATCAGCATATCGAAAAAAGAGTGAGTCAACGTTTAAAATGTTGGCAGTTTTCAATACACATGTATAGCCCAGTTGCAAGTCTCTAAAGTGAAGGGCTCCGTGGAGCACATCTTGACTTCCTCGAGGCCCAGAGAGTGTCCCATATGTTGGAGCTTCTTTTTAGTCAGCATGTTTACGATAATAAATCATTAAACACTTAAATCGCGTGCGCTCACGTCTTACATTGAGCTTCTTTTTAATTGTTGAGAAATAGTGTAGAGGGCTATATTGCTGATGAACCAGAGCGCTGAGAAGCTGTAGAGAGTGTTCCCTTGTAGGATCCCCTCATTTAGACGGACGCTCAGGATTGCGGCTGCCCATAGAATTGCATTCACCACGATCATGGCCGCGATCTCCCTCTTCGCTGAGAAGAGTGCAATTGTCACCTCAGAGAACGAGGCGATCTTATTCATTAAACTATAGGCATCACGGCCAGCAGGGGAGAGACCATAGCCCTCCTTTCCCTGGGCTATCAGGGGCTCGAGGGAGCTTAAGTGGTATGTGAGGGAGGCACCATCATCAAAGCCGAGGTCCTTCTTCAACTCATTGAACCTGGCTCCGTGTCTCTCGCCGAGGTATCTGATTATCTCTCTCCGTTTCTCGTTGCTTAACGATTTGAACACCCGCTCCTCGAGGCTCTCTTCGTGATCCTCAGCCATGGTACATCAATAAATAGGGCAGAAAGGTGAGATATAACTAGGTAAGTGAAGAGAAATTTACTGAAATCGCGTACACGGGGCAGCTCCTTATGTTAAAATATATTACGAGCATATGCCCCCTTCAATGGGATAATTATATAAGAATGAAGATTGAATGGAAAGATGTGCCAATATTTGAATCTCTGATAAGGGTGAAACATAGGTGCCCCTTCATCGATCTGACCACGAAGTACCCCTCGCTGAGGATTTATTTTTGGTGCAATCGAGTGCATGAGCTGCTTGAGGTTATAGTAGACAAACAGGAGGAGTATTCGGCTGTGCTCAGCGAGCTTGCGAAGATCGCGCGCATCGTCGACGAATCATCCGACAAACATAATGTCAGGTTCATAGTCTCTGACTGTCTCTGCACCCGGGATAACTCCGTGGAGATGATTATGGAGGACCTGAATATAGTCCACATCTCACCTATGGTGAACGAGGCTGGTTGGGAATACTACAGTATGATGGCCTTCAAACAGGAAGATGTCTCAAGCCTGATCTCCCGGCTAGAGAAGAAGAACTACACTGTCGAGATCGTGCGGAAGGCGCCATTCGAGGGGGCTCTATCCAGCTCGCTTTTATCCAGCGATGCAATCTTCTCGGATCTCACGGAGAAGCAGGCGGAAGCGGTGTTCAAGGCCTACAGCCATGGTTACTATAGATTCCCACGAATCGCTGATGTCCAGGAGATAGCGTCCAGAGAGAGGATACCTCGCACGACCTTCCAGGAGCACCTCAAGAGAGGGGAGAACAAGCTAATCAACTCCCTTATCCCCTATATGCGGTTGTATAGGCGGAACTCAGCCACGCATAAAGCGGAAATTCAAATTTAAAACATGATATTGCCGGTAATGGCTACACCGCGCATAGGCGACATATGCCGGTGGAAATATTATATCTTCACAATCCAATCAAAAGAAAATCAAATGCACGTAACAGGTGGGCATGTTGGTAACTGCATCAGATGAAGAAATTCTCCTAAAGATGGCCAGCAACCTGATCAATGGCTTACTCGAAGGGGTATCTGAACTCACAGTTGAGACCCAGATGAAGGTCATGGAGTACTGTGGGTTCGCCTGTGCAAACGATGAGCATTGGGGTTGTGCGATACAGATAGCTAAGGGTATAGCTATCGAGGAAACACAAGAAGAGCGTATCTTAGAAAGGGCTAACACTGAAATCCAGTGGTGTGGCGAATGGGTGAGGAACGAATCGGGATTCGAGTCTACATGCGTGAGTTGCGGCTGTCTCCTCTCTCGAAAGGGAATAATAAAAATGACTCCGACGATGTGCCTCTGTAGCAGGGGCTGGGTCAAAGCAATTTTTCATACTCTCTATGGGCGGCCCGTCGATGTTGAGCTGGTGAGTTCAATTGGGAGAGGCGATGACCATTGTAAATATTCAGTGCGCCTAGGTGAGTAGCAGCAATATTAACTCTCATCGTAGCATCACCGCGCGCTTGTGCGAATGAATGAAAAAAGGTGATACCAAAATATTAAGTCGAGTGACAATCACTTCCACACTAAACGGGGTCATATGCCGGTGTCACGCTTATGCTCCCCGCATCTTCTCAATGATTAACATTCACTGCAACGAGATGATATCAGATGTCCTCGCCGATGTTGTTGGGGATCATCATTCAGACGACCATCCTCATCATCCTCTCCATAGGATTTACATTCACATATCAAATTGAAAAGTTTCCGAACTTCGCACATGTAAGCATAAGCACTATAGGAACAATAATCACATATACAATAACCCAGATTTGGGGACAAAACCCTTATCTCGGTTGGCCGGTATCGGCTCTAGCTTGTGGATTTTTTGGAGTAATATTTTACACGCTCATAATTCAACCGATGAAGAAGAAAGGATGCAGAGAGATCTCTTTAGCCATTGTCTCATTAGCTGTGGCAATCATCATTGGAGCTTTCATAGGAATTTACAGTTATTGGGCCGTTGTCATCCATAGATCACCGCCTGTTTACTTTATGATAACTGCCTACGACTTCAGCATCTTCGATTTACCCGGAGTAGCCATCACCGCGCCGATTACCTGTGCAACACTAGTGATATTTCTTCAACTCTTCTTATCCAAAACAAGACTTGGTATCGCGATGAGAGCCGTATCAGAGAATGAACAGCTTTCATCGATCCTTGGCGTGAATACCTTCAAAGTGCATCTCGTCTCATGGTTCATCATAGGTGCACTCGTTGGCATAGGTGGGGCGATCATCCCTCTCTGGAGATCTACTAACGTAGGTTTCTCGGATGAGTTCTTAATAGCAGTGATGGCGGCCAGCTTGGTCGGTGGGATCGGTAGGATCTACGGCGCCATTATCGGTGGAATATTAGTCTCATTAGCGATGAAGGGTCTCACCCAGGTGATATCTGACTATATTCAGCACGCTGAGCCTCTGCTCTACGAGTTCTCAAACGCTGTTCGTGGGTTTGAGCAACTAATCCCGATTGGAATGATATTCCTGGTTCTAATGATCGAGCCAGAGGGGATCACGGGTTTTCTAGACAAACCTCATTCGTTAACCACGAAGATTCGAGTGTTTTCGAGGGCAATTTCAAATCAACGCATAAGGCGATTCCCCTTTATTACGGCGCGCATAAATTAACAACAAGAAAGTAAAGCTGTTTGATCAGCGAGGTGAAAGACATAGTTAACATGATGAGGAGACGGAGATTCTCAAACGATTGGACCCTCAAGCAGCTTGAACAAGCTAGAGAGAGATTTCGCGAAATATCGACGATCCCCGTAAACATTGAGATCAAAGGAAATAACCTCGTCCTAAACCTAGATGAAGCTAAAAAGATCCTAGTTGACGCCCGAAGAATCGTACTCATGGACTGCACATGCAGAGTACAATGAGGCAATTGCGAAGCCCCAAGAAATACATGTCTCAGGCTTAACGATCGTGCGAAACAAGCTCTTGCGATTGAAGAGTTCAATAAACTGAACCCCAGAGAGGTGACTGTAGAAGAAGCTCTGCGAACCTTACATGAGTCCCATAATTATGGGCTAATACACCTAGCAATCGCTGTGGAGCAAAACGAGGTAAATGAGATCTGTAGTTGCTGTCCATGCTGCTGCTTAGCCCTGTCGACGTCAATTCGATACGGTTTAGCTCCTAAAATGTTAACCTCTAAAACGGTGGCACACACAGAGAAATCAAAGTGTGTGACCTGCGGAATCTGCGTGAAGAGATGTCCGCTAGGATCCAGAGAAATAATTGATAATTCCTTATTAACCGACTCAACTAGGTGTATAGGCTGTGGATTGTGCGTTACAACATGCCCAACTCAAGCTATATCTTTACAAAAAAAGAACTAATATCCAAAATTCTATCCTAATTATTTTC
>Ga0315281_10014351_pt1 | contig 10690 bp, 9 predicted proteins | sample YL17G07_0_MG_FD_204540 | JGI IMG/M metagenome (GOLD analysis project Ga0315281, IMG submission 204540) | Sediment microbial communities from Yellowstone Lake, YNP, Wyoming, USA - YL17G07_0 | ecosystem: Environmental > Aquatic > Freshwater > Lake > Sediment | place: USA: Wyoming | collected... | reverse complement strand
CATAGCGCGCCTCCTTTCTCTGGGCTCCGAGCCCAGTTTTGTTTCCTTCTGCAGAATTATACTCTGCAAAAGGGGGCGCGCTTTCATAAAATCATTGCGAGGACGCCGACCCCGGTTTTCACCGGGGAGGCGGACGTGGCAATCCGACCCGAAGGGTCGTCCCGAGCGCAGCGAGGGATCTCGACGAGATCGCCACGTCCCGAAAGCTTTCGGGACTCGCAATGACGACTTCTTGCTTTGGCAAATTCAGGCTGTAATTTGAATTTTTTCACATCTTCTGACCCATTACTGACCCCAATCTGCCCCCAGTTAGGCTCAGGACGTCACTATCCCACCACAGCCATTAGGAGGTCAAGCCAACTCTGCGTTATCTGAACGAAAAATGCTTATGCCCCAGGAAACTGCAGAGAACGGTCACCGGTATCACTATGAGCGGGGCCAGGTATGGGTTGATGCCCAGGACTTCGACGAGGAACGGCAGCACCGCGAGCCCGAGAAGCATGACGCCGCCATAGACAAGATAGACCCGCAGATACTCGCGGAGATAATTGCCCCGGGTCTTGAACACAAGAAACTTGTAGGTCAGGTAGGAGAAAGTGATGGCCAGAATATTGCTGAGCACTGCCGCAATCATGTAGGCGCTGCGGACTCGACCGGAAAGGAGCCAGGTGAACGCAACGTACACTGCATAGCCGAAGGCCGTGTTGATACCACCGGTCAGCAGGTACTGAGTAAACTGGCGGTATCGGGATTTGTTCAAAATCATCATTCAATCAAAGTTGATCCGCTCCTTCTCGATCACCAGCCATTTCTGGAAGATGCGGGTATGGATGGCCCCGATATATTCGCCAAGGATGCCGAGGAAGATGAGCTGCACCGCGGAGAAGAAAAACAGGCCGATTACGAGGGGCGCGAGACCCACGTTAAATGATGACCAGAAAATCACCTTGTAGACGAAGTAAACCGCGGACGTCAGGAGGCTCAAGAAAGCCACGACAAAACCAGTTAACGTGGCCAACCGCAACGGAATCTTTGAATAGTTCACAACTCCGTTCATGGCTTGGGAATAAAGGTCATAGAATCGGTTCTTGGAGAAGCCGTGCTTACGGACCGGTCGCACGTACTCGATGCGGGCGACAGGGTACCCCATCTCACTGATCAAGCCGCGAAAATAGGGGTAGTGATCGTCTGTGCTTCGAAGCAGGTCGATGACGCACCGGTCGTATAGGCCGTAGCCGCTGAAACCCTTGATCAACTCCGTTTCGGAGAGATAACACATGATTCGGTAGAAGAGCTTTCGGATCGCGAACATAATGGCGGATTCCTGGGAGCCCTTCTTCACGGCCGCCACGATCTTGTAGCCATTCTCCCATTCTTTCACGAACTCCGGTATCAACGCCGGTGGATCCTGGAAGTCCGCGCACATGGGGATGACAGCATCGCCCCGAGCCTGGAACAACGCATGCAGTGGGGATCGATAGACACCGAAGTTTTTAACATTAACGATGACCTTTAACCGCTTGTCCTGGGCGGCGAGCTCTTTGAGGATGGCCACCGTGCGGTCCGTGGAAGAGTTGTCGATGTAGATGTGCTCGTAGTCGTACTGCGGCAGGGCATCGAAGATGGCCTTGATCTGGCGATGCAACTCCTCGACGTTGCCATTCTCATTGTAACAAGGAGTAACAATGCTGATTAGTTTCTTCTTCATCGTTTGCATCCTCCACGAGCATGACGTAGCACACCGGGGATGTCCCATCCATTGCTAAAATTTCTTTTCATAAATCGTGTGTTCCATATAATGTTAATACTTCATTTTTTAGACCTAGTCTTTGAATCTGTTTTCTAATGTCTTCTTGATACGCTTTTGATGAAATTAGTATTGGCAGAGTTGGTTTCTTAATAAGTCTTTCCGGGCTAATTATCGGTTTGTTTATTAATTTTGCCTGATGATAGTTAGGATTGGTGTCTACAAAAACACGAATTTTAGTTTTAATTAAATTTGTCAAAGCTAATAATTTTTGCGTGTGAATACCTGCTCCCCAAACGTATATCTCCTTATGACTTTTATTTATTTGATCAATTTTTGCTTGTAATTCAGATAATAATTTTTTTGAACTTTTAATATACTGAGCTAGCTTTTTACTACTAGAAAGATCTTTATTTATTTCCTGCGTCTTCCAAACTGAGGATAAAATTGCAATTACTGACACCTTTGATTGAAGTTTCAATTTGAGAAAGCCATTTAACTTCATTAAGTTATATATGGAGTTTTTTGTAAAATAGTTTATGTGCTCGACTGAAAATTGTTGAAAAGCTTCTTGGTGTTCGGGTAAGTATTTATTTGACTGGCTAATAAAGAAATTGTCGGCGTCAGGGGTTTCTATATATATTTTACCTTTACCATTAAGTAGCTTTTTAATCTTTTGCAAAAATTCGCTTAAGTTTTGTATATGTTCTAAAACGTGGTTAATAATTATAAAGTCAAATTTACCAAGATAACTTAGGTCATCAAAAATACTTGCTTTTACTACTTTGATACCGTATCTTGCTTTGGCAATATTAACCGCGTAATCGGAAGGGTCAACACCAATCAAATTTTTATAACCATGGTCTTTGACTATCTTCATTAACTCACCAGTATAACAACCTAAATCTAATATTTTATCTTCTTTACTTAAATATTTCCTAAAACAACTAAATGAATATGTAAGTCTTTTATTCATCTCTTTTTCGTAATTAGAATTCTTTTCTTTTTTGAAAATTTTATTTTTGATATAAAACGTTTTTTTAGACATTTCTTTATAGTAGGTTTCAAAGAAGGCTTGATCGGGAATATTGTCTGCAAAAACAAAACCACATTCTTCGCAAATTACTACATCGTATCCGCTATGAAAATAGTATTGAGTGGGTAAAATAAATCGCTGATGATAAATCTTGTTATTTTTTAAACCATTGCAAATCTCGCAGTTTCTTTTCATAATAAATCTGCTTTGTAGCATTTAAAACATTTTCAATTTGTTCTCAGCGGCGCCGCATGACTTGAATTTGGTCGTAAGCCTGTAGCAATTTTACAAAATTCAGATCCCAATTTGCTCTCTCTTCCGCCACCTGCCGGTTGCGCTGGCTGATCTGTTTAATCCCTTTGGTATCCAAGTTGGCACCTAGAAGAATGAGCTTGGCAAAGGCATCACTGTCGCCATCGGGGGCTAGCCAGCCGTTTTCCCCGGGGACCACCCACTCCCGGTTGCCCGGTCCATCGCTCACGACGACGGGTAACCCGCTGGCCATCGCCTCGAGCAGCGAAATCGAGGTCCCGTCGCTGTGCGCGCAACTCACGTACAGATCTGCCGCGCGAAAGTACCCCGAGATGTCGGCTTGTGCCGTGCGGCCCGGCCGCAGGACCACTTTGTCGAGGCCGTGGGACGCGATTAGGCGATTAATCTCCGCTGCCAGCGAACCGTTGCTCAACAGGATCAGGCGCAGGTGGTGGTTCTGCGCATATGCCGCGGCAAAGGCGTTGATGACCACATCGATGCCGTAAACCGGCTCCCATGAGCGAGTCGAAAGCACAATAAACGCATCTCTCCAATCGGGGGAATTTCGGATGTCGAGCGCACTTTGACCGCGGCTGAATTGGCACAGATCAACCCCCCACGGGAACTGAACGATGCGTTCATCGGCATACGACACGAGTTGTTGGACCTTGGCCCGCACGGCCTGGCAATCACACACCAACATATCCGAGTGCTGCAGGGCATAACGCGTCATCCACCGCCACTGGTCGTCGCGTTCGGAGTCCAGAAGAATATCCGATCCCCACGACATGATCATGAGCGGATGCACACCGGCGATGGCAGCCATCAAACCGCAGGATTGCACTGGCCCCGCGTGCACGAGGTCGGGGTTGAGCCGGCCGAGAATCGCGGTGAACTCCGGCATCAAACGCCACCACGACTCTGGGGTGCTGATAGTGTGTTTTCCGCCCGTCCAAGCAACGGTGTGAATCCGCTCGGGTAACGAACGTTTTTCGTAGCCCAAACCGTCGTCTTCGAGCCGCAAGAACCACACCTCGTGCTTCGATTCCGCCAGCTTTGTCAGGAACCGCTGGTCGTGGGTCGTGTAGTCTCGGCTGAAATACAGAATCCGCATCCCGCGTCCCTCACTCGAACATTGTCCAACGGAAATATTCGCCCGCCTTCACATCGGCTCGCAGCCGCAGCCCGATCACCCGGTCGAGTTCGTACGGAGAGAGCGCGTCCGCCGGCGCTGGCCGCAACACATCCACCTGTGCCCGTTGCAACACCGTGCCGGCGGTCAGGTCCTGCGCCGCGCGCAGACAGCGTCGCTGCACGACCACGGTTTCCTTTTCGTTGTCGGCGATACGCTTGTCGGCATCGCCGAGTGCGCACTCGAGTTCACGCGTGCGGTCCACCATCTCGCGCCAGGTCTGCGGCGTCATCGAGAACGGATGATCAGGCCCTGCGCGCTTCGTGTCATCGGTGAAATGCTTCTCGACAAACCGCACGCCCAACGCCACGGCTCCCAGCACGGTGGCGTGGCCCGGCGTGTGGTCGGACAAGCCGAGAGTCACCGCCGGGAACAGCGTCCGGTACGCCAGCAGGACGTTGAGGTGGATGTGCTTGAAGTTATCAAAACTGGCCGTATAGTTTGTGTTGCACTGCATCAGTGCCAGGCTCGGGTTGATCGGCTGGATCAGGTGGACAGCCCGCTGCACGTCACCGATGGTCGAGGCCCCCGTCGCCAAAATGACCGGCTTGCCGGCACCGGCGATTTTGGTTAGCATCTCGGGCCACGTGATATCGCCGGAGCCAATCTTGAACACCGGCACGAACGGCGCGAGCATGTCGACGGCTTCGAGGTCGTACGGCGTGGAAAAATAGTCAATTCCCGCCTTGTCGCATTCGGCTTTGAGGACCGGCGTCCACTCCCACGGCACCGTCGCGTCCTTGTACACCTGGAAGACGGGTTTCTTCCATTTGGCCTGATGGGATAACTTACCACCCAGGGTGTTGAAGCCGAACTCGCTGACGATTTTCTCGGCGCGGAAGTTCTGGAACTTTGCCGCATCCGCACCGGCCTTCGCCGCCAAGTGAATCAACTCCTTCGCGCGTTCCAATTCGCCGTCGTGATTGGCGGAGATATCGGCTATGAAATAATTGGGTTCGTTATCGCCAACCCAACGCTGACCTATCTTAAACCTTGGCATCGCCCAATCCTCCACGTATTTGTTTGAGCTGATCGGTAAACCCACCATCGCGCAACGCCCGGAAGCGCTGCACGGCGGCCGGCAACTCCGGCATCAGCCGGCCCAAAGCCGCCACGGCCTTGTCGGTCCGTAGCGAGGTATTTTTCGGCCGGCGCGCGCGCAAAGCGGACTGCTGAACGACAGTCGAGTAAATCAAGTCCTCGCGCAGCCCGAACACCCGTGCGACGAGGCGCGCGAAGTCGTATTTACTGCACGCCGCCGCGCTGCCGACGTGATAGACTCCGCTCAGCCGCCTATGCATCATGTCCAGCATGATCTCGCTGAAGTCATTGACCAGCAGCGGAGTGAAAATAACGTCGGAAAATCCCGGCACAGGCTTGTTGGTGATGAGTTGTTGAAGAATCCATTCCGCCAAGCCGGGTTTTCCCTCCAGTTTCCAGCCGAACATATTGGTGCGCACCACCAGCGCGGCGGGGAGTGCCTCCTGCACGGCGGTTTCGCCGTCGAGCTTGGTCCGCGCGTAATGGTTCAGCGGCGCACAGCGGTCATCCTCCGCGTAGTCGCCCAGTTCGCCGTCAAAAACCGCGTCCGTGGACACATACAACATCCGCCCGCCGACTCGGCGCACTGCGACGGCGAGCTGGCGCGAAACCTCGACGTGAAAGTGCCGGGCCAACTCAGGGTGATTCTCGCACCAATCCACATCGGTCATCGCCGCACAATGCACGACCCAATCGGGTCGGACGTGATCCACCAACGCATCAACAGCCCGGACGTCGACGAGGTCTAGCTTGACGCTGCGAACGCCGGGGACATCGACCGGATGATGGAAGTAGATGGCCGTGACCTTGCCGGCCCTTTGTTTGGCCGCCAAGGTGAAGTTGAGCCCCAACAAACCGCTTGCGCCCGTGATGACGATCTCCATTTGGGTGTTCGAGTCTGCCGTCTCAGACGGTCAATCCGCAGCTTTTCAGAATTGCCTGCAAATCTTTGACCGTAAGCCAATGGTCGTTTGTGTCGCTGCGGTAGGAGAAGCCTTCCGGCACCTTGGCGCTGTTCGCAAACCGCGCTTTGTGTTTCAGTTCGAACTCAAACTGCGGCAGCACGATGAAATAGTCGCCCATGTCAAACGCGTTGCGGCCTTCGTCTTCACCGAACAGGCTCTCATGAAGCTTCTCGCCAGGGCGAATGCCGGCAACTTTGTACGTGCAACGCCCCGGCAGTGCCATCACCAGGTCCGCGATTTTCATGCTCGGTATCTTAGGAATAAACACTTCACCCCCGGCCGCTTCCTCTATGGCTTTTAAAACCAAGTCAACACCTTGGTCAATGGTGATCCAGAACCGGGTCATCCGCGGGTCGGTCACGGGCAGTTCGTGCACACCTTGACGGATGAGATCACAGAAGGTGGGGATCACGCTGCCCCGGCTCCCGATCACATTGCCGTAGCGCACTATACTAAACTCAATATCGCGATAGCGGACAAGGGCGTTCGCCGCGATCATGAGTTTTTCCATGGCCAGTTTGGTCACGCCATAGAGGTTGATGGGGCTGACCGCCTTGTCCGTCGAAATGCCGATCACTTTGTGTACATTCTTGTCCAGCGCCGCCTCGACGATGTTCTGAGCACCGAGGATGTTGGTTTTTATGGCTTCGAACGGATTGGCCTCCAAGGCCGGGACCTGCTTCAAGGCGGCGGCATGCACAACATAATCAATGTTGGTGAATGCCCGCTGCAATCGCTCCTTGTCGCGAATGTCACCTAGAAAATAGCGGATCGGGTATTGCGAAGGATGGAACTTCTTGGCCATCTCGAACTGCTTTAATTCGTCACGGCTAAAGATGATCACTTCCCGGGGCTTGAAGTCCCGGAAGAGTACCTCGGTGAATCTGTTGCCAAAGGAGCCGGTGCCCCCGGTGATTAAGATAGATTTGCCATTGATCATGATATTGGTCCTCCTCATTTAGGAGTGCGTTCTCACAGCTAGGAACGAACCCGACGATTCCATTCGTAAGTGGATTCTACCCCGATTACATGCTGAAAAGCCCGGCATCGATCATTCGTTATCAAACATGTGCATGTTCTCCCAAATTTCCTCTCTTGGCAAGAACGGAAACATATCCTCCAATGGCCGCGATTCAAGCGTGCCATCCTCCCGCCGAAAAGAGCTGATCCGTGGCCGTCGATCTTGCGAGTAGGCGATGTTCAACTCGCATAACGCTGGTCCCGGCGTCGCCAGAAACGCCGAGGCCCTGCCCCGGATCTGATCGTTGGTCTCGACGCGATCATAGCCGAGGTCGTATGCGGCCGCGACTTTCGCGAAATCGGCATTGCCGATCCCCGAGCCCTTGTCCGAGCCGACAAAATGACCCTTGAAAAACGCAGTCTGCGTGCTGCGAATCGAAGCGTAACCGCGGTTGTTAAACACAAAAATTTTCACATTGAGGCGATTGTGGCTGATCGTTAGCAACTCCTGTATATTGAACTGGAAGCTGCCGTCGCCGGTGATCAATATCGTCTGTTTGTTGCCCTGCGCGATGCAGGCGCCGATCGCCGCGGGCAGGTCCCAGCCCATCGAGCCACAATTCACATTGGTGAATATCTTCTGGCCGCGCTTGACCTTAAATGTCTGGTAAACCGACCATGCGTCCAATGAGTTGCCGGTCACCACGACCGCCTCCGGCCCGAGCATATCGGACAACTCATTCGTGAACACGTAGCTGTTGACGTGCTGTTTGTCCTCGTACAAGTCCGGCGTCAGGATCGGGTAGCGCTGCTTCCAGCCCTGACAGGTCTCCTGCCACTTCGGTGACGGATGGAACTCGGTTGATTCAGTCTCGCGGAGAAACACCTCCATGAACAGCTTGACGTCGGCATGAATCGCCAAATCGGTCCGATAGGTCGTCTTCGTTAGCTCCCCGGCGTCGATGTTGACCATGATTCGCTTGGCTTTTGGCGCCAACCCGATGGTGTTGAATCCGACGCAGGCCACCGACATGCTAGCCCCGAGGCTCAGCACCAGATCGGCATTCTGTAGCGCGAAATTGCCGCGGCGCTGCCCCAGTGGGCCGAATTTACCTTGGTAAAACTCGTCCATGTCACCCATCAGATCCATGCCGCCGATTGTCAACAATACCGGCACCTTGATCTTTTTGACAAATCGCAGAAAGAGATACTCGGCCTGAGCCCGGTGAATACCGCTGCTGACAATTAAAACCGGCCGTTTAGCCGCCTTCAACATTTCCACAGCTTGGCGAACCTGCTCCAGCCGCGGACTGTAATCGCCCGCGGCGGCGTTGTCATAGCCCGGCAGGCTCGACTCATCGACGCTCGCGTCCTGTACGTCCAGCGGGATCGTCACCCATGCCGGTCCCGGGCGACCACTCGTGGCAGCGGCGAACGCCCGCTCCATTTCGTAGCGAATCTTCGTCGGGTCGTTGACCAAGGCGAGGTATTTCGTCACCGGCCTGGCCATATCGGAAATGTTGAGTTCCTGCGGGCCGAGCTGGCGCAGCTTTGCATAGTCGGCGATCAGGTCGCGCCGCACTTGGCCGCAGATCACGATCGTCGGCACCGAGTCAGTCCATGCTCCGACAATGCCCGCCAACCCGTTGGTCGCGCCCGGCCCCGTCGTCAACAGGCACGCGCCGACCTTCTGTTTGACTCGCGCGTACGATTCCGCGGCAATGGCGCAGGCCTGCTCGTGGTAATTGCAGATGTAGCGCATGCCCGGGTGTGTGCCAACCGATTCCACCAAGTACATGATGCCGCCTCCCGCCACCATGAACACACTGGTCGTGCCGCGTTTTACTAAGAAATCTACGACATAATCGGATACTTTCATTGAATTCGGCTCCTGTACCAGTCAGCGGCACGGCGCACGCCATCAGCGACGACGATCCATGGTTCCAACCCGAGTTCCGCGCGCGCCCGGTCGATCGAGGGCACGTAGCGCTCGGCCGGTTTGCCCGGTTCGAGCTTACGAGCGATGATGATTTCAACCTTCGGATCTAGAACTTTCGCCACCGTCCGTGCAATTTCGGCGATTGTCAACACCTGATCCGAACCGACGTTGTACGGCCGACATACCGTTCCGCGGATCAGGATAGTCCAGAGCCAGATGGCAAGGTCGGCGGAGTAGAGATAGGAGCGGTAGGGCGTGCCGTCGCCGTTTATCTGGATGGGACCGCCGCGCCGGGCGTCGCGAATAAAGTTGCCGATGGCAAAATGGATGTCCAGCGGCAGGTAGGGGCCGACAAAGGCGAAGCAGCGGACGATCTTGGGTTCTAAGCCATGTTGCTTGGCATAGAGGCAGCACAACATCTCGGCGGCGCGCTTGCCTTCTCCATAGGAAGAACGGGGGTCGAGCAAATCCGGCGCGCCGGTGTAAGTTTCCGGGATATGCGTCATTTCCGGCGGCTGGCGGCCATAGACGGCACCGGAGCTGGTGAGCAGAAACTTCTTCGCGCCGGCCTGCACGGCAAAATCCAACGTCCGCCGGGTGCCCTCGACGATGCTGTCGAACATACGCAGGGGATTCTCATCATTCAGCCGGGCACTGGCTTCGGTAGCGGCATGGATAACGTGGCTGAACGTGCCCCCGGGAAACTCGAAGGTCCGAATGTCTCCGACGTGGAATCGAACCGCGGGATGATGAGCCAGTCGCGGCGCTTTTCGGCGAAACGACTCCAGATCGCGGGTCAACACCATGGCCTCTGCATTCAGTCCGAGCGTATCGTTGGCCGCGACAAAACTCTCCAACAGCCAGCAGCCGAAGAAACCCGTGCCGCCGGTGATGAAGATCCGCTGGCTCCGCAGCTCCTCCCACAAGCCGTGGGTGTGTGCCAAGATATGATCCAGATCTGACGCGAGGGGATTCATCCGTCACTTACTCCCAGGCGCGCTTCGCCTCTCCCTTCCATCCAAAATCTGTTTCACCCTAGCGAAAATCGCCCTTAGAAAATGCGCGCACCTTGTGATGGCAGCAATCCACCACATAAACCGCCTCACCCTTCTTCTCGACCGCGATCCCCATGGGAAATGCGAGGAGCGCCTCCGCCCCCTCCACCGGCTTCAGCACCCCCAGGAGTTTCCCCTTTTGCGAGTACTTGAGGATGCGATTGCCCGGCGGATCGCTGAGGTAGATGTCGCCGCGCTCGTCAATATCCAGGTACGGCTCATTGAATATCCCCTGCTGCCAGCCGTCAACGGCGAACTGGCTCAGATAGTTCCCCTCTCCATCCAGCAGCTGCACGCGCCTGTTCCCCGTGTCGGCCACGTACACCTTCCCTTTTGAGTCTATGGCAACGCTGTTCGGGCCGTCGAACTCTCCCTTCCCCTTGCCCCTCTTCCCTATTGTCTTGAGTGCCTTGCCGTCAGATGAGAATATCTTTATCATCCCGTTTCCCGTATCCGCAACCCAGATCCTTCCGCTCCCGTCCACCGCGATGCCGCGCGGGGCG
>Ga0315281_10014350_pt1 | contig 10690 bp, 14 predicted proteins | sample YL17G07_0_MG_FD_204540 | JGI IMG/M metagenome (GOLD analysis project Ga0315281, IMG submission 204540) | Sediment microbial communities from Yellowstone Lake, YNP, Wyoming, USA - YL17G07_0 | ecosystem: Environmental > Aquatic > Freshwater > Lake > Sediment | place: USA: Wyoming | collected... | reverse complement strand
TTATTTATATATAAGATTGCAGGGGAAAAGTCAAGCTTTTTTTGAATGCGAATTTGCTTAAGGGCGCAGATGGGGCATAACTAACGGATTTCTATGGCAGATAATATTTTGTTGCGGAATTGCTGTGCGTCCGGTCCGGCGCCCGGGGCAAGGTGCGATGGCCTATTTTTTTGCGGGGGTTTCGATGAACCCCATTTTCGCTGATATGGCGGCGCCTGCGTCCTTCACCATGGCGATAAGACCGCCCTTTTCCAGCCGCTCGTCCGTGAGCCGGTGCGAAGGCGCGACAATGCCTACCGCGCCGATCACATTATGGGAGAAGTCCCGGACCGGCGCCGCAATGCTCCGCACGTCGAGTTCGGCCTCCTCGTTCTCAACCGCATACCCGCTCTCAGTGGTCTTTTTCAGCTCATTGAGCAGAACATCACGCGTCTTGATGCTCTTGCCGGTAAGCGGCGTCAAATTCATTTCCGGGTACAGCCGTACGAGCTCAGTCGCCGGCAGGACAGCAAGCTGGGCTTTGCCCACGGCGGTGCAGTGGGCGGAAAGCATGGCGCCGATGCGCGAGACCGCGCGTACCGTCTTGTTCGACTCCACGCTGTCCATATAAATTACCTTGTTTCCGCGCAGGACCGCGACGACCGCCGTCTCTCCCGAGGCCGCCATAAGGCCCTCGAGGATGGGCCGCGCCTGGCGTCGGCACTCGCGCTGTTCGAAGAAGATCGCGCCGATCTGGAGCACTCTGGGACCAAGGCGGTAGTTCTCGGACGATTTGTTCTGCTCGATGTAGCCGCGGTGTTCGAGCGTGGCGAGCAGTCGGAACACGTTGTTCTTGTGAAGTCCAAGCCGCTTCGACAACACGGTCACGCCGAGTTCGTCATCATCCCTGGTGAATGATTCCAGGATGTCAAGCGCGTGAGATACCGACTGGATCGTATAATTCGCTTTTTCCCTTTTGATAATCATTGAATGACGCTCCCTTGCAAAGTGAATTAAGCTTATCGCTGCAGAAAGACAAACAATAATATCCGTGTTTTTTTCATACAGCAATTCGGTCCTTTAGCTTTAAAACATGTGTTTAATATTAAGTTGTCAAACCGTTTTTGTCAAGAGGAAAGGAGCTTCAAATAATGGGGGATCACGCCAGAACAAGCGTCCCGATGCCGAGGAGAACGAAGAGAATACCTGCTGCCGGACGGATGTGCCTGGCCGGGATGAACGAATGGAGCCTGCCGGCCACAAGGACCCCGATCAGCGTGGCGAAGCTGAGGGCGGCAAGACTGCCGAGGAACACGGCGAGGAAACTCTGATATTTCACGGACAGGAGCAGCGTCGCGATTTGCGTCTTGTCCCCCATCTCCGAGATGGCGATCAGGCTGAAGGCGGCGATGAACCCTGCCCGCGCAGAGGGTTTGACCTGTTCCGCGGATTCTCCCTCGGTCTTGCGCAACAACATATACAGGCCAAAGAGGATGAACACCCAGGCCGAGACGCGCGTGATCAGCGCCGGCGAAAACAGCTCTCCCAGACCCCGCCCCACGAGCGCGGCGCTGCCCGACAGGAACGCGAAGGCAAGGAACGCCCCGGCAAGGACCGGCCGTCCTCCGTAACGAAGCGCCAGGGTAAAGACCATGAGCTGCGTCTTGTCGCCGAGTTCCGCGGTGAAGATGAGGCCGAAGGTGATAAAGAAGATCGTCACAAGGGACAAGAGGGCCTCAACTTTTTCGGCGCGGATTCATTGGTATGAACAGGAATAATAACATTCATCAACTTACCTGTCGGTCGATTCTAAAAAACCAGGGTCTTTCCAGTCAATTGGTTCTCTCTCCGCGTCTCTGCGTCTCCGCGGTTCAGCATTTATCCTTATATTTATCCGCTTATTTGCCTCTAAGACTTGTTCAAAAGCGCCCGCTGTCTCTTGACCAGCGCCTTGATGCCCTTCTCGCCGAGCGCAAGAAGCTTGCCGAGTTCCGCCCTGGAGAATGGTTCTCCCTCGGCGGTGCCCTGCACTTCAACGATCAGTCCCTTGCCCGTCATCACCAGGTTCATGTCCACTTCCGCTGTCGCATCCTCGGTGTAGCACAGATCGAGCAGGGGTTTGCCCTCCACGATGCCGACGCTGATCGCGGCAAGGCAGTCCGTGACCGGCACGGCCTTGATCAGCCCCCGCTTTTCCATGTGGCGGAGCGCATCCACAAGCGCGAGGTACGCCCCGGTGATCGATGCCGTGCGCGTGCCGCCGTCCGCCTGGACCACGTCGCAGTCGATCAGCACGGACCGTTCACCGAGCGCCTTCATGTCCACGACCGAGCGAAGGGACCTGCCGATGAGCCTCTGGATCTCGTGCGTCCGGCCGCCCACCTTGCCCCGTTCGCGCTGGATCCTCTGGCCCGAGGAGCGCGGCAGCATGGCGTATTCAGCCGTGACCCAGCCCGTGCCTTTGCCGCGCAAAAAAGGCGGTACGGAGTTTTCGATCGTGGCCGCGCAGATGACCCTGGTGTCCCCCATCTCGATCAGCACCGACCCCTCGGCGGTCTTGAGGTAGTTCCTGGTGATCTTTATCTTGCGGAGCTCGTCCGCCTTCCTGCCGTCACTGCGCATAAATCGTCTCCTCTCAGTCTTAAAAATCCAGCGGACTCATCGTTTCTTTGATGGTTTTGCTCGGCACACAGTGGGTATAGATCATCGTGGTCCTGATATCCGCATGCCCGAGCAACGTCTGAATGGTGCGGAGGTCATAGCCCGCCTGCAAAAGGTGGGTGGCAAAACTGTGGCGAAAGGTGTGGGACGTGACGCGCTTCGTAAGTTTCGCTTTTCTGACTGCTTCGTACAGCGCATCCTGAACATGCGAGTCATGAAGATGATACCGCCGCCGCTCCTTCGTTTCTGAAACGAACGTCAATGTCGCCTGCGGAATAAACCATTGCCAGACAAGCTCCTTCGCGGCCCTTGGATACTTCTTTTCAAGCTGATCGTCGAGAAACACTCCTGCGAAACCCGTTGCCAGGTCCTCGTCATGAAGTTTCTTCACGGCTTCTATTTGGGCCAGCAACTCCGGTACTATCCTTTGCGGTATGGGCACGGTGCGGGTTTTTTCACCTTTCCCGCGGACCGTGAGAATTCCGGCGTCGAAATTGAAATCCTTCACTCGCAGTTTAACACCTTCATTGATACGAAGCCCGCAGCCGTACTGGAGTTGGGCGACGAGCTTGTAGGGGTGTGCGAGGTGTTTTAAAACAGCGTCGATTTCCGGTCGCGAAAGGACCACGGGGATGTAATTTGATCTCTTCGCACGGGGGATGTCCTTGTGAATGCCGAAGTCCTTTTTCAATACATGCCGATAAAGAAACAGGAGCGCATTGAACGCCTGGTTCTGCGTCGAGGAGGCGACTTTGCAGTCCACCGCGAGATAGGTGAGATAGGTCTTCACCTCTTTGGATGACAGTTCCTCAGGGGCTTTGTGTTTCAGGTAGCTCTGAAACTTGCGACTCCAATCCGCATAGTGTTTGAGCGTTTTCCGGGAATAGTGCCGCACCTTGATCTCCGCCGCAAGATCCTCGACGACCTTGTCCCAGGCCGGAGATTCGGTTTTTCTAAGGCAGCGCCATTCATCATAGCGTTTCCCCCCTTTTGAGCGAGGAGCGTAAGACGTTTCAGATGTTGGAAGAGCCGGAACATCAGCAAATTCCTCTTTGACTCCAGAAACCAATGCAACTCCATCAACCGACACCCCTGTCTCAGGCATGTTCGCCGTTTTATCACTTTCCTCTCCTTCTATGGGAGGATTAATATGGGGATGGGTTTTACCTATAGCCGATTTTCGATTCGCCTTATTCCCCGATTCGGTCCTTGTTCTTGGCTGCGAAGCAAAGAACAACGAAACGGCATCTGCCGCTTGTTCCTGTTCGTTCGCAGCTTGTTTCTTTGACCGCAGCTTTTCGACGAACAGCCTCACTTGATCCGACCTGGTATCGGGAGAATGATACTTTGCGCAATAGTCGAGAAAATACCGCAGCCACTTCCGGTAATCGGCGCGGGAAGCAAGGGGAACATTCCGTTGTTTTAGAATGTCGTCAAATTGAATTAAAACATCTTTTGGGATAGGTTGCATCGGGTTATTAAGTTGTCCTCTTGGATTCCGCACCCCATTTCAAAAACATTTTATATAAGTCCGCCAGATAGTCAACAGATTTTTCGACAAATTTTCTTGCCAATCCGGCATATCTTATGATAAACTCGACTGTCTTTTGATGAGTAAATTTCATAAATTAATCCCGTACTGCCAATTCCGGAATTCCGTATTTGGCGTGGCGGCTTTTGGGGGTGCGAGGAGGCGAGCATTTTTTAGCGCAAGCGCTCAATTTTTGCCCCTCCATTACCAGATTTTCGGAATTACTGGGGCGGTTTCCGTCCCATCATACACTGGTTGGATTTACTCCAACCATACGCTCCAGACGGTCAAGGCCGCTGAGCAGCTAATAAAATCAATAACGAAGAGATGTCAGGATGACTATATCACTAAACTTTGCCACCCTTCCCAGTGAACAATTCTTCACCGCTCGCTCAATCCTCATTGGCCTGCCGGAACCACTTGAATCTCGCCTGATGTCGCTTCCACTCACTCTCGACCGGGTTAGAAGTGCGATCATGTTTGCCGAGCTTTCAGCCAAGCAAATCGAAACGTGGCGCGCCTCCGCATATTTGCGGGCCGCATTAGCGGAGTTTTGCTCAATCGAGGATGTTCAGAAGGTCGATAAGCCGGGGGCAGACCACCTGACTCTTCGAAATTCAGACAACCCACTGCTACACCTACTTACTCTAGCTCGGCACCTAAGCATCCATGTCAAAAGTGTCAAGACAAGTCGCCAAAAAGTTTCAACCTCGTTTGACAATCAGTCGTTTGATCTAGACGTATACATAATGTCCGATCTCAATGCTGTAGATCTTTCAAAACTACGCAACGGCAAGTCCTATGCGCTTACCGATCTACACAAAACGGTCGAATGGTTCTCTGCCGCTCAGCTGCATTGGGGTGCAGGTTACTTAATTCGTATCGGCGTGGAAACTTTCGCCAATAAACTATGCGATCACTACGGTCTCTAGCCTTCACATAGACCTGAGGGTTATTAATACTTGAACCGAAAAGGAGTATCTATGAAATTAATAATTATGACCGGTCTTTTATGTTTGAGTCTAATCGGGAATATCTTGTTTGCGCAAGATAGGAATCACAAGAATCATGAAAAAATGAACAAGCAAAGCCAGACAAAAGGGGTTGATTCTTTCGAAAAAAGCATTGACCTTGGAATTGATAAACTGCCGCCAAATTTTAAAGGGAACAGCTTTAAGAAAGTTTATAAGCTGTTGACTGATAAAAAAGATAAATTCACTAAAGGAGAGTACGAAACCACAGAAGATTATAACAAAAGATATAGTCCAATGGACTTATCCAGTATTTATGCCTTTAAACTAGAGTCAGAATTAAGCGGCGTTAAAATCGGTGATTATAATGCAGACAATAAGAGTTTGCCTGTATTTATAAAAAACTTCTTCGGCATTGTAGATATTGTATATGTTGGTGGCAAGGAAAGTCCAAATTTCCTGATAAATTATGAAATAAATCGAATGGGTTCATATATCGGATCAAATGCTTTTGGTGCGAAGAAAGAAATCAGTAAGCGAACTAGAACCTATTATGCCTTGGCCGTTGATAACCATGACGCCATTAAGCCAGATTGGAAAAATTGGTATGACGATCTTGACCTTACGTTAAATGTTGCGGAGTTGGAAGTACAAGACGCGAAAAATCTTAAGGCGAATTTGGCTGTCCTTGTTGTCTGCAAAGCATACGATGAATCCATGTTAACACATTATGACACGAGGCGTGGCGAGCCTAAAATAGATTATCCGTATGACGATATAATAAATGGCTACTGGATAAACGTGAAAGTTCTTGAATTGTGGTTATACAACTATAAAAGCGGTAAGGTTTATTTAAAAGAAAAGTTCGCTGATGCAAATTCCGATAAAGCCAGGTAGGTCGGGTAGAGCAGAGTGCAACCCGACGCAATGATCCCAACCACGCCGTCGAGAGGGTCGCAAAAATCGCGCCCCTCACGGCGGCGTTGGCTCCGGTTTTCATCGTCAGCTTGCTATGGCGTGATTCATTTGGGAGAGGATAAACAATGAAGGTTGAAGAGCGAACTATAGGAAGTCTTATAAGCAAGAAGCATGTATTTATTGTTCCACCATTTCAAAGACGTTATGCGTGGAAGCAATATAATTTTGAAGAGTTGATAGAAGACATTAATTGTATAATGGAGGGCGACAAAAAACGGCATTTTATGGGTACGTTGGTTTTTAAGCCCGATTCCAAAAACTGTCACTTTATAATTATTGACGGTCAACAGCGCTTGGCAACATTTACAATTATTTTGACAGTATTAAGGTCGCTGTCCCATAAGTACGCACCTACAAAAACAAGAGAAATAGAAAAACATCTTACAGTAAAAGGAAATCCAAGATTTAAACCATCACTTCATGATCAAGATGCATTTAATATTCTTTTGAATAATCCGGAAGGCCTTCAAAAAGTAAAACATAAACACGTCAAGGCAGGCTATGATTTTTTTCTTGATAAAATTAAAAACTTTATTGACACTACAAAAGGTAAGAAACCGAGCCACTTTAGCAACTTTCTGAAAACCGTATTGTCGAACATGGTATTCGTGGAAATTGTTCTGACCGGCGACGATGATGCTCACGCCATATTTGAATCAATTAACTATGCTGGCGTGCCGTTGACGCAGGCGGATCTCGCGCGTAATTTTATTCTAAGCCTTGTAAAAAATGGGAAAGACCAAGAAAGGCTAAATAATGATTACTGGCGACCCATAGAGAATAAGATAGAGGAAAGTATATCTGACGTTAATGGGAAAGCTAAAAAATCCGAATTCCAAAAAACATTGAGAGACTTTCTTCGTGCCGTTCTAGTCATTGAAAAACAAAAATATATTAGTACAACTGATTTATTCAGGGAGTTACGTTCTTTTTTCCATAGTGGTCACGTGGAGGATAAATTAGAAATACTTCGCAATGAAGTCGAGCAATATTGCAAATTTATCAATCCTGAACTTGAACACAGCAAAAAGCTGCGTTCGAAATTGCAGCGACTTGTAGACTTAAAAATGACAACGTACTATCCCGTGTTGCTGGTGTTATATCGTTCGCTGGCTAAAGAAGAAATAACTGTCAAGGATTTAGAGCGGGCATTGCAATACATTGAGTCGTTCGTTGTTCGGAGAGCATTTAATAGCAAAGTGTCACGTGATTTAAACCAAGTCTTTGCTAGAATTACCAAACAGCTAATCCTTAAGAAGGGCAAGAACCTATCTAAAATCCTGAAAGATGAAAAGTGGACAGGTGATGAGCATTTTAAAACATGCTTTGTCTCATCCTCTATTTACGCCACCGCACCTGCAACAGCCAGATTTGCGTTGGAAAGTATAGAACGTTTCAAGTCTGCGGGTAAAGAATTGCAGTTGGGCAAATCGATCCAGATTGAGCACGTGTTTCCACAGCAGGCAAAATTTGACGATTGGGACGATACCGACTTATCTGATTTAAATAAGAGTATGCATGTTATGGGGAACCTAAGTCTCACCGCATATAATCCCTTACTGGGGAACCACTGTTTTAAAGAAAAAAAGAAAGTCTACAAAAAAAGTCCTTTTTGGCTAACAAAGATTATTGCGAAAAACGAAACATGGACTAAGGCAGAAATAGAAAAGAGAGGGGAAAGGCTTCTTAGAGTGGCCATGAAAATTTGGCCTGGCCCTCCTTCGTCAAAGCAATAGTTGGCTGTCTAAGACCGCGAACAAGAATTCCAACAAAACATAGGTGACGTTGATACCTAACGTGCATATTCCAATGCGATGATTCCAACTTGACGGGTCGAGAGGGACGCTGAACTACGCGCCCCTCACCCGCGTGTTGGCTCTGACGCACATCTTGTGCGCCAACCAACTGTCCAAGCGGTCAAGGCCGCTTAACGCAAAGGAGGAAGTAAAAATGAGGAAAAGTATCGTCTGGGCTGTTGTTGTGTTCTCGTCTTTTGTTTTTTGGGGTTGCGGACCCTCCCGCTCTATGCGAATTGGTGACACATTTGAACCGTTACATAAACCAAAATTTGATTATGCAGTAGCCGAAAACGCAAAAGGGTTTGTTGGATACAGCGTCGGGATACTTCAACCGGAATTCATAGAGAAGAAGGCTGACAAAAAAAATGTCTGGGTCTTCGGAACACCACAAGAAAAGCAATACGTGGCTGATTTAAAGCGTGAGGTTTCTAATATACTCGAAAAAATATTGATAGCTAAAGGCAACAAGGTTGCTGGCCCGTTTGGCTCATATCAAGAAATGACGTATCCCGAGCGTGAAAGATGTACGTTTTTAATACAACCAACTTTTATTATCGATTTAGAAACTTCACAAGAGCACTCAACCATTTTGAAACAGGTCGGCGGGCCAAATTTGGAAGCCTTTGCTTATGCGGAAGTTTCCGGGCAGATTATTGGCAATATCCAAATGGAATATGTGATCTTGGATCCCTTGACGCAGGAAAAGTTAGAGCGGCATAAGCTTAATTCAGAAGACGTGACTGTTGATTTCAAATCGTTGTATCAAGGCAGTTATGATAAGGATGGGAAACCGGTTAATTTTATGCCGTTAAATGTTTTTGCAGAAAAATATAACAGGTCATTGGTTCAATACTATTCAAATTACCATAATTCTGATAACGCCTCGGCCAAAATATTAGAACTGGCGTATCAGAAATTTATTCCTCAAATGGACAAATTGATTTCTGTAGAGGAGTTCAACCACCTGAAGCAATATCAGGACACGTTGAAGGAAAAGAAACGATATTAGACATAACGGGTCGTTCAGGAGAGGCAGTAACGACAGACAGGCCACTGATCAGCGATGATTGGGATAAGGGGCGCGACACGAAAACGTCACGCCCCCTTGTCTTCAACGATTTCTGTTAGATGTAGCGAAAAAAAAATTTTGCTGTATAATATTATACGACATGAACGATTATGGCTTTACCGAATATTTTGAAAAAGAGGTTTTACGAAAACGCCCATACCTCAAAAAGGAATGGTGCATTCGAGTAATTGAAAATCCATTAAGAATGGAGCCCCAAGAGCATAATAGGTTCCGGTACTGGGGCTTGATTGCTGAACTTGAGGGTCGTGTTTTGCGAGTAGTTACATTGGAAGACAAAAGAACAATTCACAATGCCTTTCCAGATCGGGGGTATAAGCCATGAAACTGAATTACTACCCTGAGACCGATTCCCTTTACATCGATCTCTCGGAAAAAACCAGCGTAGAAAGCAAAGAGGTTTCTGAAGGCATCGTCCTTGATTATGACGTCGCAGGAAACTTAGTCGGAATAGATATTGATAATGCCAGTCAAAAAGTACAGCTTAATGAATTGAGTCTCAGTCGACTCCCCTCGAACGTGCACGCCGTAGCAGTATAAGCCGCCTTTCTTCGCTTTCAGATTTTCTTGCATCATCTCATCAGGAAAATACCAACCAGCGCCTCCACAGCGACGCGCCAAAGGGCGGCGCGTGAGGCGCGCGTTGGAATCGTCCAACTACGATATTAGAGTCGGATAAACCGCTCAACTTTTTAAAAGCTTAAACATAAGGAGAATGACTATGACGCCATTAGACTTCAAGGAACTAAAAAGAATCTGCATCCTCACCCATATTGAAGTTATGCATCTCAAGAACTTGCTCATCAAAAAAGAGGTAATTAACGAAGACGGTATATCTGAATTTTCCGACTCCATTGAGGAATATGTAAAAGCACTGGATTTGAAAACTCGTGCGCTCATACAAGTGTTCCCTGATCTGTAAAATTAAAAATGATTTTCTCACGTTGCTGTCTTAAGAAGACATCAACCTTAATTTGCGCTGACCTAATAGCGTCTTGAGCTTCATCTATGGTCAGCCCACACAAAAGAGACAATATTTCTTTAGATTTTTCTTGTGCAACGCCGGATGCTTCTCCTGTAATGCTTAACATATTCTCCTCCTATGGTTAAGGTTTAGCCAACTGTTTCTGAAATAACAAACTTAAACGATTCCGCAGGGCATTTCGCATGTGCTCGACCTGATTACAAGCGCGACGATAAAGCCATGCAAACCATCTATGCTCAACTTTAGCCTGATAACCGCAGTCACATGGTCCGGCAGGATATGCCGGTTCATTATGTACGGCACAATCTGAATCATGGGATTGCATCATGGTGTTTTTCTCCTTTTAACGTGAATTTATCCCTTCCAAGGAAAGGAGGTGAAACAATGAAAAAGACATTATTGGCTGTAAGCGTTTTATTGCTTCTCGTATCGTCTGCGTCTGCCGAATGGGATTTTCCCAACCTGACGCTCCAGACGGTCTACGCCGATCTCAAGACCGCGGTTGAGAGAAACCAAGCAGTTTCCAAAGTCCTTGAGGTACTTCTCTCCGTGCAAAATGATGCTTTGTCTATGCAAGTGTTGTTTTCCGAATTAATCCGGCCTAATCTTCCTGATTATAATAACCCTTTCACATTCGTCCGGCCTCTTTGAAGCAAAAGAACCGGAGAGCAAGCGCCCCCCGGTTTATTTCAGATGAGC
>Ga0315281_10014349_pt1 | contig 10691 bp, 8 predicted proteins | sample YL17G07_0_MG_FD_204540 | JGI IMG/M metagenome (GOLD analysis project Ga0315281, IMG submission 204540) | Sediment microbial communities from Yellowstone Lake, YNP, Wyoming, USA - YL17G07_0 | ecosystem: Environmental > Aquatic > Freshwater > Lake > Sediment | place: USA: Wyoming | collected... | reverse complement strand
TTGCCGCTCGAGATATAAACATGGTCCTTCCCCAGCGTCTGAAGCACCATCCCGACCTGCTCCTCGGTCAGGGTCTGGTCCGTTCCGGTCAAGGTCAGGACCGCCCGCCGGGCGAAATCGGGAAAGAGCGGTTTGGCCTTCCCGTCTTTGAACCAGGCGAGTTTCGGCTTTTCCGATGGCGCCGGATTTTCTTTTTTCTCCACGTAACCGTTCGTGATCCGGTAAAGGGCCTTTTTGAAAAGGAGGACGGGATCGCCCGGCGCTCCCGGCATCGCGCCCAGGGCCAGGAGCACCCGCTGGACCTGCGCTTCGGCGTCCGGATTCGGCTCCCCGGCATCAGGATCGAACTCCGGCAGCAAGGGCAGGACCTTGCCTTCTTTCCGGACCGCCCAAAGGAGGTCGTCCGCCGGCGCCTCGCCCGGGTAGGCCGAAACGTCCAGAACTCCGTCCAGGTTCAATTCATAGACCTTCCCGGCCATGACCAGGACCGGTGTCCCGCCGAGGTCCGGAATATTGAACAGCGCTATCAGGACGCGGGCGACGCTCTCCGCCGCGTTCAGGGTATCGCCGGCCGCGGCCAGGACCCGGTCGGGCGTGAGGGGAACGAACTTGCCGTTTTTCGCTTCGGCCCAATACGAAGGCCACATCAAGCGGTGGGGGGCGAGTTTCTTGTTCGCACCCCGGATGGTGACGGGCTCGACGATGGCCGGCATGTCCGTAGCCCAGCGGGCGACCCCGAAGATCCCCAGCCGGTTGGCCCGGGACGTACGAACCCGGGCAGGTTCCTTTGCGGGCAGAGGTCCGGAATGACAGACCGTACAGCTCAGCCTCTCGAAATGGATCCTCGGAAATCCATTGTGCTTCGGGAACGGGGCGCCGAGCCTCCCTGAGAACCCCTTTCCACCCTTATCCGCCTCCTTTCCGAGGTGGCAGCCGGCGCAGGTGAAGGCCTCGTTCGCGGGCCCGTCGTTGTCCTTGAATTCTCCCTCATAGCCGCGAACCATGTCGTGCTCGATGCCGTTCCTGTGACAGCTCACGCACTCGAGACCGGAGGCCGTGTGGACGTCCCCGTCGAATTCATGTTTCTCGGCGCCGATGGGAGCGGTGGAGTGACAGGCCAGGCAGCGGCTGTCTCCGGGCTTGTAGGCGATGTCGAGGAAGGCTTTGTGCTTGCTGTCGAAAAGAGCCGGGTCGTAGCGGACCGACGGCGCGATCGCCCATTCCGTATCGTCGGGATTGGGGCCGTCGAAGAGGTCCCAGGTCGCGGCGAGTCGCGAGGCCATCCCCCCGACCTCGCCCAGTCCGGCCGCAGCCGCGGCCGCCCAGCGGAAGTTCTGCCTCATCACCTGCCTCGCCCATTCGCTCGGATCCTGGAGGCGAGAGGCGTTGTGGCATCCCATGCAGTTGATCTCAAGCTTGCCGGAAACGTTCCAGCGGGACTCGGGCGTGATGTCCTTGTCGGCGGGCTCGGCGACCCCGCCGCCCGTCAAGTGCCTCCCGAAGAGGACCGTGAAGTCCCAGTCCGTGAGTCCCACGTCCCTGGGGTCCCACATGCCCTTCCACTTCCGGTACGAAAGCGGCAGCATGGTCCCGGTCTTCTCGTCCGCCCAGACCCACGGCTCCCCGGGACGTCCCGCCGGCCTGTCGGCATCCGTCGCGTTGAAGTGGAGCCCCCGGCGGATCTGGTCGTAGACGTGACAGGGAGCACAGGTGGTCCTGGTCGAAAACGGCAAAGGATAGGATTCCGTCGGGATGATCTCCTGGTTGAACTCGTCCTTGAGCGGGATCCTGTGGACGGGCGAGACGCGGCTCCCGTCCCATTTGAGGTGCTGGTCGTCAGCGGATAAGGCCATCACCAACAAGCCAGCGGAGATCGCCACCGTTAAAAAAGACCCGCCGAAGATCTTTCTTTGCGCGATGGTCATGGCTCTTACGCCTTAAACTGTTCCGACCGGAACCGGACGAGGCTCCGGTTCTTCACGGCCTCGTTGACCTTGAGGACGGCCACGGCGCTTTCATAGGCGACCTCGGCCGGGCAGCTGAGCGGCGTCCCGCTCCTGACGGCGCTGAAGAAGTTCTCGAGGTGCGGCTGGTGGGCGGGCTTGGCCAGCTCCACGGGAAGCGGCCAGCGGCCCGTCTCGGCCGTCACCCGCACGTCCAGAAAGATGTTGCGGGTCTCGAGCTTCCGGATGGGGGCGGCCTCGGTGAGGAGGAGCCCGTCCTTGACCAGGGAATCCCACTCCGGGGCGTGGGCCTCCCGCAAAGCCCAGTTGCCGCGCTGAGGGACCTCGGAGATGACCAGCGACCCGTCGTCGCCCATGAACGTTTCGTAGAAGCCGCCGTGAGCGGTCGTCGTCTGGACCTGGTAGAAAGCGCGGGCCGCGCCCTCCTTCGTCTCGAACTCGTAGATGGCCATGACGTTGTCGAACCACTCGCGATTCTTGTAATAGTCCACGCCGCCGCTGGCGACGACCGAGGCCGGGTTGACACCGAAGACCCAGCTGAAGAGGTCGATCTGGTGAGAGCCCAGGTCGACGATCGGTCCGCCGCCGAACTTCCGGTACCAGCGCCAGTTGCGGAACTCGACCATGGAGTCATAGCCGTACTTCTGGAGCACAGCCTGGTCCATGACGTATTTCTTGGGCCAGCCGAGCATGTCGGCTTTGGACCGGTTCCACTGGGCGTAGGCCAGGTTGACCCGGCCAAGGAGCCGCTTTTCGCGCATGAGACGGTCGATGGCGTGGATGTAACGGGGGTTCGAGCGCCGCTGGTGGCCGATCTGGAGGAGCTTCTTCGTCCGCCGGGCGGTTTCGACCATGGACCTGGCCTTTTCGAGCGAGTTCGACATCTCCTTCTCGCAGTAGACATGGAGACCGGCCTCCAGGCAGGCGTTGGCGTGTTCGGCGTGCATCCAGTCCGGAGTGGCGACGATCGCGGCGTCGAGCCCCGGCGCCTTGGCCAGCATGTCCCGGTAGTCTTCGTAGACGACCGGGGTCTGCCCGTATTTCCGGAGATAGCCCGAGGCGTACTGCCGGCTGTATTCCCAGATATCGCATAGGGCGGCGATACGGATGCCGGGGATACGGAGGCAGGACTCGAGGAGGACCCGCCCCTGCTCGCCCGTCCCGATAACACCGATCCGGACCTCATCGGCGGACTTTAACTCGGCCCCTCCCGGCTTCTGTCCGGCGGCCTGACCGGCGAGAACCATGCCCAGCCCGGCCGTGGCAGAGGCCCTAATAAAGTCCCGCCGGGTCAGTTTGTCATTCTCCCTGAGATCGGTCGGATCATTCATGTTCAGCCTCTCAACCTATTTCTTCATGTCCTTGTCAAACGCGACCGTCGAGGGGCCGAAATTCATCGACCGGACGAACTCAAGAGACTCCTTCGCCCCGAACTCGCGGTCCATCCCGTTGTCCTCCCACTCGACCGAGAGCGGCCCGCCGTATCCGATAGCGTTGAGCTCGCGGATGATGGCGTCGAAATCAACGTCGCCATGACTGAGGGAACGGAAGTTCCAACCCCGTCTCAGGTCGCCGAACGGCAGGTGCGAGCCGAGGATCCCGGCCTTCCCGTCCAGCGTCACGGCGACGTCCTTCATGTGGACGTGGTAGATGCGGTCGGGGAACTCGCGGATAAAAAGGTGCGGCTCGAGCCCCTGCCAGAGGAGATGGCTGGGGTCGAAGTTGAAGCCCAGGGCCGCCCGGCACTCGAACGTCTCCAGGAGGCGTTTCGCCGTGTAGAGGTCGAAAGCGATCTCGGTCGGATGGACCTCGAGGGCGAATTTTACCCCCTGTTCATCGAAAACATCCAGGATGGGCGTCCAGAGCTTCTTGATGGTCTCGAAGCCTTCCTGGACCATCTCCTCGGTGGTCGGCGGGAAGGAATAGAGGAACTTCCAGATGGGCGAGCCCATGAAGCCGTTCACGACGTAGCAGCCCATGGCCCGGGCGGCGCGGGCCGAGGCCTTCATTTCCTCGACCGCCCAAGCGCGGATCCCCTTGGCGTTGCCCTTGATCGCGTCCGGGGCAAAGCCGTCGAGCCGCTTGTCGTAGATGTCGCCGACGCACTGTCCCGCCACGTGGGCGCCCAAGGCCCAGCATTTGAGGTTGTATTTCTTGAGGACCTGGAGCTTCCTTGCGGCGTAGCTCCGGTCGGAAGCGGCCTTCCGGACGTCCATGTGGTCGCCCCAGCAGGCGATCTCCAGACCGTCGTAGCCCCACGCGCTCGCTTTTTTACAGACCTCCTCGAACGGGAGATCGGCCCATTGTCCCGTGAACAGCGTCACCGGCTTTGCCATCCGTCCCTCCTTAAAAATCGATCCAGACCGCGCCCTTGGCGGAGCTTTCGACGCATTTCTCGATGAACCTTACGCCCCGCAGCCCATCCTCGAGGCCCGGAAAATCCAGATCATCGGCCGTTAGCGGCTCACCGGCCAACTTCTTGCCGAGCGCCGTGAGGAACGTCGAGTAGAGGTTCGCGAAACACTCGAAATAGCCCTCCGGGTGGCCGGAGGGAAGGCGCGAAAGGGACTGGGCCCGGGAGTACATTTTGTCCCGACCGCGGGAGAGAATCTCGGTGGGTTTGTCGATGGTGGAGGCCCTGGCGTGATTCGGGTCCTCCTCGGTCCACTCGAGAGAGGCCTTATCGCCGTAGATCCGGACCCGAAAGCCGTTATCGTGGCCGATCGCGATCTGCGAACTCCAATAAAGCCCCCTGGCGCCGCCCTTGTAGTTGATCATGATGGAGGCGTTGTCATCGAGGACCCGGCCCTCGCCGATCCTATCGAGCCGGGCGCAGAGGGATTCGATCTCGAGCCCGGTCAGGTGCGCGACCATGTGCTCGATGTGGGAGCCGATGTCCCCGACGCAGTTCGACGCACCGGCCCGGGCCGGGTCGGTCCGCCAGGCGGCCTGCTTCTGGCCCGTCCTCTCAAGGGGCGTCGCCAGCCAGTCCTGCGGATACTCGGCGCTGACGAAGCGGATCCTTCCGAGCTCGCCGCGGGCGATCATTTCCCGCATATGCTTGATCATGGGAAAAGCCGAATACGCGTAGGCGACGCAGAACATGAGGTCCTTCCGAGCGGCCAGGCGTGCGAGCGCTTCGGCGTCGCGGCCGGTCGTTGTCAGGGGCTTGTCGCAGACGACGTGAAAGCCGTTCTCGAGAGCAAGCTTGGCGATGGGATAATGGGTGTCGTTCGGCGTGACGATGATGAGGAAGTCCGGCCGGTCCTTCCGTTCGGCCTCGGCTGGGATCATCTCGCCGTAGCTCCCGTAGAGGCGCTCTTTATCAAGCCCCCAGAAAGCTCCCGTTTCCAGGGTGTTGGCGTAGGATTGGGAGAAGCAGCCGGCCACGAGCACGGCTTTGCCGTCCATGGCAATGGCTTTTCGGTGGACGTCGCCGATGAAGGCGCCCTTGCCCCCGCCCACCATGCCGTATTTCAAACGGGCGACCTTCGACAGGGTTTCCTGTCCCTCGATCATGGCGGATCTCCTTTCCTGCGCCGGACAGCTCTTCGGCGGAGCGCCCCAGCCGGCGAAACAGGCTATATCATAATCAAGAAAGAGGAATTATTCAAAGGGGTTCTCTGACCTCATGGTTGGGCCGGGTTCAAAGCTTGGACGGGACGGAACCGATGGGCGGAACATCCAAGGTCCGCGCGGTCACGAGGTGGATCGGCCCGAACGAATTCGTTTATGAAATGTACATGGTCGGCGCCGACGGCAAGGAATTCAAGAGCATGGAGGAGGAGTTCCCCCAAAATTTTAGGGCGAGAAGAGCCATCGTTGGCCGGTATCCGGATCGCGGGGGGAAAAACAGCCGTGAAGGCCCTTCTTTTGGCCGAAAAGATACGCCTTGATCCCATCAGCCAGGGCATAGAAGCGGAAGTCAGGGATCCCGAACACACGGCGGGCCGCCTGCAGCAGGTGGCCGGTTAATACGCGAAGCTTCGTCCGCAGGTTCAGATAGACCATGGTGAAGTAGGCCGCGGCCAGGACAAGCGCCATCATGTTCTGGAGACGGATATAGGTCAGGAGTCGGATATCTTCGAGCTGATACGACTGCTTGATGAAGCGGAACGTTTCTTCGATCGTCCAGCGGGTCATATAACTTTCGACCGCCCACCACAAGCTTCTTCTGGTCTTCTTCAGAGGGACGTTGGTCAGAAGCATCAGCGGCTCTTCTCCGAAACCGCGAACGACCACCAGCCACAGAGGCTCGTTGAGGCCGGGAAGAGTGACGGGGCGGACGCCGAACTCCAGACGCAAACAGCGGGCTTTCTCTCCCTCCTCTTTGATGATGGATTCCAGATAAAGCATCGGACAGCCCTGAGCGATTTCCAAGTCGTCGAGAGCGCGGCCTTGATAGATCAGATCCCGGCCTTTGCACAAGCGGATGAGGAACCGGCGTTTCGTTTTTATCAGGGGAAAAAGCAGTTTATCCCTGTCGCCGCCCCGGTCCATGACCCACACCCCTTTGCCCTGGGTCGCTTGGCTGACCGTCTCGATGGCCGTCAGGATCTCGATGTTTTCGCTTTGATGATCCGGACTCCTCTGGGAGTAAAGACGATTATAGAGAGGAAGGACCATGTGTTTGCCTGATTCGGCGCCGATAATCTGGAGGAGCCGGTAGCCGGAGGCCGGATCGCCTTCGCTCCCGTCCCGGACACGGGCCAGGTATTCCATTTTCCTGGCGTACTTCTTGCTGATGTCCGAAAGATCCAGGATCAATAACGTGAGATCGTGGATGCGGGCTGCCGCCAGCCGGCAGAGCGTTTGGGTGAGAAGCTCCCATAAGCCTTGTCGGCGCAGTTGGCGGCACAACCGATATTCGGTCTTCTTTAAAGAGATCGGTTCTTGCAGGGCCCGTCCGATCTCGGTCAATCGAACCGATTGACGAGCCTGGATGCCGTAGAGCATCTCGGCGACGAACCGACGGGCCGTTTTCGGAAGACCTGCGGAAAGTTCCCCCGAAAATCGGAGGATCTGCTCTCGCAATTTCAGCGCGGTTTTGGCATAATGCATGCGGGGTCTCCTCTGGTGTCGCAGCCACATGCCGGCTTTCGGGCTAGGCATGTGGAGACCCCATTCTATTTCAAAACCATGAAAAGCGCCCCCAAATTTCATTTCCAGATATCTGTTTAGACTAAGCCCAAGAAATAAAATGACTTAGCCCGGTTTGGGCTTAATTATTGGGGGAAGTACTCCATGGAGAACCGCTGCATCAGGAAGAAATAGAGGTTAATCGGATTGGATTTGAATTCGAGGCCTTCGATGTCCATGATGGCAAGAGGAGGGCATAGGGAAGAGCCTTGCTCCCGGCTCCGATAAAGAATCGCCTGAGACTCGCATCCTTCTCGGCTCCTCAGGCCCAAGACTCCAGGCAAATCTAATAAGCTGAAGGAAACCCATCCTCGGAGCCTTGGGCCCTCGGAGGCCTTCGGCTGCCCTCGTCGGACGCTCATCTCAGGCTGATCTCCGCATGGTCGCTGCGGCTCTTCCCCATGCCCTCCCATTACGGTCCTCGAAGGCCAACTGCTTACAGGCTTTGATCTAGCTTTCTTCTCAACAGAATCCACAACATTGAAAATATTTTCTACTAGCTGGTCCTTTTCTTTATTGCCGGCTTTTACCCGTCATTTTATTGGTTGCAGCTTTCTATGAATATCATCATGACAAACTGTGCATAACGTAACCAAATTTTCCTCGTTGTTATCTCCCCCTATAAAATGGAATTTCTTATGATGAAGTTCAAGATGCCTGGGATCTGAAGGGTTATATTCTTTGTGTGACCATTCGCAATTGACACACTTATATCCATCACGGCGAAGGACCTTGCCCCTAATCGGGTCAGGAATATGGCGATCATGTTCAGGGCTCTGTCTATCTGCATGGAGAAGATAATAACCGACTTTCAGATCGGGCGCGCCGGTATTCCTTGTCGCTATCGGCCATCCGTATTCTGTCCGGAGCTCCCTTACCCTCCGTGCCCATTCCGTTTTTTTGTTTGCTACGTAGCGAAGCTCTTCGCCACCCAACGGAGTATTCACGTTTGCGCGAAAATATTCCAATAGTTTATCTCTGGTCGATATGTTTTTCCGCCTTATTTCATTCGCGATATTCCATCTATGGGCAGCGTCTCTGTCCTGATCCACATCTATGAGGATGTAATCGTCTGGCTTCATTGAAAATACGGAAATACCTTTAAGAGGGAATTCATTTTCGGCCGTCATTTCTTTAGCGGTTATTCCATTGATGATCATCCATCCCGATTGGACACGAAGTTCCCTGACTCTGCGGGGCCAATCTTGAATGCCTGAGACTACGAGGAGTTCATCCCCGCTGATAATCGTAAAAGGATATTTCAAGAAATAGTGGATAATTCTATCTCTCGCGGAGCTTGCGACATCTCTTGGAATCAAGGACTTTCCCAGGTTGCGAAGCCCATGGAAAATCGGTATCAACGCCAGGACTTTCTTGCGGAGATTCTTTCCCTTCAGTTCAAGCTCAAAGTTTTGAATGAGTTCAACCACTCTTCGTTGGAATTCTTCAGACGATATGGGCTTCATATTCGGTCTCCCTTGTTATTTTTTATCTAAGAAGATCCTAATCTTTTTTTGAAGCAGGTCCATACGATTTGCTTCGCATTGCCAAATAACGAGATATTTCCACCCCAGCTTTTTCAGCTTATTCTGCTGCCGTTTGTCTCTTTCAATGTTTTTATCAAGCTTATATTGCCAAAAATTCATGTTTGAAGTCGGCCTCTTGGAGCGCGGACAGCCTTTATGCCCGTGCCAGAAACATCCATGAACGAATATCACTTTTTTATGTTTGGCAAGAACGACGTCAGGATTGCCGGGCAGCTTATCCTGATGAACTCGAAAACGGTAGCCCATTCGGTGGACAAGAGATCTGATCATCAATTCAGGTTTGGTATCATAGCCATGAATACGGCTCATAATTTGACTTCGTTTTTCCGGCAAAAAGACGTCAGTCATCATTGCGGTGCCGTAAGAGCAGATAAACGACGTCGGCAACCCTGGCCGCTAAAAGCGGAGGTACCGCGTTGCCAATCTGTTTTGCGATTTCGATTTTGCTGCCCAAGAAAATGAAATCGTCGGGAAAGGACTGAAGCCTTGCGGCTTCTCTATGTGTAATGGGCCTGTGCTGAACCGGATGCAGATATCTACCTTTTTCGGGCTTATAGAATTCGGTCCTAATCGTAAAAGAAGGCCGATCCCACCATAAGCGTCCGAAAAGATCGGTCCCGCCGGACTTTTTCTTAATCCAACACTTGGGGGTCAGTTTCGGGGCATTTCTAAGAAGATCGAATCTGTTCATTCCTTCTTTTGGAATGGCTTTGTATCTCGCCAGGCTCTCGGCCGTCGGGGTACGGCCGAAATGAAGATTCATGGGAGGTGTCTCATCCCGAATCTCGGTCCCTACGGGCGCAGAAAGATCGCTAATGGCATCTCGAACCGTACGCCATCTTTCCGAATTAGGGATATATTCTCCCATCTCATTATTGAGGTACATCGGGGAAGACTTGTGGTTCTTAGGATTGAAATGCGTCTTTCTTGGCGGGAAAAGGAAGCGGGGATCCAGGAACTTGCACCCAAGAATAAACGCTCTCTTCCTTGTCTGGGGAACCCCATAATCCGCCGCACAAAGGACATCACTCCAAACCTTGAACCCCATGGACTCGGCAACGCCGACGATTTCGCCGTGTTCATAGGAGCCAAGAATTTGGGGCACGTTTTCCATAACGAAAACTTGGGCTTTAGAAATCCCTACGATATCAAGGAAAGGTCGCCATAATTGTTTCCTGGGATCACCTTCTCTGTTCTTGTTCAATAGGCTGAATCCCTGGCAAGGAGGACCGCCAATCACGACGTCTGCTGCTGGAATTGAATCCCTATCTGATCGAAGTATAAAGTTGATGTCCCCTCCAACACAATGATTTCCAAAGTTCGCATTGTAGGTCTTAACACAGTAATCATTAAAATCGTTTGCCCAAACGGGAACAAAGAGATGCCCTAATCGCGGAGAAAAGCCGACGGACATTCCCCCCGCCCCGGCGTAAAGATCTATAAGCCGGTATTTTTTCCGCTTTTTTACAAGCTCTCCTTCTACGCGAGACTCATAGATCCTTTGATCTTCTCTCAGAAATTTGATGGCATTTAAGGGCTTTATATATGCCGATTTTTTTTTATTGTTCATAATGTTCGTTTGGAACGATTTTATTCCATTTTCCTCATAATTAAAAGACCTTGCGAGACAGGTGTTTTTCTCACGTACTTAATCCATGGAGCGGGGTAAGAAGATGGTCATGGTGTACGGAGCTTGCTCCCCTTTTCAACGGGGGAAAATGAACGATTTCGCCGCCGGGCGTTCCTCTCTCTTCGTCAGCAGCGTAACCAGGACGGCCAGGCCCATGGCGATGATGAAGGTCGCGGCCCTGGCCGTGACTGTCTTCTCAAGTCCGGCCAGCATCCAGGCCACCGTCGTCACCAGGCCCGTCATGAGGGCCGTCACGACGCCGGCGGAACTGAACCTGTCCCAACAGAACGAGAGCAGGACCGCCGGTGCGAACGAGCAGCCGATGCCCGCCCAAGCGTAACTCACGATGTGGTAGATCAAGTTTTTCGTCGTCAGGGCCATGACAAGGCCCAGCACCCCGATGACCACGGT
>Ga0315281_10014348_pt1 | contig 10692 bp, 11 predicted proteins | sample YL17G07_0_MG_FD_204540 | JGI IMG/M metagenome (GOLD analysis project Ga0315281, IMG submission 204540) | Sediment microbial communities from Yellowstone Lake, YNP, Wyoming, USA - YL17G07_0 | ecosystem: Environmental > Aquatic > Freshwater > Lake > Sediment | place: USA: Wyoming | collected... | reverse complement strand
AACAAGCGCTGCAGCATGAACATTATTTTTAAGCGGTTCAGCCAGCTTATCCGCCAGCCAGCCATTGCCTTGCGGCCAGGTAATTACATCTGCCGCAGCCGCATTGGCAGCCTGTCCGCTGCGCGAGGCAAAGTAATGGATACCGGCCCAGGCAGAAGTCTCATCCATGGTTGTGCCGAAGTCATCACGGCAACAATAGTTCACATACCACAGCAATTCCTCTGAAACCAAAGCCTGCTGCTGCATCCATGCCCGCATGCTTATCTCGTCAAGGGCGAGCAGTTCGGCATCCTGCGAGCTTTTATCCAGCGGGATGGCAAAAGCCCTCTTGCCATCCCTGCCCTGCATTTTTTTAAAACCCTCCATCAGGCCAAAGAAGCGCTTGTACTCTGCCTCAACTGCTGCATCTATCCCCGTGTTTGGAACCAACCCATCCTGCCAGCGACCACGCATATACAACCTTTCATGCGGATCAGCACACAGAAAATACTCATCGTAAATAGGCAAGCCGCTCTTGTCATAACCTTTGATGATGCCAAAATCTTCAAACAGTTTTCTCGCCACGGTGGATTCCCGCGTCAGCAGCGGCACATAATGCGCCCCCCATGGATAAGCGCTTACTGCATTTTTTCCACTGCAAGAGTTACCGCCAGTTTGAGTTTCCAGCTCAAGCATCAGGAAATTAGTTTTGCCTTCCTTGGCAAGTGTATAACCGGCTGACAATCCGGCAATCCCACCGCCCACAATCACCACGTCCTTTTGTATAGTTCGAACAGGATCAGGAAACTTGCCTTCGCGTAACTGATGTCCGATTACAGAGGACGCTCCCAGCATCTCACCGGCGATCGCCTTTGGCTGAAACAGACCTGCATACGTACCAAGACCGGCCAACCCAGTTGCAACTAATCCCCCGGCAATAAATTCACGTCTGGTAATTTTCATTTGAACCCGATATCACCTCTGTATGAGCCACGGATAGTACGTATAAAACCAGTATTTGCCAAACTATATTGGTATCAAAAGAAGTATTGAAACTTAATCGAGATGACTACATTGTGCCCCGAACGGTCACACTCAGTCAAAGCACCTCGTAGGGCAGGTTTTCGGCCTTATGTGAAGCTTCACATAAGGCCGAGGAGCAGACCATCAGGCACATACATTCTGACTGACTGTTTCTGGCCGAATTTTGCCGGTTTGTACACTTCAAAAACAACCATTACAAGTGGCTACTATCTAGAATTCTTGGTGATTGTTCAGCCTGTAATACTCAGGTTTATCGCGGCTCAAGCGGCGTGCAATTCTTCCCTGATGATACGTCGAACAACTTCCTCGGTTACCGGATTGCTGTTAGTGGCAACTTGCTTGAGTGTTTCGTTAATTAGTGTTTGATAACCTTTGCCTTCGGCTTCCGCGCGTAAGCGAAACGCTTCAAGAATGCTATCGTCCAGATATATTGTGACCCGCGTCTTGCCCTTGGATGCAGCGGCTTGAAGTTTTGCCAAATGGGGCACATCTTTCGCCCGTTTGGCTTTTGAAAAATCGTATTCAGTTTTCATATTGTCTCCGTTCATTTTTAGTTGCTAGACGAGCTGAGATAAGACGGATCATTTCATTGCGTAGTGCATAACATACTGTTAGCAGATGCCCCGTATTTGACATGCCAACCAGCAGAAATCGTACCTCATCCCGCGTATCATCATCTTCCTGAACTAGCGCCATGGGATCCAGCAGCGCTGATGCTGCTTCATCAAAAGACACTCCGTGTTTTTTCAGGTTCGATGCGGCCTTCTTTTGGTCAAATTCAATGCTCATGGCAAATGATACATATAATATGCATATATTGCAATCATCATAATTTCCTCGCCCTGATTTACTATATATTTCATGGCGAACGACTGCTATGTAAATAACGTACGCATATCTCTTGTTGGTCGTTTTCAACTAACATGCAAAAATACTTTTCATTAAATTCCAATACCATTTCATATTCAACGGATTTATTTAATCAAAAATAACTTTCACCCACAGATATTGGATATTTAAACATTTTTGCCACATCAAATTAAATTACCCCCGGCAAAGCCGGGGGTTTATTGGGTGAGCCCCTCAAAGGGGCCGATAAAACCGTGAGCCGCCTAAAGGCGTCTATGTTTTTATTCTTCCTCTACAAGTAATGATTATCATAGAGGAGCGAATTGCACTATATATATTTTCTCTCTCCACCACTATAACCATCCTCACCCTTACCATCACACTGACAGAGAGGGGAAAAATATAAGCGACCGTATCACATGGTCAAACCTTACTTAGTCCCCCGGCAGAGCCGGGGGTTTACCTCATTTAATTACCCGCGAAACTCCCTCCGATAATTAGATGGCGAAGTTTTAAAAGAATGATTGAAATGCTGGCGCAGTGAAACAGCCGAACCAAATCCCGATCTCTCAGCGATGCTCTCAATTGGATGATCGGTCGTTTCCAACAATTGCTGTGCCAGACCCAGCCGTTGATTCATCAGCCACACCCCCACAGTCACCCCCATCACTTGCTTAAAGCGCCGCGTAAAGGTTCTGCGCGTCATTAAGGCACGCTCAGCCAGCGTATCCAGGCTGTGCGGTTTATGCAGATTGCGCTGGGTCCAATCCAGCACTTTGGCAAAGTGATCCACCGTAGAAACATCGCGTACCGGTTGCGGTATATATTGCGCCTGTCCTCCCTGGCGATGCGGCGACACCACCATGCGCCGCGCCACATAAGCAGCCACCTTCGCACCGTGCTGACGACGCAGTATATGCAGGCAACAGTCAATGGCTGCTGCCGTGCCTGCCGAGGTGATGATGTCGCCATCATCAACATACAACACATCAGGATTGACGCGGATGAGCGGATAGCGTTGCGCCAGGTCATTGGCCCAATACCAGTGCGTAGTAGCGTCTCTACCATCCAGCAATCCGGCTGCCGCCAACACGTATGAACCCAGACACAAGCCCACGATCAGCGCACCGCGCTTATGTGCTCGACGCAAAGCATTCAGCAATGCCTTGGGCGGCATTTCGGCGGTATCACGCCAACTGGGCACGATAATCGTTGCGGCCCTGGACAAATGCTTTAAGTCGTAGCGGGTTTCAATGGAAAAACCGGCCGATGTTTGCAGCTTTGCTTTTTCTGCCGAGCAAACCATCAGTTCAAATTTTGGCATACTTGACCCTGTACGATCCTCCCCAAAAATCGCACAGGGTACGGAAAGATGAAATGGGCTGATGCCATCAAAGGCAATTACCGCAACAGTATTGGCTCGCATGGTTAACTCCCAAAAAAATGGCCCGAATATATCGATAGCTGTCATTCAGGCCACTATTCTATCTTAAATTCAAAACTCATAATGCATCCGTCAGTTGACACACAACCCGAGGAGAAAGCAAATGAGCACTACATATCGCCGCGCACTGATTGTCATCGATGTGCAAAATGAATACGAAACCGGTAACTTGATGATTGAATATCCCGATATCAATCTTTCGCTCGCAAACATAGGCAGAGCAATGGATGCAGCCAGGGAAGCAAATATTCCCACCATTGTGGTTCAGCAGTATGCACCTGCAGAATCACCCATTTTTGCGCAGGGTAGCAATGCTTGGGAGTTGCATGAGGTCGTGCATTCGCGCAAATGGAATCACCACATTGAAAAAAAATTACCCAGTGCATTTGCTGGTACCGATCTCGCCGAGTGGCTCAATGCAAATAAAATAGACACACTGGTTGTCACCGGCTACATGACACATAACTGCGTGGACTCCACCATCAAACATGCCTTCCATAGCGGCCTTGCGGTGGAGTATTTGTCGGACGCTTCCGGTTCGCTGTCATATATAAACAAAGCCGGATCAGCCACCGGCGAGGAGATCCACCGCACATTTTGCATCGTGATGCAGGCGCGCTTTGCGGCTGTAATGAGTACGGCTGAGTGGATTGAGATGATACAAACGAATGGCACGGCAGAGCGTGACGGGATTTACAAGTCCAACCTGCGCGCGCGCACTTCCAAAATCAGGAAGGCAGCATAATTGCTTGGGCGCACCAATGATAACGATTCGAAATATCGATTCATCCGATTTAACTCAAATCCATCATTGGCCTGCCTACCCGCCTGAATTTGATGAACTGGATTATGCGTTGCGTGAAAACGGCTGGTGCAGAATGCGATAAATTTATTAATGGTAAGCGGGTGTGCTTTTGGCAAATGACGATTTGCAATTCGTCGCAATAAAAGGAATGGCCAAGTGGTAAACTATTGACTTCCAGTTTCACTTATCCTGAAGTTTCCATACAACACGATGAATATTCTTCTAATAGAAGACAACCGCGATCTGGCAACCAATCTATTCGACTATTTTGAAGCTAGAGGACACACCATGGATCTGGCTGCCGACGGCATTTCCGGCCTGCATTTCGCCGCGACCAACCAGTATGACGTGTTGCTCCTTGACGTGATGTTGCCCGGCATGGACGGGCTGACCTTATGCAAGCGCTTGCGTGAAGCAGGCAAACAGATTCCAATATTAATGCTCACCGCACGCGATTCGCTTGACGACAAAATTGCCGGGCTGGAGGCGGGTGCCGATGATTATGTGATTAAACCGTTTTCATTACGCGAGGTCGATGCACGTCTGCACGCCTTGGTCAGGCGCTCGCAGGATCGGAATTCCGGCTCCAAGTTACAGGTGGGCGATCTGACTTTTGACACTGGCACCTATACCGTTACGCGCGGCGATCGCAGTATCGAATTGCCTCCGGTACCATTAAAACTTCTCGAAATTCTGATGCGCCAATCGCCGCGCGTCATCCCGCGTGAAGAAATCGAGCGCATCATCTGGGGTGACTCTCCGCCCGACAGCGATGCGTTACGTGCTCACTTGTATATTTTGCGCAATGCCGTGGACAAAAATTCAGACAAACCGCTGATCAAGACGCTGCGCGGCATTGGTTATCAAATCAGCAATGTATAACATTCATCATAGCTTCAGATTCCGCCTGGCTTTAACCTTCGCCATGTTTGGCGCCATGGTCAGTCTGCTTCTTTCTCTGGGGCTTTTCTTTACTGCTCATAACCTGGGCGACCGCCTGATAGACGAAACATTGCGCGCAGAAATTGAAGACTATTTATCCCGACGTACCCGCAACCCGAACTCCTTGCCACCGGCTACCGTCAGTATCCGGGGTTATGTTTTTTTGCCTGGTGCTAACCATACCGAAGCACCTGTCGAACTGCTCGATCTGAAGCCCGGGAAATATCAGCTGGCGCTAAACAATATCCCATACCGTGTCGCGGTTGTCGATAAATCAAATGAACGCTATGTGATGATGTTCAATGAAGCACGGCAGCTCCAGCGCGAATCGACATTCCTGAAATATCTGGTTGTCGGCGCGTTTATCATGACCATGATTTCAGCCTGGATAGGCTGGTGGCTCTCGGGTAGGGTCGTTGCCCCCATTGCAGAGCTAGGCCAACGAGTAGACAAAGCCAATCCTGAGGACAGCACGCTCGATATTGCCCGTGGATTCGAACCCGATGAAATAGGGAAACTCGCGCAAGTTTTTGCAAGCTACCTGAAACGCATGCGCGCATTTATCGACAGGGAACGTGCTTTCACCTCGGATGTAAGCCATGAACTCAGAACCCCTCTCGCCATCGTACTCGGCGTGGTAGAACTGATGGAGGAGGATGTTCAGTTGCACGAGAAGCAACAAGAGCGTATCGCACGCATAGGACGCGCCACCCGCGGCATGATAGATATGACGTCAGCCCTGTTATTAATGGGCAGGGAAGCAAGCACGGATGAACTGGTGATACAAAAATGTAATGTATGCGAAATCGTCAGCCATAATATTGACATGCATCGACACCTGCTCAACCAGCATACTACTGTCAGCCTTTTTTGCAAAAGTCATCCTCACATTGAAGCCGAACGCACACTTTTTGGCATCGTTGTTGCCAATCTTATTCGCAATGCATTTACCTACACGCCCGCCGGTTCGGTAACAGTCACCGTCGAAGAGTGCTCACTGAGCGTAACCGACACAGGCACAGGTATCCATAGCGAAGAAATCGGCAAGGTGTTTCAGCGCCACTTCAAGGGATCCGGCAGCACCGGCTCAGGCATTGGTTTATCACTGGTCAAGCGTATCTGTGATAAATACGGTTGGGAAACAATCATAGAAAGTACAGAAGGTGCAGGTACTTCGGCGCAGTTGATTTTTGTAAGCCCACAATAACAATTGTGTTTTTTCACACCGATATATTCGTTATATTGAGTTCGCCAACATATACATGCCTATAATATCCTGCAGCCTGTAACAGCCATCCGGCTCAAGTCCGGAGAATCGCCTTAACACTCCCTTCACGCTCCGTTGACATATACACAACGCTGCACATCGTAATATGTGTGCAATGTGTATTTATCCTTCTGAAGGAGAGCAATATGAAAGTATCTTCCATAACAAACAACTCATTAGAGAGCAGGTTTATCGTGGACTCTAACGGCAAACTGTTACTCGATGCTGTACAAAATTACGCTGCATCATTGTTACAATTAATCGATCGTGTCGGAACATCCATCGCGCTGGGAGAAAAAGGCGACCTCGACGCCGCTCATGAATTCCGCATGCAGGCACTCGGGAAGAAATAAATGAATACCTGGGTTCGACAATTTCCGCTTGCAAAACTGTTTGCAGAATATACAAAAATATTTTCCTTCACTCAAGGAACATTCAAACAAGATTTGCTCGCCGGCATAACCGTATCACTTGTAGCTATCCCGCAATCACTGGCTTATGCCCAGCTTGCCGGAGTTCCCGCCTATTACGGCCTCTATGCCGCGTTAATCCCCACCATCGTCGGCGCACTATTCGGTTCTTCCAAACAGCTCTCAACCGGCCCTGTCGCGATGACCTCGCTGCTCACTGCCGCCAGTGTTGCACCCTTTGCTGCTGCGGGTAGCGAAATGTTTTTTTCCTACGTCATTTTGCTTGCATTGCTGTCCGGCCTGTTTCAGGTAATTTTCGGCGCGTTGCGCATGGGCGTCTTGCTCAACTTCCTTTCTCATCCGGTGCTGATGGGCTTCATCAATGCCGCCGCAATTATTATCGGCTTGTCGCAAATACCAACCCTGCTCGGCATACCAGCAACGCAATCTGAACATTTTCTCATCGATATCTGGAAGGTGTTCAGCCATATCGACACCATGCATGAAGCCTCGGTTGCCTTTGGCGCAGCCGCAATCGTCATGCTGCTGTTATTCAAAAACTTTGCGCCAAAAATTCCCGGCGTACTTGTGACTGTCGTGACCCTGACCTTTATCAGCTATATGATCGGTTATGCAAACATGGACGGAAAAGTCGTCGGGCTTGTGCCCAGCGGCTTACCCACCATCGCTTTACCGCTGCTCGACTGGCATGCCACAACTATGCTGCTGCCTGCTGCTTTCATCATTGCCTTGATCAGCTTTATGGAAGCCATGTCCAGTTCCAAGGTGATTGCGCTCAAGACTCGCCAGCCATGGGATGAGAACAAGGAGCTAATCGGTCAGGGCTTGGCAAAAATTGCTGCTGCCTTCTGCCATTCCATGCCTGTCAGCGGTTCGTTCTCACGTTCGGCGTTAAACCTTTCCACCAATGCACAAACTGCATTTTCCTCTGTGGTTTCCGCCATCTTCGTGCTGTTGACCCTGCTGTTTTTCACCACTTTACTTTACCACCTTCCAAAACCGGTGCTGGCCGCGGTTATTATCATTGCGGTTATCGGCCTGATCAATTTCAAGGCGATAATCAACGCGTGGAAGGCAAGCAGGGATGATGGCATTACCTCGGTTATCACCTTTGTTACCACACTGGCCTTTGCACCCAATATTCAGAATGGCATCATCACCGGCATCCTTCTTTCATTGACCTTGCTGCTCTATCGCATGATGCAGCCGCGTGTGGCAGGTTTGGGGATGCACAGCGATGGCACCCTGCGCGATGCGCAGCGCCACAACCTGCCCCCTTTGCATTCAAAACTTGGCGCGATTCGATTTGATGGTGCGCTCAGGTTCATGAACGTATCCTACTTTGAGGATGCACTACTGGCCCTCGAAAGAAAATCTCCTTCGGTACGCTATATACTTGTGAAGTGCGACGGCATTAATTACCTTGATGCTTCAGGCATAGAGATGCTTTTCAGTTTGGTGAGCCGCTTCAAAAGCAACGGCATTACCTTGGGTTTTAGTAGCATCAAAAAACAAGTCCATGAGGTAATGGATAAAACAAATTTAACCTTAGCCATCGGCCAGAATAATATATTTGCAACTGATCAGGAAGCTTTTGACAAACTGTATGAACAGGGTGTGATAGATACCAGAATATACTCACCACAAAAACAACATGCAGCCAATTTAGCAGCCATTTGATAATTTATTTAATTTACATAGGAGTGATTCATGAAAAGTATGTTTATCTGTTTGTTGGGTTTAACGGTTTTGGCAGGATGTTCAAGCAACAGCGTCAAACCGCAAGCTGATACAAAACCTATAGCAGCCGAAACACAACAGGCCAAAGCGAATGAATCAGCGGGCGAAAACTCGCAGACGGGCGCCGCAAATGCAGCAACTGCCGATCGCAGTATTTATTTCAGCTTCGACCAGTACGATGTACAAAGCGCATATAAACCCGTGCTGGAGGCCAATGCCAAATACTTGAAAGAGCACGCCAACACGAAAGTTGTTTTGCAAGGCAACACCGATGAACGCGGCAGCAGCGAATACAACCTGGCCCTGGGCAACCGCCGTGCGGAAAGCGCCAAAAAAATGTTAAGCGTATTAGGTGTACCAGGCAAGAATATTGAGGTCGTCAGTTTTGGCAAAGAAAAACCAAAAGCAGAGTGTCACGAAGAATCGTGCTGGTCTGAAAATCGCCGTGCAGACATCGTTTATAGCAGCGTTAACTAAATTTCTAGAAATCCACCTGTTAATTCCTCAAAGAAATTCATCCGAAAATCAGTTTAAATTTCATGCTGAAAATCGCTTAAAAACACGGATGTCAGAGATATGCTTGACAGATATTGCATTCTTCCTGCAAGTATGATGGTCTATCATAATGTGCGGAGCTAACGAACAGGCTCAGGTAGGAACTTGCTAAAATAGGTATACTAATGCCTATCGGCGAAAAATATTTTTTTAACATCTTCGCCGATGCTTTGAGTCATTGCTGCGCAAAGCTCAACTGATTAACCACAAAACGATCGCAGCCGACTACAAGCAAAGTTGTGCCTAAGCTCAATTATGTAAATTTACAACTGTATAACTATGTGACATGCTACAAAATTTCACAACTTATAACACACCAAAGGAGAAACACATGAAGTTCTTGATGGGTATTATCGCTGCAGTTGCTGTCATGTTAACAAATCAGGCATTCGCCATTGACAAAGTGAATATGGCAGCAGGCCAGGCGCTGGCAGAAAAGAGTAACTGTTTGGCTTGCCATAAAGTTGAGGGTAAATTAGTAGGCCCCGGATTCAAGGATGTTTCTAACAAATATAAAGGCGACAAAAAAGCCGAAGACATGCTGATCGCTAAAGTTACCATGGGGGGCGCTGGTGTATGGGGCACTATTCCAATGCCGCCTAATGCAGCAGTCAAGCCAACAGACGTGAAAACATTGGTAAAGTGGGTTATGGCGAACTAGACTAACCCGTCAAGCAAGAACTAAACCGGCTAAGGCCGGTTTTTTCGTTTGTGACAGGGCAACTCAAGTTATAAACTTTTTTGTGTTTCAAATGAATAAAGCCTGATTAAACTATCCGATTCCTGCGTCGAGCTGTATAACCAATCATGACCAGCCCAGCCAGTATCATCGCATAGGTTTCTGGTTCCAGAACAGGTGCAGCGATAGAGGTATACTGACCTGGTCCTTTAATCCTATCGTCACCAGAGTCCTTATCGTAACCACCATTTTGGAATTGTTTTCCGGAATCCTTATAGGGCAATCCAGGCACATTGTCCACGTTAGGACTATAGATTGATGCGACCGATGCTTGAGGAGCGTTAGCAGCACCACTATCTAACTGGCTAACAAGTGAAGTGGCGAATATAAACCTCATCGGATTAACAACTGCATCGACACTAAAATCATAAGTCTTATTTGTATATGCATACGACGAAATCCATGAACTGCCAAAATCGTAAACGGCTGCAGAAACCACGTTACTGAACAGAAGCAATCCTGTAGCTGCTAGCGAGTAACATATTTTAGAAATACACATCATTAACTCCGCATTACAAACGAATATATAAAACTGATTCAGAAAAAATCTCATTACCATGCAATAGTACGAATACACGAAAGAACTTATACATATTGCGCAGCACTAAACTTGCGAACGCTAAGTATACATACAAACATGGTTATTAATATCCCACAAAGGAATTAGTCCGAGGCCTAGATAGATTTGAAAAAAGATATAGAAAATGCCTAAATCAAGACAACTTCGGTGTATCAAGAATTTCCTGCGAAGCAACACTCACAAGTAAAACATTTGATACAAAGTGAACAGCCTGAATGAGAAAATTCCCATTCAAACTTTCCGAATCCGGCTACGAGCCGTAAATATAATCAGTGCTATTCCAGCCAAGAACATGGCATAGGTTTCAGGCTCAGGTA
>Ga0315281_10014346_pt1 | contig 10692 bp, 9 predicted proteins | sample YL17G07_0_MG_FD_204540 | JGI IMG/M metagenome (GOLD analysis project Ga0315281, IMG submission 204540) | Sediment microbial communities from Yellowstone Lake, YNP, Wyoming, USA - YL17G07_0 | ecosystem: Environmental > Aquatic > Freshwater > Lake > Sediment | place: USA: Wyoming | collected... | reverse complement strand
GAGCAGAGAGAAATAGAAACCGCCGGGCTTTTTACAGTCCGGCGGTTTTTTGTCAATTACTTCATGTTGAGCGTTGCGGCAATCGGGCCGAGCGCCCAATCTATCGTGGCCTTGTCAATCACCAGCGGTGGAGCAAAGCGGATGACGTTGTCGTGCGTCTCCTTGCAGAGCAGTCCCGCGTGTTGCAAGGCTTCGCAGAAACGGCGCGCGCCACCCGCGGCGGATTTGAGTTCGACGCCGATGAACAAGCCTTTGCCGCGCACTTCTTTAACGTGCGGGCTGGGGATTTCGGCGAGGCGTTCTTGAAAGTATTCCCCGAGTTTAGCGGAGTTCTCGATGAGCTTTTCTTCGACGAGGACGCGAAGCGCGGCCCGCGCGGAGGCCGCCGCGAGCGGATTGCCCCCAAAGGTGGAGCCGTGCTCGCCCGGCTGGAACAGCCCCATGATGTCGCGGCTCGCGAGGACGGCGGAGACCGGATAAACGCCGCCTCCAAGCGCTTTGCCTAAAATCACCGCATCCGGTTTAACGCCTTCGTGATCGCAGGCAAAGAGTTTGCCCGTGCGCCCGAGGCCGGTCTGGATTTCATCAGCGATGAAGAGGACATTGTGCTTCCGGCAGATGGCGGACACCGCTGTGAGATAACCGGCGGGCGGGATGACGACTCCGGCCTCGCCTTGAATCGGCTCGAGGAGGACGGCGGCGGTGTTCGGCGTGATGGCGCTCTCAATCGCTTTCGCGTCACCGTAAGGGACGGTGACAAACCCCGGCGTGTGCGGCCCGAAGGCGTCTTTATACGACGGCTCAGTGGAGAACGAGACAATGGTGATGGTGCGCCCGTGGAAGTTGCCGGAGGCGGTGATGATTTCGGCCTGATTGGCCGGGATGCCTTTTTTGACGTAGCCCCATTTGCGCGCGAGTTTGAGCGCGGTCTCCACGGCTTCCGCGCCGGTGTTCATGGGCAGAGCCATCTCGTAGCCGGTGAGGTCGCTGAGTTCTTTGTAGAACGGGCCGAGCTGGTCGTTGCGGAAGGCGCGTGAGGTAAGCGTGACTTTCTGCGCTTGCTCGACGAGGGCGGCGATGATTTTAGGGTGGCAGTGACCCTGATTGAGGGCAGAGTAGGCGGAGAGGCAGTCGAGGTATTTGTTGCCTTCGACATCCCAGACCCAGACGCCGTCGCCGCGTTCGATGACGACATCGAGCGGATGGTAGTTGTGCGCGCCGTAGTCGTTTTCGAGGGAGATGTAGTTTTGAGAGTTCATGGAGTTAGAGTGGGGAGTTAGAGTGAGAGAGTCAAGGCTCGGATTGAGATTAGCGATTGAGGTCAGCGAGTCCGCGCGGGCCGGGGTTGAGAACGCTTGGGAGCGGGGCGAGTCTTGCGGGATGCAGATAATGTGCGGCGGGCGGGACCACCCTTGGGGGGTTCTTTCTCCGTCAACAGATGCACAAGGATGGCCTTTTGCGCGTGCATCCGATTCTCGGCTTCGGGGAAAGTGACAGAGTGCGAGCCGTCCATCACGTCGTCGGTGATTTCTTCGCCGCGATGCGCGGGGAGGCAGTGCATGACGATGACGTCGGGCCGGGCGAGGGTGAGCAGGTCGGCGTTGATTTGATAACCGGCGAAAGCGATTTTGCGTCTGGCGGTTTCGGCTTCCTGGCCCATACTGGTCCAGGTGTCGGTGTAGAGGACGTCGGCGTTTTGGGCGGCTTCGCGCGGGTCGCGGATGAAGGTGAGGCGCGACTTTGATTCTTTGGCGAATTGTTGGCCGAGTTCGACAGCGCGCGGGTTGAGGTCGTAGCCTTCGGGCGCGGCCAGTGTGAAGTGCGCGCCGAGTTTGGCGCAGAGGTGCATGAGTGAGACGGCGACGTTATTGCCGTCGCCGATGAAGGTGACGTTTAATCCTTTGAGATGGCCTTTGTGTTCTTGGATGGTGAGCGCGTCGGCGAGGGCCTGACAGGGATGGTTGTAGTCGGAGAGGCCGTTGATGACGGGGACGCTCGACCACTGGGCCAATTCCAAGATATGTTGATGCGAGAAGGTGCGCGCCATGATGGTTTGGACGTAGCCGGAGAGGACGCGCGCCACGTCGGCCACTGACTCGCGCCCGCCAAGGCCGATTTCGTTAGGCGAGAGATAAAGCGCGTCGCCGCCGAGATGACGCATGGCCATGTCAAATGAGACGCGGGTGCGGAGCGAGGGCTTTTGGAAAACCATGCCCAGCACCTGGCCTTTGAGCAAGGGCTTGTTGCCGCCGCGTTTCCATTCTTTCTTAAGTTTCACGGCGAGATCGAGCAGGTGTTGGAGTTCGGCAGGCGTGTGGTCGGAGATGTGGAGGAAGTGGGACATAGGCGGAAGGCGGTAAGCAGGGAGGTTACTTCTTCTCCCCAAACTTCTCTTTCAACAAATCATACAGCGTCGGCTTGCCAATCTCCTGCAAGTCGTAGCGCACGCGCTGGGCAGGCTTCTCCAGTTTTAACACGCGCCGCAGGTCAATGGGCGTCCCAACGAGGACAAGATCGGCGGGCGTGTTATTGATGGTCTGCTCCAGTTCTTTAATTTGCGCGTCGCCGTAGCCCATGGCGGGGAGCACCGCGCCGGTGGTCGGGTACTTTTGATAAGTGGCGGCGATGGAGCCGACGGCGTAGGGGCGCGGGTCAATGATTTCGGCGGCCCCGAAGCGGCGGGCGGCGATCCAGGCCGCGCCGTAGGCCATCTCGCCGTGCGTGAGCGTCGGGCCGTCTTCGATGCAAAGAACTTTCTTGCCGCGAATCGCCGCCGGGTCGTCCACCCCGAGCGGGGAGGCGCCTTCGATGACGATGGCGTTGGGGTTGAGGCCGCGCAGGGCCTCACGCACGGCGAGGATGCTTTCGTTGTTCGCCGTATCCACTTTGTTGATGACAATCACATCGGCCAGGCGGACGTTAGTCTCGCCGGGATGATAGGTGGACTCGTGGCCAGGGCGGTGCGGGTCGGCGACGACGATGTGCAGGTCCGATTTATAAAACGACAGGTCGTTATTGCCGCCGTCCCACAGGATGATGTCCACTTCCGCTTCGGCCTTCCGGAGAATCTTTTCGTAGTCCACGCCTGCAAAGACGACCACGCCCCGATCCAAATGCGGCTCGTATTCTTCGCGCTCTTCAATGGTGCATTCGTATTCGTCCAGATCGTCGTAATCGCCGAAGCGCTGGACGTTCTGAGCGACGAGGTTGCCGTAGGGCATGGGATGGCGGATGGCGGCGACTTTGTAGCCGAGGGATTTAAGGGCTTCGGCCACACGGCGGGTGGTTTGCGATTTGCCACTGCCGGTGCGCACCGCGCCGATGGAGACAACGGGCTTGGTGGATTTGATTTGCGTGCGGAGGCCGAGTAGTTTGAAATCGGCGCCGGCCGCGAGGACTTTGGACGCCTGATGCATCACGTAAGTGTGCGGCACGTCGCTGTACGAAAAAATCACCTCATCTACTTGTAAATCGTGGATGAGGTGGAGTAAGTCACCTTCAGGATAAATTTTGATGCCCTGCGGATATAACTTCCCCGCGAGTTCGGCAGGATAAACGCGCCCCTCGATGTTGGGAATCTGCGTGGCCGTGAAGGCGACGACCTCGAACGCGTCATGGTCGCGGTACACGGTGTTGAAGTTGTGGAAGTCGCGCCCGGCGGCGCCCATGATGAGAACGCGAGTACGAGGCATAGGTGAGGGGTTCCTTTTAGTTGGGGAGTATCAAGCAGGAAAAGTATAGCATAGCGAACGCAGTCAACGGACTGAAAGCCGACGAGCGGATTAGAGTGGACCGGTCCGTTTTTATTCGTCGGTTCGTTACAAGTCCGTTGACGGTCATCCGTTTACATGACCTCTGGCGCTGGAATATCCAACAGCCTCAACGCGTTGGCCAACGTCTGCCGCGCGGCGACCATCAGCCGCAGACGCGCGTTTTTGATGGCTTCGGTTTCGGCCTGCAACACCGGGACGGCGTGGTAGAAGCCGTGAAAGGTTTTGGCAAACTCGTAGGCGTAGTTCGCCATGTGCAAGGGCTTGTAGTCGAGCGCGGCTTGCTGGACGACCGCCGGGAAGCGCGAGATGAGGTCAATCAACTCGATTTCGTGCGACGTGAGTTCATAATCGAACTTCGCTTCGGCGGGGAGCGCGCCCGCTTTCTTGAGGATGCTGTTGGCGCGGACGTGCGCGTTCTGAATGTACGGCGCGGACTTGCCGTCGAAACTCAGCGCGGCTTCCCAATCGAAGACGATGTCTTTTGTGGTGTCCACGCCAATCAGCGTGTGGACGATCGCGCCCAAACCGATTTGCCGCGCGATGGCGGGCCGCTCGGCCTCGGGCAGGTCGGGATTCTTCTCGGCGATGACGGCTTGCACGCGGCGGTCGGCTTCTTCTAAAACGTCGGTGAAGTAAATGACGTTGCCCTTGCGCGAGGACATCGCGCCCTCCGGCAGGCTCACTGTGCCGTAGGCCAAGTGGTAACACTTGGCGGCTTGCGGGAAGCCCCACAACTCCAAAATCTTGAAGGCCTGTTGCAAGTGCAAACTCTGCCGCACGTCCACGACGTAGATTGAGCGGTCAACGTGATACTCCTCGAACTTGCGCTTGGCGAGCGCGAGGTCTTTGGTCAGGTAGAGCGTCGTGCCGTCTCCGCGCAGGAGGACGTTGGTGCGGTACTTCTCTTTCTTGAGGCCCAGCTTCTCGTCAATCTTCACGATGACTGCGCCGCCGGTGGGCCGCTCGTCGTCGGCAATGCCTTTGGCGATGAGTTCGTCCACAATCGCCTTGCTCGGCGCGTCGGCCTCGCTCTCGTAAAAGAACACCTCCATCTTGATATCGAGCGTCTGCAAGATGTCGGCGAGTTCGTCGAGGCTCCACTGGCGCGTCATGCGCCACAGGTCGCGCACCTCGGGGTCGCCCGCATCCCAGCGGCGGTTCCACTCGCGCCGCTCGGCGTCGTAGGCTTCGCGCTGGGCGGTCTCTGCAGGCGTCTCGTCGTCCTTCTTGGTAATGAGTTTGTGCGCTTCGTGATAGATCTTCGCAATCCACCGCCCGCGCTCGTGGATGGCTTGAACGTCCGTGCCCTTCGGCTCCTGGCCTTTATAGAATTTGTTGTAAGCCCACACGCAGGTGATGACAGTGAGACCCATGTCGCCGGGGTACGAGGCGCGGATGGTATCGAACCCGGCGAACTCCACGAGCCGCGCCAGCACTTCGCCGAGAATGGCGTTGCGCGCGTGGCCGATGTGGAAAGAGTGGTGCGTGTTCGGTTGCGCGTACTCGACCATGATGCGCTCGCCTTTAGACGCCCCGCGTCCGAAGTCCGCGCCACCGCCGATGGCCGCGTTCACCACGCGGGTCGCGTAGGTCGGGGTGTCGAAGTAACCGTTGAGATAAGCCTTATCGGCGACGAAGCGCGTGAAGCCCGCGGGCGTCCCCAACTTTTCCGCGACGATTTGCGCGAGTTCCTGCGCCCGCGCGGGGACGTTGACCCGCTGACCGCTCTTGGCCTCGGCGGCGGCGGCTTGAAAGCAGAGGTTCGTGCCCATGCCCCACCGGCCCGCGAAGGGCGTGGGTTGCCATTTGACCTCGCCCGCGTTGGTAATGCCGAGGTCAGACAGTATCCCGTTTATTTGATTCGCAATTTCATTCAGTTCGGTGTCGAACATTGGCGCTCCACTCTGAGAGTGTCGTGATTGTAGCACACAGGATTCGCGTAGCCAGTCAGAGAAGTTGTCTGGCAATGGGGGCTGAAAGGCATTTGAGGCTACGCGAATCTACTTCGCCTTTTTGATTTCTTTATAGCGAAAGCAATCCACCGTGTGGTCATTCACCATCCCCGTCGCTTGCATATGCGCGTACACAATCGTCGGGCCGACGAAGCGGAAGCCGCGCCGGATGAGGTCTCGGCTAATGGCTTCGGAGAGCGGGGTCTTGGCCGGCAGTTCCTTCAGCGTCCGCCACGCATTTTGAATCGGTTGGCCGTCCACGAAACCCCAGATGTATTGATCAAAACTGCCGAACTCGGCTTGCACTTTGAGAAAGGCTTGCGCGTTCCCAATCGCGGCGGCAATCTTCAGCCGGTTGCGGATGATGCCCGCGTCCGCCAGGAGTTGCTGGACTTTGCGGGCGTTGTAGCGCGCCACTTTCTCCGGATCGAAGTTGTCGAAAGCGCGGCGGTAGTTCGCGCGCTTTTTGAGAATCGTCTCCCAACTCAGCCCGGCCTGCGCGCCTTCGAGAATGACAAACTCAAAGAGTTTTTGCTCATCGTGCAATGGCACGCCCCATTCCTGATCGTGGTAGGGGATGGAGAGTTCCGTCCTGGCCCACGCACAGCGGTGGATCGGCTTGCTCATAGAATCTCCTCGACAAAAAAAATCCCCCGCGAATGGCAGGGGATTTGGGGTGCGGGCGACGCTTATTTTTTGTCGAGCGCGGCGAGTTGTTTCATCAACCGGCTCTTGCGGCGGGAGGCGTTGTTCTTGTGAATGACGCCTTTGACGGCCGCTTTGTCCAGCGCGCTGATGGCGGCCAGCGTTGCCTGGCGCGCGTCCTCTGCCTGACCGGAGGCGATGCCCTCGCGGGCGCTTCGCACGGCGGTGCGCGTGTTGGTGCGCGTGATGCGATTACGGGTGCGCTTGCGTTCGTTGGAGCGGACGCGTTTGATTGCGGATGCGGTATTAGCCACAGGTTTCTCTCCAGAAATGATAATCAGGTTACGGCGCGAGATTGTACCTGAGCGGGCGGGTTTTGTCTAGGGATTAAGCGGGTTTTTCCACGCTTGCCCGGAGGGCCTGAAACTCCTCTTCCGGTTCCATGATGTAGGCCGCGCTGGAGGCCGGAAGGATGAGGGTCTCGAAGCGATTAAGCGATTGACTCCACCCGGGGGCCGTCACCCGTGCCCGGCCCGTGATGACGGTAAGGGTGTGGAAGCTTTCCCCGCGCGGGTCGCCGCTCACCGGGCGGGTGTGGCCCCCGAGCAGTTCGAGCGTGAACTGCGGGCAGGCCACAAGGGGCTGGTGATCGCCATCGCCCAGAACCGGGCGGGGCCGGGCTTGTCCCACTGCTTGCGGGTTGGCCACCGCCAGCGACTTCTCGACGTGCAGTTCGCGTCCCGCCGCGGCCGGGCGATTCCAATCGAAGACGCGGTAGGTGATGTCGGAAGTCTGTTGCACTTCGTAAAGCAACAAGCCGGGGCCAAGCGCGTGAATCGTCCCGGCGCGCATAAAAATTGTATCGCCCGCTTGCACGGGGAGGTATTGCACACAATCGAGAATCGTCCCCGCTTGCAGAGCATGCGCCAATGTGTCCGCGGTGACGCCGGGCTGTAAACCCGCAATCACTTTCGCGCCCGCGTCGGCTTCGAGGATGTGCCAGGCTTCGGTCTTGCCCAACTGCCCCGGCCCTTCGAGCCGCGCGGCCTGTTTGTCATTGGGATGCACTTGCAGGGATAGCCAGGCGGTGCAATCGAGGAGTTTGATGAGCAACGGGAAACGCCCGCCCGCCGGTTGCGCGCCGCGCCGCCCGAGCAAGGCCTCGCCGTATTGCGCGGTCACGGCCGCGAGCGTTTGTCCGGCCAACGGGCCATCGGCGATCTGGTTGTGCTCGTAAACGATCCAGGCTTCGCCAATGGGCGTGGCCGCAGTGGGTTGCAAACGTTGTCCGCCCCACACGCGCGGGTGATATTCGGGATGGAGGCGCAAAAAGGGAGGCAGGGACATTAGCGCCGATTGTACCGCAAGGGAAACTTTTCGCGGTGGGAGTTATCGAGGATAATTACCGGCATCCGTCTCCACTTCCAAAGTCTCGCCGGCTTCGGAAGTGTTCACATCGAGGGAGGCCCCTGTGCCAGTCATCAGCGAACGCATCGAAACCGATAACGCCCATTTGCTACACCCGCTTCACCATCCCAGCGCGCACCAACGCCCGAAGATTTGGGTGGAGGGCAAGGGCGCGGTCATCAAGGACGCCGAGGGCCGCGAGTTCATTGACGGCCTCGCGGGCCTGTGGAACGTCAACGTCGGGCATGGGCGCGGCGAGTTGGCGCGGGCCGCGGCGGAGCAGATGTCCACCCTCGCGTATGCGTCGGCTTACGCGGGTTCGACCAACTATCCCGCCATCGCGCTCGCGGAGAAGTTGAGCGCCGTCACCTATCCCTCCATCAACACTTTTTTCTTCACCAGCGGCGGCGCGGAGGCCAGCGAGAGTTCGTTCAAAACCGCGCGCTTTTATTGGAAGGCGCTGGGCCAGCCCGACAAGATAAAAATTATTTCGCGGGCGCGGGCGTATCACGGCCTCACCCTCGCGGCGATGAGCGCCACCGGCCTCACCGCTTACTGGCCGATGTTCGAACCGCGCGTCCCCGGCTTTCTGCACATTGACGCGCCCGACCCGTACCGCTTCGTGAACCCGGACTCGAGCGTGAGCCTCGGCGTGGCGGCGGCGAACAAATTAGAAGAGGCCATTCTGCGCGAGGGGCCGGAGACGGTGGCCGCGTTCATCGCCGAGCCGGTGCAGGGCGCGGGCGGCGTCATCATCCCCCCCGCCGATTACTTCCCGCGCATCCGCGCTATTTGCGATAAGTACGCTGTATTGCTCATCGCCGACGAAGTCATCACCGGCTTTGGGCGCACGGGGCGCTGGTTCGGGTTGGAGCGTTATGGCGTCGAGCCGGACATCCTGCAATTTGCCAAAGGCATCACCAGTGGCTACGTGCCGCTCGGCGGCATCGGCGTGTCGGACAAGGTGCGCGAGGTGATTATGAATGTCGCGCCGGGCAAACGCTGGATGCACGCCTACACTTACTCCGGGCATCCCACGTGTTGCGCGGTGGCGTTGAAGAACATCGAGATTTTAGAAACCGAGAAACTGGTGGAACGCGCGGCGCAAGCCGGGAAGCGGCTGGCCGCAAAGCTCCATACGCTTGAAGGTCTGGACAACGTGGGCCACGTCCGCTCCCAAGGCTTGATTGGCGCGGTGGAAGTCGTGGCGGATAAAAGCACCAAGCAACTCCACGCGCCCGAGGCCGGCATGAGCCAGCGATTATACGAAGCCATGTTAGAGCGCGGCCTCTACACGCGCGTGTTATCGGATTGCATTTGCCTCGCGCCGCCGTTTGTCATCAGCGACGAGCAGCTTGATCGGGCGGTGGACATCATCCGCGAGACGATTCCGGCGGTGGTGGCGGCCTATCGGCGGGAGCCGGGCGCGCCGAGTTAGCGCAAGCCGCCTCGGAACGGCTGTCCGCCGCCGCTTTAAAAACGGAAGCCCGATGCTCACGGCCTCGCCCAGAGGCCATTAACATCGGGCTTCGCGTTGAAGATTGATGCAGTTCGTTACCAGAAATCTAAATGGGTTTAGAAGGTGTTAGCCTCAGTTCACCGGGCGGGTCCAAATTTTCATTGGCTCTACGTGCACGCTATTGACCAGCACGCCATAGCCGCGCCGCTCGTGCACATCCGCGTCGTCCACCAGATGCACGTCGAGGAAGAAGCACTCCGGTTTGGCCTTCACGCACCCGAGCGCGCGCCGGCTCTCAGCCAGACTGGCCTCCAACGCCTTCGTCAGCGCCATCAGCGCCGCAGTTTTGCGCTCGACCCACGCGATCAGGTTGATGCCCGCGGGGCGGCCGGTTAGCTCCGCCTCGCCGAACTCGACCGGCTCTTCGGCCTCGACCATGTAGACGGTCTTAACCGTCGGGTCGGTCCGGCCCAGGTACGCGCCGATTTGCTGGGCCAGGCTGTGAAGCAGGTATTCCCACGCGTCGGCTTTGCCCTGACTCAATGCCTGTTGCGTCCGCTGGATGTCACCGCCGAATGTCTGGTGGGCGCTGAACTCGACGGCGGCCTTAACCCACACATCGGTGAGAGTCTGATACCCTTGCGCAATTGTCATCTGACACTCTCCTCGCCTCACACGGCCCCGTGAGTCCGGCGCCAGCGTGTTGCGCTACCAACTGCTTTCCGCGTTGCCGACGGATTACACCCAACCGCGCAGTTGAACCGCCTCGGCCACACGGTTGACAGCCACCAGGTAAGCCGCCAGCCGATTGTGGACTGAGTGCCGCTGGGCGGCCTGATGTACAACCTGGAAAGCCGCCGTCATCTTCTTGTCCAGCCGCTCATACACCAGCCCCTCATCCCAGTAATAGGCGTACGCGTTCTGCACCATCTCGAAATAAGAGACGGTTACCCCACCGGCGTTGCACAAGAAATCGGGGATGACGTATACGCCGTTCCGGTGCAAAATCTCATCGGCTTCGGGGGTCATGGGGCCGTTCGCCAGTTCGACGCTAACCTCGGCGCGGATGCGCCCGGCATTTGCCTCGCTAATGACATTTTCCAAAGCGGATGGAACCAGGACGGTCACGTCCAACTCCAGCAGTTCCTCGTTGCTGATGGCTTTGGCCCCGGGGAAACCGACCACGGAGCGAGTCTTCTCTTTGTGCTCCATCACTTTCTCATAGTCCAGGCCAGCTGAGTTGTAGATCCCGCCTTTAGAGTCGGAGACGGCGACGATCTTCAGGCCCAGCAACTCGACCCCCAGTTTGTGAGCGAAGGAGCCGGCATTGCCATAGCCCTGAATAGCGGTGGTGGCCCCGTTGAGATTAATGCCCAAAACTTTGCCCGCTTCGCGCAGGCAGTAGATGCCGCCCCGGGCGGTGGCATCGCCTCGTCCGGCGGACCCGCCGAGCGCC
>Ga0315281_10014344_pt1 | contig 10693 bp, 8 predicted proteins | sample YL17G07_0_MG_FD_204540 | JGI IMG/M metagenome (GOLD analysis project Ga0315281, IMG submission 204540) | Sediment microbial communities from Yellowstone Lake, YNP, Wyoming, USA - YL17G07_0 | ecosystem: Environmental > Aquatic > Freshwater > Lake > Sediment | place: USA: Wyoming | collected... | reverse complement strand
CGTGTTCGCGGTGCGCGTGCCCGCGGACTTCGGCACCAAGCAAGTCATTTGGACCATCGCCATCCGCGGCAAGACCTACGCGATCCCGGGCCACTTGAGGCCCAACTGGGAAATCGATGCGCTTCAAGGCGAAGCCGGCTCCGGCAACACGCCACCCGCCGTGCGATTTGACTCCGCCGGCGCTGCCGGTCGCGGTCCGGCCGGCATCATGGGCCCAACGCTCAAGGCGACCGTCGGCAAACCGCTCACGCTCACGGTGTTCGCCACGGACGACGGCACGGCCGATCGTAGCATCGCCAGCGAAGGGCGAACGAACGCTTCGGTGTCACTGACGTGGTTCAAGCATCAGGGCGTTGGCCAAGTCGTATTCGCGAGCGCGGCGCTCCAGGCGCCGGGCCCCGTGGGCAAGGCGACCACCTCGGCCACCTTCGCCGAGCCGGGTGACTATGTATTGAGGGTGCGCGCCAACGACGCATCTGGTGTCGAGGGCGCGGGCCACGCGCAGTGCTGCTGGACGAACGCGTTCGTGAAAGTGACGGTCACACCGTAGCTCGACGGGAGAGATCAATGGCTGAGAAAAGCGTATTGCGTTTTGCGTGCTGCGTAACGGCGGCCGCAGCGCTGGCTGTTCCACTCGCAGCCCAGGCGCCGCACGCGCGCATGAACCTGGGGCCGGCGCCGGTCACGTTCGCCAGGGACGTGGTGCCGATCCTCCAGCAGAAATGCCAGGTGTGCCACCGGCCCGGATCCATCGCGCCGATGTCTCTCGTCGACTATCCCGACGTCGTGAAAGTCGCCACCAAGCTCAAGATGAGGGTGCAGCAGCGCACCATGCCGCCGTGGCACATCGACAAGACCGTAGGAGTCCAGGCGTTCAAGAACGATCGCTCGCTCACCGACGCGCAGATCGACACGCTGGTACGCTGGGTCGACGCCGGCACCCCGATGGGCGATCCGAAGGACATGCCGAAGGAAATCACTTGGCCCGATCCGCAGGTGTGGTCGCTCAAGGCGCAATTCGGCGAGCCAGATCTCGTCATCAAGTCGACGCCGTACACCGTGAACGCGACGGGTCAGGACAAGTGGTGGCGGCCAGTAGTGCCCACGGGCGTCACCGAGCCGCGCTGGGTGCGTGCGATCGAAGTGAAGCCGTCGCTCTCAGGGCGGAAGTCCGTGCACCATGTGCTCACACTCCTCGAGCAAAACGAAGAAGGAGGAGTGATGGGACTCGCCAGCACCATGGCCCACACCGGCCGCATGACCGCCGGCCTCTTCATGGAATGGGCCATCGGCAAGACCGGTGAGATCTACAACGAGACCGCCGGCAAGCTCATCCTGCCGGACTCGAAAATCCGCTGGGAAGTGCACTACTACTCCACCGGCGCCCCGGTGCAGGACGATGTCGTTGAACTCGGCGTGTGGTTCTACCCCAAGGGATTCGTGCCGCAGAATCGCACCATCCTCACGATGTACAACGCCGCACGCTATTCAGACCTCGACATTCCGCCCAACGAGACTGCGATCTCACAAAACAGCTTCGTCGTCCGCGCGCCCGCGCGTATCGAGAATTTCCAGCCGCACATGCACATGCGCGGCAAGGCGATGTCGATGGAAGCGCTGTATCCCGACGGTCGCAAGGAACTGCTCAGCATGGTGAGCAACTTTCAGTGGCGTTGGCACGTGAACTACATCTATGCCGACTCGGTGGCGCCGCTGCTGCCAGCGGGCACCATCCTCCAGTTCACGGCGTGGCACGACAACACCGCCGCCAACAAGAACAATCCCGATCCGGCGCAGTGGGTGGGCTGGGGCGACCGCACCGTGGACGAAATGGCGCATGTGTGGGTGGACGTCACCTACCTTGAGCAGGCCGAGTTCGATCGGCTCGTGGCAGCCCGAAAAAAGCGCCTCGTCCCCTGACAAAAACGAATAACACGGAACACACGGACGAGAACGGACCACACGGATACTTCTTGTTGTTTTGTCCGTGTGGTCCGTGCCGGTTTCCGTGTGTTCCGTGATAAGCAGTCAGGTCGGGGGAGGCACGACGTCGGTCGGCACGAAGTTCGACAGGAACAACCGCTCTTCAGGCGTCAGCGACGCGATGCCGTCCGTGCCGGCTTTTTCCACGAGCCGGCTGACCTCGTCGCGATTGACCTGATGGATCCGCGTGAGATCAATCGCGCGCCAGCCCTCTGCGCGCTTGAGCACTTCCCGCGACCCGCTTACCGCACGCTTCCGGAAGCTGCCCTTGCCGCGTTCCCACCAGCGCAAATACAGCCACGCGCCGGCAAAGCCGCCCAGGTGTGCGAAGTGCGCCACGTTGCCGCCCCCGCCTCCGAAACCGCTCCAGATCGACATCACCGTCGTGATGATCACGAGCATCCGCGCCGGCACCGGGATGATGCCCCATACCATGATCATCGTGTCGGGCCAGAAACGCGCGAACGCCAGCATCACGCCAAACACGCCGGCCGACGCGCCGATCACGGCGGACCCCATCGAGAATACCATCGAGAGCAGGGCACCGGAAATCCCGCTCAGGAAATACAGCAGGGCGAAACGGCGCGAGCCCATGCGTGTCTCAACGCCGGATCCGAAAAACCACAGCCCCAGCATGTTGAACCCCAGGTGCATCATGCCGCCGTGCAGGAACATGTACGTCACGAATGTCCACGGCCGCGTCAACGCCAGGTGCGGCACGAACACCAACGCGTTGGCCAGCGCCGGTTGCGTGACCTGTACGAAGTACGCGACGATGTTGGCAATCAGCAGCGACTGAACGACCTTTGTCACTTGAGTTCGCGCGAAGATGGAACGACCCGTTCGGCATTAACATAGTCATCATGCGTTCTGCATCGACTCGGCTCGCCCTCGCGTTGGGCGCCACCGCGCTTGCGATGTCGGTGGCTAACTGCGCCGGCAAACGCGTGAACGAGACCTGGTATCCGATCCCGGATCGCACAGCGGACTCTGCGTCGCCTGCCTCGAAGGACGTTCGCGGCACGAGAACCGCCGCCGCCGCAATTCCGAACGACGAGGACACTGAGATCATTCGCAACGTTCTCGTTCAGTTCTACTATCCCATCCGCGACCAGGCGCGCTGGATCGATCCGCGTCCGCTGGCACACGTGCGCGGTGCAGCAGACGACACCGTCGGCGCCGACTTCGACTGGGTAGACGAGATCGTGGCCCTCGCACATCGCTCCAACATCTGTCCGCTCGACGGCCACCTCGAGCCCGGCGGCCTGTGCAGAGGAAAACCGGGTGGCGTGTTGCGTTTCTCGACGCCGTATTCCGTCGGGAAAGACTCTGCCGTCGTCTACGCGACGTATGCGCCGGTGCCGGACTCCACCGGCAAGGTTGGCAAGCTCGAGTCGGAGCTCCAATTCCGCCTCCGACGCGGCGACGATGGCTGGGGGATACGCGGCAAGAATACGGTTTCGCCTGGCGGCAGCGGCAGCGGCAACGGCAGTTCGCGCGAGCCCAGCGACAGCGCACCGCTCGCGATCACGAACGTCACCATCGTGGACGGCCGCGACTCAGCGGCGCGTGCTGGCCAGACCGTCGTCATCCGCGGGAATCGCATCGTTGCGGTCGGTGCGGCGCGGTCGACGCCAGTTCCCAAGGACGCCCGCGCCATCGACGGACGCGGCAAGTTCCTCATTCCCGGCTTGTGGGACATGCACGTCCACACGTCGATCATCGGCGGACGCGCGCTACTCTCGCTCTACATCGCCAACGGCGTCACCGGCGTGCGCGACATGGCCGGTGACTGGGACACGCTCACCACGTGGCGCAAGGAAATCTCGGCTGGCACGCTCGTGGGACCGCGCATCATCGCGTCCGGCCCATACCTCGAGGGCGGTGACGTGCCCATTCCGCACATTTTGGCGCGCACGCCCGAGGAGGGCGCTGCCGGCGTGGACTCGCTCGTCAAACTTGGCGTCGATTTCGTGAAGGTGCACACGCAGCTCAAGCCGGAGGTGCACCTCGCGATCTTGAGACGCGCGCGCGAGCGGGGCATCGTCGTCGCGGGCCACGTGTCCAGCGCGCTCGGGTCGGCCGCCGCTTCTGACTCCGGCCAGAAGAGCATCGAGCACATGCTCGGGATTCCCGCGCCATGCACGTCCGCTGAATCTCTGGCTCTAAAGCCACAATACCCGGTACAGTCTGCCATTGGCCGTTGCCGGAGCATCGATCTCGCACCTTTGTACGCCAGGTTTGCGCGCAATGGCACGTGGGTCGCGCCCACGTTCGTCGCCGTTGTCGAAGTCGCCGGCTGGCCCGCGCACGAGGTGCCGGGCGACACACTGGCGCACTACCTGCCCGAGGCAGTGAAGAAATTCGTCGCCCAGATTTTCCCGATGCCAGACAGCATTCCGCCGGGAGCCGATTCCGTGGGGCGCGCGATGCTCGCCAAGCGCCTGAAGCAACTGGCCGACATGCACCACGCCGGCGTTCAACTCCTCACCGGTACAGACGCGCCGCTGCGCAACAGTCCGCCGGGATTCGGCCTGCACGAAGAGATGCTGATGTTCACCCGTGGTGGCCTGTCGCCGTTCGAAGCGCTGCGTGCCGCCACCCTCGCACCCGCGCGCTACCTCGGCATTTCCGACTCGGCCGGTACCGTCGAAGCAGGGAGGCGTGCCGATCTCGTTCTGCTCGACGCCAACCCACTTCTTGACATCAGGAATACGCGCCGCATCACCGCCGTGGTCTTCAACGGCCGCCTCATTGACTCCACGGCGCGGGTGAAGCTTCTTCGTTCGGCGATGGACCGTTAACCAAGGGCAAGGTCATGAACCTCAAAGCGAACAATCTTCCACTCCTACTCCCACTCCTGCTCATACTCGGGTGTTCAGAGTCCGGCTCCAAGGCGCCGCCGCCAAGGAAGAGCAAGGCTCAGCGCGACAGCGCAGTCGGCAGGTCCGGCCTGCCTGGCTCGCAGGGCGTGATGAAGGCGTTGGGTGCCGCGGACTCTGCGAGGAAGCGCCAAGCCGCTATCGATTCCGCTGGCATACCGTGACTGGTCACGCGTCACTTAGTTTTAGTACTAGCCACCAGTCACTCGTCACTAATTGCCAGTCACAGGGTAAAGGCCATGAAACGCAAATCGCCTCGCGGCATCCCCGACTTCTCCAAGAAGCCCAAAGGCTACAACCCGGCGAACCCCACGGCCGTTCAAAAGCAGGCGCCACCCAACGCGCCAAAAGTTGTGAACGTCAAGCCGGCGTCCACGTCGGCCAAGTCAGGCATGCGCGGCGTGTAGTTAGGGCAGCGCGCGCGTGCTGCTGGACATGCGCACCTTCTCCTGCTGCACGTACCACTCCGCCTCGCGCAGCAACGCCTGGGCGTCGAACACCACGCCGTCCTTGATGGTCCAGCGCACGCCGCCAAGCTTGGATAGTTGCGCGCGCGGCACGGTGCCGTAGTACCCGTAGCCCCGTCCGTACAACACCTTGAGGTTGTCGATCGGGTTGCCGTTCACCACTGCCAGGTCTGCCGCGCAGCCCACGCGAATGCCGCACATCTGCTTGCTCTTGTCCCAGCCAACGGCTTCGTACGCGTTTGTCGTCGCTACGCGAATAACGTCGATCGGATGGATGCCCGCTTCCTGCATCAGTTCCAGCTCGCGGATCATCCCGATGCCGCCGAACGAACCCTCATCGCTGCCGGCGGTGAGCAACCCGCCGCGTTGATGGAACTCGCGCACATAGTGCATCCAGATCTCGAAATTGTTACGCCAGTTGATTTCGTCGCTCGTCTTCCACTCACGGTGATACGCGCCGTGCGTTGAGCTGTCCGGCCCCGCCGCAAGCTCGCTGGGATGCACGAGCGTCTCGCGGTACGGCGCCGTGAGGTGACGAGCCAGGTCGCGATTGCTCTCGTACACGGACATCGTGGGATCCCAGTTCGTGTTGTACTTGAGCATCGTGTCCAGCACGGCGCTGATGCGCTCGGGATGCTTGTTGGCTTCGGCCCACAGGCTGCCGGCCCAGCGAAAGCGGTCCAGTTCGTTCCAGTAGTTGTAGTCCGCCGGGAAGCTCTGTGAGCCGAGCAGCGCTGCGTCCGGGATGCCGTACCAATGCTCGATCGAGCGCACGCCGGCGGTGGACACGACCACAGCGTCGGATTCGGACACCTTCAAGTCCACCATCACGAACATGCCGAGTTTCCTGGCTTCGTCTGCGGCGGCGCGCATGATGTCCGGATATTGACCCGGGCTCTTGCTGATCTTCACGCAGTCGGCGCCGAGTTCTTTGAACTGACGCACCTGCGCGCGCGCTTTGTCCGGCGTGTTCCCTTCGTCCCATGCGCGGAGAGGCAGTGGCCAGCGCTGGCACAGCACCAAGCGGGGAGCCACGATCTGGTTGGCATCACCCTGACGGCGCTGTGATGTTAGCTGGGTGAGTCCCGCGCCGCTGCCGGCGTCGCGAACCACAGTGACGCCGTGGCCCAGGTACAAGCGGTAGGCGTAGTCGCTGCCTTTCGGGCCCATCTCGCGTCCGTCCTGCGGCAGGTGCGCGTGCATCTCTACGAGGCCGGGCATCACGTACATGCCGGTGCCGTCGATCACGCGGTCGCCCGTGGCGCGCTTGAAGTTCTTGCCATACCCAGCCGCGTTCACGGCGTCCATCGGAATCATGTTCACGATCGAGCCGTTCTCGATCACGATGTCTACCGGGCCCTCGGGTGGCATGCCGCGATTGGTGCCCGGCGTGCCGCGTCCGCTGATGATAGTTGCGTTCCGGATCACGAGGCGGCCGGAGCGATCGCCCTTGGTGGTGCCCATGACGATGGGCGCGTCACCGGCGGCGGGCTGGAGGATCCGTTCCACGACCTGCGCGCTGAGCGCAGTCAGAGGGGCGAAGAGCAGGGCGAGTGCGGAGCGGCGCATAGGGATGTTCCGTTGATTGCCTGGTCTAGAGTGCGGTGCCGCAGCCGCCGGCGCCAGTCGGGGTAGTACCTTTTGTTCATGTGGCGGCTCGTGGTTCCGGCGACGCTGGCAGCGGCTGGCACGATCTCGATGGCGGTGGCGATCTACCATGAGCGGCGTATGCACCTTCATCGGCAGCCCGGCGTGACGTACGCGCAGGCCACGTTTCGTCGCGACGGCGCGTGGCGCCGGGCGGACATTTTCATGCCGGACGGCCTTCGGCATCAGCGCCAAGCGTCACTGTTCGGTGTGACTGGCGCGCTTTTGTGGGTGCTGTCGCTGATCATCTATGCGATGTTGCCGTTCCTGGCCCGCTAGGGTTTTCGCGCCAGCTCCTTCTCCATCTCCGCGAGCGCCTCCTTGGCCCGCGCCAGAACCTCCCGCTGCGTACCGCTCGGCGCCTGTAGACCTCCGTGTCGTGCGCCGCTTCCGTTCCAGGCTCCCGCGAGACCACCCAAAGCGGCAGCAGGGCCACGCGGTCGTCCAAATCCACCGCCGCCGCCCGGACCACCGGCGAGTCCACCCGGTCCTGCGGGTGCACCCACTCTCGCTGGGGCAACGAGTCCGAGCTTCAGCGCCATTTCATTCATGCGCACCGAGTCGGCTCCTTTGGCTGCGGCCATCTTGGTTCGGAACGCCGTTGTGGCCGTGGTGAGCTTGGCCTGGACCTCCTGCACATCGAGCAGGAACGCCTCGCGCGCTTTGTGATCGGCGAGCGTCTCCATCATGGTTGGATCGGCACGCACTTCGAACGTCTGCACGCTCTTGGCGCCGTCCACGTCCATCGTGACGGTATACTTGCCCGGCGAGACGTAGAATCCGCGCGGGCCGATGTTGTGCGCCGGAAGCGGAAGAGCAACACGCGTGGAACCAGGACCACGACCACCGGCAACTCCGCCGCCACCCGCGCCCGCTTCTCCCGGTGGGCCTTCCTCGCCGCCGCCACGCGCCGCACCGCCACCGGTAGCCGGTGGATATCGGAGGTCCCAGTTCACACGATTCAGCGCGCCAACGGTGTTGGGGCCGGACATCTCGCGAATCACACGACCCTTTTCATTGGTCACCGTGAACTTCAGGTCCTGCGCGGCGCGCGACAGGTGATAGCTGAACACCGCGCCCTCCACGGGATTTTCCGCCGCATAGATGCCGTGCGCAGCGGTGGACACGTCGGCCCAGTAATTGACGATCGTGGCGCGACGCACCCCAAACAGATGCGCAGGCTCGGCTGCCACTGACGCCGACCACTCCGCGATCGGCGATGCGTCGTCAAGCACCCAGATGCTGCGGCCGTGCGTGGCGAGTACCAGATCCTTGGTGCGCGGGTGGACGATCATGTCGTCGTAGCGCGTGGGCGGCAGGTTGCCCGCGATGCGCGTCCATGAATCGCCGCTGTTGGTGGTGAAGTAGACGAACCGTTCCGTGCCCGCAAACAGCACGTTTGGCTTGCTCGGGTACTCGGTGATGCTGCGGACCGGGGCGCCATCGGGAAGTCCGTTCGTCACCTTGGTCCATGACTTTCCGAAATCGTTCGTGCGGAAGATGTACGGCGAGAAATCACCCGAACGGTGGTTCTCGAACGACACGTACGCCGATCCGCGCGAAGCGCCGGATGCCACGATTCGATCGACGAAGCTGCCGTTCGCCACGCCCGTGATGGACGCGCTCAACTCTGTCCACGACTTTCCGCCGTCCAGCGACAACTGCAGGTTGCCGTCGTCCGTTCCAACCCAGAGCACCTTCGCATCGAGCGGCGACTCCGCAAACGTCGTAATCTCGCTGTAATTCGTCTCACCGTCGTTCCGCGACAGGCGGATGTCCGTGTTGAGCACGCCAGCCATGCGGAGCGTGTCGCGATTCACCTGGCGCGTGAGGTCTGCCGTCGCGGTCCAGGTGGAGCCGAAGTCTTTCGATATGAGAAGCTTGTTCGCTCCCAAATAGACGGTGCCCGCCTTGTGCATCGACGCGACAATTGGCGCGGTCCAGTCGTAGCGGTACGTCTCGCCGGCCGGAGCCACGGGCTGGATTTCGAACCGATCGCCGGTGAGCGCATCAACGCGCGAAAGGCTGCCGCCGCTCGACGTTGAGTACACGTAGCGCGGTCCGCTCTTGTCCACCGCCTGACCCGTGCCATCGCTGAACCCGATCTGCTTCCAATCGGAATTCAGAATGCCGAGCCAGTGGCTCGTGGCGCTCGGTCCCATCCACGAGTGCGCGTCCTGAAGTCCGCCGTAAATGAAGTACGGGTCGCGGTCGTCCACGGCGATTCTGTAGAACTGTCCGATCGCGAAGTTGTTGAGCCGGTTGTACGTGATGCCTTGGTCCCAGCTCTCGTGCAGTCCGCCGTCGCCACCGAGCAGCAGGTGACGCGTGTCGCGCGGGTCAATCCAAAGAGAGTGGTGATCGTCTTTCAGCCCCAGGTCATACGTGGGCGAGTTGGGCATCGTCTCGAACGTGGTGCCGCCGTCTTCGCTCTTGGCTGGTTGAACGCCGAGCAGCCAGATGCGCTTGTCAGTCGTGGGGTCGATGAACGGTGCGCTGTAGTACATCGGCCGCGGGTTCGTGCGGCTCGCGAGTTTCCACGTGGCGCCTGCGTCTTCGGAGCGATACGTGCCGCCTGCGGTTTGATGTTCCACAGTGGCGATGACAACGTTCGGATTGGAACGAGCCACAGCGATACTGATGCGGCCTTTGTCGCCGGCGGGGAGGCCGCTCTCGATCTTGCGCCAAGTGGCGCCACCGTCGGTGGACTTGTGGAGCGCGCTGCCGGGCCCGCCGCCGTTGAAGCCGTACACGGTGCGCAGGCGCTGGTAGGTGGACGCGTACAGCACGTTCGGGTCGCGTGGATCCATCACGATCTCGTTCGCGCCCGTGAGCGAGTCCACGAACAGCACGTTGGTCCACGTTTTGCCCGCGTCGGTCGTCTTGAACACACCGCGTTGCGTCGTGGGCTTCCACAAATTGCCGGCCACGGCCACCCAGGCGACGTTGCCGTCAGTGGGGTGCGGCAGCACCCGTGCGATGCTGCCGGACTCCTTGAGGCCTACGATGGTCCACGTGGCGCCGGCGTCGCTGGACCGGTACACGCCGCCACCCCACGACGAACTCTGCCGGTTGTTCTGCTCGCCGGTTCCGGCCCACACGATGCGGGAGTCGCCGGGAAAGATTGCAATGTCGCCGAACGTGTTGTCAGGCTGCCCGTCGAAGATTGGTGCCCACGTGGTGCCCTTGTTGGTGGTCTTCCAGATGCCGCCTGCGGCAGCGCCCACATATATGGTAGCGGGGTCCCGCGGGTCGACTTCAACATCGTGGATGCGTCCCCCCATCACGGCCGGGCCCACGGAGCGGAAGTGGAGCGCGTCGAATGGCGATTGCGCGGTGAGCGGGAGGCCGACGATCAGGGCAAACGGGAACAGGGCAAAGTGACGACGCACGGGCAGGACCCCTGTGGAAAGTTGACTGAACAAATATGCCGAGTCTGGCGCGGCTCTGTGATCCTGAGCATCATCCGCCGTGGAAATCCGCGATCTCAGGACAGCAAAGGGGCAGCCGCCGGCAGGCGCGGCCAAGTTGGTGTACTCGTTCGCCAACGGCCACGCGGAGGGCACCCGGGAGCTGCGGGTCGCGCTTGGCGGCAAAGGCGCCAACCTCGCCGAGATGACGAACATCGGGGTTCCGGTGCCGCCCGGGTTCACCATCGCATGCAGCGTGTGCGTGCGTTTCCTTCGCGACGGCTCCATGCCTGCCGGTCTCGAG
>Ga0315281_10014343_pt1 | contig 10694 bp, 11 predicted proteins | sample YL17G07_0_MG_FD_204540 | JGI IMG/M metagenome (GOLD analysis project Ga0315281, IMG submission 204540) | Sediment microbial communities from Yellowstone Lake, YNP, Wyoming, USA - YL17G07_0 | ecosystem: Environmental > Aquatic > Freshwater > Lake > Sediment | place: USA: Wyoming | collected... | reverse complement strand
GTGGGCCGAGTTGCTCGCGCGCGAGCCCGATGCGTACCACGTCAAAGGCTGGCACCCGACCGCGGTGATGGGAACGGTGGGCGCCGCCGCCGCCGTGGCGCACCTGCATAAACTCTCTCCCGGCGAGTGCCGCAACGCGCTCGGCCTGGCGGCGAGCATGGCGAGCGGGTTGGTGGCCAATTTCGGCACCATGACCAAGCCGCTGCATGCAGGCCGCGCCGCGGCCTGCGCCATCGAAGCGGTGCGGTTCGCTGCCCTGGGCCTGACCGCCGCGCCCGACGCGTTCGAGCATCACGCGGGCTTTCTCGCCGCGCTCTCGCCCAGAGGCCGCGCCGAGCGCGAGCGCCCGGCCTCCGGCCTGGGCAGGCAGCTGCGAATTCTGGATTCCGGTCTGTCGATCAAGAAGTACCCGATGTGCTATGGCGCCCATCGCGTGATCGACGGCGTGCTCGACCTGGCGGCGGCGTACGACCTGAAGGCCGAAGATGTCGTGCACGTCGACGCCACCGTCGGCGTGGCGCAGGCCTCGATGCTGCGCAATCACGCGCCGGTGACCGGACTCGAAGCCAAGTTTAGCCTCGAGTTCGCAGTAGCGTCCGCGCTGGTGCGGCGCCGGGTCGGACTGGCGGAGCTCAACGACAAATTCGTGGCCGAAGCGCCGGTGCGCGAGGCCATGGGCAAGCTGAGCATCGCGACGGTGGACACGAGCTGCCCGATCGAGCCGGTGTTCGCGCTGACCGACCGCGTGGTGATTGAACTGCGCGACGGCCGCAAGCTCGATTCGGGCGAGATCCGCTTCGCGCGCGGCAACACCAAGCTGCCGCTCGAGGACGAGGAACTGAAGGCGAAGTTTCTCGACTGTGCCGCCGGCGCCGATTACCTCGACGCGAGCGCCCTGTACCAGTCGTTGAACCGGCTGGGCGAACAGGCGAGCCTGCGCCAGCTCGGGGCGGGTACCGCGACGGCCTGATTCAATACGAACGCGGCAGGCCGAGGATGTGCTCGCCGATGTACGCGAGCACGAGGTTGGTGGAGATCGGCGCGATCTGAAACAGCCGCGTCTCGCGCCACTTGCGCTCGACGTCGTATTCGCGCGCGTAGCCGAAGCCGCCGTGGGTCTGGATGCAGGCCTCGGCCGCGTGCCAGGCGGCTTCTGACGCAAGCAGCTTCCCCATGTTGGCTTCGTCGCCGCAAGGCAGTCCCGCCTGGAACAGGGCTGCCGCTTTCCTCAGCATCAGGTCGGCCGCCTGCGTTTCCGCGTAGGCCCGCGCGATCGGGAACTGCACGCCCTGGTTCTGCCCGATCGCGCGGTCGAAAACTACGCGATCCTTGGCGTAGGCCACCGCCTTCTGCGTGAACCAGCGCGCATCGCCGAGCGCTTCGCAGGAGACCAGGATGCGCTCGGCGTTCATGCCGTCGAGGATGTACTTGAACCCCTTGCTTTCCTCGCCGATCAGGTTTTCGGCCGGCACGCGCGCGCCGTCGAAGAACACCTCGGTGCTGTTGTGGTTGACCATCGCCGGCAGTGGCTTGATCTCCAGGCCCTTGCCGAGGCAGTCGCGGATGTCGAGCAGGAACACCGACAGGCCCTCGGTCTTTCGCTTCACCTGGTCGAGCGGCGTGGTGCGCGCGAGCAGGAGCATGAGATCGGAGTGCAGCGCGCGCGAAGTCCAGACCTTCTGGCCGTAGATCAGGTAATGGTCGCCGTCTTTTGAATTGACCCGCACCGCGCGGGTCTTGAGCTTGGTGGTGTCGGTCCCGGTCGTCGGCTCGGTCACGCCGAAGGCCTGCAGTCGCAGCGCGCCGCTCGCGATCTGCGGCAGGTAGCGCGTCTTCTGCTCGGGGCTGCCGTGACGCAGCAGCGTGCCCATGATGTACATCTGCGCATGACAGGCGCCGGCATTGCAGCCCGAGGCGTGGATCTCCTCCAGCACCGCGGCCGCCGCGCGCAGCGGCAGCCCGGCGCCGCCGTATTCCTCCGGGATCAGCGCCGCGAGGTAGCCGGCTGCGGTCAGCGCGTTGACGAACTCGGTCGGATAGGCCTCGCGCGATTCGAGCTCGCGCCAGTAGGCCCCGGGAAAGCCGGCGCAGATGCGGCGCACGCTGTCGCGGATTTCCGGGTAGTCCTCGCCTAGTGGGAAGTTTACATTCTCGGGTATTTCGGCGGCGCCCATGTGCGCTTGTCCTCTCCTGAACGCCGGCCCTAGGCCGCGCGGCGCGCGCGCTCGTTCGCGCCGACGTAATTGCGCGGCAGGCCGGCGCGCGCCAGCGCGCCGTGCATCTCGATGTCGGGCAGGGCGGCGCGCACGATGTCCCTGACGCCGAGCAGCTTTTGCAGGTCGACGCCGGTAGTGAGTCCCATCGAATCGAGCATGAAGCACAGGTCGTCCATGACGATGTTGCCTGTGGCCCCGGGCGCGAACGGGCAGCCGCCCAGGCCCGCGAGCGAGGCGTCGAAGCGGCGCACGCCGCAGTCGAGCGCGGCGTCGACGTTGGCCAGTCCGGTGCCGCGCGTATTGTGGAAATGCGCGGCCAGCGGCAGCTTGCCGACCGCGGCCGTCACCGCGCGGAACACCGCCCGCACCTGCGCTGGATCGCCGTAGCCCACGGTGTCGGCGACCACCAGTTCGTCGGCGCCCGCCTCGGCCAGCTGCACCGCGTACCTGACCACGTCGTCCACCGGCACGCGCCCCTCGTAGGAGCAGCCGAGCGCGGTCGAAAGCCCTCCCGTCAGCAGCGGCCGCCCGGCCGCGGGCCTGGCGCGGACGAGTTCGACGATGCGCCTGAAGTCCGCCACCGACTCCTCGCGCTCGCGGCGCACATTCTTGAGATTGTGCGTCCTGCTCACCGACATGACGAAATTCAGCTTGCGCACGCCGAGGGCGAGGCCGCGCTCGGCGCCCTTGGAATTGGGAATCAGCGCCGTCACCGTCAGCCCCCGGACTCCGAGCGCGCGCCGCGTCACCTCCTCTGCGTCGACAAACTGCGGTATCAGCTTCGGCGGCACGTAAGAAGTCACCTCGATCTCGCCGACGCCGGCCGCGGCCTCCGCTTCGATCCAGGCGATCTTGCTTTCGGTCGGCATGAAGGTGGGGTGGATCTGCAGGCCGTCGCGCAGGCCCACTTCGCGCACGATGACATCGATGTTTTTCATTTCATTTTCCTTTGAATACAGGCTTGCGTTTCTCGTTGAACGCCTTGATGCCCTCGTAACGGTCTTCGGTCTCGACCAGGTGATTGTAGGCCTCGACTTCGAAACGATAGGCGGTCTTGAGCTCCATCTGCATGCCGTAGCGCACCGATTTCTTGACCTGGCGGATGGACAGCGGCGCGTTGCCGGCGATGGTGCGCGCGGTCTCGAGCACGCGCGGCATGAGTTCGCCCGGCTCGCATACGTCGTTGACCACGCCCCAGTCGAGCGCCTGCTGCGCGCTGAAGGGGCGGGCGGTCATGATGATTTCCTTGGCGCGGCGCTCGCCCACCGCGCGCGGCAGATTCTGTGTGCCGCCGGCGCCGGGCATGATTCCCAGGGTCACCTCGGTCAGGGCGAAACGCGCGGTCTTCACAGCGTAGGCGAAGTCGCAGGAGAGCACGGCTTCGAAGCCGCCGGCGTAGGCGTGGCCGTTGACGGCCGCGATCACCGGTAGCGGCAGGTCAGTCATCGCCCAGTAATGGCGCTCGAACAGTTCGTGCTGGCGCCGCCATTGCTCGCGTGTCATGCCGTTGCGCTCCTTCAGGTCGGCGCCGGCGCAAAACACCCTGTCGCCTGCGCCGGTGAGCACCACGCAGCGCACCTCGCCCGCGTCCTCGGTCAGGCGCGTCCACAGGTCGAGAAAATCGCGGCCCATCTGGGTATTGAGCGCGTTCGCCACTTCCGGGCGGTTGAGCGTCACCAGCAGCACGTGCGGCGCGGTGATCTCGGTCTTGAGAGTTTGGTAGCTGGGCAGATCCATATGTCTATGCCTCCTTGGTCTTCAAAATCTGATCGGTGTGCTCGCCGAGCCCGGGCGGGCGGCTGCGGATCGCGGGCCGGGTGCCGTCGAAGCTGAGCGGCAGGCCGAGGAATTTCATCGCGCTGTCCGGATGCATGGTCGAGGGGGAATCAGTTGTCGGAGTCACCGAGAAAGCGCTCGCTCCAGCGCGCGTAGTCGGCGTCGCGGCTGAGTTGCTGCATCAGTTGCGTCGAGGCGATATTGGCAAGCTTGGCCGGCGACACGCCCTCGCGTAGCGCTTTCATGGTTTCCCGCGCTGCGTACGCCGCGGCCATGAACGGTTGATGCCCCTGCAGGCAGATGCGCACTCCCTGCGCCGCGAGATAGCCGCGGTCGCTCAAGTCGGAGCCGACGCCGCCGAGCACGATGGGAACGCGGCACGCCGCGCGGATCGCCTCCAGCTGCTCGCGCGTGCGCACGCCGAGAAAGAACATGGCGTCGACGCCGGCCGCGGCATAGGCCTGGGCGCGCTCGAGCGCATCGTCCAGGCCGCTAAAGGCGAGGGCGCTGGTGCGGCCGACGACGGCGAGATGTCGGTCGCGCCGCGCAGCTAGCGCGGCTTTCATCTTGCCCGTTCCTTCCTCCACGGACAGCAGCGTGACGGCGCCGGCCGACCCGTACGCCTGGGGCAGCGCGGTGTCTTCAATGGTGAGTGCGGCGATGCCCGCGGTCTCCAGCTCTTCGACAGTGCGCATGACGTTGAGCGCGTTGCCGTAGCCGTGATCCGCGTCCACCAGCAGTGGCAGCTTGCCGGCGCGGCAGATGCGATGTGCCTGTTCGGCGAATTCGGTGAGCGTGATCAGCGTCAGGTCGGGCGCTCCCAGCACCACCAGCGAAGCGACGGAACCGGCGAACATGCCGAGTTCGAAACCGAGATCTTCGGCGATGCGCGCCGAAATCGGGTCGTACACCGATGCCGGATGAATGCAGCTGCCGCCCTCAAGGATGGCGCGGAAGCGTTCACGTCGTTCAGTCCATTGCATTTATCTGCGCCACGCCTTTAGTAGAAAGAATTCTCATCGAGCGTGAGCAGCGGAAACGTACCCAGCGTTCGGCCGGGATCGACCGCGGGCGCCGCATGCAGGTACGACCGGTCGAGCTCGGAGAACGAGCTTACGCCCAGCAGGCCAAGACAGATCCGGATCTCCTGCTCCAGAATTTCGAGCACACGCACCAGGCCCGCCTGCCCGTCCGCGGCGAGGCCCATGCATTGCATGCGCCCGATGCCGACGAGGTCGGCGCCGGCGGCGAGCGCCTTGACGACGTCGGTGCCGCGATTGAATCCGCCGTCGATGATGATGGGCGCGCGCCCGCCAACCGCGGCGACGATCTCCGGCAGTATGTCCATGGTGCCGCGGCCGTGGTCGAGCTGGCGCCCGCCATGGTTGGAGACATAGATCATGTCGACGCCGTGCTGCAGCGCGAGTTCGGCGTCTTCCGCGGTGGCGATGCCCTTGATGATGAGCGGGATCTGGAATTTGGCTTTGAGACGCGCCACGTCGCTCCACTCGATCCTGGTCTGAAATTCGCGTCCAGGCACGCCTTGGTGGCGGATGTTGCGTTTGGCGAGGTCGCGTTCGCGCCGGCTGTAGTAGGCCGTGTCGACCGTGAGGCAAAACGCCGCATAGCCCGCCGCGATGGCGCGCTCGGCCATGGCATCGACCCAGCCGGCGTCGCCGCGAACGTAGAGCTGAAATATGCGCAACGCTTCGGGCGCCGCCTGCGCCACGGCTTCGAGTCCCGGCTCGCACACCGAGCTCAACATGTGCGCGACGCCGAATTCCCCGGCCGCCTTGACTGCTCCGCTGCCCGCCACTGGCGCGAACAGCTCCAGGCCGCCGACCGGCGCGAGCACGACCGGCAGGCGCAGCGTGCGCCCCAGGAATTGGGTCGAAGGATCGATGCGGCTCACATCGCGCAGCACCCGCGGCCGGAACGCGATCGAATCGAGGGCCAGCCGGTTGCGCCTGACCGTGGTCTCGGTTTCGGCGCCGCCGACGATATAGTCCCAGTCGTCGTGATTGAGTTTCTGCCGGGCTTTCTTCACCAGTTCGTGCAGCGTCAGGAATGGCGATGCGGACATGGCGATGCCGACTCAGTCCAGGCGCACGTTGGCTTGCTTCGCGATCGCGCCATGGCGGGCGTGCTCACCGATAAGAAACGCGGCGAACTCGCCTGGCAATCTCGCGACGGCGTCGGAGCCGATTGTGCCGCCGGCGCCGGCGCGATTGTCGACGATCAGCGGCTGGCCAGGCGTCTGCGACAGTTTATCGGCCACCAGGCGCGCGTACAGATCGGTGGCCTGACCTGGCGGCCAGGGCACGATGAGCTTGATCGGCCTGGCGGGAAAGCCCTGGGCAACAGCAGTCCCCGCCGCGGCGAATGCCAGAATGAAACACGCGCGAATAACTGTCTGCATATGGCCTCCCCTTGGCACACATCGTCAGGGCGCCGATGAGTCCGCACATCGGCTCGGCCGTGACTGCGCAAGATTCCCGACACCGGGCGCGGATGGCAGCGTAGCTGACAACACCGCCACACCCGCGCCATCACCTCTATTATGGAAACGCAGTGTAACGCAAACCGAAAAGGCGGGGTTCCGGCTCCGGGTTCAGACCAGTTCCAGCCCCAAGCGGCGCGCCAGCGCCGCGGCTTCCGGTGCGCCTGCACCGTGCTCGGTGTCGATCGCCAGCGCGTGCGCGGCTTCGTCCGCGGCGAGCGGCTCCTCGATCGCGAATTGCCGTTCCAGCACCGCGAGCCCCGCCTCGGACGCGTCGCGCGCGTCGCGTTCGCGTCCGGCCACGCGCGCGCGCAGTGTGGCTGTCGGGGCGGTGCAGGAGGCGATGGCGAAGGCCGCGCCCGCGTCGCGGGCGAGTTGCGCAAACCGGTCGCGCAAAGACCGTTTCAGGAAAGCCGCGTCGACGATGACCGGGTAGCGGGCCGCTAGCAAGCCGCGCGCGAGTTCGGCCAGGCGCTCGTAGGTGCGCTCGCTCGCGCCGGACGCGTACAGCCCGGCGTTCAGTCCCGACCCCGAGCGTGCTTGCGGCGAAAGGCCGTGGAGGCGCTTGCGCTCGACGTCCGAGCGCAGGCGCACCGCGCCCAGGGCTTCGAGCAGGCCCTGAGCCACGGTGCTCTTTCCCGACCCGGACAAACCGTGCATGATCAGCAGCGCCGCGTGCCCGGAGGCCGCCATCCGTTCCGCCAGGTGCAGATGTCGCCGGTATTCGCGCTCCACGTCGCTGTGCTCGCGCGCTGCGATCCCTGCCTGATGCGCGCGCAGGCAAGACACCTTGGCGCGCACCAGGGCGCGATAGACCAGGTAGAAGCGGAGCACGCGCACGCCGGCGTAGTCGCCGGTGAATTCCAGATAGGCATTGAGGAAGCGAAAGGCGAGCCGCGGCAGGCGATGATCGAGCAGGTCCATTGCCATGAACGCGACTTCATTCATGACGTCGGTCCAGCGAAAGTCGGGATTGAACTCGAGTCCGTCGAACGGCGTCGGCACACCGTGCAACAGCGCGATGTTTCCCAGGTGCAGGTCGCCGTGGCACTCGCGCACCCAGCCGTCGCGCTTGCGCGCGTCGAACACCGCGGCGAGCGTGGCGTGCTCGCGTGCGGTCCAGTCGCGCAGCCGGGCGAGCAGCGCGAGGTCCGGTTTCGCGTCTGCCAGCGGCAGCATCTGCTCGAAGTTCTGCAGCGCGGGGGCGAGGATGCGTCCGGACGAGCCGAATGGCCGATCGGGGCCGGCGCGTTCTATGCGCGCGTGAAACGCCGCGATGCCTGCTGCGAGCGCGTCGACGTGCTGCGGCGCAAGCGCGCCGCGCCGCGCCATCCGGTCGAGCAGCGCATCCTGCTCGAAGCGCCGCATTCTGAGCGCGTACTCGATCGCGGGACCGCCTCCGGCGAGCACCGGCGCCGATTCACTGCCGGAGATCGGTATGACATCGAGATAAAGCGCAGGCGCGGTGCGGCGGTTAAGGCGCAGTTCTTCCTCGCAATAATGCCGGCGCGCTTCCAGGGTGCTGAAATCCAGAAAGCCCAGGTTCAGCGGTTTCTTGATCTTGTAGGCATAGTCTCCGGCGAGCAGGACGCAGGAAATGTGGGTTTGGATCAATTCGACCTTCTCCACAGCATGCGGATAGCAGGCTGGCTCGCGCAGCGCGGCGATCAGGCGGTCCAGGCCTGGCGTGTCTGTTGCGGCTGCATGCGCCGGTGCGAGGATGCGGGTCGTGGGCAAACCAAGTCTCCCGAGAACGAGATCTTCCGTCCCCCAAACTACATCCGCGGTGGCGCGCGCGGTTGAGCGAAATCAAGCATTCGCCGGCGGGGCGATGCGCCGCTCCGGCTGCGGCGCCGGATCGGTTCCTGCCCCCGCGTCGCCGCCTTGCGCGAGTAATTGGGTACGCGGAACCGCGGAAATGTGGCATATTGCAGCCCTGCTGACAAGCGCAATTCGGCGCGATGTTTGCATTCGACGCAGGGCCGGAGGCAGGGGCGCGACGGTTTCGATCCTCCGCATTTGAGCGGCAGCGATAACAATAAGAGGCGAAATGCATGAACTACAAAGGCGAGCAGAAAGCGCTCGAGCCGTTGCCGCCGCAGGCCATTCCGAGTTATCTGCAGGACACCTACTGGTGGGCCTATGTGCACCCGAAAGCCGTCAGTTTTTTCGAGCGGCAGTGGCTGGTTAATCTGATTCTGTGGGGCAATTTCGCCAGACTGCGCGATGCCGCGCTGGCGGAGCTCGGGCGCGAAGTCGCCGGACGCACGTTGCAGGTTGCCTGCGTTTACGGGAACTTCTCCGAGCACCTCGCCGCCCGCGTGGCGCCGGGCGGCTCGCTCGATATCGTCGACGTGCTGCCGATCCAGCTACGCAACCTGCGGCAGAAACTCCCCGCTGCGGCGCCAGTGACGCTGCATCAGGGGGACTCGACCGCGCTCGGCTTCGACGATGCCAGTTATGATCAGGCCATACTTTTCTTCCTGCTGCACGAGCAGCCGGCGGCGGCGCGCAGGCAGACGCTGCGCGAAGCGCTGCGGGTGGTCAAACCCGGAGGCAAGCTGGTGCTGGTCGATTATCACTTGCCGGTGCGGCTGCACCCGCTGCGCTACCTGTTCCGGCCGGTGCTGAGCGCGCTCGAGCCGTTCGCACTGGACCTTTGGCGGCACGAGCTGGCGGAATGGCTGCCCGAGGGCGTCAGCCCGGCGCAGATGCGCAAAGAGACCTACTTCGGCGGTCTTTACCAGAAGCTGGTGATCACGGTTTAGGCGTCCTTGCGCCTATCAGGTGCAAACGAACCGCTCGAAGCTTGACCTTGATCAAATGCCGCGGCGCGAACCGGGTTCCGTTTATAGTATGATTCAACGGTGGGGCTTGTCGCCGCCATGCGCGGCGCGGCCCCTGTGCCAGTCCGAAGGCTGGCATCGGCGCGCGGAAATGTGCCGCAATTGGCAGAGTTTTGAAGCGGCATGGCGCCGCGCCGGGCGCGCCGCAAGCCGCGCGCTGCAAGCAGGCACCGGGTGCCGTCGCAGCGCCTGAGCGCGAACCCCAGAAGAAAACACATAGAGGAACCGGCATGGGCACACCAACGGCAAGTGACGAAGTGACCGACGGCATCGCCGCGATCGAGATGCACCGGCAGGGAACCGAGAAAGAGTCGGGCCTGGCGGCGTCGTGCAGCGAGGCCTTGCGCAAATTGAACGAACTGCTGGAGCAGGAGAAAGCGAACCTGCAGCAGCACGGCCCGGATACGGTGCTGACACTCAACGTCGAAGCCGTGGCGAACGAAATCAAGCGGGTTCAGGCCATGGCCGGGATCAAAGGTCAGGGTCCGATGCACAGGAATCCGCGTTCGAGCGAGCGGCAGTTGCCGCGGCCGGAAAAATCGCACAACGCTCCCCGGAATCGCGGCCGCAGGACGATGGGGCGGACCGGCGGCCGCGGCGGCGGTGGCGGCTCTGGCGGCCGCTAGCCGCCGCGCTGTTCGACGGGAAAGCCGATGTCCGATACGATCGCCCTGTGGCATGCCGAGCACAGGCATTTTGCCCGGCTCCTCGACCTGCTGGAGCAACAGGTGGTTGCCTTCCACGCCGATGACGGGCCGAATTACGAGCTGATGCTCGACGTCGTCAGCTATCTGCGTTATTTCCCGGATCGTTATCACCATCCGCGCGAGGATGTGGCGTTCGCGTGCCTGGCCAAGCGGGACCCCGGAATGAAAACGCTGATCGAGCGCATGCAGCAGGAGCATCGGGTGATCGCCGCGGCCGGCACGGAGCTGCTCAACTACCTGGAAAAGATCGTCGACGACGTCCTGGTCGAGCGCGCAAAAGTGGAAACCGCGGCTGCGACTTACCTGGTTTACTACCGCCGCCACCTTGCGCTCGAAGACCGGGACATCGTGACGCGCGCGGAGCAACTGCTGACGGCGCAAGATTGGGAGGCCGTGCTCGCCGCGATTCCGCATGGCCCGGACCCGCTGTTCGGCGAGGATTGTGAGCCGCGCTACCGCGAATTGCGGCGGCAGATCGCGCTTGAATCGAAAGGCGCCTGAAACCGCGGGTCGCATTTGCGCGGGATTGCATGCGCCCGCACTCTCAAGGATCCCAAAATTGTCATAGATGGTCGCCCCCATTTTGCCAAGCCCTCAATTGATGACGGTAAGAAGGTGAAGATTGCAGCCATAGATCCGGACTTTGATC
>Ga0315281_10014342_pt1 | contig 10694 bp, 14 predicted proteins | sample YL17G07_0_MG_FD_204540 | JGI IMG/M metagenome (GOLD analysis project Ga0315281, IMG submission 204540) | Sediment microbial communities from Yellowstone Lake, YNP, Wyoming, USA - YL17G07_0 | ecosystem: Environmental > Aquatic > Freshwater > Lake > Sediment | place: USA: Wyoming | collected... | reverse complement strand
AACTGCAAGACATCAACTTCGACAAGGAAGGATTCGCAGACATTAAAGTTAGCGGAAAAACGGGTTCAAGGGTCGTGACCCTGCTGAGGTCTGTTCCTTGGCTGACTCGGTGGCTGGAGATTCACCCCTATAAGGACAAGCCTTCTTCTGACTTGTGGGTTCTATTGAGGAAGAGAAAAGATACTTATGAGAACATAGGTGCTGGAGGCTTGAGAAAAATCCTGATAGTCACAGCGAAGAGAGCGAAGATAAATAAGAAGATTCACCCCCATCTGCTCAGGCACTCGATTGCAACGGAAGATGCCAAACACCTGACTGTCCACCAACTCATGCAGAAATACGGCTGGCGGTCAAGCGATACTGCCTCTGTCTATGTCCATCTGTCGCAGAAAGACCAGAAGGATGCCATGAGAGAACGATATGGAATCAAGAAGCCAGAGGAAGCCGAGTCTGTGATGAGTTGCTGGAGATGCGGAACTGCCAACCCCAGCGAGAGAAAGACTTGCTACCGATGCACTGCCCCACTGACCGAATCTGCACAGGAAGAAGTCTGGAAGCGAGAGAAGATAATGTCCGCTCTCTTGGAGAATCCGAGGGTGAGACAGGTCATCGAGAACGCTTTGAAAGACATGAAGAAAAATTAATGAGATTTAGAATGTCCTAATTTTATTTGCCTCAAAATCGTCTTGGTTTGTGGCGTAATCATGAAATCTCCCGTAGCTTCTGCTTTTTTAAATATTGTTTTTTCCAATAATTTCGTTCTGAATAATGTTGCTGATGAAATTTAAAATGACATCTTCGGCATATTATAAACTCTTGTTTTCTATTCTTATTATGATGAATACACAAATCTAATTTAGAACCACACCATTCACATACACTATTTTTATCAATTTGTTTCGTCATTTACTCAACCATAATACCCAACCGTAATTATCTTCCCACACCCATAATTCTTTAAAGCAATTCTCTCTTTCCACTTTATATAAATATTGACTTACTTGTCGTTTTTTTCGCCAATGTTTATTAATTATGGTATGTTGTTTTATATGACAGTTTGAACATAAAGTTATAATATTTCTTAATTTATCTTTTCCACCATATTCAAGTGGTTGTATATGATGATTTACTAATTTTTCTTTTGAACCACAAATATAACATTTAGTAGCTGAATCAAATTTTACTTTTCTTTTCGCACGTTCATCCTTATTTGTTACCCCACAGTGTTCACAAAAATTAATTTTCATTTTTTTCCCTTTCAGATTTAGACTATCCTGACGTTAGTGTTCGTTAGCAGTGGATTCGGAAAACGACATTGTGTCGTTTTCGGATTTGTGGGGAAGAAAATCGAACCAAATTGCGAAAACAGTTGTTGAGATTTCTCCCAGAACTATTTTCAATTTTCTTCCTATCCACTATGGTATTATCGCACAGTCTGGATTTTTAAGGATTTCTGCAAATTCAAGGTCTTTTCTATCTTCGAATCGATTGTATGGAAAATAAATGACTGAAAAAACCAGCATACGCAAAGCATACGCAAATATTATAATCGCTACGCATCGTGCCAATACAAGGATATATATACTACCCAAAAAGGTGAAATATATACTACATAATTGATACATCAAGAAAAATACTTAATAAAATGGAGAACGATAAAATGCCCGTTGAAAGTATTTATTTATCAAAAGAAATGTCAGTAAGGTTGAACGACTACACTGATAAAGTCGGAAAGAACGCCAGCCAAGTCGTTGGTGGTATTCTTAGGGAGTTCTTTGGGGGTTTAAAGGATAAAGGAGGTAGCCAAAATGCAAAACCAGAAAAACTGGTCTGAGATGCTTCACGAAATCATAGTCAAGTCGGGAACTACTGAAAAGGAATTGCTTGAAAAATTAACGGAGGAAAAGAAAGCTGAGTGATACCAAAAAATTAGGTGGAATATATGAAGGATTTGACTGCGTTGATGGGGAAAAAAATTAAAGTCGCATATCAGGATGATAATAAGGTTTCTATTAAAATCGGTTTTCTTGAAGGATTTGATACCAACTTTCTATTTCTGAAAACAGTTGTCGGCACAGAAGCGTTAGCCATAGCCAAGATTTTCCGATTGGAAGTCATGGAGGTTTCAGTATGACCATGCGGGAATTGATTGAGAAAGCAAAGGATTGCGTTGTCAAAAACTATGACAACAGACCAAGACCATTCATACGACCTTGGCTTGAAGCTTCACCGCCAGATAGCTATGGCGACCCAAGTTATCGGATGTCGCTTTGTGTTTTTGAGGGTTCTCCGGCGAAAGGTTGGGTTGTCGTTAACCATTCTCTGCGACAAGCTTGGGCATTCGATGGGTGGGGCAATAAAATAGGCACGTTCTCTTGGTTCGATGACATTGAAAAACGAGATAGATGGGATAAAAAATTAGCGGTGATAGTAGATGGTTGACTTTCGAACTGAAGAAAAAATAAAAAAGAGGATTGAACTGCTGGAGAAAGCTGTGAAAGAAATGGAAGAGAAACCCATACAACGGGGCGATTACAGAACTTCCAAATGCTTTGTATGTAATAAAAAAGCCAGCGAAATCCTACATAGGTTGGAAGTTGAGGATAACCTGAAAGGACAACTCATTGCACTTAAGTGGGTTATTGGAGATTATGATTTTTATGGAGGCAGAGAGGAACATGACTGACTTTCAAGAAGACAATGACAGGCAACGCACTTGGCTATTCTATTTGAACAAGACAGCACTACCTGTGGACAAATCGATTCAGGTCTGCGAGAGAGTCGATTGGAAGAGAATGAGTTTGAATGAGGCGGGCAATAGACCGATGAACCACAGGGTAATCCTGCCGAATGAGATTGTTATCGAGACGGACAGACCGAACTATGGGGAGAACTTGCGATTTGCTCGGATTATAGCGTCTGCACTCTTGGAACTTGGGATACCCTATACCATGTCGTTCTCTGGAAATAAGAGTTTCCACTTCCATGTATTTCTTGATTGGAATGTTGAAATAAAACCGAAGCGATTTGAAGTTTTGAAGAAAAACGACTTCTGTTTCCATGATTTGAAGCAGAAAGTGGCTGAACAGTTATTCGGTTTCTTGCAGAAGCTTGAACGGATATGCTTTGGCGACTCTTATCTCGATTATGCGAACCTCTATAAAAATAAACTGATTCGGGAATTCGGAGGACTGCATGAGAAGTCTGGCTGTTATAAGACCTATCTTGCCGAGCTACCAGAAGATAAGCCAGAAATCAGGGATTCGACTCTTGTGCAGTATCCGACCACGATTGGGCTTTGGAAGTGCGATGAAACCCTCGAAAAGGCTATTCGATACTGGAAACCGCACAAAAAGAAATCCTATAAACAGGTGTTTAGTCCATGACATTAAAAGAAATGATGCCTTTCAAGACAGAGAAAGAATTCAGAATAGCAAAGACAGACGGAACTCTGAAAGAGGATATTGAAAAGTTGGAACGAGAAGTGTTGGACCAAGAGATTAGAGAGGGTGAAATAGATTGGGATTGCTCTAAAGAAGTTATACAGCCATCTATTCATTTCACAGAAAAAAAGTGCTATGTTGGTGCTTTTCTGCCGACTATGAATGGGCGTGAAGAATTTTTTATTATTTCTTCAGATAAGGAGAAGTGGCATATTCCAAAGTTGCTTTTCAGAACTGCTAAAAATTCTATTGAAGAACGGAAAATTACTACGCTGAGAAAACAACTGCCATTCTATATCAGGTCTATTCCGACCAACATAGGTCAGAGATGGTCTTTGAAATCTATTCAAGGCTGGATGAATGACACAGCCCCAAAAGTCAGTGTCAGGGATGCCTTCGAGAAATTTAAGGCGATTAGGATGAAATATTTGGATTATCCTGCCCCTTATTATTATGATGTGCTGGCACTTTGGGATTTAGGCACTTACTTCTGTCAAATCTTTCAGACCTATCCAGAGATATTTTTTCAAGCGGTTAGAGAATCTGGGAAAACGAAGAGTTTGCAGATTTCTGAGGGCTTGGGCTTTAATGGAATGCTCATTATCAGTCTTAGGAATAGTCCATTGTTTAGGATTTCGCAGGATAATCGGGCTACGACTCTGGTCGATGAGATTAAGCGGAAATATGAGGGAATGGACACGGATGTTGATGATGCACTGCGAGGTAAATATAAAAAGGGTGCTAAGGTTCTGAGGACTGAAAAGACGGGGCAGGGGGCTTTTCAGGTGAATAGTTATGACTTATTCTCTCCTCTTGCGATGGCTAATATCCGAGGGATACAGCCAGACCAAGAACAACGAGCTATAATTTTCTCCCTTATTCCGACCATGACAAAAAAGGGGAATTTGACTCCAAATACTGCCTCGAAAGAGTTCCAAGATGCACGGGACACTGCTTACCTATGCCTCATGCAAAACTGGTCAGAAATAGCCCAAAAGTATTCAGAAATCTTACTGAAGGCTACTGAAGACAATATGTCATTTAGGCTTTTTATAAAAAAAGAAGTAAGTGCTATTGATTTCAAGAGAATGGGGGAATATATGTCTACAAGCCTTCAGGAGTCTTCAGTCTTCAGTGAAATTTCCAATAGAGAGTTGGAATTGTGGGGACCGCTATTCATTTTAGCTTCAGAAATTTCGACAGAATTTACTGAGGACCTTCTATGGGTATCGAAAATCGTAGCCTTCAGTAGCCAAAAGGAGGGTAAAAATGAGAGTAAGGAGGCGAAGTTGGTATCCACCCTACTGAAGACTGTGGCATCACTGAAGGCTTCCGTGAGTAAAGAATCTCTTGAACTAAAACTATCAACTTCTAACATAAAAATAGCCTTTCAAAAAGATTGGTTTCCCGATTACGACCCAAACACGGAAGAAAAAAACTGGCTGAATAATCAATTCATAGGGAATTGCATGAATACAATCGATAAAACGGGGCGTATATTTAGAAGAATAAGAAGCGGGGCAAGAGGTAGTGTGGAATATGAGTTTAATGAGATAGAATTATTGAAATATGCGATAGCTTTGGGGATAAATGATTCAGAACCCGAAAAGAAAGAGCTACCTAAAGACAACCCAGTTGTCGAAGGGGAGATAGACGCTTCCCAACATAGCGGGAAGGAGGATTGAATACTACTGTATATAGAACTGACAAGGTGAGGAGAAATTATATGTTGAAAAAAAGGAAGGATAAAAGAGTCATCAGAGCGTTCTCGGAGGACATCAAGTCCGCTTATCTGGTTGGACTTCGTGACGGCATCTCGTCAGGGCTTGAACTTGGCAAAGAATTAAGAGAGAAGGTGAAGAAAGGTGGCATGGAGTTCGGATAACAGCATAATGAAGAAGTTTTCAAGAGCACTTGTAATAATCGCTGGCATAGTGTGTGTTATCTATGCCTTATTCCATGAGGGGATACTATGAAATTAGACAATGAATTACTGAAAAAATATAACGTAAATTTAGACCTTTACGGAAGTAGCATCGACTATCGTATCCATATAGGTCAGATGATAGAAAGGGAACAACTCGCCGAACAGGAAGCACAAAGAAAGGCTAAGATAGCTGAGGAACTCAGGCAGAAAGAGGAAGAGCAGGCCAGGATAGCAGAAGAACAGCGACTCGAAGAGGAAAAACGTCAGAAAGAACAGGAAGCCCGAGACTATCTGAAGCGACTGAGGGAGACAGAGAGAGAACAAGCTGAAGCAATCCGCAACGCCGAGAGGGAACGTCAGCTAAAAAAGAAGGAACAGGAACAGACAGACCAAGACAAGAAGATTCTCAAGAGCTTTGGCAAGCGGGAGATTATCAAGCGTCTATCACTGACTCCAATGACTCCAAAGATACTCTCAATTATGTTGATTAAAGCAACAGGAGACCAGCGACTGAACAGATTTAGTATCCAAATGAGACTGCAAGGAATGAAGAAGCTCGGTTATGTCCTTCAGGTCGGAGAAGGACTATGGATATTGACAGAAGAGGGCAAACGAATGGCTGATATACTCAAGCCAGAGATGGCACGGGGTTAGTATGCTTTCGCAGACTGAAGATAGGGTCGGAAGCAGTTTATTTTATGGTTTTACTAATCTAATTTCAGCAGTTGTTCACTTCAACAGTAAAATAATCAATGAATTCGAGTCCATTATAACGAATTTAAATAAAAATAAATATTTCAATTATATCTATATAGGGGAGGAATGAACTTGTTCAACTGGAAGACCCGCATGAGAATGATGAATGAGGCATTGCAACACTTGGAAGCCGAGGATAGTTTGTCGCAATACCAGAAAGAGTTCCATAAAGAGTTGGTTTTTTTTAAAACATACAACCTGCTCTCACCAAAGAAACATTCAATCAGGTATTCAAAGAGCATCTATCCCCGATATAGATATTCCCTCAACGAGAAGGGGAAGAGATTCCGAGACGCTTTCCTAAAACTGATGAAGATAATCAGAGATGAGAACGGCACACCGAGGAGGCATTGAGATGAACTTTAGAGAATGGATTATGCGTATAGTATCCAGACCAATGAAAGATAGAGAAGGAAAAATACCTAAAACAGTTGAAGATAGAAACTTCCATTTCAACAGGTATGATGTTTTCTGGGTTGTCTGGTTTTTATCCGCCCCATTGGTTCTTGATTTCACTCTATCACCAATCAAACAATCGTGGTTTATATTGACATTGATAGCGATTAATGGTGCTTCATTTCTAATAGCATCATTCAGGGGTGCATTCGCCAAGAGATTGTATGCTGGTGCGTTGGGCAAAAAATATTTTGATAGCACAAGTATTTAAGGAGGTTATTTTATTAATGATTAAAGAATCTTAAAGAGTCAACGATAGAAATGGCAAAGAAAAATAAATTTGTTGGTTTTTGGTTGACGGAAGAAGACCTTACTAATGCAAAGAAGAACGGGTTTGAGCAAAATTATGACTCGTTGAGTTCTTATATGCGTCATCTGATACGAAAAGGGGGTTTGTTATGAGAACGAAAATGTGTGATTTCAATGGCTGATGTAACGACTAAATCAGGTTATGGATACTCAACGCCAGATGTAGGCACTCCTCTTTATAAACCGCCTCTATATTCTCCGATAGGCGGTGGCTATGGTGCGGGAGGGGTTGGCAATGTCAGTAATACGGGGACAGGAACGCCTATCACCACAGGCACAGGATACGGAACAACAGGCGATGTCAAACCGCAGACGACCAGAGAGGAAGTCGTGATGAAGGCAGAGCAACCTTATTACGGAGTCGGTGCTGGTGAGTTCTTCCTCGCTACCAAAGTCACGGAATACTCCGAGCAATTCACTCTTTCTGGCAAAGGCACGGGCAGATATATAAAGCGTGAATATTACCAGACGATTGACGAGCATGGAAGACCTGTCGGGCTTCCAGAGATGGGGAAAGTTTCTGATTTGGGAAGTCCTTCTGGCTTTTATCAATCGCAAGCTTCTTATCCCGACCAGCCATTGACCAGAGGGGAGATAGAACAAGCGAGGGGGATGTCCTTGAATCCAAATGCAAGACTTGAGGCGATTCCGATAGGTTCTGCGATGGGTGGTGGCACTATCTATCAATATCAGATGTATTCCGATGTGACAGCACCAACACAGATGGCGACACCAGCGACACAGCCAGATATAATCGGTGATATTTTAAAACCGAAATACGGATTCTACGCCTCACCAGAATGGCAGAAGATGAAGGGCGGGGTTTCACAGGTCGAGATGAACATCGCAGAATGGAAAACGAAGATGAGTTGGGAAGAACAATACGCTCACGCTATGGTCGGAATGGGAATATCTGGCATTGTTGCGATTCCTCTTGTCGGAATAACAGGTAGTGCGACCATCTCTAATGTCTTTTGGAAGGGAGTGCAAGGCGGTTATTTAGGTTATTTGGGATATACTGGTGCGACACAAGGGCTTGAACCATTGACGAAGGCGGAGAATGTCGCTGGGATAACCCTGATGGCATTATCCCCACTCGCTTCTATGAGTCCGATACGCTACGGAGAAACACCAGCATGGAAGGGGATTTATACTTATGGCGAAAGACCTGTCGTTGGGAAGACACCAGAAGGAATAAAAATAGGGATGCCAGAAGCGAGAGCAACAGCGATGGCGATACCGAAAGATTATGTCACGCCTATTTCTGCGATAGAAACCAAGATAATAGCCAGACCAGAAGTGTTCAGGAATGTCGGCATAAACCCGCAGGACATGGAACTTGTATCGACACATCTCATGCTCGGAAAGGCATTGGAGAACCAGCCATCAGTCTTCATATCCCCAAAAATAATACAGGGGACAAAGACGATGAGTGCAGAACAGACTACCGAACTGATGGGTTATCTTGGGGATGTCGGAAAGAAATATAACGCCGATGTTCTGGTCTATGGTTCGTTCTCTGCACGACAGCAGATGCCAAGCGAACTTGCGAGGATGGCTGGCGACATTGATATTTATGTGGTCGGAAAAGGAAGCAAATTAGCACCAGAACAAATGACCTCGATAGTGCAGGAATCAGTCACAAGGTTGAATAGGGTCAAGGGTTCGGAACTGCTTATAGATAAAAGTAGTCCGACATTGGTCGTATCGAATGTCGCCAAGAACCAGCCACACGCCATCGATTGGCACTTCGAGGATTTAGGATACGCCTCGCCAGAGGGGACTTATGGATTCAAGTATGACAAGACTCCGATAAAGATAGAAGGGCAGAAATTCCAAACAGGAGGAGAGCAGTTTGTCAGAAAAGGCGGTGCGAGTCTGCATTTTCAGGAGAAGATTGGAGAGAAAATAACATCATTCAAACTTGGGAAGATAGAACCAGAGTATTACAGAAATGCGTTTTATACCAAGCGGTTAGCACCAGAATCGCATAGGATGAAGGATATATCTGATTATTATGCTGTCGGCAAGACTCTTTCGATGTCAAGGAAGGAACTATCGCCAGAAATGATGCCATTCAAACCATCGCCAAAGCAACGAATGATAGAAAGCGGTCTTGAGAATTGGAAAGATATGTGGTCTATGCGGGGCATGAATATAGGCAAACTCTCACAACTCCCGTCAAAAGAACTGATGTTTTCAACGAAATCGGAGAGGCAACCAAGCGGGGGCTTTGGCAGGTCATTATCCCTATTGGGTAGTAGCAGGGGCATATCGCAATCGTTAGGAAGACCAAGCATTTCTCCGTCTTTAGGCATAAGCAGGTCGATGAGCATATCGCCAAGTCCTTCGCCGAGCAGAAGTATTTCTGTATCCCCATCAATATCTCCGTCAATATCGCCATCCATATCGCCATCACTATCGCCAAGTCCTTCGCCTTATATGTCGCCGAGTTTATCACCAAGCATTTCGCCATCGTTAAGACCATCGCCATCCATGTCGCCATCGCCATATCCGAATTATGGAAGGAGGATTCCACCGAGATATGGGTTCTTGCTACCTTCGGATAAACAATTTATTCGAGGGGGTATGTTCAAGATGCCGAAGATTGAGAGATTGTCGAAATATAAACCATCGGCAATAGCGAATGTCTTCGATATAAAAGGTCGCCAGCCGAGGGCGACCACAGGTCTGGAAAAGCTACGACCAATCGCACCCAGTAGCAGACCTTGGCTGTCGAACCTGCTTGGCAGGATTAAGGGGGGCAAGAAGAAAGGCAAGGGACAGTTCGGGGACTTCTCAGATATTATCTAAATATAATATACTCATAGTGATTTCAAAGCCTTCAGTAAAAATAACGTTGTTAGCATATAATAATTACTGAAGACTGAAGGCTACTGAGGGCTTATACACATACTAACCCCTGACCTGCTGGCTGACCTATATACTCCACCATATAGGTCGCTGGCTAAAACCTATGTTTTTCAGACCTTAAATTGTCTATTTTTATAAGGTTCAACGACCATATATAGCTAAGAATGAGGAAATCGGACTGAAACTGCTAAGAATGTCTAAGAGAATTGGACTATAATGCTACGAGTTCGCCTGAGGCTTCATAACGCTAAGGTTAAATACCACCTCGCACATATATATAATACTATGCCAGACCTATACAATTCAGTCGCCCAGCTTGAAAGGAAGGTTCAGGAGATTAAAGACAGCAAGGAACTTTCAAGTAGGAACAAGGAACTGCTTCTAAAATACGAAGAGAGCATGGTAGTCGAAGATTTGAAGCCTATTAGAACGCTCAAAGTGATAAGGGTCACTGGATACCTGACAAAGTGGCTTGATAAGGACTTGGACAAGGCGGATAAGGCTGATATAGACAAGCTTAGGGCAAAGATTAATACCAGTTCCTATGCCGAAGCCACGAAGAGGGACTTCTTGGTTGCTATAAAGCGTTTCTATAAATGGTTGAATGGGGGCGAGGACTATCCCGACATTGTGAAGAGGATAAAGACCACAGGAAAAGCGGATAGGAAGAAGTTGCCTGAGGGTCTGTTCAAGCCTGAGGAAATACAGAGGCTTATAGACGTAGCCACCACGACCAGAGACAAAGCGATTATAGCTGTTCTTTACGAGTCGGGCTTTCGTGCTGGAGAGTTCTTATGTATAAAACTGCAAGACATCAACTTCGACAAGGAAGGATTCGCAGACATTAAAGTTAGCGGAAAAACGGGTTCAAGGGTCGTGACCCTGCTGAGGTCTGTTCCTTGGCTGACTCGGTGGCTGGAGATTCACCC
>Ga0315281_10014341_pt1 | contig 10695 bp, 7 predicted proteins | sample YL17G07_0_MG_FD_204540 | JGI IMG/M metagenome (GOLD analysis project Ga0315281, IMG submission 204540) | Sediment microbial communities from Yellowstone Lake, YNP, Wyoming, USA - YL17G07_0 | ecosystem: Environmental > Aquatic > Freshwater > Lake > Sediment | place: USA: Wyoming | collected... | reverse complement strand
GAAAGATTCGCGTCGCGGCCGACTTTGATGCGCCCCTGCCCAACGATCTGCTCGTCTTGTTCGAAGGCGGCGACCGGTGAGTCGGCCGCTGCTGCTGGATACGCACGCGCTCATCTGGGCATTGAGCTCGCCGCGTCGGCTCCCGGCCCGAGTCGCAGCCGCCCTGCGCGATCCGGATACCGACGTCTACGTCAGTGCCGTCAGCACCTGGGAAATCGCGATCAAGTCGGCGCTGGGTAAGATCCACGCCGATCTCCCCGCCATCGTCAGCGCCGCACGCGCGGCCGACTTCGACGAGCTTCCGATCACGATCGCTCACACCGCACGGTTGTGTCTCCTGCCGGCACATCACCGCGACCCATTCGATCGGCTCCTGGTCGCCCAAGCCCTCGAGGAGCACCTGACGATCGTGACCCACGATCCCCTGATCGCCGCATACTCCGTTGCGAGGCTGTGGGCCTGAGCGCACGGCGCGCCACCATGCGCAGGAGGCCCGACAGCTATGAGGAGAAGAGTTGAGGGGATCACAGATTGGGTGATCATCAAAAAGATGACCCAAAAAAGCGAGAGGGTATGGATGCTCCTCCCATACGTGTCTCCACCGACTGAGTAGAGCCCCGCTCCCATGTACCTCGGCTTCGACATCGGCACATCGGCTGTGAAGGCGTTGCTGGTTGATGAAAATCAGAACGTCGTCGACCAGGCCAGTGTCTCACTTGATGTTCAGCGCCCACACCCGTTGTGGTCGGAGCAGGACCCGGAGGCGTGGTGGGGCGCGGTAGGGCAGGCGATGTCGGTGCTGCGAACGCGTCAGCCGGCAGCCGTTTCAGCGGTGCGCGGCATCGGGCTGGCCGGTCAAATGCACGGCGCCGTCTTGCTCGATGCGGCCGACCGGGTGCTGCGTCCGGCCATTCTGTGGAACGACGGACGCAGCGCCGCGCAGTGCGCGCGGCTGCTGCAGCGCGAGCCCCGCGCCGTCGAGATCACGGGCAACCTGGCGATGCCCGGCTTCACGGCTCCCAAGCTCTTGTGGGTTGCGGAGCACGAGTCGGATGTCTTTCGGCAGGTTCGCCGCGTGGTGCTGCCGAAGGACTACATCCGCTTGCGGCTGTGCGGTGAGTACGCCTCGGACATGTCCGACGCCGCGGGGACGCTGTGGTTGGATGTCGGCCAGCGCCGCTGGTCGCACGAGATGTTGGCCGCGACCGGCCTCAGCGAAGAGGCGATGCCACGCTTGTTCGAGGGCACTCAGGCCACCGGAAGGCTGCGGCAACAGCTCGCTGCGGACTGGGGCATGCGCGCGGATGTGGTGGTTGCGGGCGGAGGGGGCGACAACGCCGCCGGCGCCGTCGGGGTCGGCGTGATCCGCCGCGGTCAGGCGTTCTTGTCGCTCGGGACTTCAGGGGTTTTGTTCGTGGCCAGCGACGCCTTCTCCCCGAATGCGGCGCAGGCGGTGCACACGTTCTGCCACTGCCTGCCGCGCACCTGGCATCACATGTCGGTGATTCTCAGCGCGGCCAGCTGCCTGTCGTGGATCACGGCCGCTACCGGCGCCGCCAGCGAAGCTGCTCTGCTGGCGGAGATCGAAGCAGCCGGACACGACCGACCTAGCAGACCCAACAGCGTGATCTTTCTCCCCTACCTGTCCGGCGAGCGCACTCCGCACAACGATCCGCGAGCGACCGGCGTCTTCTTCGGCCTGACCCACGTCGCGGGTCGAGCCGATCTGGGACGGGCGGTGCTCGAAGGCGTAGCCTTCGCGTTCGCCGACGGGCGCGACGCGTTACTGGCGGCCGGCGCCGACATGCAAGAGGTGTCGGTGATTGGCGGTGGCGCACGCAGTCTGCTCTGGGGGCGTATTCTGGCCAGCGCGCTCGGCCAGCCACTCGTCTATCGCGCCGGCGGCGAGGTGGGTCCGGCATTTGGCGCGGCGCGTCTGGCCCGTTTGGCTGCGGCGCATGAGGATCCCGCGACGGTCTGCGTTGCGCCGCCAATTGCGCGAGTTGTAGAGCCCGACGCCGATCTTGCCGCGGTTTACACGAACCGCCTGGCGATCTATCGGCAGCTCTACCGCGCGCTGCGAGCGAGCTTTGCGAAGGCCGAGTGATGCACGGAGCTTCCCTGTCCCTCGATACGCCGCCGCAAAGACGGCGGCTACTCGGGATGAACGGCCTTTCAACAGACACTCCAATTGCAACGAGAGAGGAAGCGAAATGACCGAGCCGTTCTTTCCTGACCTCGAGGCCATTCATTACGAGGGACCCGATACGCAGAACCCGCTGGCGTACCGTTACTACGAAGGCGACCGCATCGTGCTCGGGAAGCGGATGGAGGACCATCTGCGCTTCGCGGTCTGCTACTGGCACACGTTCTGTTGGCCGGGCACCGACACGTTCGGCGTGGCGACCTTCGAGCGCCCGTGGTTGCGCCAGCCGGCGTCTCTGGACCTCGCTAGGCTGAAGACCGACGTGGCGTTCGAGTTCTGTGCGAAGCTGGGCGCGCCGTTCTTCACGTTCCACGATCGCGACGCGGCGCCGGAGGGCGCCACCTTGGCAGCGAGCAATGCCAACCTCGATCGTATCGCCGATCACATGGCGGCGGCGATGCAGCGCACGGGGGTTCGACTCCTGTGGGGCACCGCCAACTTGTTCAGTCATCCGCGCTACGCCGCCGGCGCAGCGACCAATCCCGACCCCGACGTTTTCGCTTACGCGGCGGCCCAGGTGAAACACGCAATGGAAGTGACGCACCGTCTCGGCGGTGCGAACTATGTGTTGTGGGGTGGCCGCGAGGGGTACGACACGTTGCTCAACACCGACCTGCGGCGCGAGATCGAGCAGCTGGGGCGCTTCATGCGACTCGTGGTCGAGCACAAACACAAGATCGGTTTCACGGGGACCATCCTGATCGAGCCGAAGCCCATGGAGCCCACCAAACATCAGTACGATCGCGACGCCGCCACGGTGCACGCTTTCCTGCGGCGGTTCGGGCTAGAGCAAGAAATCAAGCTCAACATCGAAGTCAATCACGCGACCTTGGCGGGACACGCCTTTGCGCACGAACTGGCGTATGCAATGGCCAACGACCTGCTCGGAAGCGTGGACATCAACCGCGGTGATCCACAGCTCGGCTGGGACACCGACCAGTTTCCAAACAGCGCCGACGAGGCAACGCTCGCGCTATACATCATCCTCCTGGGTGGTGGCCTGACGACGGGCGGCTTCAACTTCGACGCCAAGCTGCGGCGGCAGAGCGTCGATCCGGTGGATCTCTTCCACGCGCACATCGGTGGGGTCGACACCTTGGCGCGCGGTCTACTGCGTGCGGCACGGATGATCGAGGACGGCTCGCTCGCCGCTTTTGTGAAGCAGAGGTACGCGGGATGGAATGGCGAATTGGGGAGCGCCATCGCAGCGGGCCAGCGGAGTCTGGCCGATCTTTCCGACTATGTTGTGCGCGAAGGCGTCGAGCCCCGTCCCTGCTCCGGGCGGCAAGAGATGCTGGAAAACTTGCTGAATCGCTACAGAGATTGAACAGTGTGGCGCCAGTGATCACAGCGATGGAGCACCGCCGGCTGCGCTACGACCCCGAGCGCGATGGGGCACTGCAGGATTTCCTGTTCGGCGAAGGCGTCGAGTTCCCCTGCGGCGGCACGTCGCTCTGCGGCGGGTGCAGGATCCGCGTCGTTTCCGGCAACCTGCCGGCGACCGCGGAGATGGAGGATGTGCTCAGCGAGCGCGACCTGCACGCCGGCTGGCGGTTGGCCTGCCGCGCCGAGCCGCGCGGCCCGGTGGAGTTGGAGGTCGCTCAGTGGTCGCAGCAGATACTCACCGACGAGGCTGTAGTCCCCTTCGAACCGCGGCCGGGAATCGGCGCGGTGGTCGATGTCGGCACCACCACGCTGGTCGTGCAGCAGGTGGATCTGGCTTTGGGAGAAGTCATCAGGGTGGTCACCGCGCTGAACGACCAGAGGCGCCATGGCGCCGACGTGATGACCCGAATCGAGTACGAGCTGCGCCATCCCGGCGAGCTACGGGAGACCATCCGCGCCCAGGTACGGGCGATGGTCGCCAACATGGGTCAGCTCGAAGAAATCCTGCTGGTCGGCAATACCTGCATGCACCATCTGTTCTGCGGGCTGAGCGTCGAGCCTCTGGCGGCGATGCCGTTCCGCTCGCCGCACCTCAGCGCGCAGACCCTGCCGCCTGCGGTGCTTGGCGCCGAGGCGGTGTTTCTCCAGTGCGCAGGGGGGTTCGTCGGCAGCGACTTGCTTGCCGGGCTCGTCGCCACCGGTCTGCTCGAATCGCCCGAGCCCGGCGCTTTGCTCGACCTGGGAACGAACGGCGAGATCGCCGTCGGCAATCGCGACGGCATCATGTGCGCGTCCACGGCCGCCGGCCCTGCCTTTGAGGGCGGCCGCATCTCGCAAGGGATGCGCGCGGGGCAGGGCGCGATCGACCGAGTCACGTTGCGCGATGGGGCCCTCGTGTGCCACGTCATCGGCGGCGCCGCCCCACGCGGGCTGTGCGGCAGCGGCCTCGTGGACGCCGTGGCCGCCGCGCTCGATTTAGGATGGATCGCTCCCGACGGTCACCTGACGGATGCCCGCAGGGACATCAAGCTGGCAGCCGAGGTCCGCTTGACACAATCTGACGTTCGCGAGCTGCAGCTGGCAAAGGGGGCGGTCGCGGCCGGGCTTCGCCTCCTGTCGGGAGACCGGCCGATCCGAGGCGAGCGGGTGTTTCTGGCGGGCGCCTTCGGCAACTACATCCGCGCCGCGAGCGCACGGCGCATTAACCTGCTGCCGCCCTGGGCGACGGCGCCGGTGGCTGCCGGCAATACCGCACTGCGTGGCGCACGCATGCTCCTGCTGGCGCCGTCAAGCCGTGCCGCGATCCTGGAACGATGCAGGGCCACGGTACGGCACGTCGAGCTCGCCGGTGATTTGCTGTTCGAGCAGACCTTTGTCGAGTCCATGCAGCTCGGTGCGGCGCCGGGAAGTTCTCGTTGCATGTGAGATTGGGAAGGCCGTTTGGCTCAAGCGGCTCAGGGAAGCCTGCCTCGGCGCCGGCTCTTCGTCGTTTCCGACGGCTTGTTTTCTATTGACGGATTTGGTATTTACGGCGCGCATGCAGGAGGGCACAGGATGGAGATAGGGCGAATTAAGGTGTGGGTGGCAGCGGCGCTGCTCAGTGTGGCACTGCTACTGGCGGCCCGATCCGGTTGGGCACAATGCTTCGAGTGCTACTGTAGCAACACAGGCGATGGAGTGGCGTGTACCTCGAACGAGAATCTCGCAATCGATTTCTGCACCACGGCCAACACCGGGTGTAACGGTTACGGCCAGATCTCCACAACGGCGTGCACCTCTCTGCCGTTTTCGAATTGCGACGTGCTCATCCCAGTGCCCCCCGCACTCGCACCCGCTCCAGCCCTCGGCGGCTGGCAGCTAGCGGTCGTGGCCTTGCTGCTGGCAGGCGCAGGCTTGTTCCTAGTGCGGCGGCGAACGGCGTAGTTGGCTGTTGCCCTACTAGAGAATCCCGCGTCATTGCGAGGGGCACCGACTCCGCTGCTGTGACTGGTATCACTGGGAGTAGCCGAGCGCCCGCATCCGCTCCCTGACGCTGTCGTCGGCGACCGGAACTGGATGCGCATCCGGCGGTGGGAGCCGACGCGTGTTGAGCCACGACGTGAGCCTCGCCTGCAAACGCCTGACCACCTCGCCATGTTCGGCGGTGACGTCGATCAACTCGCTCGGATCCCGGGTCAGATCGAACAGCTGCACGGGCCGCGCCTCGTCGGCGGCGATGAGCTTCCACTCACCCTCGCGAATGCCTTTCAGTGAGACGCCGAGCTGATACACATTGCGGACCAGCTCTGGAGGATGCAGCTCAAAGTACAGCACACGTGGCGCCGTCAGGGTGTCCTTCCGCAACAGCGCGAGCGCGCTCTCGCCGTCGAATGCACCCGGCGCTTTCAAGCCAAGCAGGTCGACTAAGGTCGGATACAGGTCCAAGAGACTCACCGGAGTTTCCACCCGACGGCCGCGCGGCAATTGATCTGGCCAGCGGACGAACAGCGGCACATGCACGAGTTCCTGGTACAGGCTGTGGCCGTGCTCCAATCTGCCATGATCAAGGAACTCTTCGCCGTGATCGGCAGTGACGATCAGCAGGACGTCATCATCTACTAGTCCGAGTCGCTCGCTGAGCCGGCGGAAGGCATCGTCGAAGTAGCTGATCTCGGATTCGTACAATGGCTTGAGATGGTCCGCGAGATCGCGACCCGGGTGGGGGTAGCGCTGCTTGATCTCTCGGATGCGGATGCCCGCAGGGAAATCTGACGGTCTGCGGCCAAAGTCAGGCGCATACCGGCTGATCCACGGTTCGTGCGCCTCGTATGGCGCATGCGGGTCGAAATAATGGATCCACAGAAATGTCGGCTGGCGCTTCCAGGCCGTTTGCCACTCCGGCCCGAACGCGCTTTGCAGTTGCACTGCTACCCGATTGTTGACCTCTTTCGCCGGGCAGAAGTCCGCGGGGGCGTAGTAATCGAAACCCTGCGCAAAGCCAAACTCCGCCGCCAGATGCAGGTTCGCTGGAATACCCACGGTCACATAGCCGGCCGCCTTGAGCGTCTCAGCCAGTGTCGTCAGCGAAGTGGCGAGCGCCGGCTGGCTCAAGACCCGCCCGTTGCCGTCCAGGATGGCCGTTACCACGCCGTGGGCGCTCGGAGCCAGGCCGGTGAAGAGCGAAGCCATCGAGGGCGGCGTCCACGAACTCGGCGCGTACGCCTCGCTGAAGACGACCGCGTCCTCTGCAAGAGTATCTAGGAAGGGCGTCGTCTGTGGCCGGTGGCCGTTGAACGACACGAAGTCGGCGCGCAACGTGTCCACGGTTACCAGCACGACGGCGCTCGGCACACGGTGACCGCGGGTGCCGTTCACCGCAGCGAGACGGTCGGCAACCAGCTTCTCGTCCGGCGTGCCGGCGACGTGCTGCAAGGCGGTCTCGAGCTGCGCGCTTGCCTCCGCGAAACGGCCGGCACGCTGCAACAGCTCTGCATAGTTTACGCGCGCGTTCACATACTCGGGATGCGTTTGCACCACGTGATCGAGCAGATCGAAGGCGCCCTGCATGTCACCTCTGTGGCTCTGCAGCAACGCCACGTTGTTCAAGATTCGGGGATCATCCGGATAAATCGTCAACAGGCGGCGGTAGATCGCTTCCGCCGCGTCGGGACCGGCGTTCTGCAGCTCGAAGTCGGCGTACGCGGCGGCGATCTGTAAATTGCCGGGCCGGTCATCCAACGCGCGCTGGTACGCCGCCCGCGCCTCCGCGATACGGCCGCGCGCCCGGTAGATCTCCGCCGCGTTGAAGTACACGTCTGCATACCCATTGCCCCGCGCGATGAGCGTCTCCAGCACCCCGAGTGCTTTGTCGTACTGCGACGTGATCCGGTAGAGGTAAGCGAGATTGTTCAGCGCCGCCGTTTTGCCGCGCCGCACGCGCGCTGCGAGCTGCTCTTGGAGCGGAATTGCTTGTTCGGGGTGCCCGTCCAGCACGTACCACAGCGCTTGCGCCGACAAAACGCTGTGGTCGCTCGCATCGAGCGCGGATGCCGTGGCGATCGCCCTGGAGGCTTCGACGAGATTCCTCTCCCGCAGATAATGCTGGGCCAGGTTGGCCCAGAGCAGGACCGCCGACGGGCTCTGCCGCAGGGTCTTCGTCAGGAACGTCATCTCGTCTCGCCAATCCCGATTGCGCGCAATCGTCGCAGTCGAGCCCAGCGCCAGTATCGCCGCAACGCCGGCCGCGAGTACCGCCCGAAGTGCGCGCCGCCTCACGTGCACCAGTCCCACCGCGACCGCGTAACCCGTGAGCGCAGCAAACGGAAATGACGGGAAATAACAGAACCGCTCGGCCATCATGTCACCCATGTCCACCGGCGCGGCGACCCGGACGAGATTGAGCACCGGCACGAACGAGAGTGCGAGCATCGCGACTGCCACACCGATCTCCCTCGACCGCTGGCTGAGTCGATACGTCACCACAGCGGCGGCTGTTAAGACCAAGACCGAGGGGAAAAATCGTGGATCGAGAGGCCCGCTGACGTAGGGGTTTTGTACGTACGCGTTCAGGTCGATCGGCGCCAGCATCCAACCGAGGTAACGCACAAGCGTTGGCGCGATACTCAACACCACGATCGGCAGCGACTGCTGCGTGGAGTCGCCTGGCAGAGGCACCCTGATCACGAAGAAACGCCAGAGCGCGTACACCGCCGAGACGGCAAGATACGGCGCGATCCTCTTAGAGACCACACGCCACGGCCGACGGCCCACCGCCAGATCGATCACTGCCAACCAGCCCACGACGATGATGCTCATCTCCTTCGCCAGCAGTGCGAGAGCGTAGGAGAACAGCGAGAGTGCGAGGACCAGTCGGTGCGCCGGCCCATTGCTCCCGGCGGCGGCACCCAGCGGCTCATCCCTCGGTTCTGCGGACAAATAGAGCAGCAGCGTCAGCCCGCAGAAAAGGAACGCTATCAGATCGGTACGCCCGGCAATCCATGCAACGCTCTCCGTGTGAACGGGGTGGATTGCGAACAGCAGGGTGGCAATCGCCGTGGCCAGGAGCGGCCAGCGCAGCCGCAGAAGAATCAGCGCCATCAGTACGGTGCACAGCGCGTGCAGGCCGACGTTGGTCAGATGGTACCCGAACGGTTGCAGTCCCCAGAGAGTGTAGTCCAGAAAATACGACACCGTCGTCACGGGGCGGTAGTAGCCATATGGAAGGTCGTCTTCGTTCCGCTCAAAAAAATCGTGCGAAAGGATCTGGGGGAGTTCGCGCCAAGACTTGATCGCGCGGTCGTCGAGGATCAGCTTGCGGTCATCCCACACGAATCCCCCGCCGAGACTGTTGAGGTAGACGGCTACTGCCGAGAGCGCCACCACAACGAGCAGCAGCACCTCTCTCCTCCCGAGGCGGGCCGCGGCAGCATCACCGTTGCCCGCCACCGACGCGCACTGTTCGTGGTCTACCGACATCATCGAGCCTCGCGGGAGCCTGCCGCCACCCCGTCACCGCGTGGCAACGCAGGACGATCGATCTTCAACAAACTCAGATAGACGGTCGGCGCACCAGATGGCCGTCGTTCTTCGGCCGAAGCGATCGTTTCGCCGGACGAAGCGAAGCGCAGGGGTACCTGCCGCAGCTCAGAAATCAGGAGACAGAACGCCAACCCCGGCGCGCGCCGCGTGCGCGCGACCGCGGCCCGTGGCGCGTTCAGCAGGTACTCCGTCTGCAACCCCGGAAGATCACCGAAATAGTATCGGGTGAGCGCATTATTGTACTTGGCAGGCATGCTCACGACCAGCATTCCCGTGCGTGCGCCACGCGCACTGATGAGAGTTTCGCGCACTCGCTCATAGGCGTTCCGGTAATCCACCATTGCCAGCGGGCGCAGGACATCTAGCAGGGCCGCAACCGAGAGGACAAGAACGGTGACCAGCTCCAGCCCTCGACGCAAAGTGGCCGTTCCCGGCCACCGTGATAACCGCGCGCCGGCAATAGCGCCGGCGAGTGCAACGGCGCTCAGGAGCAGGGCGCGTGGAAGCCCGGCTCGGCTCAGGACCATGGGACGTGGGGGACTCAACAGGACGAACGGGTTGGCGTCGGGAGAAATCTGGAGCCCGATCGCGGCAGCGACGGCCAGCAGACACGCCGCGCTCCGCAGCCGCTGCGACCATGTGGGCCGGGCATCTGGTCCGACCAGAAAGCGAGCGGCGGAAACCGCGAAGAACGGGAACAACGGCGTCGCATACCATTGGTGCCCCTGACGCAGAACGGTGCAGAGGACGATGCTTAGAACCGCAATCCAGCAGAGCGTGACCACACTGAGACTGTCCCGGTGGCGGATCGCCTTCCGGACGTCTTCGAACAACGCAAGAAGCGCGACGATGCTCCACGGGAAGAATCCAACAACAAATCGCCATCCATATGTCCGGAATGCCCCGGCCACCGTGAGCGATCCGGGCCGGTACGGTCGCGCTAACACCTCCTCGCCGACGTACTGATGTAGAAATGGCCAGCCGTGGAGCGCGGCCGCCGGCGCCAGCCAGGCTAGGTTGACCGCTATGAAAACGCACCCGCACAGGACCGCGCATCTGCGTGTAGGGCGATATCGCGGGCGGCACAAGACGGTAGCCAGCACAAAGACGAGCGCCGGCACCGTACCGGCAAAGTTCTTGCCGTGAGACGCCAGTGCCGCCAATGCGGCACACGCGACCCAGCCTCTGTTTGTATCCAGCGCACGAACAAAGAGGATAGTGCTGCCCACGAAAGAGAACAGCATCAACGTATCGAAATCGGCCGTTCGGGCGCAGTGAATGTAGACGAAAGGATACGTCGTCGCGAGCATTAATCCGGCCACGAACCCGGCCGACACTTTCCGCGCGGCTCCCAACGCGAACGTTGCCAGCACAGCGGCGACGGCGAACGCGGCCGGCCACAGCCGCGCGGCGAACACCGTCGGCCCGAGCAGGCGATAACTCATCGCCATCAGCCACAGCGGCAACGCCGGCTTGTTGTAGTACGACTCGCCGAAGGCCGTCGGCGACCACCAGGCGCCTGCCTGGAACATCTCGAGACTTGCCCGGACGTGCAATGCCTCATCCGCTTCGTGAACGCCATTTGC
>Ga0315281_10014340_pt1 | contig 10695 bp, 7 predicted proteins | sample YL17G07_0_MG_FD_204540 | JGI IMG/M metagenome (GOLD analysis project Ga0315281, IMG submission 204540) | Sediment microbial communities from Yellowstone Lake, YNP, Wyoming, USA - YL17G07_0 | ecosystem: Environmental > Aquatic > Freshwater > Lake > Sediment | place: USA: Wyoming | collected... | reverse complement strand
TCGAACTGATTCTGCTCCTTCGGAGCGTGGGGCTGTCCGCCTGAGGCGGACGTGGGGCTGACTTCGTCGTGGAGCAGCTTGCCCCGCCAAGCGGTGGCTTCGCGTGGTAGCGTTTGACTCTAATTAGAAATTTTGATAGATTTAATTTTCACTTTTTGTATTCAGAAGAATATTTTGTATCTCAATTGATTTATGTTTGCGAAAACTGTTGAAGAACTGGAAATCTACCGAATTGCCTTACAGCTTGCTAAAGAAGTTGATGGGCTTGTTAAACAAATCTCTTATCACTGGAATATTGAAGAATGTCGGCAAATCCTCCGCTCTTCCAGTTCCTCGCCATCCAACATTCAAGAGGGGTTTTCTCATAGATTTTATGCGAAGCAATTCATCAGATATCTTTACATCGCAATGGGCTCAAGCGATGAATGCCAGGGGCATCTGGAAAAATTAAGAAACAACGGTCATCTCGAGGATAATGTCGCCAAAGAATATATGACAAGATACAAAACTCTATCAATCAAAATTGTAAAGTTTATCAGTCACCTTAGAAAGCGAAATCATATTTATTCACAAAAAGGTGCTTAAAAACCACGGCCGCACCAGCGGACAGCCCCACGCGAAGCAGCCCCACATCGCTTTAGCGATAGCCCCACGCACGGAGTGCAGAAAATTATTTCAATTTAAGTAAGTACTCATCCGGTACATATTCGATTGGCATTTCTTCGAGTGGCAGGTAATCCAGCGGATTGACCGGTTGGCCTTTGTAGTGGACTTCGAAATGCAAATGAGGACCCGTGGTTTGTAAGCCTGCGCCTTTGGTTCCGGGTGTTCCACCTGTTAATCCGATGACATCACCTTGTTTCACAATCGTGCCTGCTTTGGCCCGGATTTCGGTTACGTGCCCATAAACGGTAACCAGATTTCCTTTGTGAACGAGGATGATGTAGCTGTAGCCATTTCCGTTGTCTTTTGTCTGGAAGACAAAGCCGTTTGCAGGGGCATGGATTTCCGTAAACTGCTTGGCCCGGATATCGATAGCGTTGTGAACGCCCCATCTTGCGGGGTAGTTCGGATCATGGAATTCGGCATTTATTTTATTTGCCGGAACGGGCCAGATGAATGGTTTTCTGCTAATCGTTTCCTGATCCGGTATCTGATTTTCGACTTCGTTGTTGCTTAGATCGGGAACGGTAACCGTTTCATCCAAGCCCGCAGTCGCTTGATCTAACTGGATGTTCTTCACATCCTCCAGACCGGAATCCAGCGAATCCAGTTTGGCCTCTATCTGCTGAACGTTTTCTTGTAGATTTTGTATAGCCAGAGCGGTTTCCACCTGCTCCTGCGTGGACTGCTCAAGCAACTGCTGATACTTTTCTTCCTGCCCCTGGGTTTCTTCCAGCAAATCTTTTTTGCTCAAACGGGTTTCTTCCAGAGTGAGTTTTTCTTTCGTCAATTCCTGATACAGGAATTCCAATTGCTGCTGTTCATCAAAGATGTTTTTCTGTTTTTCTTTAAGCTCCTGATTGGTTTTTTCAAGATCGTAGAAAACCTGACGTCCTGTGTCGCCCATAATCGCCAGATACTCTTCGCCGAGCAGATTTTCACTCACGGAATTATCCGCAAGAAGCAGCTTGAGAGTGCTTGCCCCTTGCTCGTAATAATCAAAATACTGTTGTTCTTCGGCGTATTGTAACCGCACAAAGTCGGTGACGATTTTTTCCTGAATGGCCATTTCAATCTCACTTCGCTTGAGCTGAAGCATCAAATCTTTGATTTCAATCTGTTTTTGAGCAATCAGCACTTCCGCGTTGGTGATTTTATCTTTCGTGGTCGAGATTTGATTGTTTAAAAGACGTATCTGACTTTCAAGCGTGGTTACAGCTTCCTTCAAAGGTTCCAGTTCGGTTTCAGCTTTCTGAATCTGATCCTCGAGGTTCTGGAAATGAGCCACCTGTTCACTGAGGTTTTCCTTAACGCCCTGCAGACGTCTTTCGGCATATTCTTTTTTTCCGCCCCAGCTGTCTATCAAAGTCTGACGGTATGCTTCCAGAGAATCCTGTAGCTCCAGCATATCCTGCTCTTCCTGAGACAGTTGTTTTGTTGGTGTTTCGGATCCGTCGCTGATAACGGATTCCAGATATTTTCCGAAACTGTCGAGTATCCCCTTGTCGGTAACGTTATAAAGCTGCTCGGTATAATCCACGGTTCGCACTACCGGCTCCTCTTCGAAGTACGCATCAGATGATTCATACAGAATATCGTCGAGAGCCTTGTCACCCTGATTGGCAATCGGCTGAGTTCCGTCGGTCGGTTCGATTGGGGCAACCGGTATATCTATTTCAGGAATCTGAGGCTGAGCCAGCGAAATAGGCACATTGCCTAAAACCAGCATAAGAATAAGCAAAATCGAGGCAATCCGTTGATTTTTTTTGGAAAGTGTCAAAAACAGGGTTTTAGTGCATCATGTTATTATACCAAATAATGCCCTAAAAAACAAGGGTTTTTGGCTATATTATGGGCAAAACCTTATTGTCATGATGTGTGAATCAATGATATGATTCCTGTATTCAAAACCCCGATCCCATGATCAGCTATTTAAATGGCTTAATCATTGATAAAGAAGAGAAATACCTGGTAGTCCTGACAAATGGCATCGGATATAAAGTTTTTACGACAACCGACACGGTGAGTGAAGCCAAGGTGGATCAGAAGGTCCAGCTTTTTATTCATACCGCTGTTCGGGAGGATGACATCAGCCTTTATGGATTCATAAATAAAGAGGAACTCAAGTTTTTTGAATTGCTTTTGGGGGTATCCGGCGTGGGGCCGAAAGTGGGCCTCGAAATTTTAGCGACCCCCATTCATCTGACTCAGAATGCGATACTTTCAGGTGATATCGCCGTGCTTACCAAAATCAAAGGACTGGGTGGTAAGACAGCGGGGCGACTGGTGCTGGAACTCAAGAATAAAATCACGCCCGTCCATATCGGGGAAAAGGGTATCAAATACGCTCAATTCAACGACGATGCCATTTCGGCTTTGGAAGGGCTGGGTTACGAACGTTTCCAGATCATCAAGGCCATGGCAACCCTGCCGAAGGAAATTACTGAAACCGAGGAAATTGTTAAATTCTTTTTAAAGTCCGCTTAGTTATGCTGAATGTTGACTCTAATAACGTCTTGGCCGGAAAAATCGGTTCCGGGAACGGTATCAAGGATACCGAACTTTCGGTTCTTTGCGATAAATATCAGCCGCTGGTCGGCAAAGTTTTCGCGGCAAAAAAACAGGCCGGTTATAATTTTTTGGAGCTTCCGGGCGATATGACTCTGCTTCGAAAAATTAAGAAATTTGCCGATGAGCAGGCCAAACAAAAATGGGAAAATATTGTGGTTCTGGGTATCGGCGGGTCCGCTCTGGGGGCCATTGCCATCCGTGACGCCCTTTTGAAGCCGTTTCAGCAGACCCCGCGACTTCATATTGTCGATAATATTGACCCTGCTTATCTTTCTGCACTTCTTTCCTCGATTCAGATTTCCAAATCTCTTTTTGTCGTTATATCCAAGAGCGGAACCACCACAGAGCCGATGGTTCAGTATGCGGTTATCAAGGAGATGCTGATGAAAAAGCATCCGAAAAATTATCAGAAACATCTGGTTTTTATTACCGATCCTAAGTCGGGTCTGCTCAGGAAGATGGCTGAAAAAGAAGGAATTGTAACTTTTGATGTGCCGCAAAAAGTGGGAGGACGCTTCTCCGTTCTTTCCAGTGTCGGATTACTTCCTGCCGCCCTTGCGGGAGTGGATATTTCAGGCTTGCTTAGAGGCGCGCGCGACATCACCGAATCAATTAAAAAACTGAAAGGGGTAAACAATCCTGCGCTGCTGCTTGCCACCCTGCAATATTTCATGGATCAGAAGCGAAGCAAATCGATGACGGTCCTGATGCCTTATTCAAATCATCTGTTCCGGCTGGGCGATTGGTACCGCCAGCTACTGGCAGAAAGCATCGGCAAAAATCCGACAACCGGTCCGACCCCCATCAACGCTCTGGGTACGACGGATCAACATTCCCAGCTTCAGCTTTACGTAGAGGGGCCGAACAACAAACTGATTATTTTTTTCCGCGTATTAAAGCATGCGAAGGATTTTATGGTGCCGAATGTACTACCCAAAGAAATCGGACAGCTGAATAATAAATCGATGAGTCGTATTTTGGATGCGTCGTACCTGGGAACTGCTGAGTCTTTGGCAAAAGCCAGCCGCCCAAATCTGACGATTGAAGTGCCTAAGATCGATGCAAAGAATATGGGAGCACTTTTTATGCTTTTCGAATTTCAGGTGGCCTTGCTGGGCCTGCTTTACAAAGTGGACGCCTTCAATCAACCGGGTGTGGAACACAGTAAAACGATTACAAAACAACTTTTATCGTGATTCAAAATTCAAAATTAGAAAATTCAAAATTAATTTTGTAATCTTCAATTTTCAATTTTTAATAAAACAAATGAGCAATATAGAAAAAATCTTCAGGGAAAAGAAAGCTGTAACACTAGCTGAGCTAGTCATTGTTATTAGTATAATCGGCGTTCTGACCGCCATTTTCGGCGGCGCCTACCGAAGTCAAAGCACTCAGGTGAATTTCAACAATGCCATGTCAAAAGTGGTGGATATCATACAGACCGCCCGAAATTATGCGGTAAGCAGCCGATCGACGATGGTGAGTGGCGCTCTGAAAATTCCGCCAGCAGGTTATGGGGTTTATATTGAAAGGGGGGCAACCCTGGGAACTTCGAGAGTCATCCTCTTTGCCAATGTGAGCGATACAGGTAACAGGGCTTTCCAATATGACAATGACGGACCTGCTGGGAATCCGGCGGATGACATTGTTGAAGAGACTTACACTCTGCCCAAAGACATCGATTTGGGGGCGATCATAGGAGATGGCTCTACTGTTGTCCCAACCCCACTCGGAACCCCACAGCGAGTCGTTATCATTTTCACTCCACCCCTAGCCGATGCTTACGTTGTACGTAATATCGGACCCAATAGCTCGGCTGCAGCTTTCAATACTGCGCCTATTCAGTATGGAGATCTTCGTCTGCCCTTTTCCCGACCTGGTGCCCCGGCTGGCACGCCCCCTAAATACCTGCACTTTGATAAAACGGCTGGATTTGCTGAACTTGAACTCTAACTATTGTGGATCGGCTTCGCGTGGACCGCTTGTGGACCAAGTGGCGGAATAACCACAAACGGTCAACAAAAGGTCTACAATCGGTCCACAATCGGAAATTATGAATCTATTTAAAAACATCAAAGGCGAAACCATTGCCGAAACCATTATCGCGCTTTCGGTGCTGGCTATTGGAATCACGCTGAGCAGTGTGCTGATGGGCAATTCTCTTCGGAACATGAACAGCTCCAAAAGCCGTGTGGTTGCGGTGAACATCGCGCGTGAAGGTATAGAGGCCATGCGGAATATCCGTGATACCAACTGGCTGAAGTTCAGCAGTCAGCGAAGAGGTTGTTGGAATCATATGCCCGTGCCCAATCCAGATGTCTGTGATGGTGACCCTCTGAATTCGATTCAGCCCGGAAACTACATTGTCTACAAAGATATGGATTTCAGATGGCGGCTTGCCCCTGCTATTGTCGCCTTAAAAGATTTGAGTGATGTCTATCTGGTGGACATTGATACCAACAAAGATACCAGCGGGGACAGCTTGAAAGACAATGATGAGGACATGTACAACCACATCAGCACCACGGGAAATCCTGCTAACGAAGACGCCATCGGCCGAGACAATGCCGTAGATACCGGCTTTAAGAGGACGATTAACATCAGTTATTTAACCAACAACGGAGGTACGGGAACAACTACGGATAACCGCATGGTCGTGTCCTCCACGGTGACATGGGTGCGGGGGGATGCTAATCATACAACACAACTGACGACTCATCTTTCTGACTATCTGGGACGGGACAATTTAACCGATTAACTAATAGCTATAAGCAGTAAGCTTTAAGCTATAAGCGATGAATAAAAATATTTCTGAAAGCACAGAAGTGAGTGCGAAGTGCGGAGTGCGAAGTGCGCAGATACCTGCTTGCACCACGCACCGCGCACCACGCACTATGAATAGCGGATTTACGTTGGCAGAATTAATGATTTCGATCACTATTCTGGCACTCATCATCACTTTTGCGTCGCAGATTTATGTGAACTTTTTTGGCTCGGTGCGGAATTTACGAGCAGCGAATACGGTTTACGAGGAAGCCCGTTTTGTTATGGAACGGATCACCAATGAAATCCGGAACGGAACCATTGATTACGAAGAGTATTACAACCAGAATTTAATGAAACAGCGGTTTCCCGATTCTTATCAATATCTGCGAAACGAAACCTATGCTCAGAATTATTGTCAGTACAGCCGTCAGTTTTACGATTTGGGGGCGGATGATGCTCTGGGTACCGCGGATGACGAACATGTCGGCAGGAGACAAACGGAAGACCAGGCTTTGCTTGCCAGCGGACTCGGTGGAGTAACGGTCGATCCTGCCATTGGGTCGTTTGATGAGGGTCTTCAGGAGGATGTGCCGGACCCCATTCAGGACGATCTTTTTATCATCAATATCAACGGTGACCGGAGGAGCTATATTAAAAAGATATCTGAAGCGGATTCCCAAGGAAATCCTGTGGGACGAATCGGATTGCTAAAACTCAGCGGGCAGGATCTGGGTATCGATCACTTGGCCAGCGATCCCAATGCGGGCTGTCAGCCTGACGATGGCGAGAACGATGGACGGGTGGATAGCTGGACCTGTGATGCGGGCTACCCTTGTAAGAAGAATTCGGTACTGACACCAGGGGGTTGCAGCGGAACCGTGGATACCGTCGTCTATGATCCTAATACTTTTACGGACAATAGCTTTAAGGATATTACGCCGGCGGCTCTGGATATTGTGGATTTAAAGTTTATCGTTTCGCCCATGGACGACCCGCTGAAGGCCTACAACACTCCGGGTGTACAGATTCAGCCGAATATAACCGTGCGGCTGGTTGCCCGTGCCAGCAAAAAACTGGCCGCCAGTTTCAGTGGTGAACATACCCCTGACATTGTTCTGGAATCCACCGTATCGGCCCGTGTGTACAACGAGATTGTTACTGAATGCAATGTGAAACAATGTAGTGAAGGTATATCGGCGGACATTGCCTGCCCACTCAATGCAGGGGTCTGTTCCGGCGCCACCCAGGCGTGTACCAATTCCGTCTGGCCGGGATGCTTTGAAACGGATTACAAACAGAATGCTTTAGATAATTTCGGTAATGCCAACCTGTATCAGGAAGGTTCTGAATTTGCCTCCTGTGCCGCCAACGATAATTCATGCAAACAGGCATTCTGCACCGATGGATACGATAATGACTGCAGCGGAGCAAAAGATAAGGACGATCCAATCTGTAAATATTATTTATGCAATAACGGAACACAGGATTCAGGCGAAAAATGCCTGGATGTAGGTGATATCTGTGAACAGATCCGCCCTTATGAATCGGGAGTGGAGATGACTTGCGGTGATGGTTATGACAATGACTGTGATGGCAAGGCAGATGAACTGGACCCTGATTGTATTCTGGAAATATGCAGCAATGGCTTACTAGATAAGAACTTTGTGAACGTCTCTCAGAATCCCCCGAATTATCTGTCGGCAGCGACCCGCAGTAGTTCCAGGGACGAAACGTGTATCGATGTAGGAGGCATCTGCGGAACCTGTGTGAATGCCAGTGGAGCTGTATGTGCATGTAATCCTGCCGGAGGCTGCAACTATTTGGTACCGCAAGGCGTACAACAAACGGGAGGACAGGGTGAAGGAACGCTTTCTCAGTATTGCTATGATGGCATTGATAATGACTGTGACGGAAAAGCGGATGAGTTTGATGACCAGTGTCTGCAGTGGATTTGCAATGATGCAGAAAGAAGCTGTCATCTGGCGCCACCTCAACCTTCCACTAAATACGCGAGTCCAAGTTATCTGGGAGACTACATTGAGGACGATTATGTCTCTAGTAATTCCCCTACCTATTGCGCTAATCCCGGAGGAATCGGACAGTCGAACGATGAATTCTGCAAGAACGTGGGTGGTATCTGTGATTATTACAGGGATGCTGATAGTACAGATCCGAGCAATCCAAATATACCGAAGACTTATATTGATCACACTTATTTAGCTGGTAACGAAGCCTCCCCTACAAATCATAGCTATTCACCGGAAGCATTTACAACTTCCAAGGAAACCTGCACTGACAAACTGGATAACGACTGTGATGGGAAGGTGGATTGGCAAGATGATCAATGTTGCATGGATGACGATCAGGACGGAATACCAGGTGAGTCTTTTTCAGGAAATAACTCTTGTTTTCCGGACTCCACCGATGCGGCATTTATCGGTTTAGACTGCAATGACTATGTCGGAAGCGGCGGCACTCTCAAGCCGGGAGCAACGGAAGTATGTAATGATTTGGTTTATACCGGTGCGTGCACAGGTGGAATCTGTACTTTCCCTGTGCCCTTTCCTGCAGACCCTAAGTTACCCGATGATGGCGATTCACTCATCACTTTCCCCGAGGCACTACTGGGGACGCCAATCGACAATAACTGCAGTGCCGTGAATGATACTTATCTGACGGTGGATGACGGCTGGGATCATCAGGATCCTCAGTGTTGTGTGGATACCGACGGCGATGGTTTCGGTGCTCCGTCTGCCTATTTGTATATTTCGCCTACGGCAGGATTCAATGGGCCATGCACCCGAGGCGGCTTTGGTTCGCTTGGCGGTCCGCGTGCCGACTGCGATGATACTTCTGCCTCAGTGAATCCGGATGCTGTGGAAACCGGTGCCTCGTGTTTCTCCGAAAAAACGATATCGGGCAATGGTTTCCCTCTGAATGAAAACTGCTCGGTGGATACCATTACCTACAGCTCCCCTGCTATTACCACCGCTGTTCCACGGGCCAATCATATCGACTGGTACCGCGATAAAGATGCCAGCTGGCTGAGCTGGTACAGCGGCCCAACTGTTGCGAATTTTAATGCTTCCGGCACCTCGAAGAGCGGAATTGCGATGGCAGCCGAACTGAACCTGTTTGATCCTGCCTGCTGCACCGGAGCCTACGAAATATGTGATGATAACACTTACGGGGCTTTAGGCAGCGATGAAAACTGCAACGGGCTGGAAGGTGCTGCTGACAGGTACTGTGCGGATAAGGACGGATTTGGCTTCACCGATAATTTCACTTCAACCGCCTATCTTTCGGATAGCACGCTGACGAACCCGATTGTGTACGATGCAACCGCCGGAGTGATATCCGTTTTACTTCCTACCGATGCAGGCACGGTTTCCAGCGATGCTCTTTCCCCGCTCAGCCTGTCCGGATGTCCTACCAGCTATCAGGTGACACTGAATCCTACGGAGAATAAACCTGCCGGCACGGTGATACGCTATCAGGTAAGCAGCAATGGCGGAACTACATGGTGCGGCAATGCTCTTTGCGACGGCAGTGACTATCTTGCGGCAGGTTTGCCAAGAACCCTGTCCGGTTCAAATTTGATGTGGCGTGCGGAACTGATTGGCGATGGTGGTACGAAAGTTCCCCTGCTTGAAGCCATGCGGTTTGATATTACTAATTGCAACTAATTGGGCATCTAATGGGTGCCCTAACACCCCTTCGGGGGTTGGGGATCTAATTGGGTCATATAAAAACAACAATTAGGTCACCCATTAGTTCACCAATAAGATCACCTATAAGAATTATGAAACTATTCAATAAAACCAAAGGTGTCTCGCTCCCCCTGGTCGTCGGACTGGTTTCCCTGCTCATGATTTCGAGCGTGGCTGCCAATGAACTGATCATTCGCACGCTTAGAAGCAGCCAGCGGATCGAAGCGGCCGACCGCGCGTACTTTGCTGCAGAGGCAGGTGTGGAGGATGCGCTATACGAACTTTCCTCTCATTTTGCGGGCTATGAAACCCCGGGTATGAGTAGCGCATTTGCAAGAAAAGTGGATTTTGATCCCACGGCTTTAAAATGGGAAAGCAATTGGGAAATCATGAGTCATGATACCTCATCAACCCTTACGGGTAAATTTTACGAAGGAGAACGACTGACGATTAGTCTTTATAATGATTCAGTAATAAATAATGCTGTTAGTTCCAACGCAGTGAGCGCCGTGGCGCCATCGGTTACCCGACCCGGCATCAGCAATGCTTCGTTCACCTTCAAACTTCCCGCTTCAACAACCATCAACAGCACGCTGACGATTGACAATGACAATGACTACAAACTGTCCAATGGAGGAATCAATGAAGACGGGAAATACGATGACCCACTGGCACCCTGCCCAAAAACCGGAAGCGTAAAAGATGCCGATTGCGATGGCAGAGAAGATGAAGATAGTCCTGAGGATCCCGTTATTTTATGGCGTCTGGTGGATGGAACGGGCAGAAGCTTGGTTCCTGTTCGCGGCTGTCTTAATGAGACCGATCCCGCTCCGCTCCCTATAGGGACAGAGCTTTGTGAAAAGAGTTTTACAGGCCTCCCTCTTCAGATCAGCTTCAATTCAACCGGCACCGACGGAGTGAATCAGGCGGGGGTGACGGAATCCATAGATGACTTCATAAACCAAACGGCTCCGTCGGCGAAATT
>Ga0315281_10014339_pt1 | contig 10696 bp, 10 predicted proteins | sample YL17G07_0_MG_FD_204540 | JGI IMG/M metagenome (GOLD analysis project Ga0315281, IMG submission 204540) | Sediment microbial communities from Yellowstone Lake, YNP, Wyoming, USA - YL17G07_0 | ecosystem: Environmental > Aquatic > Freshwater > Lake > Sediment | place: USA: Wyoming | collected... | reverse complement strand
TCCTTGGGAAAAAGGCGAAGGTCAAAGCGGGAGAATATGAATTTCATACTCAAATGCTTCCCCTTGAAGTATTGGATGCTCTGGTGAAGGGGCAGGTGAAACCTCATCTGGTGACCATCCCTGAAGGATATACTCTTTCCCAAATCGCCCAGTTATTGGAAGATTTAAACCTTGTGGAGAAGAAAGGGTTCCTTCAAAAGGCCTCCTCTCCCGTTTTCATCAATACGCTCGGCCTCTCCCAATTAGCAGGACCTACCTTGGAAGGCTACCTCTTCCCTGATACCTATCACCTATTCAGGGAGATGGACCCGGAGGAAGTCATCCAGATGATGGTCCATCAGTTTAAAAAAGTCTTTGGACCAGACCTTGTTAATCAGGCATCTGAATTGGGAATCTCTGAGAGGGAAGTAGTCATCTTAGCTTCCATCATCGAAAAAGAAACTCCTCTTCCTGAAGAGAAGCCTCTCATCTCTGCCGTTTTCCACAATCGTTTGAAAAGGAAGATTCCCCTCCAAAGTGATCCTACGGTGATCTACGGAATTAAAAATTTTAATGGAAATCTGACCAAAGAACATCTGATGAGACCCACCCCTTATAACACCTATCTCATTGCTGGACTTCCCCCCACCCCCATCTGTAACCCTGGCAAAGACTCCCTTCTGGCAGCTGTCCGTCCTGCTCCTGTCCCCTATCTCTACTTCGTCTCCAAAAATGACGGATCCCATTTTTTTTCTTCTGACATCGGAGAACATAATCGAGCGGTTTGGAAATATCAAAAATATCCAAGAAAAAATAACTTGACAAAAAAATGAACTCTCATTTATCTTTAATCTTCGTCTATTAAAGAAAAAATTTTCTAACCCTTCTCCTCTCCCCTCTGGGGAAGGGGTGGAGGGGAGGGAAAAAGGGAGGTTTTTAATGAAAGAAGTAGCAGTCATTGGTGTGGGCCAGAGTAGTTTCGTCAGAGGTTACGAGGGGTCTATCCGGGAACTTGCTTTCGAGGCCTTCAGGGAAGCCATGCAAGATGCGGGCATCACCCAAAAAGATGTTGACGCTTCCATCTTCTGTTCGGCCCCTGAATATGACAAACAACGCTCCCCTGCGGGCGTCCTCGCAGAATACCTGGGTCTTATTCCTCAGCCAACATTTTATGTGGAGTCCGTTTGCTCTTCAAGTAGCACGGGTGTAAAAGTTGGATACAGCATGATTAAGTCCGGCTTGCATGACGTGGTTGTTGTCCTCGGGTTTCAGAAGATGTCCGAGATCACGTCTGCGGAATCCCAGGAGAGAATGGGCAGAGGTGCCGATATCCAATGGGAGGCACCCTTTGGAACCATGATGCCGGCGTATTACGCCCTTTATGCACAGGCTTACATGGCAAAGCATGGTTTGACCCACGATGACCTGATGAGCGTCAGAATCAAGGCATCCACTTATGGTGTGATCAACGAAAGGGCGGTCTATAGGAAAGCGGTAAAACCAGAAGACTTTAAGCAGGGCGATCCGGAAGCAAAATTGGCAGGTCCTGTAGCTTGGCCACTTCGGGTAGGTGATTGTTGTGCAAACGCGGACGGAAGCTCCTGCATCATTCTTGCAAATACCGAAAAAGCAAAGGCCTTGTCGAAGAGACCAGTTTGGATTTTAGGCATCGGTGCGGCATCAGAGGCGGTCAACATGGCAGCGAGACCTGATTTTACCAAGGGTCTGAGCGTTGGCTACGCAGCAGCCGCCCAGGCATACAAGATGGCTGGAATCACCCCGAAAAATGTCAAAGTGGCCGAAGTACACGATTGCTTCACCATCGCAGAGATCATGGCGTATGAGGGTCTTGGATTCGCGCCAATGGGTGAGGGTAAGCAGCTCATCCGCGAGAAAGCGACGTATAAAGAGGGAAGGATCCCCGTGAACGTCGATGGCGGGCTCCTCTCAAAAGGCCATCCCATAGGTGCAACGGGTGGATCTCAGATCCGTACTATCGTTTTGCAGCTACGCGGTGAGGCAGGCCCTATGCAGGTAGCCGGTGAGCCGGATATTGGCCTTGTGCATAACATTGGCGGCGTTGGACTATACGGAAACGTAACAATATTTGGGAGGTGAGAGATATGGGTTTCGAGAAATTTGGAAGAAAAAGCTTTACAGCAGTGACAAAGATGGCAAAGTTTGTCGATCTCCTGGCAGAAGGGAAGATTGAAGGAACCGTTTGTAAGGACTGTGGTGCAAAGTTCTTCCCTCCAAGGGCCGACTGCGCAAAATGTTTGTCAAAGAATATGGACTGGTACGAGATGCCAAAGAAAGGCAAACTTGAGACATTTACCACCGCCTATTACGCGCCATTTGGCTTCGAGGCGGACCCTCCCTATACGATGGGTGTTGTTGACTTTGGCGGTGGCCAGAAGTTGTTCGCCCGGTTAGCAAAGGACATAAAACCTGAAGAGGTAAAGGTGGGAATGGATGTGACGATCAGGCCTCTCAAATACGACGATAATCAGCTTTCCTTTGAGATTACAAAAGCCTGACCCATAGAGTCTGCCGGGGTCAGGGACTTTTTTGTTTTTTGGAAAAATCGGGTACCCCATGTCCCCTCAATTTAATCGTTTTGATGGATTCAGCATTTTCGATGATAAAGGAGAGGTGAAGCGTTTAGTCGAAAGTTTAATTCAAAATAAGGACCTCAATGTCAATATCGAACGTTTGAGAAAAATGGATTTCTCTTACATCTTCACCCTTTCTAAAAAAGGCAAGCTCAAAGAAGTAGAACTGGTGCGAACGGAAATCGAAGCCAGTTGGGAGTGGAGAAAAGGGAACGTTGATGAAACCCTCCAGAAAAAGATAGAAGATACCCTCGCTGAACTTTAACTCTCACATCCCTCGGGAAGCCCGAATTACCGATACATTTCTTTGGCAGCCAAGTTCTCAGGCTTGACCTCTGCCGTTGAAAGATCAACAATCCACGTCCTTATCGAGGGAGGCCCCACCCCTTCCCCTGCATATTGCGTAACCCGGTATTTATTATTTCCGATTTCCTTCGCTTCATATCGCCATTTCAGATTTGGGAATGATCTCGCCTTTTGATCCATCATCCTCTTTTCCACAGACCTTTTCTCACTGGTGACTGGGTCACCAAGAGTGAGATGATTCTTTACTATTTCCACGGCCTCAGAAGCGATCGTTTTTGATTGACTCAAACTTTTCTTCTTGGCGCTTCCCCTCTTTGGAATGGAAATAAGTTTACCTTCCTTAATTTTTATTTCTAAATAGTTTGCGTCCGCACTTAAATAGCCTATTTGACCTGTGTCAAATCTTACCCGATAAAAATTCATGTTTACCAATTGATTCTGAACCACTTCCATGATCACGAATCCTTCTTTCTCCCTTTTTACTCCCAATTTTCTTTCCAAATCATCTGGAGATTCATAGAATACTGCAGGATTGACTGCCTTAACAGTCAACAACCGTCTGCCGATATTCTTTTTGATTTTGGCGAGCTTCTCTTTTTCATATTCCTCGATGGCCGAAGAATAGCCTCCTTTTAAATCTTCTTTGGGAGAAGGTCCTTCTTCATTCTTCGTCAATAGGGATGAAGAATCTTTAGAAAAATGCTGACCAAGGCATGGGTAGGTTTGGACGAAGGAGAAATAGAGGAAAACGAAAAATACTATCAAAATAGGCAGACGGATATTCATGAGCCAATCCTTCTGTTTAACTATCGTATGCAAATACAATGCCCTCTTCCAAAACTCGCAACTCATTGAAATTCCTAAAATCATGAAAGAATATTTCAAAGAAACCTGATCTAAAATATATCTCTTGTTCAATTTTGTCAAAATCTTAATTTATTGCAGGGGGTACAAAAAATCGAATAAAACTAAAGAAAGGGATTTTAGGAAAGCAGATTATTTCTTCCACCTACGAGTCTACAGTCTGGGATAACACTGAAAGTTAATGATTATTGGTAGAAACATTCATAATTATATTTCTTATTCAACGCCATTGTCTTGCTAAGAGAAAAACCATCTCGTCTAGTATATAATCTTGGCCGTCTCCCACAATGCCTCTGATAAGGATGGATGGGCATGAAAAGTAGTTCTTATATCCTCTGACGTAATATTGAGCTTCATGGCAAGGCCAGCTTCCGCTATAAGATCGCTAGCATTTGGACCAATGATATGGACACCTAATATCTTACCCCTTTCTCCATCTGTTATGATTTTCACCATTCCCGTTCTCTGTCCAAGTACTGCTGCCATACCATTGGCAGCGAAAGGAAACCTGCCAATCCGTATCTGGTTTCCCTGGGTAACGGCCTCTTCTTCGGTGACGCCCACACCGGATATCTCAGGAACAGTATAAGTTCCATAGGGAATCGCTGTGTAATCAATTTCTGAATTCCGTCCCATAGCATTCTCTGCGGCAATGATTCCCTCGATATAGGCTACAGGCGTCGACATGTGCTCCATCGTCACATCACCAGCAGCAGATATTCCTGGAACATTTGTCTCCATCTGCTTATTAACCACAATACCCATCATGTCATTCAGTTTAACCCCTACCTTATCGAGGTCAAGCCCATCGATATTGGCCTCTCTTGCCTCTGCCAACAACACATACTGTGCAGTATTAGCAACTGCTTCCCCATTAATATCTACAAGAATAGTTTGGTCATCATTTATACCTGATTCTATGCTCATTACATGAGCCTTAGTGAATATTTTAATATTATTAGCCTTGAATTCCTTTTCAAGAATAGCAACGATCTCCTTGTCAATTTGAGGAAGAATCCGAGATGATTCTTCAACAATGCTCACCGTAGCACCTAACTTTGAAAAGATTGTGGCGAATGCTGCACCAATGAACCCACCTCCCACAATCAATATAGACCGGGGTATTTCTGTGAGTCCCAATGCTTGCGTTGTGTTGAGAATATTTGTTCCTCCTCCAGGGAAAGAAAGCTTTTTACATCGGGAGCCAGTTGCGAGCATGATTCTTCGTGCCGTTAATTCTTTTTTCATTCCATCTCTTAGCTGCAACTCAATTTGCGATGGTGAAATTAGCTTGGCTTTCCCCTCTATGATCTCAACACCTTTCCCGTTGAGAAACTGTTTTACGCTGGTTACAAGGATTTTCACGATTGTATCTTTACGCGCATTCATCTTTGTGAAATCAATACCCATGTCCGTATAGGTTATCCCGTAGTCTTTAGCTTTGCTTCCCATATCAAGTAACTCTACCGCCCTTACTAAAGTCCTTGTGGGGATACAACCACGATTGATACAGGTGCCTCCAAGAGTATCTTGCTCAACTAGTGTAACTTTCCCCCCCAACTGTGAAGCCCTGATTGCTGCTGAATATCCGGCAGGTCCACCACCTATTATTACAATATCACGCTCTTGCATAATCATTCTCCTTTTATGACTTTTTCGTCAAAGAACACTTCTTTTCTTTCACCCTTTCTTTTTTTTCAAAAATTAGAGGTACTAAAATTACAAATAAGATCTTTTTATTATTCATATCTACTTTTTAATACTTTTTGAAACATCTCAGCAGCCTTAAAAGAACTCCTGACAAAAGGACCTGAGGCGACAGCTAAGAAACCCATTTTGGAAGCTAATTCCCCCCACTGCGTAAATTCCTCTGGGGGGACAAATCGGATCACTTGATGATGTCTTGAAGAGGGTCTCAGGTACTGGCCAAGGGTGAGTAGCTGACACCCTGATTCAAGAAGGTTCTCCAAGACATTCAATACTTCCTCATGACCCTCTCCTAAACCCATCATGAATCCCGCTTTTGTTAGGATCCCATGATCTATCTCCTTGCACCGTTTCAGAAGTTGCAGGGAACGCTTGTAGTCGGCTTGAGGCCTCACCTCGGAATAGAGCCTCGGTACGGTCTCAACATTGTGATTAATGACATCAGGTTTTGCTTCAATCACGATTTTCAGGGCCCATTCGGACCCCTGAAAATCAGGAACTAAAACCTCTATCCGAGTATTAGGCATCCGAGCTTTAATAGATCGGATGGTTTTGGCAAAATGGAAGGCACCCCCATCGGGTTGGTCATCTCGAGTGACTGAGGTTATCACCACATATCGAAGACCAAGTGCCTCAACAGCCATTGCCACCCTTTTGGGTTCTCCTTCGTCAGGCGGGAGGGGAGAATCGTGACGAACGGCACAGAAGTTACAGTTCCTTGTACATCGATCCCCCAATATCATGAAGGTGGCCGTCCCACGAGAAAAACATTCGCCAAGGTTTGGGCAGTGAGCTTCCTGGCAGACAGTATTGAGCTGGCAATCTTTGAGGAGACTTGAGACCTTCGCCCAAGCTTGGACTGCAGGAATCCTCTTTTTAAGCCATTCAGGTTTTGGAGACCTCGCTAATATATCCATTATAGATTAGATCCTCACTTACAGTTGAATCGATAGATTTAGAGCATGGAATCTGATTTAGAAGGTCACTCATTTTCATCCTTTGCATGGAAATATTGAAGACTTCCTGAAAATGTGTGATGGCACTTTTTTTTACTTCCTCAAGATTGATCTCCTTTCTGAGAAGGGCTTTTATAGAAGTCGCCTTTACCCCTTTTAATCCGCAAGGTTGGATTAGCTCAAAGAAGGAGAGATCCGGCTCCACATTCAAGGCAAAACCATGGAGGCTGATGCCACTTCTAACAGCTATCCCAACAAAGCCTATCTTATCCTTTCTGACCCAAACGCCCCTATTCCTTTCGTTTCTCTGACCAATAATTCCATAGTCCTTGAGAATTTGAATCATCACCTCTTCGAGACGCCATACAAAGTTGACGATACCAATTCCCTCCTTCTTTAGGGCAAAGATGGGATAGCCCACGAGTTGACCTGGACCGTGATAAATGACATCTCCTCCTCTTTCAATAGAAAGGCAAGTTATTCCACGTTCATGAAGTAAAGTTTCTGAAACGAGAATGTTTTCTCTCTTACCTCCCCTTCCAAGGGTAAGAACATGAGGATGCTCTACTAAGAGGAGACAATCCGGAAGAATCTCTTCTTTTCTCGCTCGGTGAATTCTGTACTGAAGGGTCCAGCATTTATCAAAATCCTGACGGGCCAGATCTATGACTATAGCCTTTTGCATCATCTTTTCTCAGTTTTTGCGCCATCAATGGCTGTCAAACTATTACTGCTCTTTTTCCATGCATGAGAGGATTCTATATAAGTATCCCTTATTTGTTATCCAAACCTCTCCCCTTACGAAAACGTGTTAAAAGAATAAAGAGGCGATTTTGGTAATGGCAACTTACCCCGTTAGAAAGCTCCAGCATTTATACCGAGGATGTTATAAATAGAAGGCATCAGCTCCTTGTAAAGGCGGGGTCAAAGCCCCACCTTTCTAACGGGGTTTACTTCAAGATTCATTGTGCGGGTGTAGAAATTTATTTTTTAGGACGGGGTCCAGGGTCGGCTTTATTTCCATATCAACCAGCTCTTGAATAGTCAGGTCAAGTGTAGCCATAACTGGCGCTGATCCGGGCTGAAGGTTGCCGCAGCGCATGTTGCCCTCTTTATCCATAATGATGGCATGAAAGTGCAGGATAATGTTGCCATCTTCTTCAGTACCAAACATCCCCCAACCGATGCCCAGATCCACAGGTCCTTCCATGGTATAGGTGAACACGAATTCTTCCCGCGGCCGCGTTAGGTCTGTAGTTCGGCCCCATATGACCGTTGCAGAGTTGAGCGAGCCAATACCGATTACCGTGCCAGATTTGAAACCATTCTCTTTGATCAGCTCGATGATGGAGTTGATCGCATCATTGCCAGGTTCGATCCGGGCGGCCACAACTCGTCCTTGTTTGCCTACAGCAGCAGTCCATTTTTTTCCCGTCATAATCAAACCTTCTTATTGTAATGTCTTAAACTCTTCGTTTCTAACATCTTAAGTTTGAGCATCGAGTCATCACAGATCCTTTTAAGGAGAAACCAGCCGGATTTAACCTGCCATCTCTAGACCTTTAAAACCCTTTTTGCTGACTCCTGAACCGTTATCCCTTCATTCACACCCAGTTTTGTTGCTAATTCATTCGCTACTGATACAATGCCTGTTTCCCAGGCGTCTCGTGCGTTTCCGATCATGGCACTCATACAATCTATGGCGGCAGCAGGAACGCCCGCTTGATCAAATACTGGCAACCCGGAGATCCCTTGATTATCTTTTCCCTTACCTCCATCGTTGAGGAAAATGCCTTTGAGTCCCAAATCCTTTATCCATTCAAATGTTGTACGGGCGCAATGGGAGCCGCTAACGACTACACAGCCGCGGTGGCTCGTATTTAAATAACTAATTGTGTCGGCAAGGACAATGCGACCGTGTTCGTCTTCGTAAACAACCGGAGTAGGGCTGGTAATCAGGCTGGACTTCTTGGCCGCAAGCATGATTCGAGCGGCCTCCAAAGCGGCCATGCCAACTTGCACCCCTGCTGTCCTAGCCTTATCATTGACAGCAGAAATGATGCCGGAATGATAGTTGTCATGCCCTTCACCGATGCGAGCAGTCATACAATCAACAGTAGCTCCCAGAATATGCATTGAGTTTAGGATGGACAGCCCCGAGATCCCAGCATTGTTTTTTCCTTTACCAGCGTCATTCAGGATAACCCCAAAGGGAAGGTACTGGGCAATATAACGGGCGGTTAACTCCGACCCATGGGATCCCACTAACAACACCTGTCCCGTTTCATCCGGACCCATCTGGACAGCGGAATCTATAATTATAACTTCTCCCCATTCATCCTCCTGAATAACTTTTTTATCTTTTTGCATTGTGGATCCCCAGATTAACTATCCAAACATCTTGCTTCCGACCATTTGGAAGGTCTGAGTGTTCACATTTGGCGGAATTTTTTAAACCAACCATTTAATAATTATTGTAGGACCATGTCCCCCTGCTCCAACGCTTAATAAAGCTATTATTGAATCTTTTTTGAGTTCCCCATTTTCCCAAAATTCTGCCAAATTTACAGGAATAACGGAATTAGACAGATTGCCATATTTGTTCCATGTGTGCTTCCATTTAGCCCTACTCAACCCAGCTTTTTCCGCACCGTCAATCCAAAAATCATACATAAGGTCCGAGGGCTGATGGAAAACAACCATATCCAATTGCGATAATGATAAGTTTGCCATTTCCAAAGCCTTGTTGATGCACTCTATACCATAACGTTCTCCATTATTTTTCCACCACCCGAATAATTCCGGTGTACCGAAAAGATAATTACTAATTGTAGGTTGATCATTAGCTTGCTTAAGTTCAGGATGGACACATTTACTGGGGGTTGCACCACACCAGTCGTAGACCTCGCTTGAGGTCCAGTTGTAGTGGGAAAGAAATTCACATTTTAGATTCTGAGATGAGACAATTCCTGCACCAGCACCATCACCCATAAGAACACTCAAAAAGTCCGTTAGGTCAGCTCTCATTTGTCCTCCAGTGGTTTCCCAAGCTGATACCGTTACCACAAGGATCCTCTTATATCTACCGCCAAGAATGATATTCCAGGCAACCTGGCAGCCATCAACGAAGCTTGCGCAAGCGTTTGATATGTTCAATACAGGTGTCTCTTTGCTGCAACCTAATTTATGATGGATGTACGTACCAACCATAGGTACGGTATATTTGCCCCCGCAGTTGTTCGCTATGATATAGTCAATATCCGATGTTTTTAATCCAGCACGGTCCAAAGCCTTCTTGGCCACCCTTTCTGCCAAAATCTCTGCAGCATCATCATGTCTCAACCTTCTAATTTCATCTGGAAACCTGAACCTCCCCTGAATATCTTTAGGAATGAAAGACTCTAAGTAAGAATAATCACTTCCTCTTTTAACCGTCTCGGGCATCTCTTTCACGACTGTTTCTAATCCAACCTTCATCTTCATGATGAAATCCTCCTTTTACTAAATTGTATTTCTATCCTTATATAATTTTCTCCATCATTTCTTTTTGCCTTCTATTTTCGTTGCGGAAGTATGAGTATTGATGTCGGCTTCTTTTGACTTCAGTGGTATTATTGGCAGTTCAATTCTGGAGGGATGTTTCGCATCACGATAAACCGTAATAGTCGGAACTGTGTTTGCTTGATCACTGGGATTATTCTTGGGAGACAGCTTTGGATGTAAATCAAACGTTGGCCAATCCGCAGCTGCTATGGAAACTCTGATTCGGTGCCCCTTCTTAAAAACCCAGGATGTGGGAAACAGATCAAAGACGAGTTTCACGATATTATCCTTTGAAAAAATCCCATCCACATAGTCAGTATCCTTGAAACCATGGTAAGGAAGGTTAGGAAGAATCTTGATACGTGAATTAGAGGCTAACATATCTTCCTGTGGGAGAAGGCCTGCAAACCCAGCCCTCAGTTTTCCCTCGGTAACATAATAAGCTTCTCCCTTTTCATCCACATCCTCCAGATACACAAAGAAATCTCCGTTATCAGCCGTTGAGGACACCCAAAAACTGACTACTGGGTGACCGGTAACCTCAGTGTCTTGTCCCAAAGGACGAGATGTATAAGTAAGGCACTGCCCATCTTTGTCTGTCCTTTTCATCGGCTCATCCGGTGGACCAGCAGCATTCGAACGAGTAGCCTTATTTACTCCATACCTTGAATCGTGGGTAAAATCGGCCTTATATTTATCGGATCCATCAGTCTTTCTTGACCTAGAGAG
>Ga0315281_10014338_pt1 | contig 10697 bp, 5 predicted proteins | sample YL17G07_0_MG_FD_204540 | JGI IMG/M metagenome (GOLD analysis project Ga0315281, IMG submission 204540) | Sediment microbial communities from Yellowstone Lake, YNP, Wyoming, USA - YL17G07_0 | ecosystem: Environmental > Aquatic > Freshwater > Lake > Sediment | place: USA: Wyoming | collected... | reverse complement strand
CACGTTAGCAAGAGCGAGGTACTCGCAATCATGCAGGGTGTCCAGGGTGTAGAGGCTGCTTATCTGGATAAACTGTATTTCACGGGGAAAACTCGTGAGCTGGCCACCACGCTGCCAGCAATGAGGGCCCGGTGGGAGGAAAGCCAGATCAAACCGGCTCAACTGATACTTCTGGCCCAGAATTGCACATTAGTGACGGAGAAGAAGTCATGAGCTACAGTGCAGAGTCCCTCTACCGGCTACTCCCCTCCATCTACCGCCTCAGGGACGAAGACCATGGAGATGTTCTCAAGATGCTGCTGGCTATAATTGCTGAGCAGATAGGCGCAGTGGAGAAGGATATCGACGGGCTTTACAACAACTGGTTCATTGAGACCTGCGATGAATGGGTTGTTCCATATATTGGCGACCTTTTAGGTGTGCAAGGCCTCCACCCGATTAGCGGTACAGGCTTCACTCAGCGCGCCAGAGTAGCTAACACATTGAGGTACCGGCGGCGCAAGGGTACTGCCACTATGCTGGAGCAGTTGGCCCGTGACACTACCTTGTGGAACACACGAGCTGTCGAATTCTTCAAACTGCTAAGTACGACTCAGTATATCAATCATATTCGGCTGGATAACCTACGCACGCCTCACCTGCGCTATATCAACGAGTTAGAGCTGCTGGATACGCCCTTTGATACTATTGCCCATACCGCCGATGTACGGCGTATTGCTACTAACCGGGGCAAACATAACATACCCAATGTGGGGCTTTTCCTGTGGCGGCTTCAAAACTACGCTATCATCAATGTGACGCCACGGGCTGTCGCCAGCCCGGCTGATGGTCGTTTTAGGTTTACCTCCATCGGCTATGACGCCACCCTCTTCAACCAACCGCAAACCGAGGAGACGATTACTCACCTCGCCGAGGAAACCAATGTACCGGATGTCATTCGTCCTCTGGCTTTCTACCTGGACTTAAAGGAATATGGGGAACTCTACTCTTCGATAGCCGAGTCAAAACGCCCTGATAGTAGCATTTACTACGGGCCAAACGCCAGCCTTGATATCACCAAGGATGGCTTAGCTGTGCTGCCTCTGGACGTGATGTGTATGGACCTGCGGAACTGGGCGCGCCCGCCTAAGGGCAAGGTAGGTGTCGACGTGCGCTTAGGGCGTCTGGCGTTTCACGAGAAAGATAAGCCGCAGAACGTGGCTGTATCCTTCAACTATGGTTTCAGCGGAGACATTGGTGGCGGGCCCTACGATCGGCGGTTAGTGCCACAACCCGGACAGCCCGCACCATCTGACTACGAGAATACAGTGGCGGTTCCTGATGGCCTGGGCGTGTTGCTTGAGATATCTGCCACCAGGTTCAGCACCATTTCAGAGGCTCTTAACCATTGGGAGGTTGAGCTAGGGCATCCCCGGGCGGTAATTAATATTGCTGACAACCGGACTTATGAGGAGGATCTCACAATCAACATGGCTGCCAACGATCTCGTGATCCAGGCCGATAACCTGAAGAGGCCAACGCTCATCGGCAATGTGACCGTCCAAGGTGGCGGCGTCTCCGGGCGGCTAACCTTCAACGGGTTGCTGATATCCGGAAGCATTACTGTTGCCAAGAGTGCTCAACCGAAGGACAGTCTTGGCCAGCTAGACCTAGTCCACTCGACGCTGGTGCCGGGCGGGGCTCTGGACGGTGATGGGCAGCCTTTGGAGTCAGACGAGCCAAGTGTCACCGTTAACTCGCCCAATGGCGGTCTGCGGGTGAATATTAACCACAGCATCACCGGGCCACTGCGCTTGCCAGTAGAGATGGTCGACCTAAAAATACAAGATAGCATTGTTGAATCGCCTGTCCGAGGCAAACCAGCAAAGATTCAGCCCGCCCTTGTTTCAGGCACTCTCGTGTCTTTTCCCATACTAACCTCTGCTAGACCGGAACTGAGCGTCACTATTGGCAATGAAGGGCCATATACAGCTGCCTTTACTACCAAACCTAAGACGCTGGCCGTAGCCCGTGGACGGCTACAGGAGGCTATTCGCAAGGCTCACGATAGCCCTGCATTTGTGGGAACAAGGGTTATCATTGCCAGAAATCGGCTGATTGTTTTGCCCGGTATGTCGGAAGCCGTGACCATCGAGCTTACCGAAAGCGACCGGGAGACTGCAAACGAACTGTGCCTGAGCCGCAGCAAGGGGAAGCAGATGTACGCTCTGATCAGCGGCGTGCTGTCGCCCTTTCCCGGACTGGGCTCGGCCACTCCGAGGCTGACCGTGGCCGTGGGTGATGAAGTCCATCCGATTGTTCTTGGCACTGTCCCGACAACTTTGGCTGAAGCCCGCACCGTCCTGGAGAAGACTGTGCGTGGCGCTAGTGCTGCTCCGGCTTTTAAAGATGCCATAGTGGGCAGTATCTTTGGCGATTTCCAGCTTGTGGTGCTGCCAGGAACGGCGGGGACAGCGCTACGCTTCGGTAGAACAGCTCCGGACAGCACCACGCTGACGGAATTAGCTCTAGAAAGCGACCGCCCCGCCATCGCTGCCAACCAGACCGGGGAGCAACCTGGCCCTCCCACCACGCTGGAAAGGACGACGGTTTTAGGCCAGGTACATGTCAAGGAGCTAACCCTCGCCTCTGAGGTTATCTTCGCTAACCGGGTAGCGGCAGACCGCAGACAGATTGGATGCGTACGCTTTAGCTACATCCCCGATGGCTCCCGGACGCCTCGTCGTTACCGTTGCCAGCCGGATTTGGAAATCGGGGTACAGATTGCAGAAGCAGCGGAGCAGGCCAGGGCCTTACATAAGCAGTTGTCGGCCGTAGCGCAGGACTCCATCCGTCAACACATTCTCCGGTGGCTGGTTCCAGCTCTCACTTCCACCCAGTATGGCCACCCCGCTTATGGGCAACTTAGTCTGACCAGTCCCCTACAAATCAGGATGGGGGGCGAGGACGGTTCCGAGATGGGCGCATTTAGCTATCTGAAACAACCCCAGCGTGAGGCGAACCTCCGGGCTAGCCTGGATGCGTACCTGCGCTTCGGACTCGAAGCGGGTATATTCTATCCGACATAAGGAGGAAACATGAAGGGTGACTTCACTCGAACTACTTTTCGGTCCGATAAGCACTACAGCAGCGTCCGTATGCAGCAGGGCCGGGTTCAGCTTGATGCCGATTGGAACGAGCAGCTTGACATCGCCGCCCACCGCACCGAGACCGGGGCAGTGGATACCATCGGAGTTTGTGGTGCTCCCATGCACAATGCTGGCTTTGGCCTGATCGAGGGAGCGCTACCCAAGATTACCATTGGGCACTATTATGTGGATGGCATTCTCTGCGAAAACGAGGCTGAAGTAGATATAGATGATCAGCCCGATCTGAAGGGATTTAACCTTGACAAGACAGAGGGGTATTACCTGGCCTACTTGGATGTGTGGCAGCACCATATAACTGCCCTAGAGGATGACGATATTCGGGAAGTGGCTCTGGGCGGGCCTGACACCGCCACCCGTACAAAGACCGTTTGGCAGGTAAAGCTCATCGGGCCATTACAGACGAAGCTCACCTGCTTGAGCGAGCTGGACGAGTGGAAGAAGCTGATTGACCCTGACAAGGGCGAAATGGGAGCGTGGGCACCTCCTGGTACTGTAGAGGAGGGGCCGTGCGTGGTGCCGCCAGGGGCTGGCTACCGGAGGTTGGAGAATCAGCTCTATCGTGTGGAGATTCACCAGGCGGGCAATCTCGGCGTGGCCAAGTTCAAATGGAGTCGCGACAACGGCTCGATTGTTACCAAATGGCTCGACCAGAAGGGCGGTGACCTCACCGTAAGCAGTATCGGACGGGACAATGTGCTTAATTTTGCTAGCGGGCAGACGGTGGAGGTTACAGATGACAATCGTGATCTAAATGGGCAGGCGGGGATACTGGTCAAGCTAGCCAACGCCGAAGGCCAGATACTGACACTCGATCCTACTGACACAGCAACGGATACGATCAAGATAAAAGACTTCCCCAAGAATCCCAAGGTGCGCCGCTGGGATTCGGATGGGGCCATCGCTACCAGCGCCGACTGGATACCATTGGATCAGGATGGTGTCAAGGTCGCCTTCAAGCCCGGCTACTACAGTGTCGGCGATTACTGGTTGATTCCGGCACGCACTGCCAAGGGCGATGTGGAATGGCCTCAGGACGACGCCAAAAAGCCCAAGTTCCAACCGCGAGCCGGCATTGAGCATCACTATTGTCGTCTGGCTGTCCTTATGTATGATGGTAAGGTCTTTCACCGTGTTACCGACTGCCGCCAGTTTTTCCCGCCGCAGACAGAATTGAGTCGTTTTTTCTATGTGGGGGGGGATGGGCAGGAGGCCATGCCCGGCAAAGCTCTCCCGCAGCTCATGCAGGTTGGAGTCGTGAACGGGCCCCAGCCCGTCAAAGATGCGCAAGTGTGCTTTAGAGCTAACGATAGTCTGGGCCGGGTGGCGCTAAATGTAGCCACACTGGCAGACCCGAATGCCACAAATGCTGCAGTAGTCAAAACTGGGGCTGACGGGGTTGCCAGTTGTGCCTGGCTTCCTGAGGCCAATGTTGTCAAGCCCAGCCAGCAGTTGGTGGCGACCTTGCTGGATTGCGCTGGAAACGCCACGCCCCATCCAGCTATACACTTCACCGCCAACCTCAGTATCGCCCGAGAGGTGGCATATGACCCGGCAAAGTGCAACAACTTGGCAGGTAAAACGAATGTCCAGGATGCCATTGACACCCTATGCCAGATAAAAGTGGGTGTAGGCTGTGGCATCACCGTTGGCAAAGGCGGGCAATTCAAAAAACTAGAAGAAGCTATCGAAAGTCTACTCGGGCAGAAACTGAGCAACATCTGTATCTGTTTGTTACCAGGCGACCTTCATGTTACTAGCGGTATAACCGTCAAAGCCGATATAAAGAAAAATCCGTTACACCTGAAGATTAAGGGTTGTGCAGGGTCTCGCGTCATCGCCGATGGCCCCTGGATCTTCGAAAGTCTGGCATCCTTTACCCTGACAAATGTGGAGGTTATTGTCCCTCTGGTTCAAGGCAGAGCTGGATTTATCCTGTTCAACCACTGCGCCGAGGTGGCAATCGAGTCCTGCCGATTGGTCGCTGTTGCTAAGCAAGGAGCCTTGCTGCAGATTGACAGGGCTGACCGAATCTACTTCGAAAATAGCATGATCGAGGTCTATCATGAGGAGAGTATGGAATTTCCCCGAAAAGTGTTTGGGAACACTCCGGTTGCAAAGCTATTCGACATTGTAAGTCGCAGAGACTTCATCCAGGCAGCATTTAATGTATCCAGACTGGAACTAGCCAGTGTATCTTTAAAAGAGAGGAAGTCCATTGCAGACAAAGTTGGTCAGCTCGTGGAGGCAAATAGGGAGCTAAGCCCCCCGGAACGGGAGTCCTATGAAGATATTGGCACGGGTCTGCGCGCCAGCACAGTAAATGAAGTGGCGTTTGCCCGTAGCCTCCTGAAGATACGAGACGCCTCCACCAAAAGGGCGCCCGGCACGGCCATCATTATCGGCGACGGCGATGCAGAAGCTACCTTTGAAGACAATCATATTTGGGGCACAGTTAGCATTTACGGTAGTCCCAGCGCTGTTCCATTGGCAGAAAAGAAGCTAGGCGAGCTTCTGGTGAAGTTGCGCGAAACCCAGATCAGTTTCTCGGGGTCGGGAATTCTTCAAGTGCGTGGGAACAGGCTATCACAGATGGTGGTCGGGAAAGACGTCATTGAGAGACTCGAGAAAGTTGCAGTCGACAGGAAAGGCAAACTCAGCGGCCTGTTCCGGACGACTTTCTTCACTGACAATCTGTTTGAGGCGGCCAATAATCAATTGATAGCGTCGAACGTGGAATTGACCTCGAACGCCTTTGAACCCATAAGCGGCAGCGGCACTGTAGTCGTTATGGCTGGGGAGACAGCTATCTTCGTTGGGAATCGAGGTACTGGGAAGAAACTGCGTCTACTACATCTGACTGACAATAGCCAGGAAGCGGCAAATCTAGCACTGACCATAGTAAAAGTCTGAATGGGCAGTTAATATGAAAACCCTCGAAATCTTGAACTTGAGTCCAAGTTCCCTTTCTAAAATGTAAGGAGGAGAAGATAATGGCAAAAAGTGCAAAATGGACTTGGTTGGTCTACATGGCCGGGGATAACAATTTGGAAGGGGCTGGAAAAGATGATCTGGTGGAAATGAAACAAACCGGTTCCACTGACGATTTGAATATTTTAGTTCAGTTCGATACAGAACAAAACAAGACAACGCGGTATCGAGTAGAGAAAGGTACGCTGAAGATCCTTCAGGAGATGCCAGGAGTCAACTGCGGAGATCCCAAAATATTAACTCAATTCATTGATTGGGGCATTCAGAATCATCCAGCTCAGTATTATCTCCTAGACATTTGGAATCATGGTGGAGGCTGGGAAAACCTTCCAGCGGATTATAATTACGAAGCTATGCGCTCGGCGAGCCCCAGAAGTGCCATTAAAATCAAACGCATGAAACCAGCGTTATTTCGCTCTACTATCAATAAAATTCATAGACGCCCGGTAGAAACTCGGGCTATTGCTCTGGACTGTCATTCCCAGGATTATCTGGATAATCAGGAGCTTCGTATAGCCGTTTCTCAGGCCTTTCCGAGTAATCGGAAACTAGATATTCTTGGCTGCGACGCCTGCTTGATGAATATGCTGGAAGTGGCCTATGAAATGAAGGACACCGCCAATTACATGGTTGGTTCCGAAGAAACTGAACCGGGGGCAGGCTGGCCATATGATACTATCCTGAAGGGACTGCTGAAAAAACCGACTATGTCTTCCAGGGATCTGGCAAAATCGATTCCTAAAGCCTATGGAAAATACTACTTGAAATCAGGTGAGGCTACCACGCAATCTGCACTGGACCTCGGGAAAATCGAGATTACCGCTGCTGCCGTCAGTGATCTAGCTGATGCTCTGATCGCTGCACTGAAGAAAGGAACCGAGCTGGATAAAACAATCGATGTGATTAACCTTGCGCGACAGTATACCCAGAAATTCGAAATGCCTGAATACCTGGATTTGGGCGATTTTTGCCATAAAATCTCTGTCAGGTTTCCCAAGAATGCGTCAGTCAAGGCGGCAGCCGCTAAAATTCTGGATTCTCTGAATAGTCCTGTAGGTAACGCTCTGGTAATCCAAAATAATACATCTGGAGATGCTATGAAAAAAGCTAGCGGTATCTCAATCTATTTCCCTGAAGATAAGAAGCAGTATTCGCCGGATTATGGTGATCTTTTGTTCAACAAGACTTATCATTGGAGCCAATTTTTGATTACTTTTTTTCAACAAATGGTGCGACTCGGGTAGAGAAGTGAGATACTCGCTATTAAAACAGCCTATTCTTTATTAATAGGGGTCTTCTTAAGGGCTAGCATCAACGTGAGCGAAATCAATGATAATTTGGTTGGACTTACACAATTAGTGGAATTTCTATAAAGTTAACCGTTCAATCACTGCAGGGAAGGTAAGAAATTTTGGAGGAGGAAGGATGATGACTAACCCGGAAATAATTCTGGATGGAACAATGAAAGTTAGGGAAGCATTATTACGATTAGCCGGTTATGCCGATGATCTTGATGTAACTATTAAAGTGACCGCTGATAACCAGGCTACTACTTTTGTCAGAAAGGTTGGTGAGATTAGAGAGCTATGGGCCGGACTAGCAGACAGGTCTCTGCAAGAAGTCCTTAGCGATCGTGTAGGCTATTGTCCAAAATGCCGCACAAACCGCAGAGTGATTCTACCCAAACAAATTATTATGAAGAACAGAAAGCCAGCTGTCGCGTTCGTATGCCCCGTGTGAGGTACAAGAGCATTCGGAATACAAAAAAACGGAGGATCATACTCAGCAAAACCCCCTGCGCCTGTGGTGAAAGAGTATAGTTTAATGGAATCGTGCGAAGCCCCGAGGAAAAAGTTGGCTACGTCGTCTGGAACTAGGGGGGAATACGAATCCTCAGCCGCGTCCGTCCAGCCCTTGCATGTCTATCCACGTCTAGAGTTTCCTGATACAGTAAAACCCAAAGCTAGGTTTGAGATTAGTATTGGGTTAAGTCTTAAGGCGCAACCAAAAACTTCGGGCGGGCCTTTTGACGTTCCCACCCAGGATGAAGAATTTGACCTTGATGTTCGTGTTATTGCCCATGATTTTATAGCTCCTGAAGGAACCCGACGTTATCTGCATGTAATTCGCGAAGATATTGAGGCAGCTAAAGTTACCGTCAAATTAATTGCTCCGAAGGCTCGAACTCTTCTAGAGGTCGATCTAGAAGTTGAATATGCCTACGAGGGTAATCTACTCGGTAAGGCCTGGCGCACGATTCGAGTTGTGCCGGAAAATATACCTGTACCTTTAGATGAACTGATTGAGGGACAAACACCCATCGTCCCCATTGATCCCCAAGCCACACCGGATTTAACTGTGACGATCAGTGATCGAGGTGGCAAGTCCTATTTGGAATGGAATTTTTACTCACCTCACCAGTGCGAGATACCCGAAAAACAGGTCAGGATTAAATATACGGAATCAACAGCTGAGAAATTTGCAGGGGAAAATATCAGGGCCATCTCAGATTACCGTGGCAATGCTCTGCTTGATAATCAAATCCAAAATTCTTCTGAGACGATATCTGATTATACGCCCCTCGCGTTCTGGGATGTTCTTGAACAGGTATGGAAGAAGGTCAGAGAAGGCAGCCCCAAGCAAATCCCTACAGTGCTCATTATAAGTTCTGATCCCTATATTCCTTGGGAAATAGCGTCCACTAAATACATACCTCAATCATTACTTGACACTTCTTGTCCTCCAATTCTTGGGGCCCAAGTGAAAGTAGGAAGGTGGATACTAAAAGGACCTGACAAAGAAAACAAAGACAGTCCACCAAAATGTCTTCCGGAAACGAATATTGAAATTGAAAGGATGGCATTACTTGTAGGTAACTATCATTTCGGTAGCGAGATCAAGCCTCTACCAGAAGCCCAAGAAGAAGGTAAGGAGTTAGAAAAAAGCTATAGCGCCATAAAGATACCGGGAACCCCGGACCAGGTTGATGCCCTGCTGGATTATAAATACCCTGAAGATAGAAAACCAGAACCTTTGCAGGTTCTGCATTTTGCATGCCACGGTGAAATTAATCCAGGGACTCCAGATAATGGTATTGTTCTTGATAATGGTACCCATCTAAACGGAATGGTCTTAAAGAATCGCGCTTTGCTGAAAGAATGCCAGCCTCTGGTGTTCATGAATGCTTGTGAGGTGGGTTCTGGTAGTAAGACTCTTACCGGCTACGGGGGTGTAGCCGGTGAGTGTGTGAAAGGCGGCTGCCGCGGTTTTATCGCTCCTCTTTGGGCAGTGGATGACAAGGTCGCCCGTGAATTTGCGGTCGATTTCTATAAAAATACTGTGGGGAAAAACACTGAGGTGTCTGAAGTCCTTCGTGACCTCAGATCCAAATTCGATTTTAAAGCGAAACCTCCTGAATCCACTTATCTAGCCTACATTTTCTACGGCCACCCGAAGCTAGCGCTACGTAAGGCTTTCGAGAGTTAGTTCCGGATTGCATTTTGAATATAACGTATTGTGATACGTGAGATGGAGGGATACCATGGTGAAACTTGACGGGAGAAGGACAATGGTTGAACTGACGCCCAGCTACAGAATAGCGGCTCCGGGTTTACTGGGCACTGCGAAAACTTATCCTAGCAGAGCTCCGCTCACCCGCGATGGGGGACCCGAACGAGCGACTGCTGCCTTCGACCAAGCCCTGCGAAATGCAGCGGTTAATGAGGTAATGTCTATTGACATGGACGTGCGGAGCGTCCCCGTATCCAAAAGGGAAAGGCCGGTGCGCACGCCCAAGGAGGAAGACGGGCTGATCCTGGAAGTCCCGGACCTTGGCGAATCAGTGGGACAACTGGTGTTAGCAATCGATGAAGATGGAATTATCACGTGGAACTTTCCTGTAGACCAGAAAGGAAGGTTGCAGACACCCGTCAAGCGTGGATACGGCAACTCCAAGCGTTTCCTTATTCGCCGCCGTATACCGGAGGCTTCTCCACCTTCCGAGGGGCCCAAACGTGGCTTGGTACAGATTTTGGGACGGAAGATCTTGAAGGTCCTGGTCTACCCGGTGACCGACCCGGTGCTGGGAGCTATCTCAGAGAAATTCGCGCAAAAGTGGGAGGAGATGAAGCGCCCGTACAGGGTACGGACTTTCACTCCTGCGAACTACTTACAGGCCGATACGCCAATGCTGAGTAGCGAGGAATGGAAGAGGCTGAGCGCCGGCAGGGCACTCCTTTTTATACATGGAACCAACAGTTCAGCTCATACTGGGTACGCTAATTTCCCGCCTCAGACCCTAAAAGAGTTATCCAATGGCTATGGCGGCCGTTTATTTGCGTTTGACCATTTTACCCTCTCAGAAGACCCAAGACAAAATGTAGACTGGTTCCTAGGACATATCCCATCAGAGATCGAGCTGGATATCGATATAATCTGCCATAGCCGCGGTGGCCTGGTGGCCAGAGCACTCATTGACCGGCTCAGTCATGACCCGTCCCCAGAAGTCAAGGTCGAGCGTATTGTCTTTGCCGGAGCCCCGAATAACGGCACAATACTGGC
>Ga0315281_10014336_pt1 | contig 10697 bp, 12 predicted proteins | sample YL17G07_0_MG_FD_204540 | JGI IMG/M metagenome (GOLD analysis project Ga0315281, IMG submission 204540) | Sediment microbial communities from Yellowstone Lake, YNP, Wyoming, USA - YL17G07_0 | ecosystem: Environmental > Aquatic > Freshwater > Lake > Sediment | place: USA: Wyoming | collected... | reverse complement strand
CATTGCGAAGGAACAAAGTGACGGAAGCAATCTCGCCTTTCGACGGAAAATTGAGATTGCCGCGCTCCCTTCGGTCACTCGCAATGACAGCTTTTAGCAATTGCGACACAGTCTCCTTGTCCGCCCGCACCGCATAGTATCGACGATAACGGGTGGGCAAGCCCACCCCTACGAACGTCAAAAAGCAGGTTGCGACACAGTCTGCTATTCAAGCAGTTTCGCCGTTATCGCCTGACGGAGATACTTTAGATCAAAAGGCTTGAAAATGCAGTCGTAAGCGCCGAGCCGGAAGGCCTCGACGACTTTTTCGGCGTCCCTGTAGGCGGTAATCATGATGGCGGGTATTTCCGGTTTGAGCCGTTTGATCTCCTTGAGCGTCTCTATGCCGTTCATGACAGGCATGGCCATATCGATAAGCGCCAGATCGACCGGCATCTCCTGCACTTTTTCGACAGCCTGTTTCCCGTTCTGCGCGGTCATTACGGTAAAACCTTCGCTCTTTAAGAACTCCCCGAGCACCAGCAGAATATCCACTTCATCATCAACGATCATGATACGGCTCTTCTTTGCCTTTTCCATGGTTCTCCCTCACTTTTCATTGAACCGAATTCTTGCACGCAATGGGGATGCGCACTATGAACGTCGCCCCCTTCCCTTCCTCCGATTCAACCTGTATTTTGCCCTTATGATGTTCAACGATGGATTTGCAGATCGCCAAACCAAGGCCAAACCCCGATTTTTCCCGCGACGCCGAGCCGTCTACCTGGTAAAACTTGTCGAAAATCTTTTCCTGTTTGTCTTCCGGTATGCCGGCGCCGGAATTCGCAACCGCTATGGAGACGTATCCGTCGCCATCAAAATGGAACCCTGTTTTGACTATCCCGGCATCAGGAGAAAATTTTACCGCATTGCCTACGAGATTTACGATAACCTGTTTGATTTTTTCCCGGTCCGCAATGATATCGCTCTCATCCCCCGGGAAATCCGTCTCAAACAAAATATTCCTTTCCCTGGCCTTAAAGCTCAAGTCTTGAAGTACTTCCTCTATGACAACTTTCAGGTTGAAATTACAGTAGTACATCTTCAGTATGCCCGTCTCGAGCCGTGAAAAATCGAGCAAATCGTTCACCAGAAACCGCATCCGCTCCGTATTGCGCATTATAAGATCGAGGAACATCCTCACCTTCGGGTCATGGGTAAAGGCGCTCTCCATTCCATTCAGCAGTTCGACCGCCCCGGTAATAGCCATAAGCGGGGTACGGACTTCATGGGAAACATTAGAAACAAATTCCGACTTCAGTTCATCCACCTCCTTCTGCGCCTGTTCGTGACGCATCGAGGTCAGAACCAGCGCCGAATGAAGCGCAAAAATTTGCAACGATTCAAGATCGTGCGCGGTAAACGTATAATTACTCTTTTCAAAATAACGGTTCAGGCAAATAACCCCCAGAAGCGTATGCTGGTTCTGAATGGGAACTACCATGGAGGATGCTATGTCTTTCCGCACGGACATATCTTTGAATTGCGGCAACTTATTGACTCCTCCATTTATCAGGAGCGGCTTTTTTTGCTGTGCCACCCATCCAACCACCTGTTCCCCGAGTTTCAGTTCAAAATTTAAGCTTTCTTTCATTCCTGAACTCGATATCATTTGCAGCGTATTTCTCCTTTGATTGAATATGAACAGCGAACCGGTGTTAGCGTTCAGCGATTTGACAGAACGTTCAAGAACAAAATCAAGCAAATCCAACTCAGACCGCGTTTTGTCGGCCTCCTGTGAAAGCTGATAGAGGTAGAGTGTTTCCGAGAGAATGTTACTTTCTCTCCGTAAACGATTGTGTTCAAGACATTTATACACTGAGGATTTCAGATCGTCCAGATCGAATGGTTTGCGAAGATGGTCGTATGCTCCGTATTTCAATGCTTCCACCGCCGACTCAATGGTTGCCTGCCCGGTAATAAGAATAACCGGTGTCTGTGGATTAATCTGTTTGATTTTTTTCAAAAGATCCAGTCCGCTGATCCCCAGCATCTTGAGGTCGCTCATTACCAGGTCGTATGCTTCGCCTTCCCTGCTGATAAGTTCCAGCGCCTTTTCCCCGTCAGTCGCCGTTTCAACCTTGATCTCGTCCGATTCAAGCACCCGTTTGCAGAGTTGAACGATGCCTATTTCGTCGTCAACCACCAAGATTTTTTCCATACACAATCCTTTCCCTAATCTCCGATTAGACACCCGCGCTGAGCACGGAAAGAGCAATGCGCTTCGGGCTTGCAGTGACTGTATAATTATTATAGATTTTGATTAAAATATCAAGTGGAATGTATAATATTTTCTCGAATCCCGCAGCCAATCGCGGTTCTCGGGCCAAAGACATGAAAATCATCACGGGAAGGCATTCTATAAAGGTGTTCAGAGGTGCGTACGAAAACAGCGTGGCAGCGTTTACTTAAATTTTTCACTGAATTTACAACAGAAATCCAGCCCGAACTCCTGTCATCAGATCAAAACAATAAGACAGGGGGCAAAGAATAAGGAAGTCGTACCTTTCAGGCACTCCGATGATAACAACATAAGGAAGTCGTACCTTCCAGGCACTCCGATGATAACAACATAAGGAAGTCGTAGGGCGCGTTCCCCGAACGTGCCGAACTTTTAAGTCGGACTGTTCGGGGAACAGTCCCTACAAAAGCACCTGAAATCAGCATGGCACATCCAAGTAGATAAGCAGGAAATATTATACACATTATGTTTTTTCAATCAAATGCTGGGGGACAGAATTGAACTGTCGACACCAGGTTTTTCAGACCTGTGCTCTACCAACTGAGCTACCCCAGCATCCGTCATATGCCCATCTATTGCTGCTGTTTCTTCTCAAAAGCTTTCTTCCCGGCTTCAAACGCTTCTTCGAGACGTTCTTTGGAAGAAATTATCTTGTCCTTGCCTTCAGCAACGACTTGTTTCGCCTTCATTTTAACATCGTCGCTCAAGCTATTGATCTTGTCCGAGAGATCTTCTCCCTTTTCTTTGATTTTCTGTCGCGTCTCTTTCCCCGAAGTGGGCGCATAAAGGATCCCCAGCGCGGCTCCAACCAATCCACCAAGCAAAAATGCCAAGAAGACATCTCCTGAATTTCTCTCGCTCATAACCCCTCCTCAATCATTTCAACGTTTTATTTTTCAACAATGTCGATGCAACCCCGGTAAACCAGCTGCCCATCTTAACCCATGGCGAAGAAAATCCGTCAATAAAGGCAGAAACAGCGCCGGTAATGCGCAGAACCGTATTGACCTCTTCATTAATGTTTTTAAGCAATATCTCGGCTTCGCGCGCAGTTCGGCGTACCTGCACGAGCGTTTGAACGGCAAAGATAACGGCAACGATAATCGCGAGCGTCACGAGCACAACGCAGACAATAAGAACGGCATTCATTTCTCTTTACCCCTCATGGCAATACATTCATCGAGCATTTTCCGGAGCTGGTCAAACTCAAACGGTTTAGTCAGGAAAGCGCTTGCCCCGAAAAGCCGGGCGTCATTGAATGTCACCCTATCCGTCAATCCGGTCATAACGATAACCGGTATATGAGCCGTCTCCGAAGAACGGCGAATGTCGCGACAGATACTTATACCATCTACACCCGGCAACCGGACATCAAGCATAATGACATCCGGCATTGATTTGTCAATTGCCCGCTTCAAACCTGCTTCATCTTCCGCCGTTTCCACTTGATATCCCAGTATTCCCAGGCTATCTTTCAACATATCGAGGACGAACTGTTCATCATCAACAACAAGTACTTTATATTTTTCCATGATTTTGACTATTTAAATTGTAACAAAAGAATAACCGCATGTCAAATTCGTTGAAAATTGATACTTTCTCATCAATCCCCTGCTGCGGAAGGGCAAATGTCGCGGAGCACACAGCGGTCATGTTCCATTTTTCGCGCCGTACATACATCACGCCCCAATGTCTGGATAAGGCAAGAAAAATGGAACCATTCGGGCCGGGGAATGACCTTCATCAGGTCCTGTTCGATCAATTCCGGTTTGTCATTGCGGGTAAGCCCCAGACGCCGACTCACCCGCCGCACATGCGTATCGACCGCAACACCTTCGACTATCCCGAAAGCGTTCCCCAGTACGATATTGGCGGTCTTGCGGGCTACACCGGGAAGTTTAATCAGCGCTTCCATGGACGCGGGTACTTTGCCGACAAACTCGTGAACAATCATATGCCCCGCACGTTTGATATTCCTTGCCTTCATCCGAAAAAAGCCGCAGGATCGTATCTCCTGTTCAAGTTCCGCGATATCGGCCCCGGCATAATCCCGCGCAGTATGGTATCTGGCGAACAGGCCTTTCGTCACCTTGTTGACGCGTTCATCGGTGCACTGGGCCGACAGGATCGTGGCAACCAGCAACTCGACGGGACTTTTGAAATGCAAGGCGGTATGCGCCTTCGGATAGGCCCTTTTGAGCCGTTTGATTATCTCGACGGCACGGCCGTTGCTGCCGGGCATATTATTCTTCCGCTTTGATGGCGCTGACCGGGCAATCCTGAACCATGCTCCTGGCGCAAGGCTCCTGTCCATGAACGACTATTTCGTTCTTGACAACGGCAATGTTATCTTTCATTTCAAAAACATCCGGACAAGACGACTCGCAAAGCCCGCATCCGATGCACAAATCTTTGTCAACGATAACTTTCATTAGCGCTCTCCTTTGGTATTTTATACCATTGCTGTCCAAATTGGACACGCATGATTTTATTCGTGTCTCTTTAGCGTTGCGAAGAAAACTATAACTCTACGTCGGCGTTCCTGTAGGGCGCGTTCCCCGAACGCGCCGGCAGTTACCCTATTGTCACGACGGCGCGATACGGGGATCGCGCCCTACGACTTCCTTATGTTGTTATCATCGGAGTGCCTGAAAGGTACAACTTCAATTGGCTAAAGAGACACTTTTATTCATTGGCTGAAATCAGCTTCAACAGCGGCCTGTGGAGCACACCGTTTGACGAAAGCAGGGTTTCACCGAAAATAAAATCATCTCCGTTACGGTAATCGGTAACGGAACCGCCGGATTCCTCGACCAGCAACGATCCGGCAGCTACATCCCAGGCCGAGAGGCCTTCTTCCCAAAAAGCATCGCAACGCCCCATGGCTACATACGCAAGGTCAATCGCCGCCGATCCCAGCCGCCGCACGCCCTGCACCTTCGTTAAGACGTTGACGAGATTTTTAACGGTTCGCCCCGGCCGGCTGTGGACATAGTAGGGGAACCCCATAACGACCAGGGCGCGCACCAGGCGGTCGGCCGACGAGACAGCGATCCGTTTGCCGTTCAACCATGCCCCCCCGCCTCTCTGCGCCACGAAAGTTTCGTTCATGAGCGGAACGTGGACGACACCGCTGACTATGCTGCCCCGGTGCATAAGCGCTACGGAAACACAGAACAAAGGGATCCGGTGAATGAAGTTGACCGTGCCGTCCAGGGGATCGACGATCCAGCAATATTCGCTATTACGGCTAGTGGCTGACTCTTCGCCTTCTTCTCCCATGGTCGAGTGATCGGGGAAGTTGCCGGAAATAATATCGAACACAACCCGCTGGGACCGGCGGTCGGCATCGGTTACAGGGTTGATTTCCCCTTTATAATCGACGCGGATATTTTTGTCAAAATAGCTGCGGAGAACTTCCCCGCCCGCCTGAGCGGCGCTGAGGGCTACCCGGGTAAACGTATTCAATTTCATCGGATAATTGCCAGACAGGAGTTGATAGTGGAAACCCCACCCCGCATAGACGCATAAATATGAAAAATCACAAAAATTGGCGGGGATGACGGGATTTGAACCCGCGGTCTCTGCCTTGACAGGGCAGCGTGTTAAACCAGGCTACACCACATCCCCAGGATATTTGAATTAATATGTTACCAGAATTAGTCATCCTTGTCAAATTTTCGTTAATGCAAGTTCAGGGTAATCGCAAGGAAAGGCCGAGGCGGTGAGAACCGGTGGTTTTTTCTATTTCTAAAGGCCAGGCAAAGGCATAATCTATTATCAGCTTCGATCCGGAAAAGACAGGTATTTCATAGCCGAGGCCAAAAGTAACCGCCTGTGCTCCTACGCCGGAGCGCACGGCAAAAGCGCCATCGCGAAGCCAGGTCTCAATCCCTAAACGATAATCGGTTACTCCCGCCCGTGTGACCATATCGAATGCAGCCGTAAATTGAGGGAGGCGCACATACGGCATTTTTTCCTGGTAGCAGGCAATACCAATAACCGTTTCGCCGCTTACCGGATCCAGGGTTTTAAGACCGATATCCGGCTGCGTAATATTCTTGCCGACAAACGCAAACGAAACCCCCGTATTCGGCCATAAGGCAAGCACTCCCATGTCCGCAGTGAAGGCGCTCCCGACATTCCCGTTTGAAAACACGGGATCGCCAACGGTGCGGATATCGAGATTGTAGTCATTCCTCAGGTATTTCAGGTTTACGCCGAGCGCAACGTCTATCGGCCCGGTTTTTATCACGTCGCCGGTAAACCGCCCGTAGCTGAGAGTTACCGTATCCTCGCGGTACAGCCCTGCCGAAGAGAGCGACGCCCACGCCCCTCCAATATTGCCGTATTTTTTGCTCAACGGGTGAATATAGGCAAGGTAATTCAGCCCGATGTCAACGCTTTCAAGGCCGGTAAAAAGGCGCGCCGACATGAATGAAACTTCTTTTTGAGAAGCCTGGGCGATCCCCGCCGGATTGAAGAACGGAGAATTCGCATCGTTTACGATGGCAGAAAACGCGCCCCCCATACCAAGAGGCCGGACACCCCATCCCGAATCTTTGAACGCCGCTTCGCAATCAATAATGAAACATGAGGCACAAAGCATGAACAGGACAAGCATCATGATGGCGTTTAAAAAGTATTTTTTACAATAAGTTGTATGTTTTATCACAGCTGCCCGGTTAAATTTGCCGGCGTACCTTCCAGGTACTCCGAATGATAAAAACCTAAGGAAGCAATATAAAAGATGCATGTTACACCATTTGTTAGACGATACTTTGACCGGACAATCGTGATATTTTATACTCATAACTCACCGCTTATTTGGCTACTACGATAGTGCCGCTGATGATCTTGCCCGACGTTTTTATCTGGTAGATATACAACCCGCTTTCGACGATATTGTTCTCGTCGTCTTTCCCGTCCCAGATGTAGTTGTTACTGACCTGACGGACTCTCCGTCCGTTGACGTCAAAAATCGTTACGGTATCTCCGTCCCGGAGCCCGCTGAAGGTGGCAAAATCATTTATGGAATCCGCGGAAGCGGGGGTAATTATCTTTTCTTTCGGACGGTAATCATTATCCGAAAGAGCGCCGACCGGGAAAACGCCGTAAAGGCTGAAATGTTGAATATTCGTATGCGCGACGTTTAGCGCGGTATCGACTTTCCCGCCGATCAACCGCCACTCGTAGCCGTCCCACCACATGATCCTTAAAGCGTCCTCGCTGTACGGCGTACCATCAACAATGCCATCCTGGTTTTTGTCCTGATAGAGAAGGTTCATTTTTAGCATTTTTTTGAATACGAGCCCTGCAGGGGCAAAACGGTAAACGCTCACCGGGCGCGAATTGCCCGTCAACGCGCCGGCGGAGGCAACAGAGGGGTCTGACGGGTCAACTTCGGTAATAGTAATATTCACGCTGGAATCAAGCGCCCCGCCGGGGATATCAAGCGATGTCTCTCCGTCATTCGGATTACCGTCGGAGATGCCGATAACGCCCCCCCCGCTGCCTACAGTCACGGTGCGGCTTGATGATATCCCCACTTGAATATACCGGCCTTCCCCGGGATAGAAACAATAGTTCCCGCTTAAATCCGATGCTTTTAAGTTATAATAAAAATTGTTCGCCCTTGAAACATTGACCGGCATCTCGACAACAAAGTTATAGACGGTGGGGCTTGAGGCGATAACGAGCGACGCGGTCGAGAAAACCGTTTCGGTATCCGAACGGTAGAAAACATCTATCGTTCTTATGCCGCCGGTATCAAAAATGGTCCCGGTGGCGATGGCTACAGCCGTCACCGACGAGATACGTTCAAGCGCTGTATGAACAATGCCGGGGGGTTGAATATCGACAGAAAAATATGCCCCCGATGTGGGCCATACGCCGATATTACCTGACTGGTCGGCCGCCGAAAGGCGATAATAGAAGTTCGACGACCCCGTCGAAACGGTTACCGGCATCTCAAACTGAAATGCGTAGGTTCCCGTACTGACTGAAACATACGTTATCGTCGAACTTACCGGGCCGGAATCCACGTAAGAACTCAGCGTCACCGTCTGAATGTTCGTGATCGACTTTGCCGTCCCGCTGATGACCGCTATATTTGTCTCCTGGGGGACACGGGACAACCCTGCATGGGTGATCTTCAAAATGGGCTGAAAAGTTACCGACGCGGTTATCGCGGCAACACCCCGGCTTTGAAACGCAGCTTCAGCCATCCCGCCGCCGAGCATCGATACGCTTAATATGATAAAACATAACCGCGCTCTATTCATAGAATAATTCTATAGTAAGTTTACCGGTTGTATATGTCCTCGGTGTCACCGCATCGGTAAAATCGGCGCCGAGATAGATATAGTTCGGCGAAACGGCCCCGCCCCACTGCCCTTCCGAATAATGCATACCCCGCATGTCCCAGACAGTAACCGAATCGGCGGCGTCGGCAAATCCTGCCGTGTTTCTGTCCTGCATGAAAAGCCAGCAATAGTAAGTGTTCGCGAGTTCTTGCGAATAGAGGTGGTAATCCGGCGTCTGCCTGACCGTTAACGTGTCGGTCGAAACGTCAACCATACGCCAACAGATGGGAAGACGCTTGGTAGTTGCGATGGTGTCGATGAGGCCGGCGGGGTTTCCCGAACCTGAATACTGAGGGTTTGCATCCGCCGCTTTATTATCCGTATATATCTGTATGCCCCAGACAGGCGCGTAATAAGTTAACCCGAGCTCAATGTACTGATCCGCCGCTTTCCATGTTACAGTGCTTCCCAGGGTAACGTTACTCCAACTAATCTGATTTGTCGTTAGATCGTCACTGATATTTTTCAGCGTAATACTTACGGAGCCGGCGGTAGACTTTTTCCAGGCAACGTTATCAATCCAGTACGTTCCCTGCGTTGTATCCCAAACCGTATGAAAACCGGCGGGAACCTTAATTTTCTGCAGGTCTATCCCGGTAAAAGAGGCAAGTGACGTGGAAACGTGATGCCAATAGTTGTCAAGAGGCACGCCGAGGTCGGCATTGATCTTTTTTTCGTTTGAACCTCCCGTCCATTCCAATTTTATGATTATATCGGTGGATGTTTTTACCATAAAATCTATGGAACCCCCGCTATAGGCGCTCATATCGGTTTCTACTTGCCCAACATCGCCGAATTGAGACCACCATCCTCCGTTGCCGTTGACAATTGCCTTGAGGCACTTACTTCCTTCAGTTGACACCACGACATCATCTGATGTATTGCCTATGGCTACACCCCCCGCCCCAATATAACCGCCGTCTACATCGCCTGGATTCGCCACCCCATACTTTATTCCTTCGTAGGTTTCAGTGTATACGCCGTACGTCGCGTTGCCTATGTTTGCGGCAAAAGCATCGCTCAATGGAAAGCAGGCCATTGTCAGGAGAAATAAGGCTTTCGTAAATAATTTCATCTGGGTATTATCTCTCCGCTTTTCTTAACTTTGTATTTTGCCTTTATTTCTTTCTGCTGCTCTCCGGACCGCAGCTTGACAACCGCCTCGTAGGCGCCCGGAGCCAGGGTTTCCCCGTCTTTGCCATGCGCTACAATCGTCCGCGACCCGCCGGGATATACCGGCCTTCCTTCAGTAAAAATCAACGAAAGGGCTTCTTTATTTTTGAATAGTAATGATATATTGCCGACGGGGCGAAGGTGAACGTTCCCCCGGTTTGTTACAGTCGCACTTGCCTGCAATTTCCCCGAACGGTTTTCAAGACGAAGGCCGGAAACGTCCCACTCATATTTTTCCGTGCCGCCCACGGTAACAAAAAGCGCCGCGCTTACCACCAGATTGACACCTGTTTCCTTCTCGAGTTGGGGTATGAATGAGACCATCCCGACAAGCAACCCTTGCGCGGATGATGGCACGTGCACCGAAAAACCCACTTCCTTGCTTTCACCCGGCTGAAGCTGAAAATCCCGCGGGGAAACCGAAAGCCATTCCGAAATAGCGATATGCTTATTTTCAGGCAAAACAAACCAGTCACGGAAATCAACGGCGATGCGGACAGGGCAATCATAATCGTTCCGTACGCTGTAGACACCCTGGAACGTACCCGATGAGGGGACAACTATGTCCTGGCGTGAAGGGGCGATAGTCAAACCCGCGTGGAGCGCCGCGCTGAAAAACATCATACCGCAGGCAATAAGTAGTTTTTTCACCGGTATCCCATCATAAAAATCTAAGGAAGTCGTACCTTTCAGGTACTCCAATGATAACAACACAAGGAAGTCGTACCTTTCAGGTACTCCAATGATAACAACACAAGGAAGTCGTAGGGGCGGCTTCAGAGACTGTGTCGCAATCTACTTTTTGACTTTCGTAGGGGCGGGTTTACCCGCCCGTTATCGTCGATACAAGGCTGGACGGGCGGACAAGGAGACTGTGT
>Ga0315281_10014335_pt1 | contig 10697 bp, 7 predicted proteins | sample YL17G07_0_MG_FD_204540 | JGI IMG/M metagenome (GOLD analysis project Ga0315281, IMG submission 204540) | Sediment microbial communities from Yellowstone Lake, YNP, Wyoming, USA - YL17G07_0 | ecosystem: Environmental > Aquatic > Freshwater > Lake > Sediment | place: USA: Wyoming | collected... | reverse complement strand
CGATCAACGCGGCTGCCAAAATCAAGGCGGGGAAGGTGGGAAGGATATATTCCCAGATATGTCGGAACCAGTAGTTGATGAACGTCCTCCGCTCAGGTGAGAGTTTTAATTCATCGGATCCTTCAACAACCATCGGCGCCGAGATCAACGCACCTCCAATGATAGGTATTAAACCGATCATGGATGGAAGCAAGGCAATCACCACACGAATATCTTTGAAGACATGTCCAAACCCCTCGATGATTGCATTCATTCGGCCGGTCTCTTTTAATAGATTGCTGAAGAAGAGAATAGTGACAAGAGCACCGATCAGAAGGAGGGTTTTGCTATCAATCACTGAGGTAAAAAGATCTTTCACGATAGTATGAAGTGGCAGATGAAAGAGAAAACCCAAGAGGAAGGTACCTGCCAAGAGGCTAATCCAAAGTTTCACTTTCCTGAAGGTCAGGATGAGAATGATGGAAAAAACAATTCCGATTTTTAATAATTCTACCACAACGGCTTTTCCTCTAAAGACGCTAAGCGCATATAAGGGCATAGGGTAAAGTGTAAAATCTTTCACGCTATGCGCACTGCGCTTCGCGCTATGCTTTTATAATTCCGATTCCAATTCTTCTAATTTCTTCTTTATCTCCTCTAATTGCCTCAACCGCTTGGGATCGTAAAATTCCTCTCCCTTCTTTTTCTCCCTTTTCAATTTTCGACGAAGCCTCTTATAAGTTCGATCCAAATGGTTAAAAAGAACTGAGAATGGCTCTTCAGGAGGTAATGCCTCCTTGACCCCTTCTTCTGGCACCGCCTTTTCTTCGTCGCCGAAAAGGACTCTCTCCTCCCTCCATTGCGGCACAGTCGTTTTGAAATGGAATTGCTCGCCAATGAGTTGACTCAGTTTTATTGAAACTTTCTCTTCTCCATGGTTGATGAAAACCACAAGCTGGGGATTATGGATGTGTGAAACCCAATCGAGAAGCCCTTTCTGGTCAGCATGGGCTGAGAATCCTCCCAAGGTATGGATATGAGCTTTGACGGCAATCTCCTCTCCAAAAAGCCTGACCGTCTTGGCGCCATCAACAATCCTCCTCCCGATGGTTCCCTCCGCCTGGTAACCGATGATGACGATGTGGGATTCTTCTCGCCATAGGTGGTGCTTCAAATGGTGTTTGATCCTTCCAGCGTCACACATCCCGCTGGCGGAAATGATGATTCCAGGTCTTGGATCTTCATTAATAGCTTTTGATTCTTCGGCGGTCTGGGTGTAGAGGATGCCTGGAATATCTAATGGGTTTTCTCCTCCCGATAGAAGGTCTTTGGTCTCCTGGTCAAAACAGTCTGAATTCCTCTTAAAGATCTCCGTGGCGGAGATCGCCAGTGGACTATCGATATAGATGGGGAGGGAAGGGATAGATCCTTCTCTGATAAATTGACCGAGGGTGTAAATAATATCCTGAGTTCGCTCCACGGCAAAGGCAGGAATGACCACCTTCGCCTGATGAGCGATGGCCTCCTGAACGATCTTCAACAATTCCTGAACGGTCTCCTCCCTTGATTTGTGAAGCCGATTCCCATAAGTCGATTCCAACCAGAGGACATCACCCTTTTCAACGATCGATGGATCTCGAATGATAGGTTGGTCAAAGTTTCCCAAATCCCCTGAGAAGATCAGTTTTTTCTCCTGCCCTCCTTCTTCGACCCAGATTTCAATGATAGCAGATCCCAAAATGTGTCCGGCATCTTGAAAACACACCTTCACGCCATCGGCCAACTGAAGGATTTCACCATAATTTACAGCCTGGAAGGATCGAAGACTTTTTTCTGCATCCTTCATGGTATAAAGAGGAACGGCCTCACCCTTCCCAGCCCTTTTGCCCTTGCGATTCTGCCACTCTGCTTCCATCTCCTGAATATGTCCACTATCTCGGAGCATCACGTCGCAGAGATCGAGGGTTGCCTTTGTACAGATCACCTTCCCTCGGAACCCTTCATTGACCAGTTTCGGGATAAGACCGCTATGGTCGATGTGGGCGTGGGTGAGTAAAATAAAAGAGAGGTTTTTAGCCTGATAGGGTTGGATTTTCCAGTTTCTCTCCTCGAGTTCCTTGCCTCCTTGAAACATCCCACAATCGACTAGCCACTTTAATGGACCCTTTCCCAAAAGAGTCGCTGATCCGGTAACCGTCCTGACCCCTCCCAAAAATTCCACTCTCATCATCTTCCCCCTAACTACTCGCAAACCAGTTCGGAGTTATTATAGTGAACGTTTTAATAAAGTAGTCATTGCGAGGAGCGAAGCGACGTGCCTGCACGCCAGAGTACCTGATTTGGAGCAAGCGGACCTGCCTACTTCAGGCAAGCGTTACGGCACGCAGGCGTGGCAATCTCATGAGATTGCTTCACTCCGTTTGCAATGACACCACCCGAACGTCAACTTATTTATGGCGTTCACTTTAGTTCGTAGTTTGGAGTATTATTTTTATTGGTTTTTTTCTCCGAACTCCGTAGGGGCAATTCATGAATTGCCCCTACACCGAACTCAAAACTTTCCAATGGGATTGACTTTAAACTCTTTTTCTCCTAATATAAAATCTTGAAATTATCAATAAAATTAAACTTCGAATCACGATCCACCAATCACGCCTGTCTGCCGGCAGGCAGGAATCACAACAGGAGGAAACATGACGGATAAGCAGTATGTGATCAATGAGATCTCTTCCAGTGAATCCTGGAGGATGTTCCATATCATGGCAGAATTTGTGGAGGGATTCGAAGCCCTTGGGAAATTTCATCCTTCGGTGAGCATCTTCGGGTCCACAAGAGTCAAACCTGAGGATGAGGTCTACCAGAAGGCAGAACAAATTGGCCGACTCCTTGCAGAGAATGGTTTTGGTGTCATCACGGGAGGTGGACCGGGAGTCATGGAGGCTGCGAACAAAGGCGCCTTCTCTGCGGGTGGGAAATCAATTGGCTTGAATATCGAACTTCCACTCGAACAGAAGCCCAATCCTTATGCCAACATCACTTTGCATTTCCGATATTTCTTCGTCAGGAAGGTGATGTTTGTCAAATATGCAGTAGCGTATATCATCCTCCCTGGCGGGTTTGGGACGATGGACGAGTTGTTTGAATCCGTCACGCTCATCCAGACGCACAAGATTAAACCTTTTCCGGTGATCTTGGTTGGATCAAATTATTGGAAAGGTCTTCTGGACTGGATGAAGGAAGTCATACTGAAGGAGGGAAAGATCTCATCCTCGGATTTGGAAATCCTTCAACTCATTGATGAGCCAGAGGAGATTGTCAAGACCATCAAAAAAATAGTCATCCTGTAATAGTTCGGAGTCAGGAGAGATCCTTCGCTTTGCTCAGGATGACACTCCGAACACCGAACTAATCCTCCGAACTTCTTTGTTTTCCATCCTCTCATCGACCAATTCTAATATGTCCATCACTCGGATCCGATCGTCCAAGTTTAACACCTTAATCGCCGAGTCAAGAGAAATCATACAGAGGGGGCAGACCGTAGCAATGATTTCAGCCCCTGTCTCTGCTGCCTGCTCAACCCGCGTTTCATTGATCCGTCTTCCTGCCCTCTCCTCCATCCACATATGGCATCCCCCTCCTCCGCAACAGAAACCTTTTTCCCGACTTCGTTCCATCTCCAAAAAAATAAAATCAGACATTGCTCCTAATATTCTTCGGGGAGGATCATACCCACCATTATAGCGACCCAGATAGCAGGAATCATGATAAGTTATTTTTGTTGTCTTATCTTTAGGAATCATCGCCATCTTACCGCTTTGAATCAACTGCTCTAACAGAGAGGTATAATGAATCACTTCAAAGTTGGCCCCAAATTGCGGGTATTCATTCTTCAGGGTATTAAAGCAATGGGGGCAGGTCGTAAGGATCTTTTTGAACTTCACCTTCTGAAGTTGATTGATATTTTTCCCCACACTGATTTGAAAGAGATATTCGCTCCCCATTCTTCTCAGGTCAATGCCACAACACCACTCCGCATTCCCCAAAACGCCAAAATCCACTCCCGCTCGATTTAAAATATGAATCAACGAAGTCGCCACCTTGATGTTTTGATCGTCATAAGAACCGTAGCATCCGACCCAGAATAGAATATCCACCTCATCTCCTGGGGTAACCTCTTTCACCCCCAATTCCTTTGTCCACCACATCCTTTTTTCAGGATCGAATCCCCACGGGTTTCCTTTCCGTTCGATATTCCGAAAAGCGAAGGTCGTCTCTCTCGGTATCTTCCCATGGTGGAGGACAAGATTCCTCCGGAACTCAATCAATTTGACCATCGGTTCGATAAAGACCGGGCAATGTTCCAGACAGTTGCGGCAGGTGGTACATTCCCATATCACCTCCTCGGTCACCACATCGCCCACGAGGTGAAGCTGGTCTCTCTCTCTCAAAGGCCTTTCCATATGGAGTTTTAGATCTTGTATGACCTTTTTGGGATTGAGATGTTTTTTCGTGAGATGGGCCGGGCAGGCCTCCTGACACCGACCACACCGCGTACAGGCATCCATCTCCAAAAGGTTTCTCCATGAAAACTCTTCAATCCTTCCGACACCGTAGATCTCTGAAGCCTCGAGATCGATATAGGCCAAAGCTCCCTTGGCTTCTAAATTCCTGAAGAGGATACTGAGAGGGGAGGAAAAAAGGTGGAAGAGTCTTGAGAAAGGGATATAAGATAGAATGGCTAAAGAAAGAAAGATATGAATCCACCAGAGAGTAGAAAAATAAATTTCTAAACCCCTCTGTTCCCTAACAAACGTTGTTAGCACCCATCCCATGAGTGAAGCCATGGGCGCCCACTGGGACCAGAGAGATTGGTAAATTTGATTCCGAATCCCTGTCAATGAAAACCCAGTTAAGAAGATAAAAAAGAGAAGAACAAGGGCGATGGCATCGGCTCTTTGATTGTCTAACTCTTTGGGTCTCTGAATGTACCTCCGGCAAATAAGGACTATCGTCCCCATCCATCCGACCATGCCAAAGAAATCTAAAATCAGACGAAAATAGGGGTAGGTTTTAAGATCAAAGAATCTCATCCCCAATAAAGGGAAGGACAAATATTCCTGCACGAGGACGATGAGAATCGAAAGACTCAAGATAAAGAAAGACCAAAAAAGAAGAAGGTGGCTCATCCCTGAGAAAAGGCTTCTCAAGATTCTGCGATGTCCAAAGCCATACATGAACAGCCCTTTCCATCTCTCTCTCCACCAACCCCATTTCTTTTCACCTTTTCCGCGATGCCAGAGACGATATCGAAGATAAAAACCAAAGAGGATAAATAACAGAGTAAATCCTCCGAGAAAGTAGAAAAGTACTCCTTTCCAGGTCAAGGGATATCGATACCCCTCTTCCTGAAACAGCATTCCGACCTGATTTAACGACCCTATTTTAGGATCCGTGTGGCATAGGGTGCAATCAGAACCGGTCAGACGAAGCGCGTAATATTCCGTGGCGTGAAGGTTGGAGGGGGGGAAAAAAGAAGGAAAGGAAAAATGAGACACACTACGAGAAAAAATTTTTTAAAAGGGCTCATCGTCCCTTTTTAATCCATTAACAAGGTCTAAGTCAATCAGAAGATGAAGCCCCACATGCAAGCTTTTGTTACTTTCATAAAAACGTCTCTGTGGGGCGACATCCCGACCATGGGATGCACTGTCGGGGAAAAGATCAGCTACGGAAGCGATGCACTCCATCTACCACATAGTAGGTGAGGAGGGTGGTCAACTCAATCAACTTCTTTTCTTCATCGTCAGGAAGGTACCCCAACGATTCATTTCTGCAGATGGCCTCCCATTGGCGAAGCCTTTTTCGAACCGAGTGTTTATTGGACCCTGAGATCCAGAGGCTGACCCGCTCTGTGAGCGGCCTCGCATATTTTCGAATCAGCTTCCATCCCGGGAGGAGATTTCTCCATCCATTTTCCGGTTTAATGAAGAGCTCGTTCATATCGGTGAGATATTCTTGCAGTTCCTGATCCAGGATTTCTCCATCTAATCCCCACCACTCCGATACGGTCTCTTCAATCGCCGCATATATTCCGTCTTGTTTCTTTTCCAAATTCGAAGGTTCTTTTCCGGCCATCTCCTCCATTAAACGATCCACATAGGACAACTTTTCTAAGGCGGTAGGCCAGTTTCGATATTTTGCTTCCCAATGGGACCGGGGGTCGAGCCAGATGGCAAAGGTCTCTGCCCAATCCTCATCCGGGTGTTTTTGAGCGTAGTGAGGATCACCTAAATAGTGGAGGTGTCTGACATAACTCTTTGACCAGGGATTCACCCGGTAGAGATATCCATCCCGATACTTCTTGTGAAAATCCCCGAAGGTTTCTTTCCAATCTTTTCGTTGCCAAAGTTTATAGGCATAATTCACCGCATGACCTGTTTCATGACGCAGGGTCTTGATCGTCTCCTCTTTCGTCGGTGTATCTCCTTCAAGATCTTTTAATCCGGGCGTGGCTAAATAGAAAGGAATGCTGATCGAAATCTTTTTATTCACACATCCCCACTCATTCCCAAAATAGAAATCAGGCCACAGGAGAATTCGATGTCCCCTTAGTTCCTTCTTCAATCTTTTTAAAGAAGGAGTTAGACTTTCGTTGATATCCAGTTCCAAGTCAGAAATCTTCGTCGTCAAAAATTTCTGATAACTGATCTCGTCCATCTCTATCAGCCTCTGAAATTTAATCCTAATGTTGAAATGGTTCTTAATGTCGGCTTGTTAAAGGAGGGAAAATTCTTTTCTTAAAAATCTTTATACAAGCTACGGGAGCTTTATTATATTCAACATTAGATCCACATTAAATATAATATTTCTTTTCCAAGAGGTCAAAATATTTTTTTTCACAAGTAAAATTCGAATTATTCCAATGGGTTATATACCAGATGTGCTTAGCCCCCTGCCCGATTCTGATTTTCTTAAAGGTTATAATACCCTCACAATTCGCTCCGTCGCTAAAGCTCTGAAGCATCGGCGACCTCTTTAAAAAGGAGGGGTTTTTGACCTCTCAATCCGCCTGTTAAAACAAAATTTTTTATTGTAATATTCAAATGAAGGAATGGTATAGGTTCATGGATGTTTATATTTCAGGTGTGGGCATGACAAAATTCGGGAGATCGAAAGATCCTCTCGAGAAGATGATGGCCGAGGCTGCCTCCTCAGCCTTAAAGGAAGCTCAATTGGAGCGAGTCGATGCGATCTATATGGGGGTGATGAATGTTGAGGAATTTGTCGGGGATTCTAATTTTGCCGCCCTTTTGGCCGACACCCTTGGGCTGACTGGCATTCCCTCCACTCGCGTGGAGACCGCTTCCTCTACGGGTGCTGGCGCCTTTGAGACGGCGCTTTATGCCGTGGCCTCTGGCCATATGAAACATGTCCTCGTCATCGCCGGCGAAAAGATGACGCACCTCCCCACAGCCAAAACCACCCGGATTCTTTCCGAGGTGATCGATCGTTCTGAGCGAAGATACGGTGCGACCATGCCTGCTTTGGCCGCCATGATTGCACAAAAATATGCCCAGGAATTTAATCTCTCGCCCATGAAACTTGAGGACATTCTTGCCCAGGTGGCCATCAAAAATCACTCCAACGGTTACTTCAATCCCTATGCTCAATTCAGAAAAGTCATTACCAAAGAAGATTATCTGAAGAGCCAGATGGTCTCCTATCCCCTCCGCCTCTATGATTGTGCGCCGATCACAGATGGAGCTTCAGCCATTATCCTCACCTCTCAACCCACCCCTATCAAGGTCTCTGGCATTGGCCATGCCACGGATACCGCTGCAATGAAACATCGAGCTTCTTTTACCTCCTTTAACTCTACTAAAGAAGCCGCTCAGAAGGCCTACACCATGGCCCAACTCAATCCCTCTGATATCCAATTTGCAGAGGTCCACGATGCCTTTACCCTCTTTGAAATCATCGGGACAGAAGATTTAGGTTTTTTCCCACCTGGAGAGGGATGGAAGGCATTGGAAGAAGGGACCACTCATCTTCGAGGAAGGCTTCCGATCAATCCATCCGGAGGGTTGAAGGCAAGAGGACATCCTGTTGGCGCCTCGGGTCTTGCCCAATTGGTGGAGATCGTCTATCAACTCAGAGGGTACGCAGGGAAAGAGAGACAGTTGGAAAGGGCAGAGATTGGATTGGCCCAAAGCATTGGAGGATTAGGGAATAATAATTTTGTCACTATTTTAGAACGGAGTGATCGAAAACGAATAATGAAAGTCGGTACGACCCGATTCCGGGAAGGATGGAGGCCTGATTACCATCCAGACATTAAGGTTTCCAAGAAGAGGACCACTTCTCCACCCTCAGAGGGTGTTGGAATGTTGAAGACATTTACCACCCTTTACGCCACCCCAGAAGGATTCCGTTCGCCCCTCACCCTTGGTTTTGTCGAAACCGAGGCAGGCGAAATGGTGATGGCCTGTAACCCGGATTACCGTTCTCCAAAAACATTGAAGATGGGCAAGAAGGTCTATTTAAAAACAAGAGAAGGGCTTTATATCTTCGAAAAATTCACCCTCTGGAACCGTTTAAAACACTGGCTCAAAGGCCCATCTAAATCCTCTTGATATAACTAGATGTTGTCGGTCTTATCCCTGTTGACAATTTTCTATCAATCTTTTTAATATACAGCATGCCCTTTTTGATTTTATTGCTTCTCATCTCCTTTGCCACTCCCTCCTTCAGCCAATCGGTCAAGGAATCCTCGCTTCAGATATGGAAGGTGGGGGACCGTCGATGGACGGTTGAGGAGGAGCACCGATATGGTAAATGGGTGGAGGAAAATATCACCGAGGATTTCTTTATCCGCTATAAAATTCCCATTGATTGTGCCGATGTTCCTTATGCGGTGCGATGGATCTATTCACGGATCGCCCACCTCCCTGCTGCCGCTTCAACCAAAGAGGGAAATTTGATTGGCCACTGGTCCACCGATTGGGGGAAGTTTCCGACCCATCCGGAGTGGCATAAAGATCTCCGGTTTCGCAAAGCCCTTCTTCACATCCTGACCGAGACGACCACTCGAACCCTTCCCCTTGACACTTACCCCGTTCGAATTGACCCGGACTCGGTCACACCTGGAACGACTTTTTTTATTACGGAGTCTCATTCCGGGATCATCGGCCATGTCATCTTAGATGGAAGTAGCGTCCATCCCCTTCAGACCTGGGAGGCGACGTCTCCTGTCAAACTCCAAAAGATGAGCGAGAGGGATTTTCTCACCCCGAGGCCGGAATCTACCATTTACTCGGGTCTGGTAAAGTTCCGATGGCCAGTCTTTGAAAATGGAAAATGGAAATATCTTCCTGTCGGGCAACATCCATTCTACTCTCTGGAGCAGTACTCTGGAAGTTTCTCGGAGGGCTATTCCGATTTTGTTGAGGCTGTGGCCAAAAGGATTGACCCCATCGATTACGCTTCCTGGGACAAGATGGAAAAAGTTTTGGATTACACGGCTCACTATGTGAGAGAGAGGGTTCCCATCGTTTTGGAAGGATACCAAAGGTGTCGCAAAAGGCGTTGTCCGGATGGTTCGGATTTATGGGAGATCCATAGCACGCCTAATCGTGACGGGAGGATTATCTTATTGATGGACCACCTTCATCATCTTATCGAATCGAACGGTCTCGATCAGGACGCGGTAAAAGAAATGATGGAAGGGATTTCGATTCGTATCCAAAAAGGCCAATCCGTTACTTTTTACCATCTCTACCAGAACTACCTCTGGCTCTCCCCTCATCCGGAGGATTCCATCGAGGCGCGATGGGGATTGAAAAAGTGCGAGATGATTCTTTCCCAAATTCGAAGTGCCAAGAATTCCATTGCCTTCATTGAGAGGGCCTATCGAAAAAAAGACCCCAAATATGCTGACTTCTCCACCCGACAGCAACAGGAAATCCTTCGGAGACTCTTTGAAGAATGGTACAAGTCAGAGTGTAAACCCCGTTAGAAGATCTTCGACCTTCAAATGGGAAAGCTCATATGGGGCTTTAAACCCCGTGTTCGATGTAAAAAAAATTTTATCTTCATCCCTACTGCAAGCTGTGGGGCTTTCTAACGGGGTAAAGAACCCGTCGTACCCCCTCCCAAGAAAAAAAGAAAATAGGGAGATAGGGAGATAGGGTGATGAGAAAGAAATAATGGGGAGATAGGGTGATAAGAAGATAGGGAGACGAACTAAATTCGGAGTGCGCCTGCCTGCCGCAGGCAGGGATTGCCGAATGCGGAATGAAGAATTAATCACTAAGGTTTGAACTTTCAGCTTTATTTTATACGCCCTGCGCTATGTGCCTTCCGCTATCACTTTTGGCGGAGAAATCTGAAGCAGAGGTTGAAAGAGAGATTAAATGGGGATATTCATAAATTTAAAACTTAAATTTAAGACTGGCTATTTACTTCCAATTAGAACAAAGAGTACTTCCTGTAAGAGTGATTTTCAAATCTCGCCTTACAATGCAATATTTCAAATAATAATCAACAAGGAATTGAGGATTGAAAACTCGATCTTTACAGTATAAAATACAACGAAGATTTGCAGAACGGCACCGCCGCCGTCTTTGTCTTCAAGAGAGGATTATACTATGCATGAGACTGTAGCTGTCGTCGATGACGAACCGGACATTTTAGAATTGGTTTCTCTTCATCTAAGAAAA